>ERZ1370068.10390-contig-9094_pt1 | contig 79465 bp, 90 predicted proteins | sample MGYA00561227_ERZ1370068 | MGnify/ENA primary metagenome ERZ1370068 (study PRJEB38410, sample SAMEA6850437) | metagenome | study: Metagenomic assessment of the ecological functions of the soil: analysis of the soil microbiota associated with the...
TTTCTATTATGGATTTGATACTCCGGTCAGTGTAGAGCGCAACCAGCCACCATCACGACGTGTGTTCGGAGCGCCCTACCTAAGTCGGAAGTTTAGTCCGGAGTAGCTTCACTCTCCTCACCCGGCAAATGGTCGCGATAGGCCCCAAGTGCGCAGCGCGAGGCATTAACGCGAGTATTGCGGCCCGTCCCATGCAGTAGCGTCCAGCAGCTTTTTGGACTGGATCGACGTAAGTCCTTGGCCGACCTCAAACGTTACCACGCTACACTTTGGCCAAGCTGCTACAGATAGCGTGAGATCACCGGGTGTTTTGGTGCGACAGAATTGGGGTAGTTCAAAGGCGACAGTTCGGTCGCCTAACCGTAGTTAGGCTTCATGACTTACGCGCTGCAGTGGCGGAAGCTTCGAAGAAATCATCGGTGGGTGTCGCCGTGCCTCACCGCGCCGCCCACGCACCGCGGCTCTGCCGCTTGGATCGACTCACACACACGAACGCGGTGGCTAGCATTAATTTCAGCTGTCGTTGCAGCGATCTCGGGTTGTAAGTGTTCGGTCTCCCGATTTATCGTTATCCGATGTCCAGCTGCGGTGAGTTCTATTACCGCCGGAATGTGGGTGGGATACCACCGCCAGCAGCCCGTCACCGCATCCACTGCGGACCTGCCGATCACGAAGCCCAAACCAACGCTTGAGCGCCGCAGGCTAGGCGGATGGCAGTGCTGCGGGCGCTTTGAAGAGTGTGCCTGCGCCGCCGTAAGGAACGCCAATTGGTGACCGAGCGTTGGCCTAGAGGCTGATTGTGACAACGGCGATCGCGGATTCTGATACCATCGTTCTGGCCTTCCAGCGTTTGAAGCTGGTCCGATGACGCAAAAAACTCGGCATGTCGAATAGAGCTATTTACACGCCTGTGGGAGCCGCGGGATGGCGTGATGGTGTCGCCCAGTTGGCTGGCGACACCGGATGCTGCGGTTCAGCCTGTCAGGGGAACGCACCCCCACTCCCGTATCAGGAAACTTTGCCGCGATCAGCGACCGTACTTCAAGCGTGCAACGTTGCACTAGTCACTCTCCTGCTAAGGCGTTCCGGGGATTCAAGAACTGGCCGCCGATTCCGCTCCCGCGGAGTTGTTGGCGGAAGCTTCACTAGGATCAGGCGTCGTCTGGCGAATCGATGTGGCTGAAGAAGCATGGTAATCCACCTGTCGCTCTTGATCACAGCGACGATCGCTCTCGCGCCCCCAGGCTATGGCTCATACGCGCGGGCTTCGAAGGCTAGGCGGATAGGCGCTGCAGGCGCTGGGAAACGACTCAGCGTGGTGAAGTCTGCCATGTCCTTGAGCGGTGCTTAGTTCGGTCTCTTCTAGTTCTCGCAGGATGTGCTAATTCAACAGCGGACTCCCATGGAAGGAAGCCCCAGCGTCGCCACAAGTCAACGATGCTGATTTGATCATGAAGACGGAAGTGGCATCCGGCGGGGATTACCGAGTCCAAAGGTCGTCGATATCGAGTTCAGCATTGACGCGCGGGGCCGCGCGAAAGACGTGACGGTGCCACTTGCGGCCCATCGAACTGGTGGCGATTGCCACGGACTACAAAGCACCGAAAGTTTGAAGTGCCGAAACCTGGGAGCTGACTGTTCCGATAGCAAGCGGTTTTACGCTGGAGATCCAATTTCGACCCATTGCTCTCCACAACTACAACCAATTTGCAATGCCGCGCCGCGCGTCACAGATAAAGTGGTATTTCTTGCCACCTGTGTTCCCACACGCACTTGTAATGACGTTAACTTGCGCCTTCCCTGCGGGATAGTTCGACCGCTCTCAAGCGCGATCAGCAAATTCCGCTCCGCTGTCGTGGCAGACAACCTGGGGTCGGCAGGCGGGCGCCATGATGTTACCAACCCTCAAGAATGCGACCCACTCGGTTCAGGGACACATCGTTTTCATCCAGGCGATCTATTCAGCGCCTCTTGCTCTCTTCCTCGCTTGGAACTACATCTTCTGGACGGTACCCTTGATGGCACGTCGGATAGCGCGTGGCTGCCTTCATATGCTTGAACTGGCGTTCTAGCTGCCGTTGTTGGCTGGTACGCAATAATAATACAGCCGCTGCTGCTACGGCAAGAGGGCGAAATGCGATGCGGCACGGGAGCGCTAGTTTTCAGGCTGGTTATATTTCTCGCACGCTGGGCGTGCGGGCGTGACGATCATTTTGGCTCTACTACGTGCTACCGATGTCGCTGTTCGGGTTTGTCTTGGGGTTTTCCGGTTTTCCATCGGACTGGATCAGTCCTAATGTGATGGCCGTTACGCTCTTTGTATTCCCTTTACTGCTGATAACCGCCGCGGTTTGTGCAAACGCCCGCATGACTTCGATCGTAAAGTGGTGATGGTGGCTCTACCGAGCTTCATTCCGGTGTCAACTATCTGCGTGATGTTGGTAATTGCCACGATTCCTGGCACTGCAGGCGCAAACCGCTTCGGCCCAGACCCAAATAACCCGCATGAATGAGCGCTTTTTCTTGAGCGGCCGTGACACGCAGTCTGAGGCCGCGGCCGCGCGGGAAAATTGTGCGCCCATGTCGCTATGGTGGACGATATGGTGCGTGGCGGCCGCTCAAGCGGATCGTTAGGCAGCTCATCATGAAACGTCGCCAGCTACATCTCGGCCTGTATCTTGTTGCGACATTCCATTTCGGTTGCGCTCATGCTCCACCGCAGGACGCAGTACAAATCGACAGCTCAACGCCTGAAGCGTTTCAAGCCAGTTGGGATCGACTCAATCGAGTTTTACGCCTGAACAGCAGAACAGCTCTTTCCTCGCTATCTCACTTTGATCGCGCTTGGCAAATACCGAAGCGCCACAGACGTCCTGACTTTCTCAATAGCCCGGGCCGTGGATATATTAGGGACGCAGATTAATGGTAATATCGTACCAGATATCATTGACTGAAGCGTGGAAGCAGCTGATACAGCTGAAGTGATAGAGCGCCATCAATGATGGACGTCAACCAACGCCAGGCGAAAGCCGTGATGGTGATTGATGCGGACATGAGCGCGTTGGGCCATCTTGTGCCTATGTCGCGCCTTTGAATGCAGGCGGCGTGCCCAAGCTGGCCGTTATGAGTCACAGAGGACGTGCAGTGCCGTGATTAAGACAAATTGGCCCCACTACGAAATTCGTGAGGCAGCAGGTCGGGCCTCTTGTCACTGCGGGGCTGGCATGGTCCGGAACTTGACCTACGAGACGGCATCGTCGATCTCGCATCCTGATGCGATTGCTCGATGTGCCGGAGAAAGGGGCAGATTATGGCGGCGCGCTGCCCTCTGGCTGGGTTGCGGATTGCTAAAGGCCACGAGGCTCTTAGGCCCGTGGTCAATTCAACACGATGACTCGCGAAGCACTCTTTACTTGCTCCAACTGCTGCGGAATCTATACGCATCATCAGCGCCGCTCTAATCCCAACCAGTACTGGCTTGCCAACGTTGGATGCCTCGACGATGTAAATGTTTTCGATATCTGATGTACTGACAAGCGATGGCGTGCCAATCATCATCAGACCGTCGCCTCGTTAACCAACGCTTCATGTTTCGCTGCCGTGAGAGTTGGGCGTGTGTGACGCGCCAGCGCGCTAGACACCAGCGCGCATAGCGCGCATTAGCGGTCGTCATTTCTCAGCAGCTGGCCGGGCTTGAGGTGAAAACTACAACCTTAAAGAGATCCTCCGCATTATTCTGGCCTTCTGCTCTTTGGGAATCCTTGGTTGGCGCGTGATGTGTCTATTGAGGATTGCGCCGCCGTCGGGCCGCACGGCGCTCGGTATTCAACTCCTCCAAATGAAGAGATTCGTCGGATCGTATCTGTTCTTGAGTTTCACCAGCCGCGGGTAGTTGCCGAGGTAGTTCTCGTCCAGCTGCCGCTGCGACTCTTCGATCGCATCATTCGTGTAGAAGCCGTAGGTATGCGGCGCGATGCCGGCCCAGAACTGCTCGCAGCCACTTGATGTGCGGTGCCGGGTCGGCCGTCGAGGGCCAGACTGCGTTCAGCACCGCCGTCGCATGGATGTCCCGATGCGGAAACGCGGTGGCTGTCGCTGGCACGCGCGCGATCGCCGCACCGGCCTGCTGGAACCCGAGGAGCGTCTGACGCTCTGCGGGTGCTCTTCCAGGCCGGCAATCATGGCGTCGATGAGCTCTGTGGCGAGATCTTCTTGACGAAGCCGGTCTTCGTATACAGGCCGATTGCGCGCCGGTCGTCAAAGTCGCCCGATCTCTGCAGCGCGACGTAATCGATCGCACACCGATGTTGTCCCGAACCGGGGTGCCGGCGCTGCGGAATGGCACGCAGGGTCTTCAGCTCCAGCGGGCGGACCCGAGTAGCACAGCTCCAGCACCACTGCCGCTGATGCGGCCGACGGACCGGCGTTGCGTGACTGAAAGCCGCGTCCAGCGACACATCGTCCGCCGCGGTGCCCTCGTAATCGGAATAGAAGGACAGCACGCTCTTGGCCTGGTTCGAGCGGGAACAGCAACGTGCCGCCGATGACCTGTCGCTGCATGGGGTGCAGGGCGAACTCGAATGCGGTAACGACCCCAAAATTGCCGCCGCCCCGCGCACGCCCCAGTACGAGATCCGGATTCTCGTGCGCGTCCGCGCGCAGAATATCGCCGTTGGCAGTAACGATCTCCACCGCGCGCACATTATCCAGTGCCAGTCCGGAAACGTCGCGCGAGGCGCCCGAAGCCACCCCCAGCGTGAGGGCCGCCGACGCCGGTGTGCGATACGCGTGCCCGCGGTGGTCGACCAGCCCGTGCGCCGCGGTCTCCTTGTCCAGGTCTCCGAGCAGGCTGCCGCCGCTCGCTCGCGCGATGCTCGCATGAGGATCGACACTCACCCCGCGCATCAGTGACATATCGATGAGCATGCCGCGTTCACAGGTGGATTTGCCGGAAGGACTGTGACCGCCGCACTTCACCGCGAGGAGCAGATTCGAGGCGCGGGCGAACTGCACCGCGTTACTTACGTCGGAAGCGCCCGCGCGGCTGCACGATCAGGGCGGGATGCTTGTCCATCTGCGCGTTCAGGACGCGACGGGCCTGCTCGTAGGCCGGAACACCCGGCAGCAACAGGTTGCCGCGCAGGCTGTCGCCGAGCTCCTCTCACGCTGGCGCGGGCAAGGAGTGATGGCCTTGCCAGTCGCCCATGACCGCCCCGAGGTCGCGCCCTCGACACTCAATCGACGGACTCAGGATGGCCGGCCAGGCGCGACCAGCGGAGGCCGCGGCCACCGCGGTCATGCGGAAGTCCGAAGGAGAAAACTGACGACGGCTTAGCATGACTGTCTCCTCACTAACCCATGCTCGCGTAGCTGAAGCGTTACAGCAAGTCCTTTAGCGACGAGCTAGCCGGTGGAGACTGCGCGGACGCAGGCGACTCGACCAACGCGGCGCCCGGCAGCGCTGCAGTTACTGGAGGCGGTGGTTAGGTCACCGATCCCAACAGTCGTCTGCGGCCGACAGGTTGCGCAACCGCGCAAACCGGTTCCTACTTCTTCAGCACTAACAGCGATCGCGATGCGTCGGTCCTGCTCGCGGCGCTGAGCCTGGCGCAGTCGCGCTTTGCGACAGTGCTCGGTGGCTAATTCAAGGGAGGGGTTATGAAGGCCATGCTTGCGTTGTGTCTTTGCTTGTCTCCCCGCGCTATGCCGATCGTCTGCGGGTTCTTCAGTCTCTGCCGTCCCCGGGCTTTTCCTCCGTGGGCACTTCCGGCCTGTGCCGCCATCGGTTTACCTCGCACGGCACCATCTACGGTGCCTGTCGGTACAAGATCTATACCGTGTTCCGCCGCTACCGCCGGAGCTGGCAACGAGGCGCGTATGTGATTACGTGGGACAGCAAGGGCTGCATCCTGCCCTCGGTCCGCTCTGTGCGCCACGACCAACGCCGCCCTGGTGAACCGCGTCGTGGTCACTTATAAGCCGGGCCACAACGCCTCGAACTGCGCCGTGGACTTCTCGCCCAACGACGAGACGATCGTCGTGGATGGCCATACTTTCCAGTACGTCACGGCCCGCTCCGATGGCTCGGAGCTGCTGGATTTGAACAACCGCGCGTCCTATCTGTGGACTCCGTGAACCGCTGACCACCACCGCCCGGTGACCGGGCGGTGTGCCCTTGGGCTGATTTGGCTCTCCGCTTGGCTCTTGGCCGCGCCGCCCGTGCCTCGACGCGGGCTGTGGCCTAACTATACTGTTCCTGCTTTGCAGCCAGACGATCGGACTCGATGACACTGTCAACACGCGGCGCCTGGTTCTTAAGACTGCTACCGGGCCTGCAGATCAGCACGGTCTGCGACGTCGGCTCGATGGATGGCGCCGACGCGCTGGCATTTAGCGAGGTGGTGCCAGCAAGCGAACGTCTATGCGTGCTCGAGCCCAACCCCACAACTTTAAGCCGATGCACGCCAATCAGGCCTTCCGCGAGCGCAACATTCGGCTGCTGCCGCTCGCGGCCAGCAATTACGTGACGGCGAGGCCGAGTTCTTTCTCGTTGGAGGCCGATTATCGCTCACGGCAATGAGCGGCGCGGCATGAGTTCCCGTACGACACGCGAACCGGCGAGCTTGCGTCCACCGCGGTCGTGGTGTCACTACCACCCGTCTGGACACCTTCCTCGCCGGCAAGTGTGCGCCGGATGGGCGCCTGGCCTCAGTGGATTGACGCCGAGGGTGCGGCGTTTGAAGTGATCGAAGGGTGCAGCGGTCTCGCCAGACAGGTTCAGCTGCTGCACGTCGAAGTGGAAAGCACCCCCTGCATCGCGCAAGACCAGAAGCTCTACCCGCAGTGAAGACGCTGCTCGCGCGGCTTGGGTTCGCTGGAGCTGGCGACCGACCGTGTCCCCGGCCGCCCGCAGTTCAACGCCCTGTTCGTGCGCTCCGAGCTACCCCGGCGCCTGCGGCTGCGCGTACATGCGACCTCCGCTGCGCGCCCGCCTCCGCCACCTTTGATCGCTCACGCGCTGCGCTGCGTGCCCGGCCTGCCTGCGTCGCTACCAGCTTCGGTAACCCCGCGGGAAACCCTCGAGCCCTGACCGCGGCCGACACGTCCGGTTCGTGGGTCGCTTATCGGCCCGCCGGCATCCCGTCCTGACCCTTCCGGTTGCGCAGGCGCGCGGCAAGATGCGCCTCCCCCAGGCAAGTTCGCGCGACAGCGCACCACGAGCGTATGGCAGCAAGATTGATCGACGGTCAGAGCGCTCGCAGGGACGGTCACAGAGCGCGGTGCGGGCTCAGATCGACGCCCTGAGCGCACGCGGCGGACGCCGCCCCGGGCTTGCGGTCGTCAGAGTGGGCGACGACCCGGCCTCCGCGGTATATGTGCGCGGCAAACGCCGCGCCTGCGAAGAGGTGGAGATCGTCTCGCTCGCCTATGACCTGCCCGGCACGACCTCGGAAACGCACCTGCTCGTCCTGATCGATGCGCTCAATCACGATGCGCGCGTCGATGGCATCCTGGTGCAGCTGCCGCTGCCGGAGCAGATCGGTACCGCGACGGCGGTGATCGAGCGCATCCTGCCGTCGAAAGACGTCGACGGCTTCCATCCGTACAACATCGGCCGCCTGGCGCAGCGCATCCCTGGTGATGCGCCCTGCACACCCTACGGCGTCATCCGCCTGCTGGAGAGCATCGGGGCACCCTTCAAGGGCCAGAACGCGGTGGTGGTGGGCGCGCTCAACATCGTCGGCCGACCGATGTCGCTGGAGCTGCTGCTCACCGGCGCCACCGCCACCGTGTGCCACCGCTTCACGGTGGACCTGCGCGAGCACGTGAGCCGCGCGGACATCCTCATCGTCGCCGCCGGCAAGCCCGGCCTCATCCCCGGGAGTGGGTACGCCCCGGTTCCATCGTGATCGATGTCGGCATGAACCGCCTGCCGGACGGTCACCTGGTCGGGGACGTCGGCTTTGCGGCGGCACGCGAGCGCGCCGCCTGGATCACGCCGGTGCCCGGCGGCGTCGGCCCCATGACCGTCGCGATGCTGATGCACAACACGCTCGCAGCCTCGCGGCGGCTGCAGGTGAGCCGCCGGCGGTCTAACAGGCGCTAGGCGCGCCGCCAGGCCGTCTGGCCGCCGGGCTTGTCCTCCAGCAGCACGCCGGCGGCGGCCAGTCCTCGCGGATGCGGTCGGATTCGGCCCAGTTGCTTTGCCATGGCGCGCGGCGACGCGCGCGGCGATGCGGCCTCTCCACCTCGGCATCCGGCAAGCGCGCTGCGCCGCGGCCGACCCCGGCTCGAGCGCCCGGCCACCGTGGCGGGCTTGCCGAGACGCGCCCGACTCCGCCGGCGGCACGTTCAAAAGGCCCAGCACCTGCCCGAGCGCCTTCAGTTCCGCGGCGAAGTGCCGCCACGCGCTGCGCCTCGCCCGCATCCTTGGCGCTGTTCAGGTCGCGCAGCATGTTCTGCAAGCACCGCGAGCGCCTCGGGCGTATTGAAGTCATCGTCCATGCTCGCGAGGAAGCGCGCGCTGTGCCCGGCGGGCACCGCGGGCACGACGGGCACGTCGCGCAGCGCCATGTAGATGCGATTTAAGGTGGCATCGGCCTGCTCGAGCTGGTCGAGGAGTAGTTGATCGGCCCGCGGTACTGGCTCGAGAGCATGAAGAAGCGCAGCACTTCCGGGTGGCGCAGCGCCGGCAGCACCTCGCGCACGCGTGAAGAAGTTGCCGAGCGACTTCGACATCTTCTCCTCGTCGACGCTGCACGAAGCCGTTGTGCATCCACAGGTTCACGAACGTGCTCGCCGCTGGCCGCGCAGGACTGCGCGATCTCGTTCTCGTGGTGCGGGAACTCGAGGTCCATGCCGCCGCCGTGCAGGTCGAAGTGCGTGCCGAGCAGCGCCGTCGCCATCGCCGAGCACTCGATGTGCCAGCCGGGCCGGCCCGGGCCCCACGGGCGACTCCCACGCCGGCTCGCCCGGGCTTGGCGCGCTTCCACAGCACGAAGTCGAGCGGGTCGCGCTTGGCCTCGTCCACTCTCGACGCGCGCGCCGGCGCGCAGGTCGGCGAGGCGCTTGCCGGAGAGCCTGCCGTAGCCGGCGAAGCGCGCCACGGCGTATAGTGACGTCGCCGTTCGCGGCGACTGATACGCATAGCCGCGCGCGAGCAGCGCCTGCACCATCTCGATGATCTGCGGCACGAACTCGGTGGCGCGCGGCTCGTGCGTCGGGCGGCAGGATGCCCAGCGCCGCGCAGTCCTCGTGCATGGCGCTGGATGAAGCGCTCGGTGAGCGCCGCCGATCGGCTCGCCGTTCTCCGCGGCCCGCCGGATGATCTTGTCGTCGATGTCGGTGATGTTGCGCACGTACGTGCACGGCGATAGCCGCGATGCCGCAGATAGCGGCTGACGACGTCGAACACGATGAGCATGCGCGCATGCCCGATGTGCACGTAGTCGTACACCGTGATGCCGCACACGTACATGCGCAGCTCCCCGGGCGTGATGGGCGTCAGCTCTTCCTTCTGGCCCGTGAGGGAGTTGTGGATGCGGATCATGCGAAGCGTGCCAGCCGTTCGCGCGCCGTGCCGGCCGGCAGCGCCTTCAGCAGTGGCGCCAGCTCCGGTCCGTGGGGGCGCCCGGTGAGCGCCATGCGCAGCGGCAGGTAAAGCTCGGCGCCCTTGCGCCCGGTGGCCGCGCGCGCCGCCCCGGCGATGCCGGGCAGATCGGTCCCGTCCCGGGCGGCGCCGCGGCGGCCGCGGCGGCGAAGTAGCCCGCCCCCGCGCTGCGCACCAGCGCTTCCGCCTCCGGCCCGAGCGCCGGCGGGGCGCCGAAGATGATCTCCACCCAGGGCTGCGCGTCCTCGGGCAGCACGAGGTTCGGTCGCAGCGCCTTCGACGAAGGCGCTCGCCGCACCCGGCTCAAGGCCCGGCGGCAGCACCTGCGCCAGCCACGCCTGCGCGGGCCTCGTTGCTCAGCTGGTGCACTGGCGTCCTTCTGCCACACGTCCAGCTGCTGCTCGTCAAAGCGCGACGGTGCGCGCCCGAGGTGCCTGGGGTCGAAGCGTGCGCCATCGCCTCGAGCGTGAGCAGGCCGTGCTCGGCGCTGCGAGTGCCCGAGCCGGAACAGGTGGCTGGTGAGCGCCAGCGGCAGGGTAGCCGCGCTCGCGGTATTCACGCACGCTCACCGCGCCGTGACGCTTGGAGAGCGGGCGCCGTCGACGCCGACGATGAGCGAGACGTGGCCGTAGGCGGGCGCGGCGAGCCCCAGCGCCGCCAGTATCAGCAGCTGGCGCGGCGTGTTGGTGAGATGGTCCTCGCCGCCGCAGCGCCTGGGTGACCCCCATAGTGGCGTCATCGACCGCGCGTTCGAGAAGAAGAACGCCGCGCTGCCGTCCGCGCGGCGGATCACGAAGTCGCCGATGTCATCGCTGAGGAAGCTCTGCGGCCCAGTGCACGAAATCGACAAACGAGATGCGCTCTCCGCGCAGGTGCACGCGGAAGCGCAGCGTCGCGGTGAGTCCTTGCGCGGCGCGGCCGCGCGCGCTCGGCGGCTGATAGCTCGCGGCAGGCGTGCCGGCATAACGCGGCGGGCGTCCCGCGGCGAGCTGGGCGCGTCGCGAGAGCTCCAGCTCCAGCGGCGTGCAGTAGCACGGATACACCCGCCCCTGCGCCTCGAGCACCCGGAAGTGGCGCTGCGTAGAGGCTGCCGCGCTGGGACTGCCGATAGGGCCCCGGGCGTCCTCGCGGTCCGGACCGCATCCCAGTCGATGCCGAGCCAGCGCAGGTCCTGCATGAGCTCGGCGCTGTGGCCCTCGCTGCTGCGCTCGGCGTCGGTGTCCTCGATGCGCAGGATGAAGCGCCCGCCCGCGCGCCGCGCCAGCAGCAGGTTAGAGCAGCGCCGTGCGCGATTCCCGGAGTGCAGCTGCCCGGTGGGGCTCGGGGCAAACCGGGTCACGGAGGCCGCCGGATCCCCGGCGGGTGAACTCGCGCTCGACTTCATGACTCCATGTTACGGGAAACGCGTGAATCTGCAACAAAGCGCCGCGCCATGCCGCACTGCTATAAAATCCGCGCCGGCGCGTTAACCAAGCCCACCGCGGAGGATCGATGCCAATTCAGTCCCGGACCCGGTCTGCCCTGCTCGCCGGCCTGCTCTTCGGTTTGCTCAGTGCGTCAGGGGCGTGCGCCGAGGACTGCCCCCGCCACGGCCGCGCCCGCCGCCGCGCCCACCCAGGGTGCAGGTGACGACCAACTATGGGCGAATTCGTGATCGAGGTGCGCGCCGATCGTGCGCCCCTCACCGCCGCTAATTTCCTGCGTTACGTGCGCGAGGGCTTCTACCAACGGCACCGTGTTTCACCGCGCGTGGTGGCGAACTTCGTGATCCAGGGCGGCGGCTACGATGCCACCACCCAGAAGGTCAAAGCCACGCACGAGGCATCTTCAACGAGTCCGGCAACGGCCTGCAGAACAAGCGCGGCGCGCCGTGGGCATGGCGCGCAGCGACCCCCGCACTCCGGGCAACTCGTGCAGTTCTTCGTCGATCTGGTGGACAACCCCGACCTCGACTGAGTCCCACCCGCTGGGGCTACACGGTCTTCGGACGCGTGTGCAGGGCATGGAGGTGATCGAGCACATCGGGGAAACCCCACCGGCTCCGAGCGGCCGTTCCGGGGCGGACGCGCCCCTGAAGCCGGTCATCATCCAGAAGGTCGAGATCATCGCGCCAGCGCCGCGACTGCCGCCCCGCGCCGGCGACGCCCGTCACGCCCCCGCGGCAGGACGACACCATCCTCTCGCCCAGACAGCCGCCGCAGTGGCGCGCCTGTTCGTCTCGGACGTGCACCTGACGTGAGCGCGCCGGAGGCGACCGCGCAGTTCCTGGCGTTCCTCGCCGCGCGAGGCCGGCAGGCGCAGGGCGCTGCACATCCTCGGGGACCTGTTCGAGGCCTGGGTGGGGGATGATGATGCCGACCCGACAAGGAGCGCGTCTGCCGGCGCTCCAGGCCCTGGTGCGCGGCGGCGTGCGCAGTGCTTCGCGCTGCACGGCAACCGCGACTTCCTCCTCGGTGCGGTTCGGCGGAGCGCAGCGGCTGCGCCAGCTGATCAGCGATCCGGTCAGTGGCCCAGATCGACGGCGAGACCGGTGCTGCTCACGCACGGGGACGCCTTGTGCACCGACGATCATTCCTATCAGGAATCTGCGCAGCGTGGTGCGCGACCCGGCCTGGCAGAGCAGCGCTTCCTCGCGCTGCCGCGCGCCCGCCGGGAGCTGCTGGCGCGGATGAGGCGCGCGCCGGCAGCCGCCGCCACACCGCGCAACAGTGCCCTACATCATGGACGTGAATGCCGCCGCGGTGAGCCGCTGCCTTCCGCGCCGCGGGCGTGCGGCCGCATGATCCACGGCCACACCCACCGACCCGGAGTGCACCGCCACGAGGTCGACGGTGCCTGGACGCCGAGCGCGCTGGTGCTTCGGCGCCTGGTACGAGCAGGCAGCTGACGATCCGCTGCGGGCGGCCGGCACTACCAGCTGACGCGAACTGCCGCGCTGAGTGAGCGCGCGCTGCACGCTGCTCAGGCCCTTCCTGGCCAGGCTGCCGCGCCTTGCGGCGTGTATCACGGATTCTCACCGGACGCCGGTCCGTCGCCCGCCGGCGGTCCGTGGTGATGAAGTGCGCGTGGTGCATCTTCATCAGGATCTGGAATTTTTGCAGCTGCGCGGCGCCTGGCGCACCGGCGTGAGCTTCTGGAGGGCCCTGCTGCTCGAGCTGCTGGTGCTGGGCCTGATCTGGCTGTCAGTCGGGCTCGGTGCCGGAGCGGCCTTGGCCTGCTCGGAGGCTTCCGACGGCGCTAGCTCTTCGCATCTGCGTGTGCGCTCCTGCAGGATGCCTCCACCCTGCGGCCGCTGGGCGGCGGTCAGGTCCAGCAGCGTCGCGCAGGTCATTCATCATGCGCGCTTCGTGGTTGCGGCGGCCGTGGCGGGTGCTGGCGCGCTGCAGCGCCGGCGGCCCAGCGACGAGCAGTGCCAGCGCCAAAAAGAGTGGCTCTCATCGTTCGTGTCTCCTTGCGGGGCGGTTCTGAAAGTCCCTGTCGCGTTGCTGGCTAATGTCGGGCGGTGGGCCGCGGCGGTGAACAATCGTTAAGCGGTGTGTGGAGGCGCGCGGGCGGGGGCTATCGAGCGGCGCCGCGGGCAGCAGCAGGACGCGCTTCCAGGCCCCCGCCGGGCAGGTTATCGCAAGGTGAGCGATCCCGCCGTGCGCCTGCGCGATGTCGCGGGCGATGGACGAGGCCGAGGCCGGTGCCGCCGCTGTCGCGGTTGCGCGAGGACTCGAGGCGGTAGAATGGCTCGAACACCCGCTCCGAGCCTCCGCGGCGGGATGCCGGGACCGGCGTCGCGCACCGCGGATGCGCAAGCCGCGCGGCCCGTCCTCGAGCAGGATGTCGGCGCGCGCCTCGAACTTGGTGGCGTTCGCGATCGAGGTTCGTGAGACAGCGCTTCGAGCAGCTGCGGCTTGGCGGTGAACGGCTGCGCTCGCGCTGGCCTGCTGACCGTGACCTGCTGCCCCATGATCGGCAAACCCTCGCGCAGCTTGCGCGAGCAGGGCGTCGAGGTCGACCGGGCGCCAGCCGGCTCGCCGTCCTCGAGGCCGCGAAACAGGGACACAGGCGCATCGCGCACCATGGCCTCCATCTCGTCGAGTTCGCGGCCGATGCGCGCCTGCCATCGGCGGGATTGTCGAGCGTCTCCACCTTGCAGCCGCAGCCGCGTGAGCGGGTCTTCAGGTCGCGCGACATGGCGGCCGAGCACGCGCGTGCGGCTGTCGAGGTAGCGCCGCAGGCGATCCTGCATGGTGAACGAAGCGCGCCGCGTCGCGCACGCGCTCGCGGGCGCCGCGCTCCGGGCAGCTGGTGCCGCCGGGCGTCCCGGCCGATGCTGCGTCGGCGGCGTCGGCCAGCGCCGACAGCGGCCGGGTGATGCTGCGCGCCGCGACGTACAGAGCGATCACGACCAGGATCAGCACCAACAGGCCAGATTGATGAGCAGATGGCGCGGCAGCGGCGCTCCTGCGGCAGGCGCGTCACCCCGGAAGAGCACCGCACCGCCGTCGGCAAAGTGCACGCTCACGTCGTGGCGCTGCGCGCTGCCCTGGTGGGCCGCGAGCCGTGACCTCAGAAGATACGGCACCGGTGCGCAACCGCCGGCGGCTGCCGGGCGTGGCGCGCACATCGACCGCGTACGCCGGCCCGAGCGCGCTGCGCACTGTTCCTTCAGGGTCCGCTCTGAAGTCCGACAGCAGCGGCAGGCGCATGAAACCATGTCCTGGCGGCTCCCGGCTGCCGTGCCCGTGGCCCTGCGGCGAACATCTGCGGCATGTAGAGCCGTTCGCTGCGCCGCCGCACGATGCCGGCTCGACCTCGGCGGCAGCGCTCAACAGCGCTCAGGGGCTGCAGCATGAGCGTGGTTTCGGCAATGCGGCGCGACCACTGCGCAACGCTCCCCTGCAGCACGAAACCCTCACGCTCCTGGGCGATAAGAAACAACTCGACCGCCTGCGCCAGCAGCACGGCGGCGACGGAGGCGGCCAGCAGCCGCCCGAACAGCGATTGCGGGCCACAGGGACATGCGCATCATGGACCGCGGGCGGCTCAGTCACTCACGACATTGACCCCGACGACATAACCCTCGCCGTAGACAGTCTTGATGATCTGCGGTGCGCGCGCATCGTCACCCAGGATCTGCCGCAGGCGGCTGACGCGCACGTCGATGCTGCGGTCGAAGGCCGGCGCGCTCGCGCCCGCGCAGCAACTCAGTCAGCTGCGCGCGGGCTGAGCACGCGGTTACGCCGACCCGAGCAGCACCGCGCAGCAGCCGGTACTCCGCGCCGCTCAGGGCAACGTCCTTGCCGGCCATCGGTGGAGGGTGCGGCGTGATGGTGTCCGAGCCGCCAGCCACCGAAGCGAAAACCCCGGCATCGCCTCGGGCTCGGGTCCCGCGGCGCGCCGCACGGCGCAGGATCGCGCTGATGCGCGCCGAGCAGCTCGCGCGGGTTGAACGGCTTGGCGCAGGTAGTCGTCCGGCGCCGATCTCGAGGCCGACGATGCGATCGACGTCCTCGCCGCAGCGCGGTGAGCATGATGATCGGCACCTGCGAGTCGCGCTGCGCAGCTCGCGACACAGCGAGAGACCGTCCTCCCCCGGCAGCATGAGATCGAGCACCAGCAGGTCGACGCGCGAGCGCTCCATGACGCGGCGCATCTCCCCGCCGTCGGGGACCGCGGTGGTGTGCGGTGAACTCGTGCTTCTCGAGATCGCGCGAGCAAGCTCCGCGGATCTCGGCGTGGATCGTCGTCGACGATCGTCAGGTGCTCGGTCGCGCCCACACCGTGCCGTGCGCCTCGGCATTGAGGATACCGTGGCGGCAGCTGAACCGCTGGCAGCTGATTTGGTGCCGTAGACCGTCTGACGTTCCGTTAGTGATCGGTACAGCTGCTTTAGCAACCAGGTGTTGGGGCAGCCGCGGTGCTCGCAGTGCAGGGGCCGGAAAATGAAAGCGCAGCGCGCCTGTCGGGGGTCGTCGCCAGCTGCTGCCTCGCGCGCTGCGAGCCAGCACCGCAGACGTCGCCGCCTGCCACTCCTGCGCGGGCGACGCCGCGCGCGAAGCCGGCGCTACAGCTCGAAGTGTCGCGGCCTCGCAGGGGCCCAAGCTCCCGGTGCAGCCGCGCGCCAGCGGCGCCGGCATGCCGCGGCGCGAGCAGGCTGGAAGCGCTCGCCGAGCGCGCCTCGATCAGCGCGCCGGCGAGCAGCAGATCGAGCTTGCGCCCGGGATCGGCAGCTGCGCGTGACGCGCGGCGCAGCTCTGCTGCGGCGTAGCGTCCGGGGCGTTGCCGCGTGAAGCGCACACCGAGCGCGCGTCATGGCGCGCAGCACCTGCTCGAAATGCCGCAGCTCCTCGCGCGCCAGGCGCGCGAGCGCCGACGCACAGCGGCGATCCTCGGGGTAGGCGAACATCAGGGCGAGCGCGCGTCGAGGCGGCCTTCGTCTCGCAGTTGGCGTGATCGATGCAGCAAGCTCCGGCAGGCGGCGACGGCAGCCGCCACCCAGGCCGGCGGGGTCGGCGCGCTGCAGGATCGATCTGCCGCCGCGAGGCGCGCGGCCCGGCGCGTTCATCGCGGCGCTGGCGCGCGCGCAGCCGCCAGCTGCGAGCGTGCTCTCCAGGTGCGCGCCGCTGCCGGCGCGCTCGGCGAAGCGATCCGCCGGGTGCCTTGGCCAGCAGCCGCTCGAGCACCGGCTGCACCTGGGCGAACTGCGGCGGCAGCCGCGGGATCGGCGTCCTTGCGGTGCTTGTAGACGATCGCCATCGGGTTCTCGGCGCGGTAGGGCTTCTCGCCGCGTCAGCATCTCGAACAGGATGACGCCGAGGCTGTAGAGGTCGCTGCGCTCATCGACCGCTCGGCGTGCCCCTGCTCCGGGGCTCATGTAGTGCGGGGTGCCGAAGATGGTGCCGGTGTCGGTCGATGATCGAGCGCCAGCGCGGCATCCTTGGACATGCCGAAATCGATGAGCGCGATGCTGCCGTCGTCGCGCAGCATGATGTTGCCGGGCTTCAGGATCCAGTGCAAGCACGCCGGCCGCGTGCACCGCGGCGAGCGCGTGGGCGATGGCGGCGGCGCAAGCTGCAGCGCCTCGCGCGGCGTGAGGCGCGCCGCGCATGCGCCGGCGCAGGTCCCCGAGCGCGAAGTACTCCATCGACCAGCCAGGCGTGCTCGTCACTCACGCCGAGAGTCGTGCAGCCGCACCACCGCCGGGCTCGCTGATGCGCTGCGCAATCTCGTATTCCTGCAGGAAGCGGCGGAAGCATCCACCGGCTCGCTCCGGCTCGTCGCTGGCGGTCGCGCGCGACCTTCAGCGCCACCAGCGTGCCGGCGCGCTCGCTCTCGCCACGAACAGGTCGCGTCAGTGGCACCGTTGGCGAGGCGCGCGGATGCAGCGGTAGCCGCGGATGAAGCGCATCGCCGAAGCGCTGCGTCTCGCGTCCCGGCGACGACTGGCTGCGCCAGACCGCGCGCGCGTGCGCCTGGCGCCGCTCGGCCGCCGCCAGCACGCGCGCAAACGCCTCGTGGTCGAGTTCGTCGTACGCTCAGGAAGGCACCCAGGCGCTGCGGCCTCGCGCGCGTGCGAAGCGTCCTTGCGGCACAGCGAGCACGATGCGGCGCAAAGCCCGCGCGCCTGTGCGAGCTCGCGCGCCCAGGTGAAGGCCGCGCCCGCCGGGCCACTCATCCGCCGAGCAGCACGGCGTCGAACCCTGCGCCAGGAACTCCGGCGCGAGCGCCCCCTGCGACGACCGGGCGGTGCACGATCGAGTTCGCCTGCGGGCCGCCAGGAGGCGAGCCGCTGCGCGGATGTGCGCGCAGCGGCGCGCGTCCTCCTCGATCAACGAGCAGACGCATCGTGGAATTAGCAGCATGCGCGACGCACCCGCCCTGCCACGGTCAGCGCAGAGCGCGCGCGGCAGCCGCGGACAGCTTAAGTCCAATCACCAGGTCCCCGACGTTGGTGCCGGTGGGCCCGGTGTGCACCAGGTCCCCGCTGGCGGCGAGCGCGGCGGCGCGAGTCCGCCTGCCGCAGGCAGCTCATCGGCGTCGAGCTCCGCGAGCGACAGGCGCGCGCAGGTGTCCGCATCCACCAGCGCGCCGGCATCCTCGGTCACCCCATCGCTGCCGTCGGTGCCGGCGGCGAGCAGCGCCAGGTCCGGCGTGATCCGGCGATCAGGCGGGCGGCGGCGAGCGCCAGGTGCTGGTTGCGCCCGCCGCGCCCGGCCGCGACGGCAGCTGCCACCGTCGACTCCCGGCCCACAGCACACGCTGTGCGCCGGCGAGGTGCAGTCTCGTGCGCGAAGCGCGCCGCGAGGCGCGTCGCGCTGTCGGCGAAGCGCGCGCCGGCGGCGTGCACGCTCAGGCCGAGCTGCTGCGCGCGCGCCACCACCGCCGCCACCGCCTGCTCGACTGACGCCACCACGCGGCGCTCGATGCGATCGGCGCCGCTCGCTGCGCAGGCCCCATGAGGCCCGGAGCCGATGACGGCGCGGATCATCCTGCGGGACATCGGAGATGAACAGCGCCCGCCCCGGGCGGCCGCGCGAGAGCGCGCGGTGAGCCGGCCGCCCTTGATGCGCGACGATGCCGATGCGGCGCGCGTTGAGCTCCCCGATGGCGATGTCCCTGGCGCGAGTGCCAGCCGCGGGTGAGCGCCTGCAGGTCGCGCAGGGTCACGCCCGCCGCAGCACCTCCACCAGGCTCGAGGCGCCGCCGGAGATGAGGAACAGCGGTCGCGCCTGCGGCGGCAGCGCGTCCACCCACGCGAGCAGCTGCGCCCCGGCGGCGAGCGAGCGCTCATCCGGCAGCGGGTGCGCGCCCGATGAGCAGCTGCACGTCCGCGCGCGTGGCGAGCAGCGCGGCGCTTGGCGCCTCGCGCGTGATGAGGAGCGTGCGTGGTCGATGGCGCTGCCGAGCGCCTCGTGCGCGCCGAGCGCCATGGAGCTCGGCCGCCTTGCCCACGGCGGCCACCCAGATCGGCGTCAGTGATCAGGGCAGTTCGCCGGCGAGCGCGGCGCGCACGCAGGCGCGTCCGTCCACGGCGCGCAGGCCCGCCTGCAGCAGTTCCAGCAGCGGCGCGCGGCGCGGGTCGGACGCGCCCGCCAGTCCAGGTCCCGCGGACGACTTTGAGCTTGGCATGGCGCTCGCGACGCGCCACTTTCGCGGCGTCCGGAGCGCTCGAGCTGCAGCCGCTCGAGGTACTCCGGCGTGACGTCGCCGGTGACGTACTCGCCGGAGAAGCACGGAGGTGTCGAACTCCTGGATGCTGCGCGTCCTCGTGCTTGCAGGCGGCGATCAGGTCCTCCAGATCCTGGTAGATCGAGCCAGTCCGCGCCGATCAGGCGCGCCACTTCGCTCCACCGTGCGCCCGCTCGCCACCAGCTCGCTCGCCGCCGGCATGTCGATGCCGTAGACGTTCGGGAAGCGCACCGGCGGCGCGGCGGAGGCGAAGTACACCTTGCGCGGCGCCGGCCTCGCGCGCCAGCTCGATGATCTGCGCCGAGGTGGTGCCGCGCACGATCGAGTCATCCACCAGCAGCACGTTCTTGCCGCGGAACTCCAGGTCGATGGCGTTCAGCTTGCGGCGCACCGATTTCTCGCGCTGCTCCTGGCCCGGCATGATGAAGGTGCGGCCGATGTAGCGGTTCTTGATGAAGCCCTCGCGGTACTTCACGCCGAGCTGCTGCGCGAGCTGCAGCGCGCTGGTGCGGCTGGTGTCGGGAATCGGGATGACGACGTCGATGTCGTGCGTCGGGCGCTCGCGCAGGATCTTATCCGCGAGCCGGTCGCCCATGCGCATGCGCGCCCGATACACCGAGATGTTGTCGATCTTCGAGTCGGGCCGCGCGAAGTACACGTACTCGAAGATGCAGGGCGTGTGCCGCAGCGTCGCGCACGCACTGCTGCGGTGTGCAGCCGCCCCTGCTCGTCGATGAACACCGCCTCGCCGGGCGCCACGTCGCGCACCAGGCGAGAACGCAGGCTGTCGAGCGCCACGCTCTCGGAGGCCAGCATCCATTCGCGTGCCGCGGGCGTGCGCCGCTCGCCGAGCACCAGCGGGCGGATGCCGTGCGGATCGCGGAAGCCCAGGATCCCGTGGCCGATGATCATCGCCACCACGGCGTAGCCGCCGCGGCAGCGGCGGTACACGGCGTTCGAGCGCCGCGAACACGTCCGCCGGCGTGATGCGCGGCGGTGCCGACGCGCTGCAGCTCGGGAGGCGAACACGTTCAGCAGCACCTCCGAGTCGGAGGTGGTGTTGAGGTGGCGCCGGTCCTCGCGGATCAGGATCTCGGCCGAGCTCGGTCTGCGTTGGTGAGGTTGCCGTTGTGCGCCGAGGCAGATGCCGTAGGGCGCGTTGACGTAGAAGGGCTGCGCTTCGGAGGCGCTGTCGCAGCCGGCGGTCGGGTAGCGCACGTGGCCGATGCCGACGTTGCCCTTCAGCTCGAGCATGTGATGCTGCTGGAACACATCGCGCACCAGGCCGCAGCCCTTGCGCACGTACAGCTCGCCTTCGCCGGAGGTGGCGATGCCGGCGGCATCCTGGCCGCGGTGCTGCAGCACTGTCAGCGTCATCGTAGAGCGCTGATTGACCGCGCTGGTGCCGACGATGCCGACGATACCGCACATGCTCTGTTGCAGCCCTCAGCGTCCGCACATCGCCACGCGCGTGGGCGCACGTGCGCTTCCCCACCAGCTGAACGCAGCCCGTTGGCGATCGATTCGCCGTAGGGGATGAGCAGCGAATGGCGCCACCAGCCCTCCTCCGACAGCCGCAGCAGCTGGCCGAGGATCACGAACACTCCGAGCAGCACGAAGCCGCGCAGCAGCGCCGAAGGCTGAAGCCGAGCAGCCGATCCATGCCGCTGAAAATCGACAGGCGCACGAAGTGGCGAGCGGCCGCGCCGACGCCGGCGCCGAGCAGCAGCACCAGCAGCCACGATGATGACGCGCGCCGCCCACGGGCCGCACCGTCGGAATCGGATATCAGGCCGCCCAGGTGCGGCGCGATGAGATCGGAGAAGTGCCAGGCGAGGAACAGCGCGATGATCCAGGCGCCGACGGCGACCGCCTCGCGCAGGAAAGCCGCGCGCCGCGCCCACGATCGCCGAGAGCGATGATGGCGGCAATCAGCAGGTAGTCGGTCAGGTTCATCGCTCAGCCGGAGTGATCGCGGACAATCCGCGCGGCGCGGATTGTACAAGAGCAGCGTCGCACGCTTGCCGACGCAGCGCGTCACGCGACCGCTACTTCGGCACGATCGAGCCACCGTGACCGCGCGCGCGCAACTTCGCCGCCAGCTGCGCTCGGCGGCCTGCCGGTCGTGCGCCGGTCCGACCCGCACACCGGTACAGCCGCCGTCCGGAGCTGCCCTGGGAGACGCTCACCGCTGAAGCCCCTGCGCTCTGACCTGCCTGCGCCAGGCGTCGGCGTTCGTGCGGCTGGCGAAGCTGCCGAGCTGCACCATCCAGCGCCGGAAGCCCCCGCGACTGCTGCTCCGCGTGCGTTCGCCGCTGCAGCGCTCGCCGGCGCGGCGATGGCTGGCTTCGGCGGCCGGTGCGCCGCGGGGGGCAGAGTCGCGCACGCCGCGGCCACCGCGGCAGGCGGCGCTGGCGACTGGCCGCCGCGGCGTTGCGAACGCTGAGCGGCGCGGGTCGGCAGCGTCGGCACTGGCGGCACCGCCGGTATGCACTGGCAGCGCATGCGCGTGCGCACTCGTCCGCAAGATTGATGGTGCAGGAGCGTAATGGCGGTCCCTCGGCCGATGACGCCACTGGCCGCGGTGGCGCGGAGCGAATGGGTCCGGTCAACAGCTCGGGCACCAACAGCACCGATCAGGGCCACGAGAATGATTGCGCCCGTCAGCCGTTCTTTCACCTAGACTACCCACGATGGGCGAAACCCGAGAAACCCGCGCAGAGCTGTCAAGCGCGGCGCGGACGCCTCGCGCGCAACGCGTGGCCGCGCGCATCTAAGCAGCGGCCGGCTGCCGCTTCAGTATATATCCGAAGCCACTGCAGCGCCGGCCCCACGGTGTAGCACGAAGCCGGCACACGACGACCGCGATCTGCCGGGCGCCTGCGGCGGCGCGCCAGCTCACAGCCCGCAGCGACCGAGGCCGCGAGCGTCATCGTCGCCCGGCGAGCCGCGCGAGGCGCTGCGCCGAGCTGCGCCGCGCTGCCGCCGCGCGGACCGGGCAGCGCGCACATGATCCAGTGGTCGATGATTGCTGCGCAGCGCCGCGGCGATCGCGGCGGCGTCCTTGTCGGCGAGCACCCCGATGACGGCGAAGGTGCGTCCCGGGTCGCCGCGGCCGTCAGGCGCGCCGCGGCAGCGCTCGCTCGCGCAGCTGCGCGGCGAGCACCTGCGCGGCGGGCTGGTTGTGCGCGATGTCCAAGAATCCACTCCACCTCGCCCGGCACCATCCTGGAAGCGACCGGCGCAGGTGCGTCGCCGAGTGCGCCCGCGCGCGCGTTCGCGCGCCGTCAGCGCGCTACGAGCGCACGGCGCTTCAGGCGCTGCGACCGGCGCGCGTCGGCACCGTCGCGGCGCCTCGCAGCGCGGCGATGCGCGGTGGCGGCGTTGCGGTACTGGATGGAACCGGCGAGCGCGGAGGGCGGCAGGCGGTGAGCGACACACCGAGACCGTCGTAGTCCCAGCCCGCAGCGCTCGACGCTGCCAGCTGAAGTCCGCGCTCGGCCACCACCGCCCGCGCGCACGCGAGCGCAGCGGATCGCGTCGAACACGCTCGCGGGCATGCTCGGCGTGCCGAGCACCGGCCGGCCTGCCGGCGCGGAAGATGCCGGCCTTCTCCGCGCCGATGAGCTCGAGCGTGTCGCCGAGCCAGTCGCGATGATCGAGGCCCACGGAGGCGAGCACGGCGACATCCGGCGTCGACGAGGTTGGTGGCGTCGAGGCGGCCCGCCGAGTCCCACCTCGAGGACCGCCACGTCCGACGCGCCGCTGCGCGAAGATCAGCAGCGCCGCCAGCGTGTTGATTTCGAAAAAGTGAGCGATCGTGACGCCGCGCGCCGCCTCGATGCGCTCGAACGCCGCAATCAGCTCCGCATCGCCGGCCTCGTCCCCGTCGACGCGGATGCGCTCGTTGTAGCGGACGAGGTGCGGCGAGATGAACATGCCGGTGTGGCGCCGCTGAGCGCACCGAGGCAGCGCCGTCAGATGCGCCACGGTCGAGCCCTTGCCGTTGGTGCCGGCCGACGGTGATGACGGGGAATGCGGGCGTCGGCGACGCCCGAGCGCGCGCCACGACGGCGACGCGCTCGAGCCCCATGTCGATGCTCTGCGGATGCACCGACTCCTGCAGCGTGAGCCACTCGGCGAGCGTGCGCATCGCGGCGCTGAGGCGGAAGAGGCGCGGCGCGTCAGGCGGCCGCGGCCGGCAGCTTCAGCAGCATGCGCAGCACGCGCCGCGATCTCGGTCGCGCATCTCGCGGCGGTCGACGATCATGTCGATGCGCGCCGTGCTCGAGCAGGAACTCGCTGCGCTGGAAGCCTTCCGGGCAGCGTCTCGCGCACGGTCTGCTGGATGACGCGCGGCCCGGCGAAGCCGATCAGCGCGCGCGGCTCGCGCGAGGTTCAGGTCCCCGAGCATCGCGAGACTCGCGGACACGCCGCCGGTCGTCGGGTCGGTCAGCACGGAGAATGAACGGCAGGTGCGCCTGCGCCAGGCGCGACAGCGCCGCGCGCGGTCTTCGCCATCTGCAGCAGCGAACAGCAGCGCCTCCTGCATGCGCGCGCCGCCGCTGGCGGAGAAGCACACGAGCGGCCGCGCGCTGCTCGATGCAGTAGTCGCACGCCGCGCTTGAAGCGCTCGCCGACCACCGAGCCCATCGAGCCGCCGAGGAACGCGGAATTCGAACGCGCAGGCCGACGATCGGCAGCGCCCTGCAGCGTGCCGGCCAGCACGACCAGCGCATCCTTCTCGCCGCGTCGCTTTCTGCGCCTGCAGCAGCGCGGTCGCGGTAGCGCTTGCTGTCGCGGAACTTGAGCGGATCCTCCGGCGCGATGTCGGCGCCGATCTCCGCGGTCGTGTCCGGGTCGAGGAAGCGCTCGAGCCGGTCGCGCGCACCGATGCGCATGTGATGGCTGCACTTGGGGCACACGGACAGGTTGCGCTCCAGCTCGGCGCGGTACAGCACCGCATCGCAGGCCGGGCACTTGATCCACAGGCCCTCCGGGACCGAGCGCGTGCGGCGCTCGGTCTTGATGCGCGAAGGCATGATCTTCTCGAACCAGGACATCGTTGGGTCTGTGCGCTCGCAGCAGGTACGTGGCGTGCGCGATCATAGCCGATCGGGGCTCGGCGCCCCGCCGGCCGCGGCAGGCACCCCGAACGCGGCCGGGTAGCGCACCGCAACCAAGGTACAGGCCGGCGGCCGGGGCGGTGGCGGCCTTTCGGTGCGGTCGCGCCTCGAGCACCTCGCGCCGCCCAGGCCGGCTCGCGTCGCCCTTGCCGATGGCAATGAGCAGGCCGGCGATGATTGCGCATCATGTGGTGCAGGAAGGCATTGGCCGTGGCCTCGATCGACGATCCACTCGCCGTGGCGCTCGACGCTCGAGGCGCTGCAGGCGCCGGATCGGGCGACTTGGCCTGGCATTCCTGCCGCCCGGAAGGCGCTGAAGTCGTGCTCACCGTCGAGCGAGGCGCGCCGCCGCGCCATGCGCTCGGCATCCAGCGGCCGGTGGATCCAGGCCGCGCGCCGCGCGTGCAGTGCCGAGCGGGCGGTGCGGTTGAGGATGAGGTAGCGGTAGGTGCGCGCCTCGGCGCTGTAGCGCGCATGGAAGTGCGTCCGGCACCGGCAGCGCCCAGCAGACACTGACATCGCGCGGGCAGTTCGCTGTTGGCCCCGAGCACCCAGCTGCGCATGGGCGCGCGCGCCTGCGTATCGAAGTGCGCCACCTGACCCAGTGCGCGTGCACGCCCGCGTCGGTACGCCCGGCGCACACCAGTGCCACGGGGGCGGCGCCGCGATGCGGGAGAGGGCCTGTTCGGCCACCGCTGCACGGTCGGCGGCCGCAGGCCTGCGTCTGCCAGCCGCAGTAGGCTGAGCCGTCGTACTCGATGCCGACGGCGATGCGAGGCCACGCGCTCGGAGTGGTCGCTGCGGGCTCAGCTCGGGAGCGACTCGATCAGCCGCTGGGCTTCCTGCTTCTGCGCCGCCGAGCCCTCGGTGAGCACTTCCTCGAGGATGTTGCGGGCACCGTCCGGATCGCCCATGTCCATGTAAGCGCGGGCGAGGTCAGGCTTGGTGCCCACCTCGCTCATGGTGACCGGCTCGAGGTCCGGCAGCGCCAGGTCTTCCGAGGACAGGCGCTGGGTGGCGGCGAAGGCCGCATCCGGCACCGTCGCGGTGCCCACGTCGAGGTCGAGCGTGCCGCCGTTGGTCTCGTGCGTGCCGGTGGCCATGCCGACGTCGAATTCCACATCGCCGTGCGCGGCGTGCGTGCCGGTCGCATCGCCGACATCATCGAGCCCCTGCGCGCTCAGGGCGCGCAGGCGCGCGGTCGCCGAGCCGTCCGGCGCGACGAGGTTGGTCTGCGGTGAGCGCCGGCCTCCAGTTCGTTCTGGTCGAACTGCCAGGCGCCGGTGTTGGAACCGGTGTCTTCCTTGGCGGCGCGCTGCTGCGCGTCCTCCATGATGCGGCGCGACTGATCATCAAGCGCCGCGACCAGGGGTCGGCGCGTCCGGCGTCGAGGCCTGCGCCGAGGCGATGCCGAGCTGGTCCACGGTGTCGACGGCGCCCACATCAGGCCCAGATCGTCGATCGCCAGTTCCGCGGTGTGCTCGGCCCCACCCTGGCGCATCGCGCTCTCGAGCTTCTGGCGGATCGTCGGGTTATCCGCCGGGGGCAGCTGCGGCTGCTCCACCGTCGGGCCCTTCCATCTCGGCCGTGCCGCCGGCGCCTGGCGCACGCGCGCGGTCATCTGCCGCGTGGTGCCGGTGGTGCCGAGGAAGCTGTTCTCGAGCAGGGCCGCGTTGCGGTCCGTGATGCCCGACTGTGACTCCGCGGTCGCCTCCGGGTCCCCCACGGCCGAGCCGATGTCCAGATCGACGCCGGCGGGCGCACTCGTCGGGCCGGAGTCGCCCAGCAGGTCGAAGTCGACGCGGCTCTGGCCGCCCTCGAGGTCGAGGTCGACGCCACCCGCGCTGGCCCCGGCCACGCCCGCCGCCGCCGGAGAACAACGGATCCTCGGGGGCGAGCTGCTTGCCCATGATGAGAATCTTTTCCCACTCCCCGGGCGCGGCCTCGCCGCAGCTCTGCGCCAGCTCGCGCGCGGCGCTGAGGAACTGCTCGCTTGTTGCCCCACCGAAGAACAGCTTCGAGGAGCTTCAGCTTCAGGTCACGACGCTGGGGCTCGCGGCTGATGGCGATGCGGATCAGGTCCGCCGCCTGGTCGTACAGCCCGTACGCCATGTGGAAATCCGCCTCGGCCAAGGGATCGCCCTGGTCGAGATTGATCGCCGTCTCGCTGCTGATGGTCTCATCGCTCGCGACGTGCTTCGGCGCGGCCATCGCCGGCACGGTGCCGGTGGCGGACAGGCGCGGCCGCTCGTGCGAGCCGGTTTCCTCCACCAGGAAGGCCGACTCGGGCAGCGCTGCTGCCGGGCGCGCGCGCTGCGGCACGCGGCGCAGAGCACCACGGGCTCAGGTTCGGAGAAGCTGCGCGTGGCGCTCATTGCGCCCAGCTCGGCGGCATCAGGCGCCGGCGGCGGCCAGGCGACCCAGGGAATCGTCGAACTCGCTGCTGCGGCGCGAACGCACCAGGCGCGCGGCAAAGAATCCCAGCACGCCGAGCGCCAGCAGCGCGACCACCCACCACAGGCCCAGGAGCGTGTCGAGGAAGGAGCCGCCACTGGGCGGTGCCTTCACCGGCGTCTTCTTGACCGGTGCGGGCGGCGGGGTGCCGGCGTCGCCTCCACCGCCGGAGCCGGCGCGGTCTGCGGCTGTTCGGTGCTGGCCGCCAGCGGGGCTTCCGCGGGCGCCGGCGCGCCGGGTAGGTCGCCGCGGGCGGCGCGGTCGCCTCCGGGGCGGGCGCGGGCGTGCCCTGGCTTGGCCGCCCTGGGCCTGCATGCGCGCGAGCTCCTGGTTCTTCAGCTCCAGCAGCCGCTTGGTCTCGCTTTCCTGCGCGGCTGCTGAGCAGCGGCCGCGCCGCCCTTGGGTGCGGCACTCCGCGGCGGGGCCGGCGGCGCGCGCTCCGCGGGCGGGCTCGGACTCGGAGGGCGTGACCAGCTTCAGGCGTCCGGGCGCTTCGGTCGCCGCCGTCGGCACCGGGCGTGGAGCGCCAGGCCGCGTACTGGCGGCGGATTTCGGCAGAGGCCTCCGCGGGTGAAACCGCCGCGGCCTCGGAAGCATCAGGAATACGCAGCACTGCGCCCGAGCGCAGCACGTTCATGTTCTGACGGAAGGCCTTCGGGTTCGCCTGATAGATGGCGAGCATCCAGCTGCGGGCGCGCGGAGAATTCGCGCCCTCGCCGGCCACGCCGCTGGCGATCTGCGAGAGGGTCTCGCCGCGATGCACCAGCGTGAGTGCCCTCCTCGTTGCCCGAGGGCTCGCGGCGGCGGCAGGCTCGGCCGCGGGCGCACGCGGCTGGCACGCGCCGGAGGCGGCGCTGCCGGTGGCCGTGGCAGGTGCCGCGGCGGTCGCCGGCGCTTCCGCCGGCGCGGGAGCCGGTGGCGGTGCAGGTTCGGTCGCACGCGCGATCGACCCCTCGCGCGCGCCCGGGCCGGTCGCCGCGGGCGCCACCGGCGCGCTCGCCACCGCGGACTCACCCGGGGTGTAGACCGGCGGATCCAGCAGCATGGTGTATTCGCGCACCAGCCGCGCCGCGCGCCCAGCTGACCTCCACCAGCAGCGTCACGAAGGGTTCGGCAATCGGGTCCGTGGACTTGAGCTTCACGACCTGGCGGCCATCGGGCGTGCGCACGGTCTTCAGCTGCACGGTGCTGAGGTAGCCGGGCATGTCGAGGCCGTAGCGCGCAAAGGTGTCGCGCGAGGCAAGCTGGACCTGCACGGTGGCCAGCTCGTCCGGGGCGACATCCACGAGCTCGATTTCCGCATCCAGCGGCGCATTGAGCGGCGAGAGGAGATGGATATCTCCGAGACCTAAGGCAAACGCTGCTGACGGCAGACCGAGCAGCAATGCCAGCGCCCGAGCCGAGCGTTTGACGAGCATCAGAGCACCCCGAGAAGAATCATTGGGTGAAATATGTTTTGAAAACAATAGGATGGGGCATATGTTGCGACCCCCATCAACCTCGCGGCAATATAACTTAAATAGGTCGCCGGGCCAAAGCCTCCGCGATCTGCACGCTGTTGGTGGCCGCGCCTTTGCGCACATTGTCAGATACAACCCATAAGTTAAGTCCACGGTCCGGGGCGAGATCTTCACGGATTCTCCCGACATAAACTGTGTCGCGGTTCGCTGCCTCGGTAGCCGCCGTGGGGTACCCGCCGAGCCGCGGCTCGTCCAAAACCGTGACGCCCGGCGCATTCCTCAGCAACTCGCGTGCCTCCGCCGCACTCAGGGGCCGCCGGGTCTCGATGTGCACCAGCCTCGGAATGCCCGTAAAACACCGGCACGCGCACCGCGGTGGCATTCACGCGCATAGTTGGAGTCCGCCGAGGATCTTGCGGTCTCCCACACGATCTTCATCTCCTCGCGCGTGTAGCCGTTGTCCTGGAAGTCGTCGATATGCGGCACGCAGTTGAAGGCGATCTGCTTGGCACCGCCCGCGGATTCGATCGGTCCCTTGCCGCTCGAGCGCCGCGATCGACTGGCGCGACCAGTTCCTCGAGCGCTTCGCGCCCGGCGCCGGAGACGGACTGGTAGGTCGCCACGTCGATGCGCTCGATCCCGGCCGCGTCGTAGAGCGGTTTTGAGCGCCACGACCAGCTGGATGGTCGAGCAGTTGGGGTTGGCGATGATGCCGCTCGTGCCGATGCCGTCGAGCGCCTGCGGATTCACCTCCGGGACCACCAGCGGCACGTCCTCGCGGTAACGAAACTCGGAAGTGTTGTCGATGACGAGGCGCCGGCCGCGCAGCGCGCTGCGGCGCGTACTCGCGCGACACCGCCGCGCCGGCGGAAAACAGCGCGATGTCGCACTGCGCGAAGTCGAAGCCCTCGCAGTTCCTGGATCGGGTAGTCTGCGCCCGCGAAGCTTACCTCGCCGGCCGACGGAGCGCTTGCTCGCGAGCGCATGCAGCTGCGCGACCGGGAAATCGCGCTCCTCGAGCACGCTGCACCATCGCCTCGCCGACGAGGCCGGTCGCGCCGACGACGGCTACCCTGAATTGCCTGTCCATGCGGTCAATCTCCTGCAGGTGCGCGGCGGTGCCGCAATCCACACTGCCACTGCGCACCCGGAAAGTCATGGAATCGGCTGACCCGGCAATCAGCCGCGCGGTGCCGTGATGTCCGGCGTGGCGGATCTTACGTCCACGTTCTGCGCGCGCTGGCGCAGGTAGTGATCCATGAGCACGATCGCCAGCATCGCCTCCGCGATCGGCGTGGCGCGCAGCCCCACGCACGGATCGTGCCGGCCGGTGGTGCATCGATGTCGACCGCGTTGCCGTGCATGTCGATGGTGCTGCCGGGCACCTGGATGCTGGAGGTGGGCTTGAGCGTCAGGTGCGCGATCACGTCCTGCCCGGAGGAAATGCCGCCGAGGATGCCGCCCGCGTGGTTGCTGCGGAAGCCCGCGGGCGTGAGCTCGTCGCGGTGCTCGCTGCCGCGCTGCGCGACCGCGCGCGATGCCGGCGCCGATCTCCACGGCCTTCACCGCGTTGATGCTCATCATGCGCGTGCGCGATGTCCGCATCCAGCCGGTCGAACACCGGCTCGCCCAGGCCCGGCGGCACGCCCGTCGCCACCACGCGTGACGCGCGCGCCGACCGAATCGCCGGCGCCGCGCAGCTTCCAGATCAGTTCCTCGAGCTCCGGCGACGCGCGCGGGGTCCGGACAGAAGAACGGATTCTCGTAGGCGACTGCCGGGTCCACCGGCTCGATCTGCAGCGTGCGCCGACCTGGCTCGAGGTAACCGCTAGATGCGCACGCCGAGCCGCGTGGCCAGATAGCTGCGCGCGATCGCGCCGGCGGCGACGCGCATCACGGTCTCGCGCGCCGACGAGCGGCCGCCGCCGCGGTAGTCGCGCAGGCCGTACTTCTGCTGGTAGGTGTAGTCGGCGTGCCCGGGACGGAAGCGGTCCTTGATCTTGTCGTAGTCGCGCGAGCGCGCGTCGGTGTTCTCGATCAGCATGCCGATCGGGCGTGCCGGTGGTGCGGCCTTCGAACACGCCGGAGAGGATGCGCACCGGTCGGCCTCGCGCCGCTGGCTGACGAAGTGCGAGGTGCCGGTGCGGCGGCGATCCACGTCCTGCTGCAGGTCCGCCTCGGTCAGCTCCGAGCCCCGGCGGGCAGCCGTCGACGATGCAGCCCATGCGCGGGCCCGTGGCTCTCGCCGAAGGTGGTGACCGTGAACAGAGCTTGCCGAATGGTGTTGCCCGGACATCGTCTTCAGCGTGCCTGCAGTTGTTCGCGTGTGAGCAGGAACACTCCGCCGCCGCCGCGCGCGAATTCGAGCCACGACGAAGGGCAGCCGCGGAAACGCGCCGGCGCACGCGCGTCTCGGTGTTGCCCACCTCCACCACGCAGCAGCCCGCGCGGCCCGCAGGTGCCGGGCGGCCTCGCGCAGGATGATCCGCACCGAATCGAGCCCGGCGACGCCCGCGGCGAGCGCCACGCGCGGTTCGTGCCGGTATCTCGGCCGGCAAGCTCCGCAGCTCGCGCGCGCCCACGTAAGGCGGATTCGTCACGATGATATCGTAGGCGCGCGCCGGCGAGCGCGCGGAAGTGATCCGACTGCAGCAGCGCGCACGCGCGCTGCAGGCGGTGCCGGCGGACGTTGGCGACGCGCGACTTGCAGCGCCGTCGCCGAGATGTCCGCCGCATCCACCGCGGGCGCGCGGCAGCGCCGCGCGCAGTGGCGATGGCGATGCAGCCGGAGCCGGTGCCGAGATCGAGCACGCGCCGCACGCGCGCCGGGTCGGTCCAGGGCGCGAAGCCGCGCTCGATGAGTTCGGCGAGCGGCGAGCGCGGCACCAGCACGCGTCGTCGACCCTGGAAGGGGCAGGCCGGCGAACCAACTGACGCCGGTGAGATAGGCGGCGGGCATGCGTTCGCTTGATCCGCCGCGTCAGCAGCCCGTGCGCGCCTGCTGCGCGGCCGCGCTCGACGCGGCGCCGGTAGCGAGCGCGCCCGCCCTGCGGGCGGCAGCTGCGCGTGCGTGCAGCACCAGGGCCGCCGCTTCATCGCGGGCGTTGTCGGTGCCGTGCCCGAAGAACACGCGGGCGCGCCGCAGGCGCCGCGCGCCGCGCTCGATGAGTGCCCCCACCGTGCGCGCGCCCGGCAGGCCGCGGCGGTGCGCGCCACGGCGCGGCTGGCGCCTATGAAATAATTCACTCCATGAAGATGACGCGCGACGTCTGGATCCTCGCCGCCGCCGCGCTGTGGCGCGCCGCGCGGCCTTCTATCTGGCGCGACAACTTGACGGGCAAGCCCGCAGCTGGCAAGCGGCACGTGGCTATCCGCAGGCCGCGCGCGGTCGGCCGGGTTCGAGCTGCATGGACGCAGCCGGTGCAACCTCGCGAGGCCTCACTGCCGGCGCAGCCGACGCTGGTGTTCTTTTGGCTTCACGCACTGCCCGGACGTGTGCCCGACGACGCTGCTGCAGCTTGCGCAGGTGCGCAAGGCAGGCTGGCTGCCGGCGGCGCTGCGCGTGCTGTTCTGTCTCCGTCGACCCGCAGCGCGACACGCCCGCAGGCGCTGCGGTGCGTACGTGCACGCCTTCGACCCGCAGTTCCTCGGCGCCACCGGCGACGCCCGCGGTCATCGCGGCGCTGGCGCTCCGGCTTCGGGGTGGCGGTGAACCGGCGTCGAGCTGCCCGGCGGGGACTACACGATGGATCACTCGGCGGTGGTGTTCCTGCTCGACGATGCGGCGCAACATCGTTGCCATCTTCACGCCGCCGTTCGAGGCCGCGGCGATGGCGCAGGACCTGAGCCAGGCCGGCCTGTATCTGCAGCGACAGCCGGTCTTCCGGATGAGCGCGCTGCGGATCCGGACAGCCTGCGCGCGCGCTCTTCGTCGCCCTGCAGTACCTGCCTGCCGCAGCACTCTGCTCACGAGCGTGGTGCACGCCGTGACGCGCGCGCGCGTGCCGCTGGCTGCAAGAACGCGCTCATCGAGAGCTTCATCGGCAGCTTCCACCCGGACCTGAGCGAGGCGGAGCAGCCGGATCGCGCTTAAGTTCGAAAGCTTCAACGCCTTTCTTCACGCGCGCGCTGCGCCCCGGAGCGCGCCCTGCGGATCCTGACCCGCTGGCGCTCGTGTCCCACCGGTGCGATGGCAGCGTGAGTCAGATCGGGCGCCTGGATGGCTCCTGTCTGGTGCAGGCCAAGGGACATCGCTTACACGCTCGAGGCCTTGCTGCGACGCTGAGGCGCCCTGGACCTCCGTATTCCAGGGCGGCGCGTTTCGCCACGCTGTATCTGGCGCCCTTCAACTATCACCGCATCCACATGCCGCTCGCCGGGCACGCTGCTGCGCCGCCTGGTACGTGCCCGGCCAGCTCTTCAGCGTGAATGCCAACGACCGCCGCCAGCGTCCGGCCTGTTCGCGCGCAACGAGCGCGTGGTGTGTGTCTTCGAGGACGGATCGCTGTCTATGCCGATGGTGCTGGTGGGGGCGCTGTTCGTCGGCAGCATGTCGCACGCGTGTGGCACGGGGATGTGACGCCGCGCGCCGGCCGCGGCGGCCGCGCGGCGCTGCCGGCGGTCATGCAGCGCCGCGTCGCTGTCGCGGAAGTCGCGCCGAGATGGGCCGCTTCAACACTGGGCTCGACGGTCATCCTGCTGCTGCCGCCCGGGCCGCGGTGCGATGGCTGCCGGGTCTCACCCCGGGCAGCCAGCGATTCGCGTCGGCCAGACGCTGGCACGGCTGCACATGAGCGCCGGCGGCGTGACTGGCGGCCAGCGCCTCGCGCGCGCCGGCTCGCCGAGCGCGCGGCGCTTCTGCGCGCGCGCGCGTGAGTTCTTTGCCGCCCGCGGCGTGCTCGAGGTCGACACGCCGCTCATGGTGAATGCGCCGGTGAGCGACGTGCACATCCACTCCGCCGCGGCGCAGCTTGCGGCCAGCAGGGGCCGGCCGCGCGGCAGGGCGCCGGTAGCTCCTGCACACCTCGCCCGAGTACGCGATGAAGCGCCTGCTCGCCGCCGGCAGCGGCGACATCTACCAGGTCTGCCACGTGCGTGCGCGGCTACGAGATCGGCCGCCTGCACAACCCGAATTCACCCTCGATCGAGTGGTACCGGCGGGGATTCTCGCTGGAGGCGCTCATGGACGAGGTCGAGGCGCTGGTGCGCACGCTCCTGGGCGCGGGCGCGAGCGGCGCCCATCGGCCGAGCGCGTCGAGTTACCGGCGAGCCTTCCAGCGCGCGCTGGGCTCGGATCCGTTCACCGCGGCGGCCCGGAACTGGCGCGCGCAGCCGCCGCCAGCCGGGTTCACCGGGGTCTGCGGCCACGGCGCCGCGATGAGTATCTGGAGGCCGCTCATGGGCGCGGTCATCAGGCCTGCGCTCGGTCGCCGAGCGCGCTGACCTTTATCCATGGCTACCCGGCCAGCCAGGCGGCGCTGGCACGTCTGGACCCGCGCGAGCCACGCGCCGCGCAGCGCTTCGGGCTCTACGGCGAGGGGATGGAACTCGCCAACGGCTTCCATGAACTCGCCGCCGCCAGGTCGAGCAGCGGGCGCGCGTTTCGAGCAGCGACCACGCCGAGCGGCGGCGCCGCCCAGGCTGCCGGTGCAGGCGCTGGACGAGCGGCTGCTCGCGGCGCTCCGAGCGGCCTGCCGGACTGCGGCGGCGTCGCGCTCGGCTTCGACCGCACGCTCAGTGCTCGCCAGCGGCCGCTGCGCACATCGACGAGGTATATGGCCTTTCCCACCGGCCCGTGCCTGAGAATGCGCACCCGTACTGCGCCCCCCGGCCATCGCATGAGCTTTGCCACCAGCCCGCGCTACGAGTTCAAGGACAAGGCACGCCGACTATCGCGCGCCTCGCGCAGGAACTCGACGGCGCTGGCGGGCGAGACGTGACGCTGACCGCGAACGCGGCCAACACCGCGGCGCTGCTGTTCGATGCGCTGCCGGACATCAACTGGGCCGGGTTTTACTTCCTCAGGTCCGGCGAGCTCGTCGTCGGGCCGTTCCAGGGCAAGCCCGCCTGCGTGCGCATCGCGCTCGGCAGGGGCGTCGTGCGGAACGGCGGCGGCGCAAGCGACGCACTGCTCGTGTGCCCGATGTGCAGCGATTTCCCGGTCACATCGCCTGCGCGATGCCGCCTCGCGCTCGGAGCTCGTGGTGCCGCTGCCTGGCGCGGCGCGGCTGGGCGTACTCGATATCGAGCAGCCCGCGGCTCGGCGCTTCGATGCGGCCGAGTGCGAGGATTGAGCGCCTGCGGGTCGTGTTCGTCGCGCGCCAGTCCGGCGCCGCGCAGCCACACTCGGATGACGCCGGCAGCCTGTCCACGCGCGGCTCACGGCCGGCGCTGCCGCGTTCACCATCTGGGGCCTGTTCCCGCTCTACCTGCACCCGCTGCGCGCGGTCCCGGCGCCGCAGATCATCGCGCATCGCATCGCCTGGTCGTGCCTGTTCATCCCCTCGGCTGGATGCTGCTGCGCGGTGCGAGCGCTCCAGCAGCATCTTCACCAGTCCCCGCCGCTGCTCGCGCCGCTCTGCTCTTGACCGCGCTGCTGATCAGCGGCAACTGGCTGCGTGCTACGTGTGGGCCGTGACGCACGCGGCAGCATCGTGGAGACCAGCCTGGGCTACTACATCAATCCGCTGATGAATGTCGTGCTCGGGATCTCCGTGCTGCGCGAGCGGCTGAACCGCGGTGCAGTGGACTCGCGGTGGGCGCTCGCGGCGATCGCGGTGGCGTACCTCACCGTTCGAGGCCGAGGCATCCGCCGTGGATCGCCCGCACGCTGGCGGTCAGCTTTTCGCTCTACGGCCTGGTGCGCAAGGTGATCAGCGCGTGGAGGCGCACCGCCGGGCCTGGCGACCGAGACGCTGCTGCTGCTCGCCGTTCGCCGCGTCGGCGTACCTGCTGGTGAGTGCGCGGATCGCAGGCAGCGGCGCCTCACGCACGCTGGCCTTCATCACCGTACTGCTGATCGGCAGCGGGCGTGGTGCACCGCGGTGCCGCTGTTCCTGTTTCGCCTACGCCGCGCGCCGCGCTGCCGTACTCAACCGTGGGCCTGCTGCGGTACATCGGCCCGAGCCTGCAGCTGATCTGCGGCGTGTGGTTCTTCGGTGAGCGCTTCGACGCGGCGCGGGCGGCACGGCTTCGCGCTGATCTGGCTGGCGCTGCTGGTGTACGCCCTCGATGGCGCTGCTCAGAGCGCGCGCCGCGAACGCCGCGCGCGCGCCTGAAGGCCCGGCGGCCGCTAAGGCTACTGCTTGCGCGCGAGATGTACGCGCCGGTGCGGCGTGTCGATGCGGATCACTTCACCCTCGTTGATGAACAGCGGCACGCGCACGACGGCGCCGGTCTCGCAGCTTCGGCGGTTTCTGCGCCGCCGGTGGCGGTGTCGCCGCGCAGGCCCGGATCCGTCTCGACGATCTTCAGCTCGATGTGCGGCGGCGGCGTCACCAGCAGCGGCTCGTTGTTCCACAGCGTCACGCACGCACACCACGCCGTCCATGAGCCACTGGGCGGCATCGCCCACGGCAGCCTTGCCGGCGGTGTACTGCTCGAAAGCTCTCCGGCACCATGAAGTGCCAGAAATCACCGTCCTGGTAGAGGTACTGCATGTCGGTGTCGACGACGTCCGGCGGCCTCGAGGGACTCCCGGGCGGAAGAGTGCGCTCGATGGTGCGGCCGGTCTTCGAGGTTGCGCACCTTGATGCGGTTGAAGGCCTGGCCCTTGCCCGGCTTCACGAACTCGTTCTCGACCACCGCAGTACGGGTCGCCGATCGAGCAGGACTTTGAAACCCACACGGATCCTCGCTGGTGGTGTAGCTGGCCATTACTTAATCTCGCGTTTTTAGTGGGCCGGCGGCAGCGCGGCCCGCCCAAAGGGCCGCGTATGATAGCGGCATCCCCGCAGCCCCGCCAGCGCGCTCAGCGCGCCGGCGCGGCTGCGCAGCCAGTGCACCAGCGCGGCGACGAAGCGCGGCGATCCCAAGCACACTCGTGCACCGCCGCCGCCGCCTTCGTGCAGCCCCCGGTGCTGTAGTAGAGCGCGTAGCCGCTCACCACCAGGAGGTAGCGTGCAGCCTGCCAGCCACAGGCCGAGGCGCGCCGCAGCGCGCGCGACCAGCCCGCCGGGATGTGCCTCGGCGGCGAGCCAGCCGAGCAGGAACACGGCCCGGCGGCGAGTACGCCGTGCGCACGCATGAGGCCCGGCTCCCAGGGGTTCGGCAGCGGACCAAACTCGTTGTGCTGCGGGAAGGCGAAGTGCTACCAGGCAGCCACAGCGCCCCCGGAGCCACAGCAACGCGGACACGCCGAAGATCATCGTGCGCAGCACCCGCGGCATCGCGCACCCGCGGCGCGCTGCGCGCCACGGCAGTCCTCGACCTGCAGGTCAGTCTGCCGCAGGTGCCACGGTCGCGGCTATCCCGGCGCGCCCGGCTGCAGCGCCACCTGCCGCAGCGCCACGAGCCAGCGCACCCCCTGGGTGACGTGTTCGCACGAGAGCGTGGCGCCGGCGATGTTCTTGATGTCGGTACTGGCGCGCGGCGCCAAGATCCGAGCGTCCCGCAAACTGGCGCCGCCAGGACTCGTTGCGGATCTCCCGCCATGGCTCTCGCGATAGCTCAGCACTTCCAGCGGCCCGAGCCGCCCCTGAGATCGGCAGCGGCGGCGCTAGGTGATGAAAGTCCTCCTTGCCGATGACTTCATCGATGAATACAGCAGCCAGAGTAACTCCTCGCGCGCAGCGCGCGGAAGGCTCGCAGGCTGCGATGCGGCGGCTGCGCGCCGCGAGGTGCCGCCACCCGCTCGCGCTGCGCCGGGCTAAGCGCCAGCACCATCTCGGTGAAGTGATCCGCCTGCGCAAAGAGCGCGCGCTGCGCGCCCTCCACCGACAGGTAGTCCGCAGCGATCACGGGCACGGGGGCGCTCGCGAGCGCCGCGAGTGTGCCCAGCCAGCCCAGCGGATGCGGGTCCTAAGCGATTCATCGGCTCTCAAATGCGAATGATTCTTAATTACTGTAGCATAGGACCGCTGCATTTGGAGAGCTCGTGAGCCCCGTTCCCGCGTCCGCACCCGCAGGCCAGCCGCAGGCGCAAGCCAGCGCCAGCTGCAGCCATGTGCGCATCGAGATGGGTACCTGAGGGTGGCGATCGAGGCACGGGCAGCCCTCGCGCTGCGAGCGCCCGTGAGGGACTCGCGGCCGCCTTCGCGGCGTGTGGCCGAGGTGGTGGCCCTCATGAGCCCGGAGCGCTCCGGCAGTGACCTGGAGCGGCTCAGCCGCGCCCGCTGCGGCGTCGCGGTGCCGGTGCACGAGCACACCTGGCGGGTGCTCGCCTTCGCACAGCGGCTGAACCGCCTCAGCGAGGGCATCTTTGACCCGTGCCTGCCGGAGAAACCGGGCACGGTCCAGGACCTCGAACTCACCTGGAAACACGCCCCGGCGGTGACCTGCCAGGCACCCCTGGAAGCTGGACTTGGGCGGTGTCGCCAAGGGCTTCGCCGTCGACCGTGCCGTCAAGCGCGCTGCGCGCGGCCGGCTGCGACACGGGCCTCTGTCAATGCCGGCGGTGACGTGCGCGTCGTCGGCACGCAGGCGCAGACCATCCTGCTGCGCGGCCCGCGCGGTGCGCTGCAGGCGCTGGCCCTGAGCGACGGCGCGGTGGCGGTGAGTGACCAGGATGCGTCCCGGCCGCCCCCAGGGCACCGCGGCTACTACGCGCGCACCGGCTCGCTGGCTGCCCGCGCGCCGCTACAGCGCCGTACGCGCGCCCGGATGCCACTGACGGCCAGATGCCCTCACCAAGTGCCTGCTGCTGTGCCCCGGACGCCCTGGCACAAGCGCTGCTCAACGAACTCGACAGCGAGCAGCTCGTGTAAGCGCGAAGGGGTGCCTTCCGCGACTTTCCTCACGCGGGCGCGCGCGGGGCTGGTGTCGAACTCCGCCGCTGCTGCACGCCCTACCATGGAGGAAGCCTTGACCGAGCCGAAACGCCGTTCCGCTCATCGTGCCTGAGCTCCGCGCGCGATCCGGTCGAAGCCATCAACAGCCTGCTGCGGCGTGCGGGCCAGCCGGTGCATTGCACCTGGATCCCGGCACTGCGGGACCTGGCCGATGCCCTCACCCAGATCAACCCGCAGCTGCTGGTGCAGGTCGCCGGCAGCGCCGCGGGAACTCAACGGCGCCGTGGGCGTGCGCGACCAGTTCGCCCCACGGTGCCCGGTGCTGCTGCTCGCCCGCAGGTCGATGAAGCGACTGATCGCGGAGCGCCATCGGCCGCGGCGCGCGCGACGTCGTGACGCTGCGCCAGCCCGGCGCGCCTGCAGGCGGTGATCCTGCGCGAGCTGCAGGTGTTTCACACCGAGCGCGCGCTCGCGGCCACGCCGAGAGTCCGCGCACGACGCGCGCAGCCAGCTCGACGTGGTGCTGCAGCGCTCCAACGACGCCATCATCCAGGTGCAGGAGGGCATCGTTACGGAGGCGAATCCCGCCTGGCACGAGCTCTATGGCGTCGAGGAGGGTATCGCCGGTCAGCCGGTGATGGACCTGTTCGAGGAATCCACGCACGCCGCGCTGCGCGGCGCGCTGGCGGCCTGCCAGCAGGGCCGCTGGAGCGATCACGCGCTGCGCGCCAACGCGCTGCTCAACGATGGCACCGTGCTGCCGCTGGAAATCTCACTCGCCCTCGGTGAGCACGAGGGCGAGCCGTGCGTGCGCCTGGTGGTCCCCTCGCGCCGCGTGCGGATCAGATCATCCTCGCCGCCCCCGCCACGCTGCGACCGGAACCGGCGGCCGGCCCGCTGCCCGCGGCCGGAACTGCTGGCGGCGCTCGCCGAGCGCCTCGCCACGCCCGCCCCGGGCGGCATGTGCTGCCTGGCGCTGGTGCGCATCGATAAGTTCGGTGCCCTCGAGCGCGTCATCGGCGCTACCGCGAGCGAGGAAGTCATCACCGAGGTGGCGCGCCTGCTCAAGGAAACCCTGACCCCGAGGGAGGTCGTCGGGACGCTTCGGCGGGGTGCGCTTCCTCGCGCTGCTCGAGCGCGGCAACGAGCACGACATCAGCGCCTGGAGCGAGCGGCTGCTGGGGCGCGTGCAGCGCCAGCGTCATGCGCATTCATGACAAGTCGGCTCGCGGTGACCTGCACCATCGGGCTCTCGGTGGTCTCCCCGGGCGACACCCGGCTGGACGCCGGTGATCAGGATGCGATCGAGAGCGCCCGCAAGGGCGACGCGCGCGGCGGCAACCAGAGCATCAGCTCGGACCGCGCCGACAACGACAGCCGCGTCATGTCCTGCATGACCGGGTGTGGGTCAAGCACATCAAGGCGGCGCTCATGGAGAACCGCTTCCGCCTGGTGCAGCAGCCGATCGCGAGCCTGCAGGGCGAGGATCCGGGCATGTTCGACGTGCTGGTACGCATGATCGACCAGCAGGGCAAGGAAGTGCTGCCCTCGGAGTTCATGGCCGCCGCCGGGCGCAACGACCTTTTGAAGAACATCGATCGCTGGGTGGTCGGCGCCTCGCTGTCCTTCGCCGCGCAGAGGAAGCCGCAGTGCCTGTTCGTGCGCTTATCGCGCGAGAGCGCGCGCGACTCCGCCTTCCTGGAGTGGCTCGACAACCACCTGCGCAACAGCCGCGCCGACCCGCAGCGCCTGTAGCTTCCAGGTGACCGAGGAAAGCGCCGCGGCGCATATCGCCGAGATCAAGGCGCTCGCCGCCGCGCTGCGCGAACGACGCTTCCGTTTCGCGCTCGAGGGCTTCGGCTCCGGACGCAACAGCACCGGCATGCTCGAGTCCGTGCCGCTCGACTTTGTGAAGATCGACGGCACCCTGGTGCAGGGCCTCGCCGGTGACCCGCAGCTGCAGCAGCGCGTGCGGCTGCTGGTGGAAGCGGCGCGCAAGCGCAGCATCCAGACCATGGCCGAGCGCGTCGAGGACGCCAACACCATGGCGGTGCTGTGGCAGGTCGGCGTGCAGTACATCCAGGGCTACTTCGTCAACGAGCCCGAGGAAGTGGTCCTGCGCGCCGAGCTGCCTGAAGCTCCGGCGCGCCCGCTAGAAGCCACACCCAGGCCGAGATCGAAGCGCGTGAAGTTGGGTGTTCTCCTGGAACCACTGGTGAGTCGGCCTTCAGCACCAGGTGCTGACCGATGTAGAAGTTCGCGCCGGCGGTCCACACGCGGTCATGGTTGACGGGCCAGTAGCCAAAGTCGCCCGGGCTCGGGGACATCGGCACCAGGCCCGCGGGGATGTCAGGCCCGGCAGTGCCCTCGAAGCTCGCCCCGAGGTTGTAGCGCTCGAAGCGCACGAAGGGGTTGAAGCGGTAGTCCCCGTGCTCCCACAGCTGGTAGGCACCCTGCAGGAAGTAGCCGTCGAACGCGGACGGGATCGGATTCGGGGCCGGGTTCATGGCATTGGTCTCCGTCAGGCCGCTGATGGTGCCGCGCGCGTAGAGCGCCGAGAGGTCCCAGCGCGCGGGTGTCCAGCGCGCGTGCGCCTCCCACAGCGTCACCCGCGGGTCGCCGACCGCGGCGGCGGCCTTGCCGGTGCTGATCGCAGCGCCGAGTTTGAGGTCCCGGCACGCCGTAGTAGCCGAGCGCGAGATACTGCGAGAGGTGGTGCGCGTCGGCGAGGAGAGCTCCTGGTGGCTCGCCTGCAGCGGCGCGATGCCGTTGTTCTCCAGCTCCAGGCGCGTTGCGGTAGGGAGGAACTCGGGGGCGAAGTCCACACTCGGAGAGGTTCATGCCGGTCGTGAGGCCGGCGTTCCAGCCAAAGCCCGCGGCGGTATCGCCGTGCAGGTTGAAGCCGCCCTCGCGCCAGGTGCTGGGAATGATGAGCGTCTCCACGAAGTTGCGCTGCACGCCGTAGAAGTTGGTCGGCTCGTGGTTCTCGTTCAGCAGACCAAACGGCATCAGGGAACAGCCCGGCGCGCGCCGTGACGGCGCTCATTGAGCTTGCGGTCGACGTAGAACTGCTCGACCTCGAATTCCCCGACGTCATCGGCGGAGGCCACCGCATGCTCGATCTCGTACTCGGAATTGAACTCGGTGCGATCATCAGAACCGGTAGCCGATGCCGAATACCGCGCGGGCCAGATCCGCCTGGGTCTGCGAACTGTCGTGTACCGGATTGGTGTAGTAGACCTCACCGTAGCCCCACAGTCGCAGCCCGCGAGCGGCGAGCCGAGTGAGGTGCTCACCGGCGTGCCAGCCGCCGGCAACGCGGACGCATTCGCCGGCAGTGCTGCCGCAGTCGCGGCGGGGGCGGGTACCGCGGCCAGCGCCGGCGCGGAGCCGGCCGCCGGGTGCTGCCGCGTGGAGCTGCGCCAGCTGCTGGTCGATCTGCTTCTCGTGCTCACGCAGGGCGCGGTTCTCATCGCTCAGCTGCTGCAGGGCGGCCTGCACCTGCGCGAGCTGCCGCTGCAGCTCGGCAAGCGTCGCGGCGTCCGCGGCGGGGGCTGCGCGCGCCGGGCCACCGAGGCCGAGGGCTGCCACGAGGGCCAGGGTGACGGACAGTCGCGGCAGCACGTGCGTCGCACGCGTGCGGGGTATGCGGTTCATAGCTTCGGTTCCCGGGTGTTTGAGGTCAGCGATCAGTTCGCGCCCGACAGGCACTGCGCCGGCACGTTGTAGGCGGCGGGATGCTGCGGGTCGTAGCCGTCGGTGAGCGTGCACAGGAACGCCACCAGGTCATCGATCTCCGCGGCGGTGAGCGTCGGCGCGTTGCCGCCGGCGAACGCGGGCGCCGTATAAGGCAGTCTCCCCGACGTTGACGTTGGCATCGAACGCTACCGGCAGGTCGTTGTATTGATACAGGTCCGGCGTGCCATCCGCGGCCGTGTAGAAGGTGCCGACCGCCTGGTAGGAATTAGGATCGGCGGTGAACGCGCGGCTCGGCACGTGACGAGGTGCCGCAGGGCTGCTCTCCGGAGGCCGACAGCGACTGGTCGACAAACAGCGCTCTTGCCCGCGGCTGCCGGCGCGGAAAGACCCGGCAGGTCGGGTCGTGCCCCGCTGTCACCTGCCACAACCGGCGAGGGCCGCGCACAGCGCAACCCCGGCGCCCGTGGCAGCCCCTCTGCCCTCCCAAAACATCCGCCCCCAGACCATCACTCTTCAGATTAACTGAATACTAATGAGAATCATTCCTATTCGCAATACCATCGGGAGGTGCCGTGGGCAGGCTTCTTGTGTCGTACCGGGGGCCACGGACTTTGGACCGAAATGTGGCGCTCGCAGGCATTGGGCGCGCGACGATTGACCGGAGCCTAAAAGCGCGCCAATCCCGGATCGCCTGACTGCGCTGCCGCAGGTCGCTGGTTTGCGATGCGCGCTCGCCTCGTTGGCGTTCGCAGCGAGCCGGATCGCGCTCGGCATTCCAGTCTGACTTCAGCGTTGCAGGCGCGCTCACGCCGGCGCGGCAGCGGGCCGGGCTTCCATGCGATCGATCTTGCGGGGCCAGCCGCGCTCGAGGACGGCACCGCGCTGCGCGCGCGCTCGCCGAGATAGTCCTGCAGCTCACGCCACTCGAGGACTTTATGGGTATCCCCCGGACCACAGTACGAGGCTCCCCTTGGGCGGCACGACCGCCACGGCGGTCATCAGCTCCGTGCGTGCGCGCGCCTTCTTGCCCGGGATGTCATAGAGCTTGTTGCCCTTGCCGCGCGGCATCTCCGGCACCTCCCCACCGGGAAGGCGAGCAGCTTGCCCTCGCTGCTGATCGCGGCCAGCAGGCTGTCCGGACTGAACACCGGTGCCGGTGCGAGCACGTGCGCGTTCTCGGGCACCGTTGAGCACGGTCTTGCCCGCGCGACGGTCGGTGATCAAATCCTTCAGGCGTGCGGTGAAGCCGTAGCCGGCATCGCTGGCGAGCAGCCACAGGTCCTCGGGCTCCCCGATCATCACGCCGGCGAACTTGGCGCCGTCCGGCGGATCAGGCGCCCGGAGAGCGGCTCGCCATGTCCACGCGCGGACGGCAGCGAGTGCGCCGGCAGCGAGTAAGTGCGGCCGGTGCTGTCGATGAACACGGCCGGCTGCAGGCTGCGACCGCGGGCGAGTGCCTGGAAGGCGTCGCCGCCCTTGTAGGCGAGGGCGCCGGGCTCGATCTCGTGGCCCTTCGCCGAGCGCACGAAGCCGCCGCGTCGAGAGCACCACGGTGACCGGCTCGTTCGGGATGAGGCTCGTCTCATCGATCGCCTGCGCGGCCTCGCGCTCGATGATCTTGGTGCGTCGCTCGTCGCCGTACTTCTCCGCGTCCGCGCGGATCTCGCTGGCGATCAGCTTCTTGAGCTTCGCCTTGCTCTTGAGCAGCGCTTCGAGCTCCTCGCGCTCGGCGGACAGGGCCTTCTGCTCCTCGCGGATCTTCATCTCTTCGAGCTTCGGCCAGGTGGCGCAGGCGCGTATTGAGGATCTCCTCGGCCTGCTCGTCTGAGAGCTTGAAGCGCTTCATCAGCACCGGCTTTGGCTCATCCTCGCGGCGGATGATGCGGATCACCTCGTCGAGGTTGAGGAAGGCGATGAGCAGGCCGTCGAGGATGTGCAGCCGCCTGGCGACCTTGCTCGAGGCGGTGCTGCAGGCGGCGCGTCACGGTGCGGGTGCGGAACTCCAGCCACTCGCCGAGGATCTCCTTCAGGTTCATCACCCGCGGCCGGCCATCGAGCCCGATGATGTTGAGATTGACGCGGTAGCTGCGCTCGAGGTCGGTGGTCGCGAACAGGTGATTCATCAGCTCGGTCGAGGTCCACGCGGTTGGAGCGCGGCACGATGACGACACGCGTCGGGTTCTCGTGGTCCGACTCGTCGTCGCAGTCGCATCCACCATCGGCAGCTTCTTCGCGCGCATCTGCTCGGCGATCTGCTCTTGCACCTTGCGTCGGGAGACCTGGTACGGGAAGGCGGTGATGACGATGTTGCCCTCCTCGATCTCCCAGGTGGCGCGCGCCTTGAAGCTGCCCGACGCCCTTGTCGTAGAACTCCTTCAGGTCCGCGCGCGGGGAGATGATCTCGGCGCCGGTCGGGCAGGTCCGGACCGCGCACGTGCTTCATCAGCGCCGCGCGTGGTGGCCTCGGGCTCGTCCAGCAGGTGAATGCAGGCGGCGGCGACCTCGCGCAGGTTGTGCGGCGGAATGTCGGTCGCCATGCCGACCGCGATGCCGGAGGTGCCGTTCAGCGAGCAGGTTCGGCAGCCGCGCCGGCGAGGAACACCGGCTCCTCGAGCGTGCCGTCGAAGTTGGCGGTCCAGTCGACCGTGCCGTCGGACGAGCTTCCGCCGAGCAGCATGTCGGCGTAGCGGCGTGAGCTTCGCCTCGGTGTAGCGCATGGCGGCGAAGGACTTCGGGTCGTCCTGCGAACCCCAGTTGCCCTGCCCGTCGATCAGCGGGTAGCGATAGGCGAAGGGCTGCGCCATGAGCACCATGGCCTCGTAGCACGCGCTGTCCCCGTGCGGGTGGAACTTGCCGATGCACGTCGCCGACGGTGCGCGCGGACTTCTTGCGCTTGTTCACCGCGCGCGAGGCCGAGCTCGCTCATCGCGTACATGATGCGCCGCTGCACGGGCTTCAGACCGTCCCCAAGAACGGCAGCGCGCGATCGAGGATCACGTACATCGAGTAATCGAGGTAGGCCTTCTCGGTGAAGGTGCGCAGCGGCTGGCGCTCGATGCCCTCGAAATTCAGTTCCTGATTCTCCGGCACGGCCTAGACCTGCACTTCCGCGAGGTTGCCCTTCTGCTCGAGCCATTCGCGCCGGTCGGCGCGCGCGTTTCTTGGCGAGCAGCATGTCCATCAGCTGATCGGTGTTGTCCTTGCCGTCGATGGTGAGCTGCACCAGGCGGCGCGTGCGCGGATCGATCGTGGTCTCGCGCAGCTGCGTCGGGTTCATCTCGCCCAGGCCCTTGAAGCGCGTCACCGTCGGTCTTGGTGCGCGGGCTCTCGCTTCTCGATCTTCTTGAGCAGCTGATCGCGCTCGGCGTCATCGAGTGCGTAGTGGATCTGCTTGCCGGCATCGATGCGATACAAGCGGCGGCATGGCGACGTACACGTGCCCGTGCGCCACCAGCGGCCGGAAGTGCCGCAGGAACAGCGCGCACAGCAGCGTCGCGATGTGCTGCCCGTCCGAGTCGGCGTCCGCGAGGATGCAGATCTTGTGGTAGCGCAGCTGGCTCAAGTCCGCCGAACCCGGCTCGATGCCCATCGCGACGCTGATGTTGTGCACTTCCTCGCTGCCGAGCGATCTGCCCGGGATCGAGCTCCCAGGTGTTCAGGATCTTGCCGCGCAGCGGCACGATCGCCTGGAAATCCTTGTCGCGCGCCTGCTTGGCCGAGCCGCCGGCGGAGTCGCCCTCCACCAGGAACAGCTCGCAGCGTCTGGGCTCCTGGCTGACGCAGTCGGCGAGCTTGCCCGGCAGCGCAGGTCCTCCGGCGATACGCTTGCGCACCACCTTCTGCGCGGCGCGCGCCCGCTCCTGCGCGTTCTCGATCGCAAACTGCGCGATGCGCTCGCCCGCGTCCGGATGGCGGTTCAGCCACAGCGCCAGCGAATCACGCGCGAAGCTCTCCACCAGGGGCGCCGCGTCGCGCGAGCCCAAACGCTCCTTCATCTGCCCGGCGAACTGCGGTTCCTGGATCTTCACCGAGAGCACGTAGTTCGCCTTGTCCCAGACATCCTCGGGCGTGAGCTTGATGCCGCGCGGCACCAGGTTCCTGAACTCGCAGAACTCGCGCACCGCCTGCGCCACCCCGGCGCGCAGGCCGTTGACGTGCGTGCCGCCCTCGATGGTGGGGATCAGGTTGACGTAGCTCTCACCGACAGTGTTTTCCGCGTTTGGCGCCCAGCACAGCGCATAGTCCACCGCATCACTGTCGCCGCTCCTGCGTGCCGGTGATGGGTTCTGCCGGAATGCGCTCCTCCTTGCCCAGTTCCTCGACCAGGTAGGCGCCGAGGTCGCCGGTGTAGAACCACTCGTCCTTCTCCCCGGTCGCCTCGTTCTTGAAGCTGATGCGCAGCCCCGGGCAGCAGCACCGCCTTGGCCTTCGAGGGTGTGCTTGAGCTGCGGGACGGAGAACTTGTCGGAGTCGAAGAACTTCGGATCGGGCCAGAAGCGCACCGTGGTGCCGGTGTTGCGCTGGCCGACGCTGCCGATCTCCTCGAGCTTGGTGGTGATCTTGCCGTCCTTGAAGCCGATGTTGTATTCCTTGCCGCCGCGGCTTGATCCAGCACTCGAGGTGCCGGGAGAGCGCGTTCACCACCGAGACGCCCACGCCGTGCAGGCCGCCGGAGAACTTGTAGGTCTGGTCGGTGAATTTGCCGCCGGCGTGCAGGCGCGTCAGGATCAGTTCCGCGCCGCTCACCTTCTCCTTCGGATGGATGTCGACCGGCATGCCGCGCCCGTCGTCGGCGACCTCGAGCGAACCGTCCTTGAAGAGCGTGACGTCGATCTGCTTGCAGTAACCGGCGATCGCCTCATCGACGCTGTTGTCGATGACCTCGTGCGCCAGGTGATTCGGGCGCGAGGTGTGCGTGTGTACATGCCCGGGCGCCGCCGGACGGGTTCCAGGCCGGTTCAGGACTTCAATGTCGGAGGCGGTATATGACTGACTCATCCGGTGCCTGGAACGGTTGCGTGAATTTGCCTGCACGCGCGGGGCCGGCGCGAGCTGTAGCAGCCCGCGGCGCGGACTTGGGTCTCAGGCTCGGGAGCGTAAGGATGCGCTAGGCGAGATCGCGCGAGCAGCGCCTGGCGCACCGGCGCGGGCACCTGCACCTCGTGGCGGTAGTGCTCGTGATCGATGCCGGCCGCGAGCGCCGCTCCCGCCGCGCAGCTCGTGGATCATGCGCGGCTGCAATTCAAAGCGCAGGAAGTGCACCGCGGAGGTCTTCTCGGCGTTCTCGCGCGGCAGATCCTCGTCCGCGATCGCGAAGACGCGCTCGCTGCCGGCGACCTGCACCCAGCAGCGGTCCTCGACGCCCTTGAGGCCGGCGAGCGCGCGCCGGGCGCGCGGCCGGTTCGAACTCCAGCAGCAGCGTCACCTTCCAGTTGCTGCCGTCGGGGATCAGCGGGTTGTAGGCGCCGAGTTCCTCGGCGATGCCGTCGGGCTCGAAGATGCGCTCGGTGCGCAGCATCTCCTGTACCTGGTACTGCACCGTGAGGCGATCTTCGAAGAGCCAGCTGCAGTTGGGGCCCACGGCGAGTTGCCGCAGCGCCTTGTGCTCGAGCACCGCGCGTGCGAATGCCGGGGCGCTCGCGCGCGTACTGCTCGAGCGGCATCAGGTCGGCGACGGCGAGCTTGCTCATGCGGGGCTTCCTTTCGCCCTCAGATCCCGTACGCGCATGCGCAGCAGCGCCAACGGATGCGTCGGGTGCACGCTCGCCGCCAGGATGCTGCCGATCTGGTGGCCGGCCATCGGGCAGTCGCTGCTGTAGTGATCGCGCCTGGGCGTTCTCGACCCGCTGCATCACCGGCCGGCCGATCTTGACCGAGGCCGCCCGGTAATTCCTGCTGCACGCCGTAGGTGCCGTTGTGCCCGGAGCAGCGCTCGATGACCTCGACCGTGGTGTCCGGAACCAGACGCAGCACATCGCGGGTCTTCAGACCGAGGTTCTGCACGCGCAGGTGACAGGGCACGTGGTAGCTCACCTTGCCGAGGCGCCTGCTTGAAGTCGGTGCGCAGCAGTCCGGCCGCGTGTCGCAGCATCAGGTATTCGAACGGATCGAACATCGCCTGAGCGACTTTGGCCACCTCGGCGTCCTCCGGGTACAACAGCGGCAGCTCCTGCTTGAACATGAGCACGCAGGAGGGGATGGGTGCGACAGATGTCGTAGCCTGCGGCCAGCCGGCGGCGCAGCTGCGGGATATTGTGTTCCTTAAGCTTCGCGACCGCTTGCAAGGTCCCCGAGTTCAAGCCGCGGCATGCCGCAGCAGCGCTCCTGCGCCAGGAGCGCACATCTGAAGGCCGTTGTGCTCGAAGATCGCGACCAGGTCCTCATCGAGCGCGGGCTCGTTGCGATTGCCGTAACAGGTGGCAAACAGGGGCCACACGGCCGGTGGTCTCGGGGGTCGCGGCGGCGCTGCGACCGCCGTCGACGCTCGCGGGCCTGCCGGTGGTGCCCAGACGCTGCAGCCGGGCGCGCGCGGTGCGCGCGTAGTAGCGCGGCAGCGGTGCGTCGCGCGCGACGCCGAGCACCTTCTGCGGCAGGGCGCGCCCGGCTCCGGAGTGGTTCACCGCGTTCACCAGCTCCACGACCACCGGGATGCCGGCGAAGCGCGCCGACCGTGTCGGTGGCCGCGAGCACATGCTGCCGCAGGCCATTGCCCTGCGTGCGCGCGCGCGCCGCCAGCAGCGCGCAGCATCAGGTGCGGAAAGTCGACGTTCCAGGGATGTGGCGGTACGTAGGGACACTTCGGTCATGAAGCACATGTCGCACAGGTAACAGTTGTCCACGACCTTCCAGTAGACCTGCTTGTCGACCGCGGCGACTTCCCTTCGGTCGTGGCATCGACCGCATCGAACAGCGTCGGGAAGGAGTTGCACAGGTTGAGGCAGCGGCGGCAACCGTGGCGAGATGTCGAAGACGCGCTCGAGTTCCTGTTCGATCGCCGTGGCGTCGTAGAACGCCTCCGTGCGCCACGCGATCGGGTGCCGGGTCGGAGCCTCGAGGCTGCCCTCCGTTCGCACCCGGTGCAGCCGGCGTCGTGCTCATGCGCGGACCTTTAAGGCGCGCACCCCGCGGGCCCGTGCAGGCCCGCGGTGAGCCGCCGTTGGCAGGATCTGCGGAAGAACCTTCAGAGCGCGTCGAGCGCCTTCTGAAAGCGGTTGGCGTGCGAGCGCTCGGCCTTGGCGAGCGTCTCGAACCAGTCAGCGATCTCGGCAAAGCCCTCGTCGCGCGCAGCCTTCGCCATGCCGGGTACATGTCGGTGTACTCGTGGGTCTCGCCGGCGATCGCGGCCTTGAGGTTCGTCGCGGTGTCGCCGATCGGCAGGCCCGGTCGCCGGATCGCCGACCGCCTCGAGATACTCGAGGTGGCCGTGCGCATGACCGGTCTTCGCCTTCCGCGGTGGAGCGGAACACGGCGGACGACGTCGTTGAAGCCCTCGACGTCGGCCTTGCTGGCGAAGTACAGGTAGCGGCGGTTCGCCTGCGACTCGCCGGCGAAAGCCTCTTTGTGAGGTTCTTTTCCGTCTTGCTGCCCTTAAGGTTCATGTCACTCCTCACTTAGACTGGGTCTAACGGCACGCCGGAAACTTTATGCTGCCATTGACGCGGCGTCAACCGCGCGTTTGACCCTGGCTTGACCCTCGGCGGGGGCGCTGGTGTAACGTTGCGCGCGCTCAGTTGAGCGCCGGTCTTCTCAGGAGCCCCCAGGATCTTGGTCCGCACCCACAAACCGCCGGATTTCGAGCAGGCCCTCGACCGAGCTTGAGGCGCCTGGTCGAGCGCCTCGAGCGTGGCGACCTTGCGCTCGAGGAATCCCTGAAACTGTTCGAAGCGCGGCGTCGCCCTCACGCGGCACTGCCGGGCCTCGCTGCAGGCCGCGCAGCAGAAGGTCGAGATTCTGCCTCAAGCGGGGCGCCGAAGCACAGCCCCGAGGCCTTCGCCGACGACGGCGACGGCGACGGCGACGGGATGCGTCGAGGGCGATCGAGCCGCCGTGAACGACGCCTGCACCACCCCGCCGGCGCCGGATACGCAGCTGTCCGCTCGCCTCGCCGCCTACCGCGGCGCGCATCGAGCAGTGTGCTGGACCGCGCGCTCGCGCAGCCGGAAGGCGGCACGGAGCGGCTGCAGCAAGCGATGCGCTACAGCACGCTCGGCGCCGGCAAGCGCCTGCGGCCCTCGCTCGTCTACCTCACCGGTGAGTCCCTCGGCGCACCGCTGTCGAGGCCTCGACGCGCCGGCGGCGGCGGTGGAACTGATCCACGTCTACAGCCTGGTGCACGATGACTTGCCCGCCATGGACGACGATGACCTGCGGCGCGGCCGCCCCACCTGCCACCGCGCCTTCGATGAAGGCACGGCCGTTCTGGTGGGCGATGCCCTGCAGGCGCTCGCCTTCACCGTGCTCGCACGCCGAGCCGCTGCCGGGCCCGCCTCGGCGCAGGCGCGACTGGAGATGATCCAGGTACTCTCGCGCGCGACCGGCACGCGCGGCATGGCCGGCGGCCAGGCGATCGATCTGTCCGCAGTCGGGCGGAGCTCACGGTCGAGGGCATCGAGAACATGCATCGGCGCAAGACCGGGGCGCTTGATCTGAGTGCAGCGTCGTGCTCGGGGCGCTGGCGGCCGGCGTTACCGCAGGTCGCCGAGCTTCAGGCGCTGCAGACCTTTGGCGCCGAGATCGGGCTCGCCTTCCAGATCCAGGACGACATCCTCGATGTGGAGGGGATGCCGCGCTGCTGGGCAAGACGACCGGCGCGGATGCAGCGCACCTGAAGCCGACCTACCCCAGCACCGTGGGCCTGCCGGCGGCACGGCAGCGGGCCGAGCAGCTGCGCGCGTGGGCGCTATCGCCGCCTCACCCCTGCTGCCGCTGGGCTGCGGCGCTGGCGCACCTGGCCGACTTCGTCGTCCACCGTGCCAGTCAGCGCACCGGCGCACGCGCTTTCGGTGCGCTGCGGGCGCCCGTGTACATGCGCAGCGATGAGCGTTGACCTCGACAATTACCCCTTGCTCGCCCCGATTGCCTAGTCCGGCGGACCTGCGCCGCCCGGCCGTGGGCAAGCTGCCGGCACTGGCCGCGCGAGCTGCGCGACTTTCTGATCCACAGCGTCAGCACCCGCGGCAGGCACTTCGCGGCCGGGCTCGGCACCGTTGAACTCACGATCGCCCTGCACTACGTCTTCAACACCCCGCGCGACCGCCTGGTGTGGGATGTGGGCCATCAGGCCCTACCCGCACAAGGTGCTCACGGGCCGGCGCGACCAGCTGCACACCATCAAGCAGCACGGCGGCCTGGCGCCATTCCCGAGCCGCGCCGAGAGCCCGTACGACACCTTCGGGGTCGGGCACTCGAGCACCTCGATCAGCGCCGCGCTGGGCATGGCGGTCGCCGCGGCGCACGGCGGCGAGGACCGGCGCGTGGTCGCCATCATCGGCGACGGGGCGCTCACCGCCGGCATGGCTTTCGAGGCGCTCAATCACGCCGGCTCGCTGCCGAATGACCTGCTGGTCATTCTCAACGACAACGATATGTCGATCTCGGAGAACGTCGGCGCGCTCTCCAATCACTTCGCGCGCGCGCTCTCCGGGCGCGTGTACGCGCACCTGCGCGAGGGCGGCAAGAAGGTGCTGCGGCAGATGCCCACGGTGTGGGAGCTGGCGCGGCGCTCCGAGGAGCACCTGAAGGGCATGGTGCTCCCCGGCACGCTGTTCGAGGAGCTGGGCTTTAACTACATCGGGCCCATGGACGGCCACGACGTCAAGGCGCTGGTGAGCACGCTGCAGAACGTGAAGCAGCTGCACGGCCCGCAGTTCCTGCACGTCGTGACGCGCAAGGGCAAGGGCTACGCGCCGGCGGAAGCCGACCCCATCAAGTGGCACGGCCCCGGTCCGTTTGATCCGGCCAGTGGCACGATCTTCAAGGAGAAGAGTACCGGGCCCACACTACTCGCAGGTGTTCGGCGACTGGCTGTGCGACATGGCCGAGCGCGATCCGCACATCGTCGGCGTCACGCCCGCGATGCGCGAGGGCTCGGGCCTGGTGGAGTTTTCCAAGCGCTTCCCGCAGCGCTACTTCGACGTCGCGCATCGCCGAGCAGCACGCGGTCACCTTCGCCGCGGGCCTGGCGACGGAGGGCCTGAAGCCGGTGGTGGCGATCTACTCGACCTTCCTGCAGCGCGCCTACGACCAGCTCATCCACGACGTGGCGCTGCAGAACCTGCCGGTCGCCTTCGCGCTCGACCGCGGCGGCCTCGTCGGCGGCGACGGCGCCACGCACCAGGGCAGCTTCGATCTGTCGTTCCTGCGCTGCATTCCCAACACCGTGATCATGGCGCCCGCGGACGAGAACGAGTGCCGCCAGATGCTCTACACCGCCACCACGCGTCAACGGGCCGGCGTTCGTGCGCTATCCGCGCGGCAGCGGGCCCGGCGTGCCGATCGCAGAAGGACATGACGGCGTTGCCCATCGGCAAGGGGCAGGTGCGGCGCGAGGGCAAGAGCGGGCTCGCACTGCTGGTGTTCGGCGTGCTGCTCGCGCCGGCACAGCAGATCGCCGAGCGTCTCGACGCCACGCTGATCAACATGCGCTTCGTGAAGCCGCTCGATGAGGAGCTCGTGCTGACGCTCGCGGCCCGCCATCGCGCCTTCGTGACCATCGAGGAAAATGCGGTCTTGGGCGGCGCGGGGTCCGCGGTCGGCGAACTCCTGGCCGCCGAAGGGCTGCAACTGCCGCTGCTGCAGCTCGGCATCCCGGATCGTTTCATCGAACACGGCTCGCGCGACACCTGTCTGGCGGCGGCCGGCCTGGATGCCGCCGGGCTCAGCGCCAGCATCGAGGGCTGGTGGGCACTGCAGACGCCGGAGCGTCTGCGTTCCGCCAGCCGTGCTTGATACTCGCCGCCGCGCCTCCAGCTAGTCCCCAGGAACGCGATTTAACCTTGCTGCCACGCGGCGCAGGCGCGGGTCCTTAATTAGGGTATGGCCCCGCCGCATGGGGTCCCGCGACAATGCAATTACGGATTTCCGCACGTTTCCTGTAGGCTTTCCTCATCATGAATCCCCGCTCTCCACGGCCAAGATTGCGCGTCCGACCGCGACGGAAGTCGAGGACGTCAGGCGCACGCCGACACGCGCCAGCTGCCCATCAACCGCGTCGGCATCAAGGACATCCGGCACCCGGTGCGGGTGAAGGACCGCTCCGCCGGGGAGCAGCACACGATCGCCAGTTTCAACATGTACGTGAGCCTGCCGCATAACTTCAAGGGCACGCACATGTCGCGCTTCGTGGAGATCCTGCACGGCGAGCGCGAGATTTCGGTCGAGTCCTTCCGCGCCATGCTGAGCACCATGACGGCGCGCCTGGAGGCGGACAGCGGCCACATCGAGATGAAGTTCCCGTTCTTCGTCATGAAGAAGGCCCCCATCTCCGGGGTCGAGAGCCTGATGGATTACCAGGCAACGCTCATCGGCGAGAACCACCACGGCGAGGTGGAGACCTGGGTGCAGGTCGAGGTGCCGGTGACCAGCCTGTGCCCGTGCTCGAAGAAGATCTCCGACTACGGTGCCCACAACCAGCGCTCGCACGTGACCATCAAGGCACGGCTGCGCAGCGCACATCTGGATCGAGGAACTCATCGAGATCGCCGAGAGCGAGGCCTCCTGTGAGCTGTACGGGATCCTCAAGCGGCCCGATGAGAAATACGTGACCGAGCGCGCCTACGACAACCCGAAGTTCGTCGAGGACGTGGTGCGCGATGTCGCCACCCGGTTGAACCGCGACGAGCGCATCAGCGCCTACGTGGTGGAATCGGAGAACTTCGAGTCCATCCACAACCACTCCGCCTACGCACGCATCGAGCGCGACAAGGACGCCCGCTAGGCAGGCCCGGCGCGCGCATCCACCCGGCGGCCGCGCCGGATGACGATTTCTTAATGCCGCACACATTGCGGCTCGCCCGCCGCCCCTCTAACTTCTGCGCCTACCAGATTCGTTGGCGAGCCGCTGCCGGGAGCGCGCGCATGAAGTTCCGTACCCTCACCGTCGCCGTGGCACTCGCGGCCGCCGGCACCGCCTTCGCGGCCGAGCCGCCCGCGGCCCCGTCGGCGACGCCGATCAAGCACACGACGCTCAAGGCCTGCAACAAACAGGCGGACAGCAAGAAGCTCACCGGCGCCGCACGCTCGCAGTTCGTCAAGGATTGCCAGGCGAGCAAGACCTGATACGCCCGGCCGCCTCAGGCCGGCAAGTCGACCAGCACTCTGAGCCCCGGATCGTTCGCCTGTAGTTCCAGGCGCCCGCGGTGCAGTCGCACGATCGCGGCGACCAGGCTCAGGCCCAGCCCGCTGCCATCCGGGGCGGAGGCGGTGACGAAGCGCGTGAAGGGCTGGCCCGCCCGGGCGCGGTCCGCCGCGGCGATCCCCGGGCCGTTGTCACTCACCACGAGGCGCACCGCGCCGCTCAGGAGCGCACCGTGACCTCGATGCGTCCGTGGGCCGGCACGTACTTGAGGCCGTTCTCGATGAGATTGGTGAGCAACTGCGCGAGCAGCTGGCGGTTGCCCTGCACCACGGCCGGCCCGGCCGGCTCGCAGACGAGCTCCAGCCCCTTGGCCGCCGCCACCGGCTCGAAAAGCTCGCCCAGTTCCGCTGCCAATTCGGCCACGTCCACCGCCGCCGGGGCCGCGAGCGGCGCCCGGACTCGGCGAGCGCGATCTGCAGCAGCGTCGCGAGCGTGCGCTGCAGGTGATCAACCTCGCGCATGGCCGAGTCCACCGACTCGTACACCGGCGCTTCCAGCGGCGGTGAGCGCAGCAACAGCGCATCCATGCGCGTGCGCAGCCGATGCAGGGGGCGCGCAGATCGTGGGCGGCACTGTCGAAGGTGGCGCGCAGCGTCCCCGCCTGCTCCTCGAGGCGATCGAGCACGTGGTTGACCGAGATCGCCAGCGAATCGAACTCATCGCGTGTCCCGGCGACCGGCAACCGCCGCCCCGGATCCCCGCCAGGATGCGCTCGCAGGTGCTGGCGACTGCTCCGACGCGGCGGGCCAGGCGGTAGCTGAACCAGAAACCTGCCAGCGCGGCCGCGAGCGTGGAAAGCCCGATGCCCCAAAGCGTGGCGAAGCGGAACTTTTCCGCGAAGCGCCGTCCCTGGGAAATGTCGGTGCCCACCATCAGCAGGTCCCCGCCCGGCAGGGTGCGCACGGCCGCACGCACCGGGTGCACCGCGCGGCGCCCCGGCTCGATGGTGCCGATCTCGAATTCGGGCCAGCGCTCCGCCGGCATGCCCTCGAACGGCCAGTCGGTGACGTTGCCGGCGATGCGCTCGAAGTTCGGGTCCGCGAGCATGTAGACCGCGCCGATGCGGCCCCAGCTGTCGATGCGCAGGTTGATTTCGTCCGTGACGCCCGCCAGGCCGCTGCGGGCGAACTTCTCCTCGAGGCTCTTCAGCTCCGTGTCGATGATCAGGTCCACCTCATCGGTGATCAGGCTCTCGGTGAGGAAGTAGGCGCTGCCGAGGGTCACGCCGACCGCGAGCGTGACCAGCAGCGTGTAGCCCACCGACAGGCGGAAGGCGGTGGTGTTGAAAAGGTCCAGACGCACGCGGCTCTAGGTTTCGCTGCCGAGCACGTAGCCGGTGCCGCGCACGGTGTGGATCAGGGGGTGTTGCGCGCCGCGATCGATCGCCTGGCGCAGGCGGCTGATGTGCACATCGATGAGGTTGCTCTGCGGGTCGAAGTGCAGGTCCCACACCCCTTCGAGCAGCATGGTGCGCGTCACCACCTGCCCGGCGCGGCGCATGAGGTACTCGAGGAGCTTGAGTTCCCGGGCCGTCAGATCCAGCTGCTGGCCGCCGCGGGTCACGCGCCGCGCCAGCAGGTCAAACTCCAGGTCATCCACCTTCAGTCGCGTCGCGTGCGGGGCGCTCGGGTGCCGCCGCAGCAGCGCTTCGATGCGCGCCAGCAGCTCGGCAAACGCGAACGGCTTGGTGAGGTAGTCATCGCCCCGGCCTTGAGGCCCTTGATGCGGTCATCGACGCTGCCCAGCGCCGAGAGCACCAGCACGGGTGTGGCGATACCCCGGGCGCGCATCGCCTCGATGACGCCGAGGCCATCAAGTTGCGGCAGCATCCGGTCGGTGATGACGATGTCGAACTGGCCGCTCTCGGCCTGCGCCAGCCCGGCGCGCCGTCGGCGGCGTGCTCCACGGTGTGACCGCTCTCGCGCAATCCCTTGACGAGAAAGCGCGCCGCTTCAGTGTCATCCTCGATGAGCAGGGCGTGCACGGGGCGACAGCGTAGGAGGCGCCGCCGGCAGCGCGCAAGCGCAGCGTGCCTTGAGGGTTGCTAGGCGGGGGTCGGCGGGACGCGCTCGGCACTCTGCAGGCGCGCGATCAGGGAGCGTCAGGAACACCCGGTTGAAGCGCAACTGGCAGGAGGCCGAGACCTGCTCGAGAAGGGTCGAACTGACCTTGAGCACCGTGACCGCGCGCCGCCGGCGCGGATGGTGGCGGTGCGCTTGGCACCCGCGCACGTAGCTGGCCTCGCCGAAGCAATCCCCGGTGTCGAGCGCGCCGATGCTCTTGCCGTGGCGCTCGACGCACGCAGCCGCCGGTGACGAGGATGTAGAAGCGGTCGTCCATCTCGCCTTCCTTGACGATCTCTTCGCCGGCCGCGTAGTCCTGCCAGCTGCTGGCGCGCAGCACCTCCCAGATCTCCGCGTGCGAGAACTCGTGGAAGAACTTCAGGCGCCGCAGCACGCCGAACTGCTCCTGGCGATCGATGCCGGAGTTCTCCTCGCGCAGGCGCTGGTGCACGCGCGTGAGCTCCGCGGCGAAGTCCAGGCCGCTCTTGCAGCGCTTCTCCGGGTCCTTGAGCATCGCCTGTGGCCACGACGGTTTCCAGCTCCTCGGGCACGTCCTTGCGCAGCGTGTGGATCGGCGGCGGCGTCGCGTACACGATCTGGTGCAGCAGCTTCTGCAGGTTGCCGGCGCGGAACGGGCGCGAGCCGGTCAGCAGCTCGTACATCACCGCGCCGAGCGAATACAGATCTGAGCGGTTGGTGAGCTCGAAGCTCTGCACCTGCTCGGGAGACATGTAGCAGGGGCTGCCGGCGATGCCCTCGATGCGTGAGATGTCCGAATCCGCGCACCAGCGCGATGCCGAAGTCGATGATGCGCACGTCGCTGTCCTGCGTGAGCATGATGTTGCAGGGCTTGACGTCGCGGTGGATCACGCCGCGCGAGTGCGCGTAGTGCAGCGCCTTCGCGCACTTGAACATGATCTCAACGGTATCGTCGATGCGCAGCAGGTTGTCGGGGCGGCAATAGGCCGCGAGCGTGCGCGCGCCGTGCACGTGCTCGGTGACGATGTAGCAGTGGCCGTTCTCTTCGCCGGCGTCGTAGATCGGCAGGATGTTGCGGATGCTGCAGCATCCCGACCAGGTGCGCCTCGGAGAGGAACATCTTGCGGGCGATGCGGGCGCGTTCCTCGTCGCCGCCGGTGTCCATGTTGTAGACCTTGATGGCGACATCGCGGCCGTAATACGCATCGTGCGACAGGTATACGACGCCCGGTGCTGCCGCGGCCGACCTCGCTGCACGACCACGTACTTGCCGATCTTGTCCGGCATACGCGGGGCGGGCTTGGCGGGCGGAGCAGATTGTGGAGCCGGTGCTGACATGGCGCGACGTAAGTCGAAACGGCGCGTCGGGATACGGTCTCGCCCCGATACCCTGACTGTGATCTAACCCTCACGCGTCCCGCTGCGTGGCCCGCGCCTCGCCAGTGGCCGCGCCGCAGGCGCCAGGCGCTCGTATCAGCTGAAATGCTGGTACCCGGAATGCGAGAACTCCATCACAGTACCCGCGCGCAGGACTTGGGCGCCCGCGCCGCCGCACAGCTCGCCGATGCGCGCGTAGCCCCAGCGCTCCGGCGGCAGCTCCGCGAGCAGGCGCGCGACCTGTGCCGCAGCACCGCGAACAGCAGCTCGTAGTCATCACCGCCGGTGAGTGCCAGCACTCGCGCGCGCTCGGCTCCCGACCACGGCGAGCAGTGCTTCCGACAGCGGCAGCGACTCGGAACGCATGTGCGCGGCCAGCCCGCTCGCGCGGGCGAGCTTGCCGGCATCCCCGAGCAGCCCGTCCGACACGTCGATGCAGGCGCTCGCAAAGCCGCGCAGGCGCTCCCCGAGCGCCACCCGCCGGCGCTGGGCATTAGAAGCGCTCGCGCAGGAACGTCGCGCGCCCCGGCCGGGAGCCGTGAGGCTGCCCTGCTCGAGCGCCAGTCCCACGACACGCGTCCCGGGCGTGCCGGAGACGAAGAGCGCATCCCCGGGCGCGGCTCCCGAGCGCGTGAGCGCCGCCCCCGGCGGTACGAGCCCGAGCAACTGCACCGTCACGCACAGCGGGCGCCGCGTGGTATCACCGCCGACCAGGGGCGACGCGGTGCTCGCGCGCCAAGCGCGCCAAGACCTGCGCGCAAATTCCTCGAGCCAGCTCTCCTGCGCCTGCGGCAGCGTGAGCGCGAGGCAGCGCGCCAGGTCGGGGCCGCGCCCATGGCGGCAAGGTCGCTCAGGTTCACCGCCAGGCGCGCGGTGGCCGATGGCGGCAGGGCGGTGACTGCGGCGGGAAAGTGCACGCCCGCCACCAGGGTGTCGGTGCGTCGACCACGAGCTCGCTGCCGGGTGGTACGCGCAAGCAGCGCCGCGTCATCACCGATACCGCAGAGTCACATCGGTACGCTGCGCGCCGCAGACGCGGAAGTAGCGCTCGATGAGGGTGCTGTTCCGTCAGCGCCACTGACGGGCGGCTCCCCAGTGTCAGTGTTCGTCCGGGCGCAACTTCGCGGGCGGCGCGATCCAGCACCGCGTTGACGAACTTGTGCCCGTCGGTGGCGCCGAAGCGCTTCGCGAGGCTGACCGCCTCGTTGATGGCGACGCGGAAGGGCATCTCCGGCTGGGCGCTGAGTTCGAACAGGCCCGATGAGCAGGATCAGCGTGTTCGATCGGATCGAGCAGGCGCGGCTCGCGATCGCCGGAGTGTGGCGAGACGCGTATCGAGCGCTTGCGCGCGCGTGCGCACCCCCTCGACCAGCGTGCGAAAGTACTCACGGTCGGCGCGCGCCATGTCCTCTCCGCGTCGCCGAACTCCTGGATCAGGTCCTGCCAGGGCCGCGTTCAGCTGCCAGCGATACAAGGCCTGCAGCGCAAGCTTGCGCGCGACGCTGCGCGTGCCGCTGTATTCGCGCGGATTCGCCAGGCTCACCACGGCAGCCCTCACAGCCGCTCCATGAGCGCCGCCATCTCGAGCGCGCCTTCCATCGACTCGCCGCCCTTGTTGGCAGCGGAGACCGCCGCGCGCTCCAGCGCCTGCTCGGGAGTCTCGACCGTGAGCACGCCGAAGATCACCGGCACGCCGGTCGTCAAGATCACCCGCTGCAGGCCGCGCGGCGCGCTCGCCCGCCACGTACTCAAAGTGCGGCGTGTCGCCGCGGATCCACGCAGCCGAGCGCCACGATCGCATGGTAGCGGCCGCTGCCGGCCAGGCGGCGCGCCACCACCGGCAGCTCGAAGGCCCCGGGCACGCGCACGACGAGCAGGTTCCTCGCCGCCGCCGCCGCGCTCGAGTCCAGCGCTCGCGCGCGCCTGCGCTAGAGCTGGCAACGATCGGTGTCATTGAAGCGCGCCGCGACGATTGCGACGCTGCGGCCGCGGGCGGTCGCCTCGGCTTCGCTGATTTCCGCCAGCGGTCACCCCGCGTCCCGCGATGCAACCCTCGATTTCAAGGCCAAACGCCGAGATGCCGTGCATCTGCTTCGGCGCCGAGAGCACCCGCATGCGCCGCACGCCCAGGTCCTTGAGGATCTGCGCGCCGACGCCGAAGGTGCGCAGCACCGTGCGCTCCCGCCTCGCTTGAGGCGGGCTCCGGGGAGCGCCCCGGGGGCCGCGGCGGCCACAAGGTGCGCACCGTCCGCCAGTTCGCGCGCCGATTCCTGCTGGCGCAGCACCACCACGACGCCGCTGCCCGCCTCGACGATGCGCTGCATCGCCGCGCGCAGCGTCCAGGTGCGCGAAGCGCCCTGCAGGCCGAGCAGGTCACGCAGGGTGTCGGCGAGGTGCACGCGCACCAGCGGCGAGGGCTCGCCGTCGAGGCGTCCGTGGGCGAGCGCCACGTGCACCTCCAGGCTCACGCAGTCCTGGTAGGTATAGAGGCCGGAACTCGCCGGCCTCGGTCTGCACGCTGTGCTCCGGAGAGACCGCTCCACCGAGCGCTCGTTGCGCAGCCGGTGGCGGATGAGGTCCGCGATGGTGCCGATCTTGAGCCCGTGGCGGCCGCGCAAACTCCTGCAGCTGCGGCCGGCGCGCCATGCTGCCGTCATCGTTCATGACCTCGCACAGCACCCCGGCGGGCTTCAGGCCGGCGAGGCGGCGCAGGTCCACCGCCGCCTCGGTGTGCCCGGCGCGCACCAGCACGCCGCCGCGCCGCATCGCGCGCAGCGGGAAGTATGTCGGGACGGGCGAAGTCGGCAGCATTGGAGGAGCCATCCGCGAGCGCCCGGATGGTGGCGGCGCGGTCCCCGGAGGACACCCCGGTGGTGGTGCCGTCGCGCAGGTCGACCGATACGGTGAAGGCGGTGCGGTGCGACTCGCTGTTGACCGGGACCATCTGCGGCAGGTCAGGCGCGTGAGCTGCTCCTCTTCCATCGGCACGCAGATGATGCCGCTGGTGTGGCGGATCATGAAGGCCACCGCCTCCGGGGTCGCATGTTCGGCGGCCATGATGAGGTCGCCTTCGTTCTCCCGGTCCTCGTCGTCCATGATGACGCACCATGCGCCGGCGCGCAGTTCGGCCAGGATTTCCCCGAGCGGGCTGAGCGCGCGGAGGCAGCACCGGCGGCTGCAGGTTTACCGGGTAGAGGCAGCACTTTGGACGCTGGCGGAGCGATCGGGTCGTACGGCAGATCAGTATACCCGAGGCCCGCGGGCGACCCCGGGGGCCGTCAGTGACCGGCGGCGGCGGCGGGCGGCAGCAGCAGCAAGACCGCCTGGGACAGGGTCTGCTCGGTGACGGCGTTCGCCCGACACCAGGCGCGCGCGCACCACGCCGGCCGCATCAGCGATCAGGTCATCGGCACGGCGAGCGGGGGACTCGAAGCCGTTGACCTTGGCGTCGCTGGCCAAGGCTGCGGGGTAGCTCAGTTTCTGCATAAGGGCGGCGACCGCCGGGCGGTCGCGAGCCTCATCCACGCTCATGCCGGGCAGCACCAGGCCGCGCGAGCGGTAACGCCTATAAAAGGAATCCAGCACCGGCATCTCCGCGCGGCACGGCGAGCACCAGGTGGCCCAGTAGTTCACGATCACCACCTTGCCGCGCAGGGCGGCGAGATCGAACTCGCGACCGTCCAGCTGCGCCACCACGAGCGCCGGCGCCGCCGCGCCCACCGGCGCGGCAGGTCCGGCAGCCATCGCCAGCGCGCCCAGCAGCGCAGCGCCCAGCCCCCACCACGCGCCAACCGAGCCCAGAAGTTCCCATCGCATGACTCCTTCGAAAACGAGTGCGGTGCGCGCCTTAAGGAGCGTGCGCGCCGTGTGGCCGCGCTACTCAGGCCGAGGCGGAGCGGCCCGCGGTGGGGTCACCCGCGCGCGGAAGCGCGAGCAGCCGCGCCAGATAACGCGCCACCTGGTCGACCTCGAGGTTCACGCGGCTACCGACGGTCACGCCCCGAGCGTGGTCACCACCTGGGTGTGCGGGATGATGTTTACCCCGAAGCTCGCATCCTCGACGGAGTTGATCGTCAGGCTGGACCCCGTCCAGCGCCACGGAGCCCTTCGGCGCAAGATACCGCGCCAGCGGCGCACGGCGACGCCGATCGTGAGGCGCTGGGAACGCGCATCGCCGCCCACACCGAGGATCTGGGCGACGCCATCCACGTGGCCGGAGACCAGGTGCCCCCGAGCGGCTCACCGGCACGCAGCGCCAGCTCGAGATTCACGCGCGCGCCCACCGTTAGGTCCCCGAGGGTGGTAAGCGCCAGCGTCTCGCGCGACTACGTCGGCCGCGAAAGCGCGGCCGCTGATCTCGGTGGCGGTCGGGCAGCACCCCTGCACCGAGATACTGTCTCCGATCTGCAGCCGCGCCGGGTCGAGGTTCTCAAAGCCGACCACCAGGCGCACGTCGCCGCCACGTGCTTCGCAGCTTTCGATGCGGCCGACGTCTGGATGATTCCCGTGAACACAGGGCGCGCTCTGGCGGGGCGTGGCCGCCGCGGGAGCCAAGCGCAGCCGCAGGTCCGCGCCCACCGGCTGCGACTCTAGGAGCGCGAAGGTGAGCGCATCCTTAAGATCCTTGAGCGCCGGCACGTCCACCAGTCCGCGGGCGTCCAGGCCGAGCAGCTTGGGCGCGACGTACAGCAGCACCTCGTCCGCAAGGTTGCCGCGCAGCCACTCACCGGCGAGCGTCGCCCCCGCCTCCACCAGCACCTCGTTCGCCTCCAGTTCCCCCAGGCGATCGAGCACCGCGGGCAGTTCCAGCCGCCCGCCAGCGGCGGGCAGGCTCTCGACGCCGCGCCCTTGGCACTCAGGGCTGCGGCGCGGCTCTCATCGAGCGAGGCGAGCGCTGTCAGGATCAGCACCTCGCCACCGGTGCTGAACAAACGTGCCCCGGCCGGCGTTCGCAGGTGCGCATCGAGCACCACGCGCAGCGGCTGGCGCCGCTCGCCGCCCGCGGCCGGCGCCAGACGCACATCCAGGCGCGGGTCATCGGCGAGCACCGTGCCGACTCCGGTCAGCACCGCGGAGCTGCGCGCGCGCCACGCCTGCACGTCCTCGCGCGCCGCCTCCCCGTGATCCACTGGCTGGTGCCGTCGGCGAGCGCCGTGCGCCCGTCGAGACTCATGGCGAGCTTGACGCGCACGAGAGGGCCGGCCGTGCTGCATACGCTTTCGATGAAGCCCGGGTTGAGCTCGCGCGCCTCGGCTTCAAGAAGCTCCCGATCTCGACCGTCATGCCAGCGGCGCGCGCGCCTCGGCGCCGCGTCCGTTGACCTGCGGGTTGGGGTCGGCAATCGCGTACACCACGCGCGCCACGCGCGCCGCGGTGAGCGCGAGCGTACAAGGCGCGGTGCGCCCTGGTGGCTGCACGGCTCGAGCGTCACGTAGACGGTGGCGCCGGCGGCCTGCGGGCCGGCCGCGCGCAACGCCGCCACTTCCGCGTGCGCTCCCCGGCGCGCTCAGTGCCAGCCCTCACCCACGATACGCGCTCGCCGCGGGCGATGGCACAGCCCACGCGCGGATTCGGATCGGTGCTGTGCAGCCCGCGCGCCGCCAGCGTCAGCGCGCGTTGCATGGCTGAACGGTCGAAGTCAGAGAACATGGCGCTCCAGGCTGACGCTCATTTATTTATTCCCGCCGCGTTTGTCGGCCGGTGGTTCGTCCGTGGGCAACAGCGGCAGCTGTTCGCGATTTGCCGCGCGCCGGCCCTCGCGCTTGCGCGCGTGCGCATGGCCGCCGCTCGCCGGCGCTTGGCGTGCGTTGCGCAGGCGCTGGATTTCCTCGTGGAAGGCCTCGACGTCCTCGAATTGCCGGTAAACCGAGGCGAAGCGCACGTAGGCCACTTCATCCAGGTGCCGCAGCTCTTCCATGACCAGCTCGCCGATGGCGCGCGCGGGAAATCTCGCGATCCCCGAGCGCGCGCACCTGTGCACGATGCGGCTGACCGCCGCGTCGATCTGCTCGGGTGAAACGGGACGCTTCTCCAGCGCCTTCGCGCATGCCAGCGCGCAGCTTAGCCTCATCGAAGGCCTCGCGCGCGCGGTCGCCCTTCACGACCAGCGGCATGACGAGTCTCGGCGGTCTCGAAGGTCGTGAAGCGCTCCCCGCACTGCAGGCACTCGCGCCGCCGACGGATCTGGCGGCCTTCGCCCGCGAGGCGCGAATCGTTCACCTTGGTCTCTTCGTGGCCGCAGAAGGGGCAATGCATGCGGCGCGTTCGCCTCCGCCGCCTACGGTCCGTAGACCGGGAAGCGCCGGCACAGCTCGATCACCTGCGGCCGCACGCGTTCGATCACCGCCGGGGCGCCCTCGGCATCGAGCACCTGTGCCATGAAGTCCGCGACCAGCTCGATTTCCGCCTGCCGGAAGCCGCGGGTGGTCGAGGCGGGCGTGCCCAGGCGCAGCCCGCTCGTCACCATGGGCGGTCGCGGGTCGTTGGGCACGGCGTTCTTGTTCACGGTGATGTTGGCGTGCCCGAGAGCGGCGTCCGCTTGCTTGCCGGTGATGTTGCGATCGGTCGAGGCTCAGCAGGAACAGGTGATTGTCGGTGCCGCCGGAGACGATCTGGTAGCCGCGCTGTTGAAGACGCGCCGCCATGGCGCGCGCGTTCGTCAGCACCTGGCGCTGGTAGTCGCGGAACTCCGGCTGCAGCGCCTCGAGCAGCGCCACCGCCTTCGCGGCGATGACGTGCATCAGCGGGCCGCCCTGCGTGCCGGGGAAGACCGAGCGAGTTGAGCTTCTTGCGTGATCTCATCGTTCGCGCGCGCCAGGATCAGGCCGCCACGCGGGCCGCGCAGCGTCTTGTGCGTGGTGCGTGGTCACGACATCAGCGTGCGGCACCGGGATTGCGGATAGATGCCAGCGGCAACCAGTCCGGCGACGTGCGCCATGTCGACCACGAAATACGCGCCCACGCTCGTTGGCGATGTGCGCGAAAGCGCGCCCAGTCGATGACGCGCGAGTAGGCGGAGAAGCCCGCGATGATCATCTTCGGCCGGTGCTCGTCCGCGCAGGCGCTGCACCTGCGTCGTAGTCGATCTCGCCGGTCGTCGGCGGCGGATGCCGTACTGGCACGGCGCGGAAGAACTTGCCGGAGAAATTGACCTTGGCGCCGTGGGTGAGGTGGCCGCCGTGCATCGAGGCTCATGCCCAGGATCGGTGTCGCCCGGCTGCAGCAGCGCGAAGTAGCGCCGCGGCGTTGGCCTGCGAGCCCGAGTGCGGCTGCACGTTCGCGTAGTCGGCGCCGAACAGCTGCTTGGCGCGGTCGATCGCCAGCTGCTTCGACGACGTCGACGTACTCGCAGCCGCCGTAGTAGCGCTTGCCGGGATAGCCCTCGGCGTACTTGTTGGTGAGCACCGAGCCCTGCGCCTCGAGCACGCGCGGACTGGCATAGTTCTCCGAGGCGATCAGCTCGATGTGATCCTCCTGGCGTTGTCGTTCGCCCTGCATGGCGCGCGCCAGCTCGCGGATCGAAGCCCTCAATTGTCATGGTCGTCCGAAACATGCCGCGCCGCCTGGGGAAAAGGGGTAGGGAACGGGGGCGCGAATAGTACCGGGAACGGATGCGCTGCCGCCCTTGTTGCCAAGCGGCGCGGGGACGGAAGCTTCGCGACAGGCGCCTGCGGCAGCGCCGCTGCCGGCGGTGCCCCTACAGGAGGTTTTCGACGACCGTATTCCAGGCGTGGGCGAGGTTACTGCGGTTGTAGCCCCGCCCCCGAGGGCCAGCACGCCGCCCGTGACCGCTATTCTCGGCCAGCTGCGACAGATCGCGCGCGGCGCGACCGTGCGACTGCGGCGAGAAGCGCAAGTGCGTAATCGGATCGCCCTCGAGGCTGTCCGCCCCGCACTGCAGGATGATGAACTCCGGTGCAAACCGGTCCAGGTGCGCGGTCACCTGCGGCCACAGCGCCTTCGAATATGCGGTCGTCGGATCCGGGGGCAGCGGCAGGTTCAGTTTGGTGCCGCTGGCGGCACCGCGGCCGATTCGTCTGCCGAGCCGGTGCCCGGGTACAGAAAGCGCCCATCCTCGTGCAGGTCGGCGAATACCACCGCGGCATCGTGCTCGAACGCGTAGAAGACCCCATCGCCGTGATGGGCGTCGATATCCACGTAGGCGACGCGCTTGAGGCCCGCGCGCTTGAGCAGCTCGATCGCAACCCCGCAGTCGTTGAACACGCAGAAGCCGGCGCCCGGTCACGCGCGGCGTGGTGCAGGCCGGCGATCGGCACGAAGGCGCGGCGGCACTGCCCCTGCATGATCGCCTCCATCGCACTCAGGTCGCGCCGACGACGTCCGCGGCCGCCTCGTAGACACCGCGGAACGCGGGCGTGTCCCCGGCATCCAGAAAGCCGTTGCCGCTCACGAGAGCGTTCACGCACGAAATCCAGATAGGCGGGCGTGTGGAAGCGCGCGCAGTTCCTCATCCGAGGCGCTGCGCGGCTCCCAGCACCGCGGACCCGCCGGTACCAGGCCGCCGCCGCAAATTCGCGCACGAAGGCGGCGTGTCGGTCGGGCTCGAACGATGTCCGTCGCCGAACCCGTAGCGCGGACGCGCTCGCTGACGACCACTGCCACGTTGTTCATGGCTCTCGCACTGCTCCCTCTCGGTCACCGCGCGCAGCCTAACACAGCGGCACCCGGTGCGCGGCGGTTGAACCATCGCCATCTCCGCCGGCCTCAACGATAATCCGCTACCTCGGCCAACCCTCACCTTACGGTCGAACACGCATGGCTCAATACATCTATATGATGAACCGCGTCCGCGGGTGGTACCCCGAAGCGCGATCCTGCGCGACATCAGCCTGTCGTTCTTTCCGGGCGCCAAGATCGGCGTGCTCGACTACCTCAGCCGGTGCTCGGGCAAGTCCTCGCTGCTGAAGATCATGGCGTGGGCGTGGATGCCGGCTTTGACGGGGAGGCGCGCCCGCAAAGCTGGCATCCGCATCGGCTTCCTGCCGCAGGAGCCGCAGCTCGAGGATGCCAAGGATGTGCGCACCACGGTAATGGAAGGCGTCGGGGAGACCTCTCCGGCAGGTGCAGGAGTACCACGCAGATCTCCGACAAGTTCGCCGAGCCGATGGACGATGAGCAGATGAATGCACTGCTCGCCGACGCCAGGCGCAGCTGCAGGATGCCATCGATGCGCCGCCGGCGGCTGGGAGCTGGAGCGCAAGCTGGAGATCGCCGCGGACGCGCTGCGTCTGCCGCCCTGGGAGGCGACCATCGGCAAGCTCTCCGGCGGCGAGAAGCGCCGCGTGGCGCTGTGCCGGCTGCTGCTGTCGCAGCCCGGACATGCTGCTGCTCGACGAGCCGACCAACCACCTCGACGCCGAATCGGTCGCGTGGCTCGAGCGCTACCTCGAGGAGTATCCGGGCACGGTCGATCGCGGTCACCCACGACCGCTACTTCCTCGACAACGTCGCCGAGCTGGATCCTCGAGCTCGACCGCGGCTGCGGCATCCCGTGGCAGGGCAACTACTCGTCGTGGCTGGAGCAGAAGGAGCAGCGCCTGGCGCCGAGGAGCGCGAGCAGCGAGGCGCTGCCAGCAAGACGCTGGCAGCGCGAGCTCGAGTGGGTGCGCCAGAATCCCAAGGCGCGCCAGGCGAAGAGCAAGGCGCGCGCTGCAGCGCTTACGAGGAACTCGCGCTCGCAGCGAGTTCCAGAAGCGCAACGAGACCAACGAGATCTACATCCCGCCGGGCGAGCGGCTCGGCGAGCTGGTCGATCGAGGTCGAACGGACCTGCGCAAGGGCTACGGCGACCGGCTGCTGATCGACAACCTGTCGTTCAACCTGCCGCGCGGCGGCATCGTCGGCATCATCGGCCCCAACGGCGCCGGCAAGACCACGCTGTTCCGCATGCTTACCGGCGCGGAAAGCCCCGACGCCGGCGAGATCCGCGTCGGTCCGACGGTGAAGCTCGCCTGCGTCGACCAGTCGCGCCAGACGCTCGATGACAAGAAGAGCCGTGTGGCAGGAGATCTCCGGCGGCCTCGACATGATCAAGGTCGGCAACTACGAGACGCCCTCGCGCGGCTACGTGGGCGCTTCAACTTCAGGGCACGCAGCAGCAGCAGCTGATCGGCGAGCTCTCCGGCGGCGAGCGCAACCGCGTGCACCTGGCGAAGGTGCTGCGCCAGGGCGGCAACGTGCTGCTGCTCGACGAGCCGACCAACGATCTGGACATCGAGACGCTGCGCGCGCTCGAGGAGGCGCTGGTCGAGCTTCCCGGCTGCGCGGTGGTGATCTCGCACGATCGCTGGTTCCTCGACCGCATCGCGACGCACATCCTCGCGTTCGAGGGCGACTCGCAGGTGGTCTGGTTCGAGGGCAATTACCAGGAATACACCGGCGACTACAAGCGACGTAGCAGGGCGAGGATGCGGCGCAGCCGCACCGCATCAGGTACAAGCCGCTGACGCGCTAGGTAGCGGAGCGCCGCCGAACTTGTCCGCGCCATCGACAGCGGCCGCCGAGGAGGGCGAGGAACGCCCCTCTGGCGCTGGGTCGGGCCGCTCGCGGCGCTGCTGATCCTGGCGCTGGTGGGATTCATCCTGCACCACCAGCTGGCACGGCTGCACATCAAGGGCGTGCTCGCCCATCTGCACGCGATCCCGCAGCGGGCAGATTCTGACGGCGCTGCTGTTCACCGCGCTCAGTTACTGGCTGCTGACGACCTACGAGGTACTGGCGCTGCAGCTATCTGCGGCGCGCGATTCCCTACACGCGGATCCTCTTTACCTCCTTTCATCGCCTGATTCCTTCGGCCACATCGCTGGGCTTTTGCCGTCTTCACCGGCGCGGCAATCCGCTTCCGCCTCTACGTCACGGCCGGGCTGAGCGCGATCGACGTCGCGACGGTCACCGCCTTTCGCAGCCTCTCCCTGGGAATCGGCCTGGCAACGATCTCCGGGCGTGTCGCTGCTGCTGTCCCCGGGGCATGCGGCCATGGTGCTACACCTGCACCACAACTGGTCACTGCTGGCGGGCGCGCGGGCCTGTTATGCGCCGTGCTCGCCTACGCGCTGTGGGCCTGCTTCGCCCGCGGGGTGCTGGAGGTGCGCGGCTGGGCGCTGCACGCGCCCGGGGCCGGCGATCGCGCTGGCGCAGATCGGGCTCTCGGTGCTGGACCTGTCGCTCGCGAGCGCGGTGCTGTGGTCGCTCCTGCCCGCCGATGCCCACGTGCCCTTTATCACCTTCCTGGGGTGTCTATGCCGCGGCGGTGATCGCCGGCATCATCAGCCACGTGCCGGGCGGAGTCGGCGTCTTCGAAGCCGTCGTCCTGCTCACCGTGCCCAACGTGCCGCCGGAGGCGCTGCTGCAGGCTCGCTGCTCGCCTACCGCGCCATCTATTACCTCGTGCCGCTCGTGTTCGGCACCCTCCTCTTCGGTGCCAAGGAGCTGGCGGCGCAGGGCGCGCGCCTCACGCCTGGGCGCAACAGCTCGCCAGCATGTACATCGCGCCGGTGGTGCCGCAGATCGCCGGTGCCCTCACCTTCCTCGCCGGCGCGCCTGCTGTTGTTCTCCGGAGCGACACCGGCGATCGATGAGCGCCTCGCCTTCCTCGACCGGGTGCTGCCGCTGGCGGTGCTCGAGGTCTCGCATCTGGCCGGCAGCGTGGTCGGGTTGGGACTGCTGGTGCTGTCGCGCGCGCTGTTCCGGCGCGTGCAGACCGCCTACCACATCTCCGTGTGGCTGCTGAGCGCCGGCATCGTGGCGTCGCTGCTTAAAGGCCTCGACTTCGAGGAGGCGGCGCTGCTGGCACTGGTCCTGGGCGTTCTCATGCTCGGGCGGCGCGCGTTCTACCGCCCGACGGCGATCCTGGCGGAGCGCTTCACACCGGCGTGGGTCGTGAAGCATCATCGGCGTCATCGCCACCGCGGTGTGGATCGGGATCATCTCCTATCGCCACCTCGGGCTACTCGGACGAGCTGTGGTGGACCTTCGCTCTCGATGGCAACGCGCCGCGCATGCTGCGCGCCTCGCTGGCGGTCATCGTGCTCGGCACCACGTATGTGCTTGTGGAACATGCTGCGGCCGGCACGCCCCGAGCCGGCGGTGGCCGGGCCGGAGGAACTCGAGCGCGCCCGGGCGCTCATTGCGGGCGCGGACCTGACGCTGGCGAATGCGGCGCTCACGGGCGACAAGCGCCTGTTGTTCAGCGACGCCGGCGACGCCTTCGTCATGTACCAGATCGCCGGCCACAGCTGGGTAGCGCTCGGGGATCCCGGTGGGCTCGCGGTCGGGCGCCGAGGGCTCGTGTGGCGCCTGCGCGAAATCTCGGATCACCACGGCGGCCAGACGGTGTTCTATCAGATCGCCGCCGATCACCTCGGGCTGTACGTGGACTCTGGGACTGGCGGCGCATGAAGATCGGCGAGGAAGCGCGCGTGCCGCTTGCGGAATTCTCGCTCGAGGGTGCAACGCGCGCGGACCTGCGCCAGTCGCACCGGCGCGCGCAGCGCGACGGCGCGCACCTTCAGGTGGTGCCGCCCGGGGAGCTGCAGGCACTGATGCCGTTGCTCGGGCAGATCTCGGACGCCTGGCTCGCGAGCAAGTCCACCGGCGAGAAGCGCTTCTCCGTCGGGGCGTTCTCGCCTGCCTATGTGCGGCAGTTCCCGGTGGCGCTGGTGCGCACGGCCGGACAACCGGTGGCGTTCGCCAACCTCTGGACTACCGGCACCAGGTCGGAGCTGTCGGTGGACCTCATGCGCTTTGATCCGGACGCGCCCCGCGGTGCCATGGACTATCTGTTCATCGAACTCATGCTGTGGGGCCGGCGCGAGGGCTGCCGCTGGTTCAATCTCGGCATGGCGCCGCTGTCGGGGCTGGAAGCGCACCCGCTCGCGCCGGCGTGGCACCGCGTGGGCAATTTCATCTTCCGCCACGGCGAGCATTTTTATAACTTCGAGGGCTTGCGCCGCTACAAGTCCAAGTTCGACCCGACCTGGGAGGCGCGCTACCTCGTGGCGCGCGGCGGGTCTCGCCCTGCCGCGCGTGCTGGTGGACGTGTCGGTGCTGATCGCCGGCGGCATGAAGGAGTTGTTCGCCCGATGAGCCCAAGACACTGGTGCCCGGCGGCTGCCATGCTCATGCTGGTCGCAGCGCTGGCGCACGCCGCCGACACAGCAACTCCCGCCGCGCCCGCCCGCCACCACACGGCCGCGCCTGGCGCGGCGCAGCCGGTCGATAGCGCGTATGCCACGCATCTGCCGGCGGGCCGCTTCGGCACGGTCACGGTCTACATCCCGGAGGGTAAACCCAACAGCGTCGCGATCTTCCTCTCCGGGGATGGCGGCTGGGAACTCGGTGTCATCAACATGGCGCACGCACTCGTGCAGACGGGCGCCGTCGTCATCGGGAGTGGACATCCGGCAGTACTTCGCCAGCCTGGGCAGGGCGGCCGCGCGCGCCGCCGCGCCGTGTCAGATGATCGCCGCGGACTTCGAATCCCTCAGTCACCAGGTGCAGAAGGAGATCGGCATGAGCGACTATCTCGTGCCGGTGCTGGTGGGCTATTCCTCGGGTGCGACCGTCGCCTACGCCACGCTGGTCCAGTCCCCGCCCGGTACCTTTGCCGGTGCGCTCAGCCTCGGCTTCTGCGCCGAGCAGGATTTCTCCGGCGCGAGTCTGTGCCCCGGGGCCGGGCTGCACTACACCCCAACGCGCAGCACGAACTGGTGCTGCAGCCGGCCGCCGCGCTCAAACAGGCCGTGGATTGCCCTGCAGGGCCAGAAGGACGAGGTGTGCAGTCCGCATCGCCGCGGATGAGTTCGCCGCCAAGGTTGCGAACGGGCAGCTCGTGCAGCTGCCGCTGGTGGGTCACGGCTTCTCGGTGGAGCGCAACTGGATGCCGCAGTTCAAGGCGGCGTATGCGCGTCTGGCGAGCCACACCGAGCCAGCCAGCGCCGCGCGAGCGCCGGACATCGGCGACCTGCCGGTGCAGGAAGTGCACGCCAGCGGCGCTTCCGGTGAGATGGCGCTGCTCATGACCGGTGACGGCGGCTGGGCCGGCCTCGACCAGGAAGCTCGCGGCGCGCCTGGCGGCGAACGGGGTGCCCACCGTGGGCCTAAACTCGCTCGAAGTACTTCTGGCGCGAGCGCACGCCGGAGAGACCGCAGCCGACGTCGCGCGCATCCTGCGTCACTACCTGAGCGCCTGGAACAAGAAGCGCGTGTTGCTGGTCGGCTACCTCCTTCGGCGCTGACGTGCTGCCGTTTGTCGTCAACCGCCTGCCGAGCGACCTGCGCGAGCGCATCGCCAGCATCAGCCTGCTCGGGATCGATGCGAATGCTTCCTTCGAGGTGCGGATCGCCGAGTGGGTCGGCGCCGACAACGGCGGCCCGCCGACGCGGCCCGAGCTGGCGCGCATCACGCAGTTGCCGGTGCTGTGCCTTTACGGGGAGGGCGAGAAGGACTCGATCTGTCCCGGGCTGCCCGCGGGCGCGATCGCGCGCGAACAGGTCGGCACCGGCCACCACTTCGGCGGCGAGTACGCAGCCCTCGCCGACCGCATTCTCGCCTTCGCCCGGGCGCCCCGCCCTGTGACATAACGCGGCGCCACAGCCCAAGGCGCCCGCCGCACGGCGAGGGCTGCGTTCCCGAGGCGCGCGCTGGGGGTAACATGGGAGCCACGCGGCAGATACAACAACGCGAGCCGCCGGCGTCAACCGCAATGTCCCTGTACATCGATTCTGCGAGCCATCTGCACCACGACCTGGACAAGAATCTGGTCGTGACGTGCCCGCATTGCCAGGCGGTGGCACATATCACGGCCAGCGCAGTGCCGCGCTTCGAGGATCTGCAGCTGTACCGCCCCAAGCAGGTGGGGCTCGTGTATCTGTGCGATGCCTGCCACGCGCCGATCTTTCTGCGCTTCACCGTGCGCGTCTACGGTGCCGCGCGCATCGAACTGTCGCCACAATTTTCCGAAGTCGAGCGCGCGCGCGAAAATTCAGCTTCGCCTACATCCCCGAGGACGTGGAACTGCTGTTCCGCGAGGCGCTCACCTGTTTTTCGAATGGCGCGTTCAACGCCTTCGCCTCCATGTGCCGGCGCGCGGCGCAGTCGATGTTCGCGGACTTAGGCGAAGCCGGCAAGCTGCGGCTGTTCGACGAACTCAACGCGGTGCGCGACCTGGCCAACATCGCCCCGGAAATCTTCACCAAGATGAAGAGCGTGCTCTTCGGAGCGGAGCTGGATGCGCGTTCGGCGCTGCCGCAACTGGACGGCTACGAGGCCGGCATCATGCTCGAGGTCGTCAAGGATCTCTTCTACGAGGCCTACGTGCGCAAGGGCAAGCTGCAACAGGCGATCATGGTGCGCCGCTTCTTCCTCGATGAAACCGGCAGCAACGTCACGCCGTTCATCTCCGCGAGCTGAAGGACCTCAGTCCACGAAACGGCGCGCGTTGTGGAACAGGCGCATCCAGCCGCTGTACTCGCCCGCATCGCGCGGGTGCCATGAATTCTGCAGATAGCGGAACGAGCGCTCCGGGTGCGGCATCGTGATCGTCACGCGCCCGTCGGTGTTGGCGAGCGCCGCGATCCCGTAAGGGTGCCGCTCAGGTTGGCCGGATAGGCTCGTGGCCACGCTGCCGATCGGCATTGATGTAGCGCAGGCTCACCAGGTCACTGGCGGCGCAGCCGCGGCCGCCGCAGCCGTACCGAACTGCGCGCGCCCCTCACCGTGCGCCACCGCGATCGGCAGCACGCGAGCCCGCCATCCCGTGCGAACAGCACCGACGGCGACGGCAGCACCTCCACCAGTGAGAAGCGCGCCTCGTACTGCTCGCTGCGGTTGCTGCACGAACCGCGGCCAGTGCGCCGGTCCGGGGATGATGCTGCGCAGCGCCGCGAACATCTGGCAGCCGTTGCAGATGCCGAGGCGCAAAGGTGTCGGCGCGCGGCGAAGAAGCGCGGCGAACTGCTCGCGCACCGCGTCGTGGAACAGGATCGACTTGGCCCAGCCCTCGCCGGCACCGAGCACGTCGCCGTAGGAGAAGCCGCCGCAGGCGACGCAGCCCCTTGAACTCGGCGAGCGTGCGCGCGGCCCGCCAAGCAGGTCGCGTCATGTGCACGTCGTGCGGCGTGAAGCCGGCGCGCTCGAACACCGCGGCGGTTTCCACCTGGCTGTTAACGCCCCTGCTCGCGCAGAATCGCCACCGCCGGGCGCGCGCCGCGCGCGATGTAAGGGCGCGGCCAGGTCCTCCTGCGGATCGAAGCCGAGTGCCACCGTGAGGTCCCGGATCTTGCTCCGCCGTCAGCGCCGCATACTCCTCGTCCGCGCACTGCGGATCATCGCGCAGGCGTCGCATGCGCCAGGAGGTCTCGGACCAGGCGCGCTGAGCTCCGCCCAGGGCTCATCCAGCTGCTCGGCACCGACGCGTATCTGCACGCGCAGCTCACCACCGGCGCGCCGAGGTACAGCGCGGCCTCGCCGAGCCCATGGCGCGTCAGGATCTCGATTGAAGGCCGGCTCATCGGCGGCCAGGATCTGCATCCACCACGCCCGGCTCCTCGGCGAACAGCTGCGCCAGCGCCGTGCCCGCGCGCCGCCGGCAGCGCGATGTCGACGCCCACAGTGCCGGCGAATGCCATCTCGGCGAGCGTCAGCGAACAGGCCGCCGTCGAGCGGTCGTGGTACGCGCGCAGCATGCCCGCGGCGCGCATGCTTCCTTGAGCCGCGGCGAGTCGCGACGCAGCTGCGCGGGGTCGTCAGGTCCGGCAGGTTCGGCGCCGAGCTCGCCGTACACCTGCGCCAGCGCCGAGGCGCCCAGGCGGTTGCGTGGCGCGCCGAGATCGATCGAGCCACAGCGAGGTCGGGCGCTCATCCGAGCTGCAGCGCCGGCGTGCAGCGGTGCGGCGCACGTCGCTTCGACGGGCGCGAACGCCGAGACGATCAGCGACACCGGCGCGACCACGCTCCTGTCGACCGCGCCTCGCTCCAGCGCGGTGCTGCATCGACAGCGAATCCTTGCCGACCGGGATCGCGATGCCGAGCGCGGGCACAGCTCCTTGCCCACGGCGCTGCACCGTGTCGTAGAGCGCCGCATCCTCGCCGGGCTCGCCGCACGGCCGCCATCCAGTTGGCCGAGAGGCGGATGTCGCCGACAGCGAGCCGATATCGGCGCGCCAGGATGTTGGTGATCGCTTCGGCCACCGCCAGGCGCCCGGAGGCCGGCGCGTCGAGCACCGCCACCGGCGTGCGCTCGCCCATCGCCATCGCCTCGCCCGCGTGGCCCTCGATAATCGGCGAGCGTGACGGCGACATCGCTCACCGGCACCTGCCAGGGCCCGACCATCTGGATCGCGGCTGATCGAGGCCGCCGACCGTGCGATCGCCGATGGTGATCAGGAAGGTCTTGTCGGCGACCGCCGGCAAGCGCAGCACGCGATAGCGCGGCCTCCTTCAGGTCGATGCGCTGCGATGTCGAAGCCCGGCGCGCGGCGTGCGCTGCGCTGCTTCACATCGCGCGTCATGCGCGGCGGCTTGCCGAGCAGCACGTCGAGCGGCATGTCGACCGGGCGGTTCGCCGAACAGCGGATCGCTCGACGCGCAGCTGACCGCGTGCGCGTCGATCTCGCCGATCACCGCGAAGGGGCAGCGCTCGCGCGCCGCGATCGCCGCGAAGCCCGCGAGCGCGTCGTGCCTCGATGGCGAGCACGTAGCGCTCCTGCGCCTCGTTGCACCACAGCTCGAGCGGCGACATGCCGGGTTCGGCGCTCGGGAATGGCGCGCAGATCGATGCGCGCCGCGCCGCGCGCTGTGCGCCACGGCCTCGGGCACGCGCGTTCGAGCAAGCCGCCGGCGCCGACGTCGTGGATGAGCACGATCGGATTGCTCGCCGCCCAGCGCCCAGCAGCGATCGATCACTTCCTGCGCACGCCGCTGGATCTCCGGCGTTGCCCCGCTGCACCGAGGCGAAGTCGAGATCCGCGCTGCGAGCTGCCGCTGCCGATCGAGGAGGCCGCGCCGCCGCCGAGGCCGATGAGCATCGCCGGGCCGCCGAGCACCACGATCTGCGCACCCGGCGGGACCTCGGCTTCGTCCACGTGCGCGCGCCGCACGTTGCCGAGGCCGCCGGCGATCATGATCGGCTTGTGGTAGCCGCGCATCGCGCTGCGCGCCGTCACCGGCGCGCGCTGCTCGAAGGTGCGGAAGTAGCCGCAGATGGCCGGCCGGCCGAACTCGTTGTTGAACGCGGCGGCGCCGATCGGACCCTCGATCATGATGTCGAGCGCCGAGGCGATGCGCGCCGGGCGGCCGAAGTCGCGCTCCCAGGGCTGCTCGAACCCGGGAATGCGCAGGTGCGGACACCGATGAAGCCGGTCAGGCCGGCCTTGGGCTTGGCGCCGCGGCCCGGTGGCGCCCTCGTCGCGGATCTCGCCGCCCGAGCCGGTGGCCGCGCCCGGGAAGGGCGAGATCGCGGTCGGATGGTTGTGCGTCTCCGACCTTCATCAGGATGTCGATCGGCTCGACGGCGCGCGCGGTAGACGCCCGTACGCGGGTCGGGAAGCAGCGCGCACCGCGTCGCGCCTTCGATCACCGCGGCGTTGTCGCGAGTAGGCGACGAGCACGCCGCGCGGATTGCTGCGCGTGCGTGTAGCGGATCATCGCGAACAGCGACTCGTCCGTGCTGCGCTCGCCGTCGATGATCCAGCTCGGCGTTGAAGATCTTGTGGCGGCAGTGCTCGGAGTTCGCCTGCGCGAACATCATCAGCTCGACGTCGGTGGGATCGCGGCCCAGGCGCCGGAAGCTCTCGAGCAGGTAGTCGATCTCGTCGGCCGACAGCGCCAGCCCGAGGTCGGCGGTTCGCCTCCTCGAGCGCCGCGCGCCCCGCCGCCAGCGAGACCCGCGCGCAGCGGCTGCGGCGGCGCGTGCTCGAAGCAGCGCTGCGCGGCCGCGCGCCATCGAGCAGCACCATCTCCGTCATGCGATCGGACACAGCGCCGGCGCGAGCCGCCGCGAGCCGCTCGCGCGTCAGCGCGCGCCGCGCGCGCGCACCCGGTACTCGATGCCGCGCTCGATACGCGCACGCACCGGTCTAGGCCGCACACGTGGCGCGATGTCGGTCGCCTTGCTCGACCACGGCGAGATGGTTCCGGCGCGTGGCACGACCAGCATCGGCATTCGCCCGAGTGCCGTCGGCCGCGCCTCGCAGGCGGCGGCCCGTAGGTCAGCAGCTGCTCGAGGATGCTCGCGCTGCGCGGCGCTCCAGCGGCGTTCGCGAGATCCGGGCGAAATGCACGAAGCGGGCGGCCAGCCCGCTGCACGCCTGGCATGCGAGCGCCTTCAGCCGACTGCGAGGAGTTTCGCAACGCGGAATCCGGATAGCGCCGGGCGGAGCCGCAGCATCAGCAGCATTGACTGACTCGGGCCTCACTTCTTCTCGCCCGGCGGACGCCAGTGTGGTACATGCGGCATCGGAAACTGCGCGACGTTGGCGCTGCCCTCGAGCGCGGCGATCTTGGCCGGCGCCTTGCTTCTTCGACCTCGTCGATGCGCAGGATCGAGATGCAGCGGCAGGAAGTGTGCGCTTCACGCCGGCAGAATTCGCCCTTGATACGCTCCTCGGCGGGTCGAGCACGACGCGAGGACGCGCTCGCCTGAACACCAGCTCCTCCACCTCGATGAATCGAACAGGCTCCCCGTGGCTGACCTTGCGGGCGTAGACCTCGTAAACCTTGCCCTGATTCACGAACATAATGCGGAAAATGTGACTGGTGTGCCATGGCTCGGCGCGGAGTCCACGCTAGCGTTGAGGCTGGACATTATATGTCCGGGCGCGCCGGGGACGCTGTTGCATCCACCGGGCCGATCCACCCACCAAGCGGACTGGATGGCTTTTGACGTCGGGGAACCATGCTCAGGCTGCGAATCGTCAGCGATCAGCGGCGTTCGCTCGTGAGCGCAGCAGCGCCGTCTTCTCGCGTTGAGGGGGCACCATCGGCCGCTCGGCCGACAACGACTGGGTGCCTGCCTGATCCGCGGCGCTATGTGTCGCGCACCACGCCGCGCGTGCAGTTCCGCGGAGCCATTTCACCTCCAGGACGTCAGCACCAACGGCGTCTACGTGAATGATGACATGGAGCCGCTCGCCAAGCGCGGCCCAGCGGCTACCGGCTCGCCAACGGCGACGCTGCGCATGGGCGACTACCACATCGTGGCGGCGCTCGATATCAAGAAGCCCGACGATGACGTCGTCCCCGCGGTGCCCACCAGCATCCAGGCACTGCGCCCGCTGAGGCGCATCGGCGGGAGCGCGACATCGGCGCCCCGATCAATCTCGACGAGCCGCTGCCGCCCTGCCGAAGACCCGGATCCGGTGCTGCCGGTTAACGCCTATGGCCGAGGCGGTGGACTCCGGGCGCGTGCTGCGCTCAGTCGCGGCCCGAACCGCTCGGCGAGCGCACGCCGCGGAGGCGTCCGCCCCGGGGCGGGTGACTGCCGTCATCGGAGCAGCCACCCTGGAGTCGGATCTCCCAGAGCGCATGGCGCGGCTGGCGGAGGCGGTCAGCCGCGAGCCGAAGAACGGCGCGCGTGAGCCGCGATCGCGCTCGAGGACGATGCGCTCGGGGCTGGAGGCCTTCTGCCGCGGGGCCGGTATTGCCCCCGACAGCTCCTGCCGCGCGGATGCCCAGGCGCGCCTGCTGCATCTGGCCCGGTCGCCTGCTGCGCGAGATCTTCGTGGTCGGCTGAAGGATCCGGAGCGACCCGCGGGAAACCCGCAACCGCGCATCGCATCGAGAGCCCGGCGCCGGATCCGGATGATTCGCGGCCCTCCTGGCCCACCTCATGGTCGAGGATCTGCTGATTTCGTTGTTCTTGCAGCACGAGGGGCGCCGCCTGGACTCGGTGCAGTGGGTGCGCGAAGACCGGTTGCCGAAGCCAAGCTGCACGAGCAGGCCATCGCCCAGGCGACGCGCGCGGCCTTCATTGAGTTTCTGGACCGGCTGGATCCGGCGAGAACCTGAGGCGCGTCGAGCGCGCCGCGCGCCGCGGCAAGACCCGCGCGGCCGATAAGGCGGCGCAGTACTGGGAGCTCCGTTCACGACCTTCTACCGCAATCTCATCGAGATGCCGGCGGACCACCTGCCGCACACGTTCGTCGAGGCCTTTGCGGCTGCGTATCGTGAGGCCTGAAAAAGCCGCTACGCCCCTGAGCGAAGCGCCGCGGCGACGGATCCCAGGGCTGGTGGCTATGCCGCGGCGCACTGTGCGACAAGGTAGTGTCAGCAGCGCAGCTGCGGCCCGCCGGCAGTGCAACGGCCCGCCTCCTCCGCGCGCCAGCGTGCCGCGCAAGGCATATGCCCCGCGGTGATGGCGCAGTAGCGCGAACGCGGCGGTAAGGCAACACTGACACGCAGGCCGCCGCGCGGACATCGCCGCCCCCGCAGCAGCGCCTCATTCCTCGCGACTGGCGGTTGTCGTCGAAGACGCACTGGCCGTATTCGCCGGCGGGCCCGCGTTCGATTGGGTTTCCCGCCTGCTGCACGCAGTGCACCGCGGCGGATTAGTTGCGCATCGGAGCCGCCGCCGTGCAACCGGCCGCCACAGCAAGGAAGGCGATGGCAGAACCAGTCCCCGAGTTGTTACGCGCCGATCGACGTGCATCCAGATGCGCGGAGCTGCGTCGGTCGGTGGCGGAGAGGGTGGATTCGAACCCACGTGCCGAGAATTACCCGACCATCCGATTTCGAGTCGGCGCCGTTATGACCGCTTCGGTACTCTCCGGCTGCCCTGTGAGTCCGGCGGGGCTGGTATTCTAGCGGAAAGCCCCGTGCGGTGAGGGGAGGTTCGTGCGCGCATTCGCTCACCCTTGTCGTGATGCTGCTGGCAAGCGTGGGCGGCTGCGGCCGATTCCAGCCCCAGGAGATATTCGGAGAAAAGCGCGCTCGAGGAAATCCGCGGGCGCGGCGAACTGCGCGTCGTGACGCTGAATCTGCCGACCTGCTATTACCTGGGCGCACAGGGCACCGAGGGCCTGAGTTCGACTCGGCGACCGCCTACGCGGCAGCCCTCGGCGTCAAGCCTGCACGATGTACCCGGTCGCCAATGAAGCATGCGATGCAGCAGGAGCTTCGCGGCCGGGCACGCCGACATCGCCGCCGCCTCTCTCACCAACACCTCCGAATGGAGTCGGGTCGCCGATGCCGTCCGCGCC
>ERZ1370068.5314-contig-434_pt1 | contig 79441 bp, 90 predicted proteins | sample MGYA00561227_ERZ1370068 | MGnify/ENA primary metagenome ERZ1370068 (study PRJEB38410, sample SAMEA6850437) | metagenome | study: Metagenomic assessment of the ecological functions of the soil: analysis of the soil microbiota associated with the...
TCAGTTACGTATTGCTCAGTAGCGCCCCGGCGCGGCGGCGGGTCGCCAGCAGCCATACGGTGGCGGCGATCGTCAAAGGGGTCAGCAAGGTCGACGACGCGGTGAACGTGATCGCCTCGAACCACGGCGCCAGCGCGGCAGGCAACCGTGCTCGCGCAGCCACAGCAGCGCCGCCTTGTCGATCGGCCGCGATTCGCCGTTCAGCGCGTCCTCGGCCACCATCACACGCGGCGGCCATCAGTGCGAGCAGGCACAGTCACCGCCGCGCGGCGGCGGTCGATGTGTTCACCCCACCGCGAGCGCTGCAGTCGCAGCAGCAGCCGCAGCGCGAAGTACAGCGCGGCCACGCTTAGCAGCAGCTGAAAAGTTCTTCCGCAGCTTCGAGCAGCATCGGCAGCCTGGCTTGCCCATGTTCGCTGTGCGCCATCGCGCCGAGCGGTCCCACGTTCGAGCGCGCACTAGGGTAGCGTAGCGGATCAACGCATCGTCGAGGAGTGCGCTGGCGCGCAGTGCGCGCACCGCGTGCTCGCCGAAGGCGTGCGCTTCCTCGACGGCGACGACCGCGGGCGCGCCCTCAGGAGCAAAGCTCATGACGCATCCATCCCGTAAGGCGTTAACGATCGCCACCGTCGCCTGCCTGCAAGTTGTGCTGGTTGCCTGCGGCGGCGGCGGGGGTAGCTCGGAGCCAGCCTGCCGACCAGCCGGTGACGATCACCGTTGCTGGTCCCAATGCCGTGTCGTATTGGAACGAGGTCGCCACCACCACGGTCAACATGCCCTGCGTCCGCCACCGGCACGCCGGAAGAGCGGCGCCCTAACACTGCGGTCGACTTGGCCACCGTGCACGTGGCGATCTACGACGCGGTGATGGCCATTGCCGGCACGCACCGGCCCTACGCCATCACGCCGACCGCTGCCGCGGCGGGCGCGTCGCAGGAAGCGTCCGTCGCGGCGGCAGCGTATCGCGTGTTGCTCGGCTTGTTCCCGAGCCGTGCCGCGCAATACCAGACGGCATACGACACCTTCCTTGCCACCTTGCCCGACGGCGCCGCGAAGACCCAGGGCCTTGCCGTGGGCGCCGAAGTCGCGGCCGGCACTCTGGCGCTGCGGGCGAACGATGGGCGCTCGGTCGCGCTCGCCCGTACGTGCCGGGCAGCGCACCGGGTCAGTTTCGCGCGGCACCAACCCGATCGGCAGGCCGAATGCCTTCATCAAGCCCTTTGCACTGACCACGATCGACCAATTCCGTGCGCCCGGGCCGCCGGCGCTGAGCAGCGCCGCGTACGCTGGGCCGACCTCAACGAAACGAAGACGCTCGGCTCGGCCACCAGCAGCGTGCGCACCGCCGAACAAACCGAAGGCCGCGCGCTTCAACGCCGAATCGTCCAATGCCTTTTGGCCGCGCAACCTGCGCACCTTCGCGATGACCAACCGCAGCGTTGCCGAGCAGGCGCGCTTGATGGCGATGCTCTGGGTCGCGCACGCCGACGCCCAGAACGCCTGCTTCGAGTCCAAGTACTTCTATCAGTTCTGGCGCCCTATCAGCGCCATCACGCTGGCCGATACCGACGGCAACGACGCGACCACCGTCGACGCCAGCTGGGCTCCGCTCCCCGACCACGCCGAACCACCCCGAGTACCCAGCGCGCGCACTGCTGCATCGCCGGCGCGCTGGCGGAGACGCTGCGCATTTATTTCGGTACACCCAACGTCACGTTCGATCTCACCAGCACCTTCACTGGCACGACGCGCCACTTCACGACGACGCAGAGCCTGGTCGACGAGAACCAGATCGCGCGCATCGCCGGCGGCATACACTTCCGCACGGCCAACGGCCGACGGCACGGCGCTTGGCGAGAACGTCGCGAATTGGACGCTGACCCACAATTTCCAGCCCAGAGTGATCGCAGGCCCAAACGCATTCAGTCGCCGCCTCGTCGTTGAGCACAGCTTCTACGCACGTTGATCGGAGACTCACCATGTCACTGCCCCGCCCCGTCTGGATCGTCGATGGCGTGCGCACCCCGATCGGCCGCTACGGCGGCGCGCTCGCCAGCGTGCGCACCGACGACCTCGGCGCGATCCCGCATCAAGGCGCTGATGCAGCGCAACGCCGAGCGTCGACTGGACAGCCGGTCGACGACGTGATCTACGGCTGCGCCAACCAGGCCGGCGAGGACAACCGCAACGTCGCGCGCATGGCGCGCGCTGCTGGCCGGCCTGCCGCATCGACGTGCCCGGCGCGACGATCAACCGCCTGTGCGGCTCGGGGCTCGACGCGGTCGGCACCGCGGCGCGCGCGATCACAGGCGGCGAAGCCGAGCTGATGATCGCCGGCGGCGTCGAGAGCATGACGCGCGCGCCGTTCGTGCATGGCCAAGGCCGACAGCGCGTTCTCGCGCAGCGCGAAGATCGAAGACACCACCATCGGCTGGCGCTTCGTCAACCCGCTGATGAAGGCAGCAGTACGGCATCGACTCGATGCCCGAGACCGCCGAGAACGTGGCCGCCGAATTCAAGGTCGCGCGCGCCGACCAGGACGCGTTCGCGCTGCGCTCGCCAGCAGCGCTGGCGGCGGCGCCAGCAAGGCCGGCTTCTTCGACGGCGAGATCGTGCCGGTGAGCGATCCCGCAGCAAGAAGGGCGAGCCGGTGCAGTCGTCGACCACCGACGAGCACCCGCGCGCGACACCACGCTCGAGGCGCTCGCCAAGCTCAAGGGCGTGGTGCAAGCCCGACGGCACCGTGACCGCGGGCAACGCGTCGGGCGTCAACGACGGCGCGTTGCGCGCTGCTGATCGCGATCGAAGCGCGCGCTGGCGAAATACGGCCTGACGCCGCGCGCCCGCGTCATCGGCACGGCGACCGCCGGCGTGCGCGCCGCGCATCATGGGCATCGGCCCCGCGCCGGCGACGCAGAAGGTGCTCGCGCTGACCGGACCTGACGCTCGAGCCAGATGGACGTGATCGAGCTCAACGAGGCGTTCGCCGCGCAGGGCCTCGGCCGTGCACGCGCCAGCTCGGCATCGCGGACGACGACCGCGCGCGTCAACCCCAACGGCGGCGCCATCGCGCATCGGCCATCCGCTCGGCGCCAGCGGCGCGCGCCTGGCGACCACCGCGCTGCAGCCAGCTGCACAAGACCGGCGGCCGCCGCGCGCTCGTGCACGATGTGCATCGGCGTCGGGCAGGGCATCGCGCCGCGCTCGAGAAGCGCGCGTAACGCGAGGTGTCGGCGCCGCCGCACGCACCGTGGTGCAGTGCGCAGTATTGCCGTGATCGCAATGGCTGGCGGGGCTCGCGCCGGCCGGCTTGGCCGTGGTGCGCTGCCGCAGTCGATAAACCACGGCGTTGCCCCGGAAATGCGCGCTTTGAGCCATGCCCCAACCCACCAAAGTCCCCCGTGCTGCGGCCACCGGGGCACGACGCCAAACAGGACCCCGAGAGCGACAAGCGCCTGGCTCGGTGGCACCGTGCGCGCGCTGTTCACGCGCCAGGGTGCGTGCGTGCGGCCCGCGGACGGCAAGCTCGCGGTTGGGCTCGATCAGCCCGAGCAGTCGGCCGCCGCCAGCGCCGAACCGATGCGCACCGAGCTCAAGGCGCTGTTCGACGCCGCGCCACAAAACCGCCTGTTGCTGGTAAGCGTGCTGGGCGCCGTGAGCACGGCCTGAAGCACAAGGACCCGCTGCGGACGCGTCCGCTCGAGTGCAGCCTGGAGCACGGCCTGCAGCGTACGGGACCCTGACCGGCACCGGTCTGTTCGACGTGGAGCCCGAGCACCTGCCACGCTGACGTGCAGGCAGTTCGACGAAGCCTGGTGCCGGCGCACGCAGATCGCCGGACGGCGGACCTCGCGCGAGCGCAAGCAACCGAGCGCAGACCCCGCGCTGATCGCCAGCCGCGGACCGACCTGATCGCGCCCAACCGGGCTCACCGGTGCGCACGCAGGCGTGGCGCGTGTGGCGCGGGACGGACTCGACGGCCTGAGCGCACGGGCGTATGACGCGCCTGCAAGCGCAGTGAGGCGTGACCAGGCACGGCACGTGCGCTGAACGGACTTACGATTCCAGCGCGGACTCACCGCGTCTTGAGTCGACATGACCGCAGCCGTTCTTCAAAGCCACATCGCCGGCCGCTGGCTCGGCGCCAAGGCCGCGCAAGCAACTGCGCAGCGCCGTCAACGGCCAGCCCGGTGGCCAGCACGCACGCCGAGGCCATCGACTTCGGCGAGGCGGCTGCGCTACGCGCGCACCACGTCGGCCTGCCAACGCTGCTGAAGCTCGACTTCCAGCAGCGCGCCGCGATCCTGAAGGCGCTCGCCAAGTTACCTCGACGACAACAAGGAAGCGCTCGTACGCCATCTCGGCCCACACCGGCGCCACGCGCGCACGACGGCTGGATCGACATCGAAGGCGGCAGCGGCACGCTGTTCGCCTATCGCCAGCATGGGCAGCAACGAGCTGCCGTCGGGCAACCTGGTGCACGAAGGGCCGGCCATGCCGCTCGGCAAGAAGGGCGGCTTCGCCGGCACGCACATCCTGGTGCCGCGCGGCGGCGTGGCGGTGCACATCAACGCGTTCAACTTCCCGGTGTGGGGCCTGCTCGAGAAGTTCGCGCCGACGCTTCCTCGCCGGCATGCCGTGCATCGTCAAGCCGGCCACCGCCGACCAGCTACCTGACCGAGGCGGCTGGTGCGGCTGATCGAGCAATCGGGCTCGCTGCCCGACGGCGCGCTGCAGCTGGTGATCGGCGGCACCGGCGACCTGCTCGACCAGCTCGACGGCCAGGACGTGGTCACCTTCACCGGCTCGGCCGACACCGCGGCCAAGCTGCGCGTGCACCCGCAACGTCGTGCAGCAATCGATCCCGTTCAACGCCGAGGCCGACTCGCTGAACTGCGCGATCCTCGGCGCCCGACGTGACGCCCGACGACGAGGAGTTCGATCTCTTCGTCAAGGAGGTGGCGCGCGAGATGACGGTCGAAGGCCGGCCAGAAGTGCACCGCGATCCGCCGCGCCATCGTGCCGCGCGAGCATCTCGATGCCGTGGCCGAGAAGCTGCGCGACGCGGCTGGCCGAAGATCGTGGTCGGCGACCCGGCGAACGAAGGCGTGCGCATGGGCGCGCTGGCCTCGCACGCGCAGCCGACAGACGTGGCCGAGCGCGTGGCCGAGCTGCGCGCGGCGCCGAAGTCGTGTATTCGGCGCGAGCGACGGCTTCAACGCCGCATCGGCGATCGGCGTGCGCCGAGGGCGCGTTCTTCGCGCCGACGCTGCTGCTGGCCAGCGATGCCGCGCGAACCACGCCGCGCACGACGTCGAAGCGTTCGGCCCGGTCAGCACGCTGATGCCGTACGACGACGCTCGACGAGGCGATCGCGCTGGCGGCACGCGGCCGCGGCAGCCTGGTCGGCACGCTGGTCACGCAGCGACCCGCGCTACGCGCGCGACGTGGTGCCGCAGATCGCCGCGCTGGCACGGCCGCCTGCTGGTGCTCGACCGCGAGGCGGCGGTCGGAATCCACCGGCCACGGCTCGCCCGCTGCCGCAGCCTCAAGCACGGCGGCCCGGGCCGCGCCGGCGGCGGCGAAGAGCTGGGCGGCGTGCGCGCGGTGCACGCACTACCTGCAGCGCGCCGCGGTGCAGGGCTCGCCGACGATGCTGGCCGCAGTCACCGGCGAATACGTGCGCGGCGCCGCGCGGCACGAGAGCGAGGTGCATCCGTTCCGCAAGCACTTCGAAGACCTGCAGGTCGGCGACTCGCTGCTGACCCACCGGCGCACCGTGGGCGAGGCCGATCGAGTTCGCGGCGCGAGCCGCCACGCGCTCGGCGACCTCGGCCTCCGGACCGCGCTCCGCCGGCGTCGAGCGGTGAGCCGGCCCGCGCGCCAGGTGCATCAGATGGCCGTGCGCGTCGACGAGACCGGGCACCACGGCCCGCCCGCCGAGGTCGACGACGGCTCTCGGCCGCCGGAGACATTCACGTCGGCACGCCGTCCGGCGAATGCCACGCGGCCGTCGCGCACGACCAGCGGTGTCGACGACGGTGTTCCAGGCATCCATCAGATAGATCGCGACCGTTGGTCAGCAGCATGGAGGCCGGGCCGGCTGGATTCGGGAGAGGCTAGAAGCGACGACGACCGCGCAGAGCCCGTTTGCGGAGACGGAGAGACTTGGGAGTGACCTCGAGCAGCTCGTCCTCGCGAATCCACTCCAGGCACTGCTCGAGGTTCATGACCCGCGGCGGCGTCGATTCGGCGGCGTCGTCGGCCGTCGACGCGCGCATGTTCGTGAGCTTCTTCTCCTTGGTGATGTTCACGTCGATGTCGCTCGTCGCGCGCGTTCTCGCCGACGATCATGCCCTCGTAGACCTCGTCGGCCGGGCGCGATGAACATGACGCCGCGCGCCTGGAGGTTGTCGATCGCGTAGGCGGTCGCGCGTGCCGGCGCGGTCGGCGACCAGCGCGCCGGTCTGGCGGTGGGCGATGTCGCCCTGCCACGGCACGTCCAGCCGTCGAACAGATGATTGAGGAGCCCGGTGCCGCGCGTATCGGTGAGGAACTCGGTGCGGTAGCCGATGAGGCCGCGCGACGGAATCCGGAACTCGAGCCGCACGCGGCCCGTGCCGTGGTTCACCATCTTGGCCATCGCGCCGCGGCGCGGTCCGATCTTCTGGGTGACCGCGCCGATGAACTCCTCGGGACATGTCGATGACGAGGTGCTCCATCGGCTCGAGCGTCTGGCCGCCGATCGGTCCTGCGTGATGATCGTCGGGCTTGCCGACCTGAGTCTCGTAGCCCTCGCGCCGCATCATCTCGATCAGGATCGCGAGCTGGAGCTCGCCGCGCCCCGACACTCGAAACGTGTCGGGCGAGTCGGTCTCCTCGACGCGGATCGCCGACGTTGGCTGCGCCGCTCCCGCATGAGGCGCTCGCGCAGCTGGCGGCGAGGTGACGAAGCTGCCCCTCGCGCCCGCCAACGGCGACGATCGTTCGCCGAGAAGAGCATCGAGACCGTCGGCTCGTCGATGCGGATGAGCGGGCAGCGCCATCGGGCGTCTCGGCGTCGGCGACCGTCTCGCCGATCTCGATCGCGTCGATGCCGCGCGATCGCGACGATGTCGCCCGGCGCGCGCCTCGTCGATCTCGACGCGCTTCGAGCCCCTCGTAGCCGTAGAGGACGGTGACCTTGGCGCGCTCGACCGCGCCGTCCCGATGCGACGACGGCGACCTCGCTCGGCCTGGCGGACCGCGCCGTTGAAGATGCGGCCGATCGACGAGCCGGCCGACGTAGTCGTCCCAGTCGAGCGTGCGCCCCGCGGAACTGGAGGCCCACGCCGGGTCGAAGCGGCGGCGGGGACGGTCGACAGGATCGCCTCGAACAGCGGCTCGAGCGAGAGCCCGGGCTCGGTCAGCTTGAGGGTGGCCGATGCCCGTCCGGGCGTTGGTGTAGAGCACCGGGAAGTCGAGCTGGTCTTCCGTCGCGTCGAGGTCGATGAAGAGGTCGTAGACCTCGTCGAGCACCTCGGCTGGGCGCGCGTCGCTGCGGTCGATCTTGTTGATGACGACGATCGGCGGCAGGCCGCGCCTCGAGCGCCTTCTGCAGAACGAAGCGCGTCTGGGGCAGCGGGCCCTCGGCGGCGTCGACCAGGAGCAGCACGCCGTCCACCATCGTTGAGCGTCCGCTCGACCTCGCCGCCGAAATCGGCGTGGCCGGGCGTGTCGACGATGTTGATGTGCGACGCCCTTGTAGTGCGATGGCCGTGTTCTTGGCCATGATCGTGATGCCCTTCTCGCGCTCGAGGTCGATCGAGTCCATGACGCGCTCGGCGCACCGACTCGTTCTGCGCGGAAGATGCCCGATCTGCCAGAGCATCGCGTCGACCAGGGTGGTCTTGCCGTGGTCGACGTGAGCGATGATCGCGATGTTTCGAACGTCTTCTCGCTGCTGCATCGGTCCATCGTATCACGGCGGAACCACGACCCCGGCCGTCCGAGCATGTATAATGACGCTCTCGAAATGATTTTGAGGTGCGCCTCGACCGGCGGGGCTTCGGCCCCGCGAAAGGCCTCAGCGCACGCCGCCGTCGGAGGTCGTCCCTCATGAATCGTCTGCTCGTGTCCTCGCGGTGACCATCCTGGCCGTTGCCCCGGCGCTCGCCCAGGACAAACCGGCCGTCAAGTCACCGACCGCGGTGATCACGCCTCGAGAAAGGCGGCCAGATCACGCTCGAGTTCTTCCCCGCCGACGCGCCGAAGCACGTCGAGAACTTCCTCAAGCTCGCGCGGGCGGGGTTCTACGACGGTCAGCGGTTCCATCGCGTCGTGCCGGGCTTCGTCGTCCAGCTCGGCGACCCGCAGTCGAAGACGCTTCCGATGGATCACCCGAGCATGGGCACCGGCGGACCGGGCTACACGATCAACGCGGAGTTCAACAAGCGGAAGTTCGAGCGCGGCATGCTCGGGATGGCGCGCAAGAACGATCCCAACTCGGCGGGCAGCCAGTTCTACATCATGCTCGGGCCCGCCGACCACCTGAACGGGCAGTACACCGCCTTCGGACGAGTCGTCAGCGGCATGGAGGTCGTCGACACCATCAAGGTGGGCGACCGCGTGAAGTCGGTCAAAGTCAGCTCCTGATCAGAAAGGAAACCTCGTGAAGCAGACCGGTGTCATCACGCTCGAGAAGGGCGGCGAGATTCGGCTCGAATTCTTCCCGGAAGACGCGCCGAAGACCGTCGAGAACTTCGTCACGCCTGGCCAAGAAGGGCTTCTACAACGGACTCAACTTCCACCGGGTCGTTCCCGACTTCGTGGTGCAGGGCGGCTGCCCGAAGGGCAACGGCACCGGCGGGCCGGGCTACACCGTCAAGGCGGAGTTCAACAAGCAGAAGCACGTGCGCGGGACCCTGGCGATGGCGCGCAGTCAGGACCCCGACTCGGCGGGGAGCCAGTTCTACATCTGCTACGGGAACACGCCGCACCTCGACGGCCAGTACACCGTGTTCGGCAAGGTCGTGTCCGGCATGGAGCTCGTCGACCGCATCAAGCAGGGCGACAAGATGACGTCGGTCACGATCGCGGAAGAGTAGCCGTTGGCCTGGTCGCTCCTCATTCGTAACGGCCTCGGTCATCGACGGGAGCGGCGCGCCCGCGCGCCCCGCCGACGTCGCGCTCGACGGCGACCGGATCGCCGCCATCGGTCCCACGCCTGGCCGGCGAGGCCACCGCGGTGATCGACGCCGCCGGCCACGTGGTGGCGCCGGGCTTCATCGACATGCACTCGCACTCCGACCTCTTCTACTTCGCCTGCCCGTCGGCGGAATCCAAGGTGCGCCAGGGCGTGACGACGGAGGTCGTCGGGATGTGCTCCTTCTCGCAGGCCCCGCTCCGGGCCGACCAGCGCGAGATCGTCCGGGGCTGGGCGGGCGGCATCGGCGCGAGCCTCGATTTCCGCTGGGAGTCGTTCGCGCAATATCTCGACGCCCTGCGCGCGATCCGCCCTCGGTCAACATCGCGCACTTCGTCGGCCACGGCGCGCTCCGCATCGCGGCGATGGGGTTCGAGGCGCGTGCCGGCCGGCGCCGACGATCTGCGCGGCATGCAGCGGCTGCTCGGCGAGGCGATGGACGCCGGCGCGTTCGGCTTCTCCACGGGCCTCGTCTACGCGCCGAGCGCCTACTCCGACACCGCCGAGCTGATCGCCCTGGCCAAGGCTCGATGGCGCCGCGCGGCGGGTACTACTTCTCGCACATCCGCGGTGAGTCCTCGATGCTGCTCGACTCGATCAACGAGGCGATCCGCATCGGCGAAGAGGCGGGGTCGGCGTGCAGGTCTCGCACGTGAAGGCCTCCGGCCGCGAGAACTGGCCGAAGATCGACGCCGCGCTGCGGCTCTTCGAGTCGGCCCGGGCGCGCGGCGTCGACGCGTTCGGCGACGTCTATCCGTACAACGCCGGCAGCACCAAGCTCGACAACATGATGCCGGCGTGGGCCCACGACGGCGGTCTCGCCGAAGCTGCTCGAGCGGCTGGCCGACCGCGCGACGCGGCGCGCGCATCGTCGAGGAGTGCCTCATCGACGGCGAGCGCTGGGGCACCGTCTCGCAGGGCGGCATCGGCTTCGATCAGGTCTTCATCGCCACCTGCCGCCGGCGCGAGCTCGAAGGGCTGAACCTCGCCCAGATCGCGCGGCAGTCCGGGATGGCGCCGGCCGAGACCTCTGATGAACCTGCTGCTCGAGGAGAAGTGCACCGTCGGCATGGTGAGCTTCTCGCAGAGCATCGAGAACGTCGCCAAGGTGCTGGCGCATCCTCTCCTGATGATCGGCTCCGACTCGATCCCGCTCTACTCGGGAGACGGGGATCGCCCGGGCAAGCCGCATCCGCGCACCTACGGCACGTTCCCGCGCGTGCTCGGCGAATACGCGCGCGAGCAGAAGCTGTTCCCGCTGGAGACGGCCGTCCACAAGATGACCGGGATGTGCGCGGCGCGACTGCGCCTGCGTGATCGGGGCCTCGTGCGCGAGGGATACGCCGTGCGATCTGACGATCTTCGATCCTCACGTCGTGCGCGACGAGTCGACGCTTCGCCGAACCGCACCGCTATCCGATCGGCATCCCCTACGTCGTCGCTCAACGGCGCCGGTTGTCGTCGACGGCGGACGCATGAACCCGCTCCGGCACGGGGCGCGTCCTCACGCCGTGACGCGGGCTGACCGGCGCGCGCTGCTCTGCGGTCGTCGGGGGCGCCGCGGTGATGGTCGGGGTCGATCTCGGGCGCCGCATCCTCACGACCAACGACGAGGCGCGGTTCCCGCTCCTGGCGCAGGACATCCTCACGCGCGGTGACTGGCTCTTCCCGGTCCTGAACGGCACCGTCTACCACAACAAGCCGATCCTCCTGGCCTGGCTCATCACCCTGGTGTCGTGGCCGGTCGGCTACGTGACGCAGTTCACCGCCGTGATTCCGTCGGCGGCGGCGGCATTCGCGACGGCGCTCCTGATCTTCGGCCTCGGTCGCGAGATGTTCGGCGCCGAGGCGGGCAAGTACGCGGCGCTGATCGCCGTCACCACGCAGGGCGCCTTCATGCACGGCCGCATTCCGATGCCCGACATGCTGATGACGGCCGTTCATGACCGCGAGCTCTCTGATGCTCTGGCGGATGGCGCGCGGCGCGCCGCGCGCCTGGATCGGCTTCTACCTGTTCGTCGGCCTCGCGTTCTGGGCCAAGGGTCCGGGGGCTTCCTGCCGCTCATCATCGCGGCGGCCTGGGCGGTGTTCGGCCGCAGCGCCGCGTCGTGGCGCGCGCTCAAGCTGCCGCTCGGCGTGCCGCTGCTCGTCGCGATCGTCGCGCCCTGGCCGATCTTCCGGCTCTTCCGCCACGCCGAAGGCCTGCGCCAGGCCGTCGTTCACAACCAGATCCTCTGGTATCTGCCGCAGGACCTGCGCGCCGGAATGGTGGCGGAGCCCATCCAGAACGCCTTCGGGATTCTCTTCCCGTGGGTGTTCCTCCTCCCGATCGTGCTCGTCGAGGCGGTCCGGCTCCTGCGGCGTCGCGGTCCGGAGCGCGACGCGCTCCTCCTGCTGATCGTGGCCTCGGTGACGATGTTCGTCGTGATCGCGGCATCGCAGCAGCAGCGCTTTCGCTACTACCTGCCGCTCGTGCCGCCGGTCTCGCTGCTGATCGGCTGGTGGGCCGACAGCGTGCTCAGCCGGCGCCTGGCGCTGAGGGTCCCGTGGCGGGTCTGCGCGGCGGTCGGCGCCCTGCTCGCGGCGGCCGGTGTGGCCGGCGCGTTCTCCAGACGCAACGCGCTCAACGAGGTCGCGATGGTCTGGCCGGCGCTACGTCGCCCAGGCGATCGTGCTCGTGGCGACGATCGCGGCGGTCGCCGCAGTGCTGAGCTGGAGCGCGCGCGACCGACGCCTGCCGCGCGCGTTCGCGGCCGCCTGGGTCGGCTGCGCCGTGCTCGCCGTCGCCAGCTACCACTGGGAGCTCGAGCGCCGGAACGCGGCGTACGACTACGCGGGCCTGCACAAGCGGATGGAGCCGCTCCTGCGCGAGTCGCCGGTGGTCGCGACCCTGGGGCTGGCCGACATGCCGCCTCGCGTTCTATCTGCGCCGGCCGGTCGTGCCGGCCGGCACCGCGCGCAATCTCCGCGAGGTCGTGCGGCGGCGACGCACCGGCCGTCGCCATCGTCACCGACCGCGCGCTCACATCCCCGGAAGACAGCGACGGCTTCACGGTCCTCCTGCGCGATCGTCTCGCGCTGCCGGCCGATCATGGTCGTCGCGTATCGCAGCACCCCACCAACTCGTCCCTAGCAACCGAAGGAGTCACGCCATGAATTCCGGACAGCTTTTCATCGCGGGCGGCTGGCGCGCGCCGGCCTCCGGCTCGACCTACGACACGATCAATCCGGCGACGGAGGAGCCGAGCGCCCAGGTTGGACGCGGCGACGAGCGCGACGTCGACCTCGCCAGTCGCGGCGGCGCGCAAGGCGTTCGACTCGGGACCGTGGCCGCGGATGAGCGCCGCCGAGCGCGGGCGAATCGTGTGGAAGCTCGGCGATCTGATCATGCAGAACCTCGACGAGATGGCGAAGCTGGAGAGCCTCAACACCGGCAAGACGCTCTTCGACTCCGGCAAGGTCGAGATCCCGTTCGCGGCGGAGGTCTTCCGCTACTACGCGGGCTGGGCCACCAAGATCCACGGCGAGACGCTCGCGCCTGCGCGAGAACGCGTTCACGTTCACCCTGCGCCAGCCCGGTCGGCGTGATCGGCGCGATCGTGCCGTGGAACTTTCCGTTCCTGCTCTGGTCGTGGAAGATCGCGCCGGCCGCTGGCCGCGGGCAACACGGTCGTGCTCAAGCCCGCGTCCCTGACGCCGCTCACCGCGCTCAAGTTCGCCGAGCTCACGCCAGGAGGCGGGCTGCCCGAGGGCGTCTTCAACGTCGTGACCGGCCCGGGCGGCAAGGTCGGCATGGCCATGGTGCGCGACCCGCGCGTCGACAAGATCGCCTTCACCGGCTCGACCGAGGTCGGCAAGGGGATCATGCGCGAGGCGGCCGGGCACGCTGAAGCGCCTCTCGCTCGAGCTCGGCGGCAAGTCGCCGAACATCGTCTTCGCCGACGCCGACATGGAGGCGGCGGTGAAGGGCGCGCTCACCGGCATCTTCTACAACAAGGGCGAGGTGTGCGCCGCCGGCTCGCGCCTGTTCCTCGAGGACAAGATCCACGACGACTTCATGGCCAAGCTCACCGACCGGGTGAAGACGCTCAAGGTCGGCGACCCGATGGACAAGGCGACGCGCATGGGGCCGGTCGTCTCCGAAGGCGCAGATGGAGACCGTGCTCGGCTACATCGACGCGGGCAAGAAGGAGGGCGCGCAGGTCGTCGCCGGCGGCGGCCGGGCCAACGTCGGCTCGGGCAAGGGCTACTTCGTCGAGCCCACCATCTTCGACGGCGTCACCAACACGATGAAGATCGCCCGCGAGGAGATCTTCGGGCCGGTCCTGTCCGGTGATCCCGTTCAAGTCGATCGACGAGGGCATCGCCCAGGGCAACGCGACGACCTACGGTCTGGCCGCCGCGGTGTGGACGCGCGACGTCACCAAGGCGCTCATGGCCGCCACGCGCGATCCGCGCGGGCACCGTCTGGGTCAACGCCTACAACCTGTTCGACGCCGGCGCTGCCGTTCGGCGGGTTCAAGGAATCGGGGTTCGGGCGCGAGCTCGGCTCGGCCGGTCTCGAGCAGCTACACCGAGACCAAGACCGTCTGGGTCGATCTCTCGTAGCGCGGGTCAGGAGGCGACGGGCGCCTCGAGGAACTGGCCTGTCGCCTCAGCCTGCCGGCGCCGGGGCAAGAGCGTCCGCGACCCCGGTGAGCCACGCCCGGAACTCGGCGTCCGTGTGGGTCGAGGTGTCGATGTAGCGCGGCAAGAGCAGGCGGTCGTGACGGCGCGAGGCGAGGCCGGGCTCGCAGGTCGTCGCCGACGCGATGTTCGAGCCGCGGAGCCACGGGAGAAATTCGGGACGGTTGACGCCGCCGGGATAGCAGAAGTGCGTGGCTCCGAGGCGCGCAGCGCGCGAGCTGGTCCACGTTGTCCCGGATCTCCCGATCGAAGACCGCCGAATCGTAGCGAGACCCGATGCCGGTGAGTGTGGAGCTGCAGATCGACCCCCGCCGCGCCAGCTCACCGGCCTCGGACAAGCTCATCGAGGTGAAGCAGCCGCCGGCGCAGGATCGTCGTCGTAGTCGACGTCGAGGAGCGTCGGCCAGCCGCACCAGCAGCGCGTCCTTGTCGCGGCCGGTTCAATCTCGTGCTCGACCGGGTACCGGTCGAGCCGTTCCGCGCGCGGCGCCGGCCGTCGTCCGTCAAGGTCGATCTCGCCGGTGTTCCCGAGGACGCCGGGCCAGCAGAGGGCGGCGGCTCCGGCCCTTCCACAAGAGGTACGAGACCATCGCGTCGTAGACCGGACGGTTGAACTCCGCGTAGTAGGTCGTAAGTGAGACCGTCGCCGGGAATCCGGAACGACTGGACGACCGGGAACGCCCGCGCGTAGAAGTCGTAGGTGCCGTCGTCGAAGGTAGCACCACGCTCCGCGGAGGCAAGTCGTCGTCGTACATCCGGCGGACCGCATCGTCGAGCGCGAGCACGTGGCATCCGGCTTCCGGATCAGCCTCGAGGCGCCGGCGAAGCACCGGATCGCCGGCATGTAGAGCCCGAATCCCAGTGGTGCTCGTCGTCGAGCGAGATCCCGTGATAGCCGAGGATGAGCACGACGATGTCGCCGCCATCGCGTCCAGCGGGGCGACCTCGTCGAGCCCGAGTGCGCCGAGCGTCTTCAGAAGCGCCAGTTCTCTGCGGCGCGCAGCACAGGATGCTCCGGTTTTCCAGGGTCAGCGGTTGTGCGGCGGGCCCTCGGCCCGCGCCGGGTGCGGCCGGCACCACCGCCGAACGCTCGCGAGCCGGCGCCGCTCGTAGAAGCTGCGATCGTACCGAAACCGACCTTCTCGATGACCCGCCGGGAAGCGGCTCCGCTGTCGGCGCGGACCCCGATGTAGATGCTGCCGAGATCCGAATCGCCGCGCAGCAGTCTCGACCATGCGCCGCAGGGCTGAGGCGTAGAGACCGCGACCACGGAAGCGAGGATGCGTGTAAAAGCCGTACAGGACTGCCGACGCCGGAGCGGGAGCTGCCACGGCAGGTGGACCTCTTCCATGAATGTGCTCTGCCTGCCGATCGACCAGCCAGCCGTAGTGCGCGAGCACGCCGTTCTCGACGTGGTGTAGCAGTAGCTCGCCGTTTTCCAGCCGCTCCATCGCGCTCTGGAGGAACGCGGTTGGTCGTCGGCTGCCAGCTGGCCTCGGCGGGCGAGTAGCAGCGCGAGGTCTTTGAATCGGTCCCGCGCGCGTGCGCAGGTGCCTCGGGGCGCGTCACCGGCGAGCTCGCCGAAGCCGGTAGATCCGCAGCTCGACGTCGTCCCACGCCGCGCGCTTCACGCGCCGGGCGACCTGACCGGCAAGATCGGCCTGGCCGCAAGGAGCAGATCGTGTGGCGACACGCGCGCGGATCAGGCGCTTCGACTGAACTCGGTCTGAGACGCCGCCACGACGCTTGACGGCGTCGATCAGCCTGCGCTGCTGGCGGTGCCGCCAGCGGCCGAGTCCGCAGAACAGAACGGTGAGTCGTGCTCGCTTCCTCGAAGTGGGCCGCGCAGCGGTCCTTGTACTCGCCGCCCGGGGGTCAGGTCGAGCGCGTCGAGGCCTTCCTGCTCGAGCAGGAGCGCCAGCTCGAGCGAACAGGAGCTTACCGGCCGATTGCTTCGCGTACCGCGGCGACTGAGCCATCATCCTCGCCACGCACGGTATTCCGGCTCCGCATGCCGACGTGGGCGGCGATCAGCTCGCCCTCGACGCGCATGACGGTGACGTGCAGCAAGGTCCGTCTCGCGCTGCAAGGCCAGATAGAACGCCCGCTTCAGGTCGTCGCTGCCGGAACGGAGCGCGTCGTGAGCCGCGCCCTGCGCGAAGCCTCGTAGAGCGGGATCGATCTCGTCGAGGAGCGCCGCGAACGCGGCGTCGTCAGAACGCGCTCGAACGTGAATTTCCCGCGGCGCGCCAGCCGACCGAGCTTACTCTTGTTCGACTTCTTGCGCAGCGAGCTCCGGACCGCAGTCGGCCGGGTTGGTCGCGAGATAGGGCGCCGCGATCGGGCGCCGGAAGCATCGGGATGCGCCATCGGTCCGGCGGCGCGAACTCCACGCCGGGAGCAGGAAGAGCAGCTGCAGCCCTCGTCCCGGAAACGTCGTCAGCGAGCGCGTCGAGCGGCGGCGACGACGAAGCCGGTCGATCGGTGCTGAGCCAGCACCTGGTATTCGGCGTGATGCGCGCCGACGTGGCAGAGCGTCGGTCCCGTCGTGGCTCACCGCGAGGCAGGAGCAGACCGGCGAGCGTCGCGTCCGACCACCCGGCGACGACGACTCGGCGCAAACCGGGTGCGATACGACCGGTACCATGACGTCCGGCGAACGGCGCGTCTTCGAAACGCGGTCGGCCCACGGAGCATGCCTGATGGAGCGAATGCCACGCCTCGCGCAGACTCGGGGCGCTCCGGATCAGTCGAGCGAGCGCGGCGTCCCCGCGATGAATCTCGACCTGAGCTCATCGAGTGGTCGCGGAGGGCATCGCCTCGTGGAGGTCGTGGGTTCAATGTCGGACGCGCGCGCGTGCGCGCTGACTCTTCATCGTACACGGCGCGCGGACGTGCTCGCGGCAGGCACCCTAATCGGGCGGCGGTTTCACCGGAGTGGAGCCGGTGGCGGCGGCGTCGCGTCTTATACTGGCGGACGGGATCGAGGTGACCATGACTTCAGGATCGAGAGCGCTTTTCGTCGGCAGCGCTTCTTGACGTGTTCGTCGCGCTCGGCCGCGTCGGCGCTCGCCCAGCACGAAGGACCACGCCAGCACACGACCGGCGCAGCCCGGGCGCGCGCGTCACGGAAAGTCACGATGGAGCAGCTCCACCAGTCGGGCGGGTGCCGCTCGGGTGGAAGTTCGCGCTGCCCGGCGGCGACGCGGCGAAGGGCCGGCAGGTCTTCGTGGACCTCGAACGTGTTACAAGCGCCACGCGATCCAGGGCGAGACCTTCCCGGCGTCGGGCGGCGACGCCAAGAACGTCGGTCCGGAGCTGACGGGCATGGGCGGTCAGCATCCGAGCGGAGTATTTTGCCGAGATCGATCCTGGCCCCGAACGCGGTGGTCCTCGACGGTCCCGGATACACGGGGCCGGACGGGAAGTCGGTCATGCCAGAGCTACGCCGACAGCCTGAGCGTCCACGCAGCTCGTCGACCTGGTCGCGTTCCTGAAAGGCCTGACCAGCGGGCGGCATCGCATGCGAGGCCGCGCCGGCCGCCAGACGATGGTCGACGACTCACACGGTGCGACTCGACTATCGGGCGGCGGCGATCACGCCGGGCACGAGGGCCACGCGGGCCACACCGCCACCGGCCGCCGGCGCCGGGCATCTGATGGTGTTCGTCACCGACCGGACGACCAGCGAGCCGATTCCGTACCTTCCGGTGTCGGCGACGATCCGCGCGACGAGGTCAGCCGTCGCGCCAGGGTGAACCTCATCGCCGATGGTCGGCGGCCAGGGCTTTCACTACGGCGCGAACGTGACCTTGCCCGACGGCGCGCACACGATCACCGTTGACGCTTCGGGCCGCTCGCGGTTCCGACGATGGCGTCGGCCAAGGTCGCTTCGCGGCAGCCGACGACCGTCGTCTTCGAGCGGGGCGCGTGAGAGATTCGACCGGGACGCCGCGGAGTCCGAAGGCGTCCCGGTCGATGAACGTCTCGCCGCTCAGCTGGCGGCCGACTCTCGCCGCGGCGAGCGCCGCGTCGTGAGTTCGGCTCGGACCCGATCTCCTTCACGTACTCGACGTGCTTCACCTTGCCGTCCTTGCCGACCACGAACACCGCGCGCGCGGTGAGTCCGGCGATCGGCCCGTCCTTGATCTCGACGCCGTAGGCGGGGCCGAAGGCGCGCTCCCGAAAATCGGAGAGCGTCTTGACGGCCGTCACTCCCGCGGCGCCGCACCAGCGCTTCTGCGCGAACGGCAGGTCGCGGCTGATCGTCCAGATCTCGACGCCCGCGCCGAGCTTCGCCGCTTCCTGGTTGAAGCGCCGGGTCTCGGTGTCGCACGGTCGGGGTGTCGAGCGAAGCGGCACGGAGCTCAGGATCACGACCTTGCCCGCTCGCGTCGCTGAGCTTGACGGGCTTGAGCCCGTTGTCGAGGGCGGTGAAGTCGGGCGCGCTCTGCCCGGCTTTCACTTCGGATCCGCCGAGCGTGATGGGGTTGCCTCGTAACGTGACGTCGGCGCCAGGTAATCCTCCCGGGGTGATTCTAGTACACTCGTCGAGCCATGGACCTCCTGTGGAGCGGCGCCCGCCAGGCGATCGGCTTGCTCGCGGGCGCCGACCGTGAGATCTGGGGGATTTTGTGGCTCTCGCTCCAGGTCTCGGGAACCGCGACCGTGATCTCGCTCGCCCTGGGCGTTCCGGCCGGCGCGGCGCTCGCGCTCGCGCGATTTCCGGCCGCGGTCTCGTCGTGAGCGCGGTGAACCACCGGCATGGGGCTGCCGCCGGTCGTGGTCGGGCTCTTCGTGACCTTGCTGCTGTGGCGCAGCGGCCCCTTCGGGGATCTCGAGATCCTCTATACGCCGGCCGCCCTCGTCGCCGCCCAGGCGGTCATCGCCGCGCCGATCGTGACCGGGATCACGCTCGCCGCCGTCGGTCAGGTGCCGCGAGAGTTCCGGCTGCAGCTCCTGGCGCTCGGGGCGTCGCGCATTCAGATGGTGCGGCTGGTGCTGCGCGAGGCGCGCCTGCCGATGCTCGCGGCCGTGATGGCGGGCTTCGGCGGCATCATCTCGGAGATCGGCGCCTCCATGATGGTGGGCGGCAACATCAAGGGGCAGACGCGTACGTTGACGACCGCGATGGTGCTCGAGACCGGCAAGGGGAACTTCGAGATCGCCATCGCGCTCGCGCTGCTGCTGCTCGTGCTGATCTTCCTCGTGAACTGGGCGCTGACCGCGATCCAGCAGCGCCACGCGCCTGACCGCGGCGCTCGGCGAAGATGCCCGCAGGCGTCAATGTGTCGAGCCGTGCATTTTGAACATCCGGACGCCCGCCGGTAAGATCCGACGTCGTAACGAATCGCTCCGGCGCGCCGCCGCAGTCACGGGGCGGCTCCCGCCGCCACCATCGGCCGCGCTGAAAGGCTAGGGAACTCATGTCGCGTTCGTTGCGAATCGCTGTGCTCGCGGCTTTTCGTCCTGTGTCTGCCCGCCGTGGCGCGGGCGCAGGAGATGACGTTCTCGGTGGCGATCAGCATGAAGGGAGGCCGTCGAGACGCTCGGGCCGTCAGTTCATGCAAAGCATTCCGGTGTAACACTTCGCTATAACTTCGGCTCGTCGGGCGAGCTGCAGAAACAGATCGAAGCCGGCGCGCCGGTCGACGTCTTCATCTCGGCCGCCCAGCGGCAGATGGACGAGCTCGAGCAGAAGGGCCTCATCGAGGCCACGACCCGGCGCGTGTTCGCGCGCAACGTCCTCACGGTGATCAAGCCGACCGGGTCGACGCTCGATATCTCGAAGCCGGCCGACCTGGCCGGCTCGAAGGTGCAGCGGATCGTCATCGGCAATCCCAAGACCGTGCCGGTCGGTCAGTATGCCGAGGAGAGCCTGAAAGTCTGGGGCTCTGGGATCAGCTTCAGCCGAAGCTGGTCCTCGCCGAGAACGTCCGGCAGGCGCTCGACTACGTCGCGCGCGGCGAGGTCGAGGCCGGCTTCGTCTACACGACGGACGTGGCAGTCCGCTCCGGCCAGGTCGTCGAAGCGTTTCGCCCGGGCGAGGACACCTACCGGCCCGTGACGTATCCGGCGGCGGTGATCAAAGCCTCGAAGCAGCCCGCGCTCGCCAAAACGTTCGTCGATCTGCTCGTGAGCGCCGACGGACAAGCGGCGCTCTCGCGTCTCGGCTTTCAGCCTCGCCGCCCGCGCGCGTTGACGGGCGATCGCCCCGGCTGGGAAGTCCGCTGGTCCGGGGCGCAGCGGAATCTGATGGCGGGCGACATCAGGCCGACCATCGATCTCAATTCGCTCGCGCGGCGCCCGAGCCTCTGCGCGCGTCGGGCCCCGCGAGCATCTGCAGGGCGAGATCACGGTCATCCGCGGTCGGCCAGCGGTCTCGCGAGTGACTGCGGGCGGGATCGTCGTCGACGCGAGCTTCGATCACCGGGCGCCGTTTCTCGCCTGGGTCGAGGTCGACCGCTGGCGTGAGCGCCCGCTGTCCGCGCCGGCGGCGAATCTAGTCGGAGCTCGACGAGCTCGTTGCTCGAAGCGCTCGTCAGGACGGGATCGACACGTCACGGCCGTTCCTGTTCCTGCTCGAGGGCGAGCCGAGCGCGTGAAGCTCCACGTGCTCGACAAGCGCGACGGCCGGCCGCACACCCGCGAGCTCCACGAGGCGGCCAAGGTGAAGTACGACTTTCCCGCGCTCGAGGTCGAGGTGATCGGCTTCTACTCGCCGGCTCACGGGGCGTCTTTCATTCCGCACGACGCCAACATGCACCTGCATCTCGTGACCGTGGACGGCGCGGTAGCCGGCCACGTGGACGACATCGAGCTTCGCGCCGACGCGAGCCTGTCGCTGCCCGCCGTCGACTGATCCGGCTCGCTCCGATATGCCCACTTCGTCCTTTTGACGGCGCCGACGTCACCACCTAGCATCGGCGGACGCGCGCGCTGAGCGCGCCGAGCGCTGTGCACTCCAACCTCGAGGTGCGAGATGAGCGAGAGACCCCGCGCGTATCGTCAGTCGGGTGGCCGCGGCCACGGCGGTGATGCTGGTCCTGTTGTTTTCCACGGCCTATGCCTGGCATCTTCCGCCCGGGAGCTTCCTCATCCTCGGCAAGCTGGACAATCGCGCCGCGCTGTCGGTCGCGGAGCTGAGAGCGCTGCCGATTCCGATGCAGACGCTCACGGTGACGTTCCTGGCCGGCTCGACGCCGGAGCAACACACCTTCGTGGGGCCGCTCCTGTACGACCTCATGAACCACTTCGGGCCGAAGTTCGATCCCGATGTGAAGAACGACCGGCTCCGGTTTCACGTGTCCGCGACCGGATCGGACGAGTATCAGGCGATCGTGGCGTGGGGTGAGTTCGATCCGGGCTTCGGCAACAAGCAGATCCTGTTAGCGGTGAGCCAGGACGGCGTGCCGCTGGACAACGACGGTCCGAGGCTGGTCGTGCCGGGTGACATCCACGGCGGGCGGTACGTCTCGAACGTCGTCGCGGTGCGCCTCGAGCGCGCCCTCGAATTTCCGGCGTGCCCGAAGCACTGGCCCTGGTGGCTCTGGCTTCGCAACTGCTGAGCTGATTTTCGAGAGGGGCGACTTGCGGGAGACGGCGGGACGGCGGCGCGACGCGGATCAGCGTCGCGTGCGCCAGTCTCCCGCGGTGTCCGCGGCTGAGCCTCGGCCGCGCGGCGCCGATGGCGCCGGCCGCGCGCGGCGATCATCCTTCGGCGTGGGTCTCGCTCGGCCCACACCGAATCGTCGATCCGGTTGCGGGCCGCGACCAATTGTTCCAGTACGAGACGGCCCGTCTCGGTCAGCGCCATGCCGCGCGAGGCGCCCTTACCCGGCCGCGGGGCCGTCAGCGAAGTACCCAGCGCGGCTTCGGCTTGCTTCAAGTAGCCCCAGGCGTGGCGATACGACCAGCCGATTTCTTTCGCGGCGCCCAGCAGCGAGCCGTGCTCGAGGACACCGAGCAGGAGCTTCAGGCCGCCGTCGCCGATGACGAACCGGCCGCCTCGTTCCATCCACACTTTCGTCTTGATGATGGTGCCGCGCAGATAGTCCGGAGCGCTGGGAGTGCTCGCGTCGATGCTCTGATGCCGTGCAGTCGTGGTCACGGCGCCATTCTACTCGGATTCGGCGCGCCGCGTGTCTCGACGCCGGCCGTTATGTCCGTATGAGCATTTTGAACACTTCGACACGGCCCGCTAGAATCGAGCGATTGCGACCGCCGAGACAACCCTGACGACGATGTCCTCCCGATGAAAGCCCCGATCTTCCGCGCCACGCTGGGTGTCTTCGCGGCGCTCGTTGGCCTGGTGTTGCTGGCGAGCCCGCCGAGTCTCGCAGCGCGACGAGTGGTCACGGACTCGGCCGGCCGGCGCGTCGAGATCCCCGAGCGTGTCGAGCGCGTCTACGCCGCGGGCGTGCCGGCCAGCATCGTGGTCTATGCGCTCGCCGGACAAGCTCCTGGGATGGAACCGTGAGCTCACGCCGGCCGAGCGCGCGTTTCTGCCGGCACGCTACGCGGAGCTGCCGGCGGTCGGACGACTCACCGGGAGAGGGAACACCGCGAACGTCGAGGTGGCGTGCTGGCCGCGCGGCCGGACATCATCGTCGACCTCGGCACCGTCGGTCCGACGTTCGTCTCGCTCGCCGACCGCATACAGCAGCAGACCGGCATCCCCTACGTGCTCTTCGACGGTAGCTTCTCGGCGACGCCGCGGACCAGCGAGGCGCTCGGCGAGATCCTGGGCGTGCCCGACCGGGGCCGCCGGCTCGCGCGGTATGCCGAGCGCGTGCTCGCCGAGGTCGACGAGCGCGTCGCGCGCGTGCCCGACGAGCAGCGGCCGCGCGTCTACTACTGCGCGCGGCCCCAAAGGGCTCGAGAGCGGCGCGCCGGGCTCGATCAACACGGAGAGCCTCACCCGCCTGCGCGCTCGCAACGTCGTCGAGGAATCGGTCAGAGACGACCGGCACGGTCAGCGTCTCGCTCGAGCAGCTTCTCGCGTGGGACCCCGAGGTCATCGTGACGGTCGATCCGACCTTTGCCGCCTCGGTCCGCACCGATGCCGCCTGGAGCGGAATCCGCGCCGTGCGCGCGAGTCGCGTGTACCTGGCGCCACTGGTGCCGTTTCCGTGGCTCGACTTCCCGCCGTCGATCAACCGGCTGATCGGCTTGCGCTGGCTCGGTCGAATCCTGTACCCGGATCGCTTCGCCGGCGATCTTCGGCAGGAGGCGCGCGAGTTCTACACGGCCTTCTACCATCGCGCGCCCGACGAGACTCAGCTCGACGCGCTGCTCGGCGCGTCGACGCGGACCAAGTGAGGGTCTCGCCGGGCGGGCACGTCCTCTCGGAGTCATCGTCGGGGCCCTGACGCTCGTCGTACTGATCGCGATCGCGTTCGTGGTCGGCCGCTTTCCCGTCTCGCCGGCCGATCTCGGCACCGCGCTCTGGTCGCGCGTGACGGGCCGGCCGAGCGGGCTGCCCGCCGCAGTCGAGACCGTGGTGTTCAACGTGCGCGGCCCGCGCGTCGTGGCCGCGGTGGCCGTCGGCGCCGCGCTCGCGGCCGCCGGCGCCGCCTATCAGGGGCTGTTGCGCAACCCGCTGGTGTCGCCGGATATCCTCGGCGTCTCGTCGGGCGCCGCGCTGGGCGCCGTGCTCGGCATCTACTTCTCGCTGAGCGTCGTCGCGATCCAGGGGCTCGCGTTCGTCTTCGGCCTGGCCGCGGTCGCCGCGGTCTACGCGATCGGCGCCGCCCTCGGCACGCGGGATCCGGTCGTGGTGCTGGTGCTGGCCGGGGTCGTGATCGGCACCTTGCTGGGCTCGTGCGTCGGGCTCGTCAAGTACCTGGCCGATCCCTACAACCAGCTCCCGGCGATCACGTTCTGGCTGCTGGGCAGCCTCGCGGGCGTAACGGCCGGCGACGTGCGCGCGGTGCTCCCGGCCGTCGGCATCGGCCTCGTGCCGCTCGTGCTCGTCCGCGCTGGCGCATGAACGTCATGACCCTCGGCGACGAAGAGGCCCAGGCGCTGGGCGTGGACACGCGGCGCGTGCGACTCGCGAGTCGTCGCGGCGGCGACCTTGATGACGGCGGCGGTCGTGTCGATCAGCGGCGTGATCGGCTGGATCGGGCTCCTCGTGCCGCACTTCGCGCGACTCCTCGTCGGCCCCGACTTCGGCCGGTTGCTCCCGGTGTCGATGCTCCTCGGCGCCTCGTATCTCCTGGCCGTGGACACGCTCGCCCGCACGCTCGTGCCCATCGAGATTCCGCTCGGCGTGCTGACCGCGGTGATCGGCGCGCCGTTCTTTCTGTGGCTTCTGGCGACCTCGCGTCGCGGGTGGTCGTAGATGCGCCTCGAGGTCGAAGCGCTCGCGTACGGCTACCCCGGTCGCCTCATCGGGCGCGACGTGAGCTTCACCCTGCAGGGCGGCGAGGTGCTCGCGATCCTCGGACCCAACGGCGGCGGCAAGACGACCTTGTTCAAGACGGTCTTGCGTCTCCTCGAGCCCCACGGCGGCCGCATGGACGATCGACGGCGAGCCGATCGCGACGTACTCTCGGCGCCGGCTCGCGCGCGTCTTCGGCTACGTGCCGCAGGCTCAGCTCGGATTGTTTCCCTTCACGGTACGCGAGATGGTGCTCATGGGACGCACAGCGCATCTCGGCGCCTTCGCCGCGCCGTCGACCCGTGACGGCGCGGTTGCCGATGATGCGCTCCGCGCGCTCGGTCTGGGCGCGCTGGCGGAGCGACCGTACACCCAGGTCAGCGGCGGTGAGCGGCAGCTGACCCTGATCGCCCGTGCGCTCGCGCAGGAGCCGGCAATCTTAGTGATGGACGAGCCGACCGCGAGCCTCGACTTCGGGAATCAGGTCCGGGTGCTGGCACAGACGCGGGCCCTGGCCGCGCGCGGCATCGGCGTCATTCTGTCCACGCACGACCCCGACCAGGCGTTTCTCTGCGCCGACCGCGTGGCGCTCCTCCGCGCCGGCACCGTCGCTCCAGGTAGGACCTCCGGAGGAGATCATCACCCCCGCGAGCCTCTACGAGACGTACGGCGTGCGGGTCGAGATCCGCGAGCTGGTCCTGGAAGACGGGCGCCGGGCGAGGCTCTGCGTGCCGTCGCTCGGGCCGCATCCGGTCTCAGCGCCATCCACGGCACCGATGGCATAGTAGGCCGCGATGAGTGTCGAAGCCGTGAGCGCCCTCGGTCTGTCGATCCGCGTCGCGATCGTGGCGACGATCCTGAACGCGCTCATCGGAATCCCGGTCGCGTATCTGCTGGCGCGTCGAAGCTTTCGCGGGCGCGCGCTGGTCGATCTCCTCGTGACCTTACCGCTGGTGCTGCCGCCCACCGTGACCGGCTACTACCTGATCGTCCTGCTGGGCCGGCGCGGCTGGCTCGGCGCGCCCGTCTATGCGCTCACCGGCTGGAGCGTCGCGTTCACGTGGTACGCCGCCGTGATCGCCGCGACCGTCATGGCGCTGCCGCTGCTGGTGCGCACGGCGCGCGCGGCCATCGAGTCGGTGGATCGCGAGCTGGAGAAGGCCGCGTTCACGCTCGGGCGCTCGGAGTGGCGCACGGCGCTCGAGGTCACGTTGCCGCTGGCGCGCAACGGTATCATCGCCGGGCTCGTGCTCGCGTTCGCGCGCGCGCTCGGTGAGTTCGGCGCGACGCTCATGCTGGCCGGCAACATCCCGGGCAAGACGACGACCGTGCCGCTGGCCATCTACACCGCGGTGCAGACGGGCGAGATGGGCGAGGCGGTCGTGCTGGTGCTGGCGCTCACCACGCTCTCGTGCCTCGTCCTGATCCTGGCCGGGCGCCTTGGAGCCCGCGCGACGTGAGACATCGGTTCTCGGTCGAGATCAAAAAGCAACTGCCGGGCTTCGCGCTCGACGTCTCGTGGACGGCGGGCGACGGCGTCGCCGTGCTGTTCGGGCCCTCGGGCGCGGGCAAGACCCTCACGCTGCAGTGCCTCGCCGGGCCTGATCGAGCCCGACGCCGGACGCGTGGTCGTGGACGACCGCGTGCTGTTCGACGCGGCGGCGGGTGTGAATCTGCCGCCGCAGCAGCGGCGTGTCGGCTACGTGTTCCAGGGCTACGCCTTGTTTCCCCACCTGACGGTCGCGGGCAACGTCGGCTTCGGTCTGCGCGACCGGTCGCGGCACGATCGCGAGCGGCGGGTGACCGAGGTGCTCGAGCGGCTCGACCTCGGCGGCCTCGCGCACCGACGACCGTCCGAGCTCTCCGGGGGCCAGCGCCAGCGCGTGGCGCTCGGACGGGCGCTCGCGATCGATCCGGCGCTGCTGCTGCTCGACGAGCCGCTCTCGGCGCTCGACTCGCCGCTGCGCCGCGCGCTGCGCGACGAGCTGCGTGCGATCCTGAGCGGGTGGGGGACCGCCGCGGTGGTCGTGACCCACGATTTCACCGAGGCCTATCGGCTCGCCGACCGGATCATCGTGTACGAGAACGGCCGCGTGATCCAGGCGGCGGCGCGCGCCGAGCTCCTGTGGCAGCCGGCGTCCGAGGCCGTCGCGCGGGTGATGGGGCTGCGCAACGTGCTCCACGGCACCGTCGTGAAGTCGATGCCCGATCGCATCCAGATCGCCTGGCGCGGTCATACGCTCGAGGCGGTGAACTCACCGACGCGCGTCGTACCTGCCGCCGCCCGACACCCCGATCGCCTTCTTCGTGCGCCCTGAATACGTGCGTCTCGTCCGCAAAGATCGCGCGCGCTGGACGCGGCTCACCACATGAACCAGATGCGCGGCACCGTCGTGGGCGATAGCGACTTCGGTACGGTCTGGTCGTTGCGCCTGCGTCTGGACGCGCCCGGGGTTCCCGCGCAGGGCGACTTCGACCTGGAGGTCGAGGTCCCGCATCTCGTGTACGAAATTCTCGAGATCGAGCGCGATCGTCACTGGGAGTTCTCGATCCACCGCGGCTCGATCCACGTCCTGCCGACGTGACGCCGCCCGCCGTCGTCGAGCTCGGCGGCGTGCAGATGACGTACGGCGGCGCGACCGTACTCGACGTGGCCGGCGCTCGAGCTGCGCGAGGGCGAGGTCCTGACCGTCATCGGCCCGAATGGCAGCGGCAAGTCGACGTTGCTACGCATCGCCGGGCTTCTCGAGCGGCCGACGCCGCGGTGTCGTTCGGTTCCGCGGCCGGCCGGTCGACGCGGCGAGCTCACTGGCCGAGCGGCGGCGGATGGCGACGGTGTTCCAGCATCCGCTGCTCGCCGACATGACCGTCGCGCAGAACGTCGCGATCGGGCTGAAGTTCCGCGGAGTCGGAGACGAGCGCGACGCGCGCGTCGGCGCGCTGGCTCGAGCGGCTCGGCATCGCGCCACTCCGGGATCAGCGGGCGCGAACGCTCTCGGGGGCCAGGCCCAGCGCGTCGCGCTGGCACGCGCGCTCGTGCTCGAGCCGGAGGTGCTGCTGCTCGACGAGCCTTTCGCCGGGCTCGACACGCCGACACGCGCCGAGCTGCTGCCGGATCTCGGCGCGATCCTGCGCCACGACCGCGTCACCACGATGCTGGTCACGCACGATCGCGGCGAGGCGCAGGCCCTCGGCGATCGTGCCGCTGTGCTGATGGCCGGGCGGATCGCACAGCTCGACGAGACCGCGCGCGTCTTCCACGCTCCCGCCTCCGAGGCCGTTGCGCGATTCATCGGCGTCGAGACCTCGGTGACGGGCCGCGTGATCGCTCGCGATGCTGGGTGTCACCATCGTGGAGGTGGCGGGGAGGAAGCTCGAGATCGCAGCGCCCGCGACGGTCGGCGATGATGTGCGGCTCGGACTCCGTCCGGAGGACGTCACGCTTCTGCTGCCGACCGAAGTCGCACCCCTGTCGAGCGCCCGCAACTACCTGACGGGGACGATCGTGCGCGTGACACCCTCGACCCCGGCCGTCCGAGGTCGTCGTCGACGTCGGCTTTCCCCTCGTGGCGACGGTGACGGCGCGCTCGGTCGCCGATCTCGGCCTGGCCGAGGGCGTTCCCACCATCGCGGCTTTCAAGGCGAGCGCCGTCCATCTGATCGGCCCGGGGTAGGCCGAGCCGCGCGTCCGGTCGAGAAATCGTTGCGTCAGTTCTGACAACGATGGTCGAACCGACGCCTTGGCGTCGGCCAACAGTCTGATTTCTCGATCCCCATCGCCTGGCATCGAAGCTGCTGAGACTGTGCGGCATGGAGTCACTCCATCATCATCTACAGTTCCTCGACGGCAGCCTGGATCCAGGGTCGGCGCTCGCCGCGACATATGAGCCGACGCTCGTCACGCTCTCGGTCGTCGTCGCCGCCCTGGCCGCCTATGCCGCGCTGGGGCTCGCGGAGCGCATAAGCGCGCAGCCGACAGGCCGCTGGCCAGAGATCGTGGCTCGCGGTCGGGGCCGTGACCATGGGCATCGGCGTCTGGGCGATGCACTTCCTCGGCATGCTGGCCTTTCGGTTGCCGGTCAGCGTCAACTACGACGTCTGGGTCACCCTGGTGTCGGTAGCCCCGGCGGTGCTCGCCAGCGGGATCATGCTTCACGTCATCAGCCAGGCGAGGATCTCTGCCGGGAAATTGGCCCTCGGCGGCGTGCTCATGGGCGCCGGCATCGGCACGATGCACTACATCGGCATGGCGGCGATGCGGATGAGCGCCGTGATGCGATACGATCCGGTGCTCTCTTCGTGGTCTCCGTCATCGTGGCGGTCGTGCTCGCGACCACGGCGCTCTACACGAAGTTCCTCGCCAGCAGCCGGAACGGCGGGTGCCCACCGCCACTGGTGGACCAAGCTCGGAGCCGCGTTCGTGATGGGCTGCGCCGGTCGCCGGGATGCACTACACCGGCATGGCGGCATCGTATGTGTTCCCGGGCGCGAGTTCCCAGCCGGTCGGCGTCGGATTGGACCCGACGTTCCTGCAGAGCCTGGGTCAGCGTGGCCACGGTGCTCATCACCGGGCTGGCCATCTTCGTCACCGTCGTCGATAGCCGGCTGGAGGCCGCGGCGCACTCGGAGCGTCTGAGCCGGTCTCGGCTGCTCGAGGCGATCGAGAGTATCTCCGAGGGCTTCTCGCTCTACGATACGGACGACCGGCTCGTGCTCTGCAACAGCCGATATCGTGAGCTCGCACATCCAGTTCCCGTGGCCGGCCTGGTCGGTATGCCGTTCGAGCAGGTCATCCGCTTGATTGCCGAGCGCAGCCGGGTGGCCGACGCGAAGGGACGAGGCGACGCGTGGGTCGCCGAGCGCCTGGCGCGGTATCGCAGCCCGAGCGGGCCGTTCGTGCAACAGCTCGACGACGGACGCTGGCTCCAGGTCAGTGAGCGGAAGATCGAGGAGATCGGCACGGTCGCCGTGTACACGGACATCACTTCGCTCAAAGAAGCCGAAGCCGAGATGACGGAGGCCATGCGCGCCGCGCGGGAGGCGCGGACCGCGGCCGAGGAAGCCAGCCACGCCAAGAGCGCGTTTCTCGCGACCATGAGCCACGAGATCCGCACGCCGATGAACGGCGTCATCGGCATGACCGGGCTGCTGCTGGACACCGAGCTGACCGCGCGAGCAGCGCGAGTACGCCGAGACGGTGCGCCGGTCCGGCGAGGCGCTCCTGGCGATCATCAACGACATCCTCGATTTCTCGAAGATCGAGGCCGGCAAGCTCGACTTCGAAGACGATCGACTTCGAGCTGCGCGATCGCGGTCGAAAACGTGCTCGAGCTGCTGGCCGAGCGCGCCTACGGTAAGGGCCTCGAGCTGGCGTACCTGCCGAGCGCAGACCTCCCGACGTGGATCGGCGGCGACCCTGGACGTCTGCGGCAGATCCTCACGAATCTCGTCGGCAATGCCGTGAAGTTCACCGAACGCGGCGAAGTCGTCGTGCATGGCGACGCTCGTCGAGCAGACGGACCACGATGCCTTGATTCGTCTGTCGATTGCGCGACACCGGCATCGGCATCGCGCCCGAAGCTCGTGAGCGCCTGTTCCAGATCGTTCTCCCAGGCCGACGGCTCCGACGACTCGCCGGTATGGCGGGACCGGTCTGGGGCTGGCGATCTCCAAGCGGCTCGTCGAGATGATGGGCGGCGCCATCGGCGTCGAGAGCGTCCGGGCAAGGGCAGCACGTTCTGGTTCACCGTGCGCGTGGCCAGGCGACCGGTTCCGCCGACCGCGAAGCAGGTGAACCTGGCGGAGCTGCGGCGCCTGCGGGTGCTGGGCGTCGACGACAATGCGACCAACCGCGCGCTGCTGGCGGGCCAGCTCGGGTCCTGGGGCATGCACGTCGGAGTGCGTGGCCAACGCGTTCCGTGCCTCGAGTGCCTGCGGATGGCTCGCCGCGAGAGGCCGACCCTACGATCTGGCGATTCTCGATCACCAGATGCCGGATATGGACGGGATGGCGTTGGCTCGCGCCATCAAGTCGGACCCTGCGCTCGCGGCGGCCCCGCTCGTGCTGCTCACGTCGGTGAGCTATCGAGGGGGCGCTGAAGAGGCCCTGCACGCGGGCTTCAGCGCGTTCCTGCTCAAGCCCATCCGGCAATCGCAGCTGTACGACTGCATCGCGACCGTGATGGGGATGTCGAGCGAGCCGGCGCCCGCGTCAGCTGATCACGAGCCACACCTTGGCCGAGACCCCGTCACGCGCCAGAGTCCTCGTCGCCGAAGACAACGCCGTCAATCAACGGCTCGCGGCGCGCATGCTGGAGAAGCGCGGCTGCCGTGTGGACGTGCGTGGCGAACGGGCTCGAAGCCGTCGAGGCCGTGACTCGCATCGCCTACGATTGCGTCTTCATGGACTGCCAGATGCCCGAGATGGATGGCTACGTGGCAACGAGCATGATCCGGCAGCGCGAAGCGCTGACGGGCACGCGCATTCCCATCATCGCGATGACGGCCAACGCCATGGAAGGCGATCGCGAGCGGTGCCTCGCCGCCGGGATGGACGACTACATATCCAAACCGGTGGAGCCCCACGAGCTCGCGGCGGCTATTCAGAAGTGGGGTCAGTCCGCCGCCGGCAAACCCTCCTCGGCGTAGCGTCACGGCCTGTAACGGTCACGCGTGCCGGGGCCGTCCCCACAGGGATTACCGGAAATTGCGGTGCCGGCCTGATCGACCCACTACCTGTTCGGGGCGAAGCTTGACACTCCCTGGGATCCGAGGCTATAAGGAGGCGTCGACATCGAGCTGTGACGGTTCCTCCACCGCGCTAGGAGGCCTCGCATGGATCAGGGAGTCCCTCATCGAACGATTGACGGCCGAGAACGAGGAGTTCCGGCGCCTCCGAAGTGAGCATCGTGCCCACGATCAAGAGCTCGAGGCGCTCAAGGGAATGATCCCGCTCTCGGCAGAGGAAGCCAGTGGCGTGTCAGCGAGCTGAAGAAGCTGAAGCTGATGGCCAAAGACCGGATGGAGGCGATCATCCGGCACGCTCGATCCGGCGTCATCGCCTGACGGCCGCTCGGCGGGCGCCGTCGTATCGCGGCCTTTCGCATCTGTCGGCGAAAGGCGACGCCCGCATGGTGGACGTCTCGGACAAACGCGAGACGGTTCGCGAAGCGGTCGCCCGGGCGATTCTTCGGATGAAGCCCGCGACCGCTCCGTGTCATCCGCCAGGGTAACGCCCCGAAGGGCGACGTCCTCGGCGTCGCGCGCACCGCGGGCATCCTCGCGGCCAAGCGCACGCCGCAGCTGATCCCGCTCTGTCACCCGCTGCGCATCACCGGTGTCGACGTCACGTTCGGCGACGATCTGAAGCGCGGTGAGCTGACCGTGGAAGCGCGCGTGCGCACCGTCGACAAGACCGGCGTCGAGATGGAAGCGCTCACCGCCGCCGCGGTCGCGGCACTCACCGTGTACGACATGGTGAAGGCCGTGGAGCGCGGCGTGACGATCGCGAAAGTCCAGCTCGTCGAAAAGCTCGGGGGCAAATCAGGACATTGGCGCCGATAAAAACCGCGCTGATCTATTCCGACGCGTGGACCCGCTTCGACTACGGTCCGCAGCATCCGCTACGGATGGAACGGCTCGGTCTCACGTGGCGCCTCATGCAGGCGTACAACCTCACGACGTTGCCGCGGGCCACGGTGCGCGCGCCCGAGCCCGCGCCCGAGAGCGCGATCGCCGTCTATCACGGGACCGACTATCTCGAGATGCTCAAGGCCTCGAACAGCGGGCAGGCACCCGCGGCGGCCGCGCGCTACGGTCTCGGGTCCCGGCGACAACCCGGTGTTCCCCGGTCTCTGGGACGCCGCGCGGTTGTGCGCGGCCGGCTCGATCATGGCGGCCGACCTCGTCCTGAACGGCGAGGCGGAACGCGTCTTCCATTTCGCGGGGGTCTGCACCACGCGATGCCCTCGCGCGCGTCGGGCTTCTGCTACGTCAACGACGCCGTGCTGGCGATCCTCCGATTCCGCGAGCGCGGGCTCCGCGTGCTCTACGTCGACATCGACGCCCATCACGGTGACGGGGTGCAGCACGCGTTCTACGGCGACCCGGACGTCCTGACGATCTCGACCCACGAGCGGGGTGACTATCTCTTCCCGGGGACCGGATTCGTCGAGGAGGCGGGGTCGGGCGCCGGGGTCGGCTACTCGGTGAATCTCCCGCTCGAGCCGTTCACCGACTCGGCCGTGTACCTGCCGGCGTTCGAGCAGGTCGTCCCGCCGCTGTTCGGGGCGTTTCGGCCGGACGTCGTCGTCGCGCAGCTCGGGATCGACTCGCACCGCACCGACCCGCTGACGCACCTGGCCGCTGGACATCCAGGGGTTCACGCGCGCCCTGTCGCGCATCACGGAGCTCTCGCCCAAGCTCGTCTGTCTCGGCGGCGGCGGCTACGACCTGCCCAATGTCGCGCGCGCGTGGACGTCGGCGTGGGCCGTGCTGAACGGCGTCGAGCTTCCGGCCGCGCTCCCCGCGTCGTTCGCGGCGGACATGAAGCGCTACGAGTTTCTGACCGACTCGCTCTGGGATCCGCCGGAGCCGCTCCCTGAGCACCGGCTCGTGCGCGCGCAGGAATTCGCCCAGCGCCAGGTCGACGCCATCCGGACAACCATCTTTCCCGTCCATCGGCTCTAGATGGCGGGGACGGGGCGTCGACAGTCCCCGTCCCGGATCGCGGGTCGGGTGCTCGTGTTGCCGTTCGCCTTCAGCGTGAGCCGGGGTTCCCCCGACTGTAAACCTGGGGGGTATGCGTTACACTGAGACAGTCGTCGTCACGAGACCGATTGACCGGACATGAAATTCACCCTGCGGCTCGTCAGCGCGCTCTGGCTCTCGGTGATGCTGGTCATCGGGGCCTTTGCGTATCTTCAGATTCGCGAGGAGCGTGAGCGGCTCGTCGGTGACCTGCAGCGCCGCGCGATCCTGATCTCGGAAGGGCTCAGCGATGCGATCGAGGCCGCGGCGGCCAAGCAGTCGCCGGCGGCCATCGAGCGCATCGTCAAGAAGTTCGGTCAGTCGCAGCGCGGGATCGCGGTCTACGATCGGTTCGCCAACCAGCGGTTCGCCACGCCCGACGTCGCGCCGATCCTGCCGCCGTCCCTGCCCGAGGTAACCGAGGCGATCTCGCGGAACGCGGCGACCCAGGCTACCGGACCTTGGGCGGCCGCGCGCTCTTCATCTATGCCACGCCCCTCATAGCCGACGACCAGCCGGTCGGCGCGATCGCCGTGCTGCAGGACGCGTCGCACCTGGAGCGGGCGGAATGGGACCGCTGGAGCTACAACGCCGTGCGGTTTCTCGTTTTGGCGCTCGTCATCTCCGTCATCATCGCGCTCGTGGTGAAGTTCAGCATCACCCGGCCGATGGCGGAGATCTCGCAGTGGACGCGGGCCCTCCGCAGCGGCCGGCCGGTCCCGCCACCGCGCAACGTCGCCGACGCCAACATGTTCGGGCCGCTCGCGCTCGAGGTCTCCCGCCTCGCGCGCAGCATGCAGCGGGCCCAGGCCGCGGCCGAGCAGGAGGCCGCGCTGCGGCTGTCCGGCGAGAGCATCTGGACCGAGGAGCGCCTGAAGCAGTTCGTGCAGATGCAGCTCAACGGCCGGCTATTGGTCGTGGTGTCGAACCGCGAGCCGGTGAGCCACGTGTGGCGCGGCGGCCAGATCCAGGCCCAGGCTCCGGCCAGCGGGCTCGTGACCGCGATGGATCCGGTGATGCGCGCGTGCGGCGGTGTCTGGGTCGCGCACGGCAGTGGCGACGCCGACCGGGAGACCGTGGACGGCCGCGGCCGCATCGGCGTGCCGGTCGACGATCCGCGTTACACGCTCCGGCGGGTGTGGCTCACGAAGGAGGAGGAGCAGGGCTACTACTCCGGCTTCTCGAACGAGGGACTGTGGCCGCTGTGCCACATCGTGCACACGCGCCCGGTGTTCCGGCCCGGACGACTGGTCGTACTACCTCGAGGTGAACCAGAAGTTCGCCGACACCGTGCTGGACCAGATCAAGGACGCCGAGTCGCCCCTGGTGCTCATCCAGGACTATCACTTCGCGCCGCTGTCGGCGCTCATCAAGACCGAGCGCCCCGACGCGCGGGTCGCCATCTTCTGGCACATCCCGTGGCCCAACTTCGAGGCGTTCGGGATCTGCCCGTGGCAGCGCGAGCTCTTGCTCGGCATGCTCGGCGCCGACCTGATCGGCTTCCACACCCAGTACTACTGCAACAACTTCCTGGAGACGGTCGACCGCGCGCTCGAGGCGCGCATCGACTGGGAGCGTTTCTCGGTGACGCGCGGCGAGCACACGACGTACGTGAAGCCGTTCCCGATCAGCGTCGCGCCCGAGTTCGTCGACGACCCGCTGCGCATCTCCCGGCCCGAGCTCCTGCGCCGGCTCGGAATCCAGGCCGAGTTCATCGGGGTGGGGGTCGAGCGCATCGACTACACCAAGGGCTTGCCGGAGCGGATCCGGGCGCTGCGCTTCTTCTTCGAGACCTATCCCGAATACCGCGAGCGGCTCGTATTCGTGCAGCTCGCCGCTCCCAGCCGCGGGATGATCGATCGCTACCAGGAGATCCAGCGCGAGGTCGAGGACGGGGTCAGGGAGCTGAACCAGACGTTCCAGACGAAGACGTGGCGGCCCTTCCTCTATCTGAAGGCGCATCATGAGCACCGCGATATCTGGGCCTACTACCGTCACGCCGACTTCTGCATGGTGACCTCGCTCCACGACGGCATGAACCTGGTGGCGAAGGAGTTCGTCTCGGTGCGCGACGACGAGGACGGCGCGCTCATCCTGAGCCGCTTCGCCGGCGCTTCGCACGAGCTGCGCGACGCCCTGATCGTGAACCCTTACGACCTCGCCGGCATGGCGGAGTCGATCCGCGCCGCGCTCGAGATGCCGGCCGAGGAGCGGCGGGCGCGGATGATCCGGATGCGCCATTCGGTCGTCGATCACAACATCTATCGGTGGGCGGGGCTCCTGCTGAGCGAGCTGGCGCGGATTCCCGTCGAGACCACGGGCGCGAAGGCGTCCTGAGTCTCCCGGTGCGTCTCCTCAACCGTCTCGACCGGGAGCTCGGGGAGGGCGCCGGTCTCATCGTGATTCTCGACTACGACGGCACCCTGACGCCGCTGGTCTCGTCGCCCGGCGCGGCGTTCCTGGCGCCGTCGGTTCGCGCGAACCTCGCGCGCCTGGCCCGGTCCGATCGAGCGCGTCTCGCCATTCTGTCCGGGCGCGGTCTCGCCGACCTTCGCGAGCGGGTCGCGCTGGACAACGTCGTATACGGCGGCTGCCATGGGCTCGAGATCGCCGGCCGGCGTCTTCACTTCCGCCACCCGCGCGCCCACCGGTCGGGCGTGGCGGCGACCGAGCGCGCGCTGGCGGCCGCGCTCCCCACGGTGCCGGGCGCGCTCCTGGAGTGCAAGGGACTGGTCGTGAGCCTGCACTATCGCCACGTGGTGCCGGCGCGCCGAGCCGCCGTCCGCGAGATCGCCGAACAGGTGCTGAGCCGGCGCCCCGATCTGCTACTCATCGCCGGCCATCTCGTCTTCGATTTCATGCCTCGGATCGGCTGGCACAAGGGCACCGCGGCGCAGTGGATGGTGAGCCGCCTCGTGCGCACCTTGCCCGCGCGCCGCGCGGTCATCGTCTACGCCGGCGACGACGCGTCGGACGAGATGGCGTTCGCGGCGCTGCGCGGGCGCGCGCTGACGATTCACGTCGGATCGAAGCCGACGGCCGCCGAGTATCGCGTACGCGGCGTGCGGGACGTTCAGGCGCTCCTGCATCGGATGGTCACCGCGCTGGCCTCGTGATGCCATGACGCAGGGCACCGCCACCCGCCTGTTCAAGTTCGCCGGATGTGTCGAGCTGCGACAGGCGCTCGACGTCCACGCGCTGGACGTGCGCGAGCTGCGGCAGCGGATCGAGGAGGTGCCCGCCGGCTCGATCTTCTTCCACACGTTCGGCTACTTCCTGCGACACCGGGTGTTCACCACCGCCTACGGCAACGACTTCGCGCGGTGGGCCGCCAACGAGATCGGCGATCACGCGCTGGCCGAGCGCCTCGCCGTCGTCGATCCGTTCGGGTTCTCAGACCTGGACGAGCTGCGCGAGCACCTGGTGACGATCCTGCAAGACCATCTGCGCGGCCACGAGTCCGAGCGCCGGGTGGAATTCGCCCGCGGATTTCACTTCCAGCAGTCGCAGGTCGTCGAGGTCCCGCTCGGGGTGACGGCCCAAACGCTCGGCGAGTTCCGGGCCGGCCTGGCGACCGTGGACGAAAGCGCGATCTATCTGCACACGGTGGAGACGCGCGCCCGCCAGCGCCACGCCGAGTCCTTCGCCGACTGGGTGCGCGAAGCGCTCGAGCTGCCCGAGCTCGCCGAGCGGTTCGAGCGGATCGATCCGTACCTGACGACCATCGAGCGGATCCGAGGCCGGCTCCTCGGCCTCGTCGATGTGGCGCTCGACGAGGCGCGGCGATGAGCCGTATCGACGACTACCGTCGGGTCGCGACCCCCGGCGCGGTCGACTTCATTCTGAAGCTCGCCGAGCAGGTGCAGGGACGGCGCTTCCTCTCCGTGACCGGCGGGCGCCTGGGCGGCGGCGCGGCCGAGGCGCTGCGAACGGCGGTGCCGATCCTGAGCGAGCTCGGCGTCGACACGCGCTGGGAGGTGACCGGCGGCGATACTGCTTACTACACGACAGCGCGCACTTTACAAGCCGCGCTCGAGGGCGAGGAGCGCGTGCTCAGTGACGAGGGGCTCGCGCGCTGGGTGGACATGAACGGGCTCAACGCCAAGAAGCTCGACCTCGACGCCGACGTGACCGTCGTGCACGACTGCCAGCCGGCCAGTCTGGTGAGCGCTCGGACCGGCGGCCGGTGGGTCTGGCGCTGCCACTTCGATTGCTCGTCGGCGCAGGCGGGGCCGTGGGCTTTCTTCCGGAGGTTCGCGGATCAGTACGACGCCGCCGTCTTCGGGCTCCCGGGTTCGAGGGACGTCTCGGCATCCCGATGTACATCGTGCCGCCGTCGATCGATCCACTCTCCGAGCGCAATCGCGATCTCGCGCCGCGCGAGGTGAGCGAGATCCTCACCGCGCTCGGGGTGGCTCGCGACAAGCCCTTGCTCGTGCAGGTCGCACGGTTCGCGCGCGCGTGCGACCCGCTCGGCGTGATCAACGCCTACCGGCTCGTCAAGAAGCACCACGACGTGCGGCTGGTCCTGGCCGGCACGGCCGACGGCGAGCCGGAGCGGCTCGAGCTCCTGTCCCAGCTCCTCGAGGCGGCTCACGAGGATCGCGACGTGATCGTGCTCGAGCTGCCGCCGGAGGCGCACCGTCAGGTGAACGCGCTGCAGCGCGCCGCCACGATCGTGCTCCAGAAATCGGTACGCGCCGAGTTCGACCTCGGTCCGGCAGAGGCGATGTGGAAGGGCAAGCCCGTGGTCGGCGGCTACGCCGGCGGGCTCGCGCAGCAGATCATCACGAACGTGACGGGCTATACGGTGTACTCGGTCGAGGGCGCGGCCTTCCGCATCCGCCATCTACTGAACAATCCGGAGCTGATCCCGCGCATGGGCGCAGCGGGGCGCGAGCACGTCCGGCGGTCCTTCTTGATCACACGCGAGCTCGTCGACGGGCTGGCCCTCGGGGTCCATCTGACGCGATGAGCGCTGTCGCCGTCGGCCCGGAGCTCCCGCCCGACGTCGACCAGCAGCTCGACGGCCTGCCGCCGATGGAGCTCGCGGTCGGCGTCCTCACCTATAACAACGCCGCCACCGTCCCGACGGTCGTCGACGCGATCCGCGGAGGCCTCGAGAAGCACCTCACCGGCACGCCCGCCGTGCTGATCAATGCCGACGCCGGCTCGTCGGACGCCACCGTGGAGCGGCTCGCCGACAGCGGACTGCCGTTGGTGCGGGCTCAGCACGAGGCGCCGGCGGCGCAGCTCGGCGCGGTGCCGTTTCACGGAGTGCCCGGACGCGGAGCGGCGCTGCGTCTGGCCGTCGGGGTCGCGCGCCGGCTCGGCGTTCGCGCGCTGCTCGTGCTCGAGGCCGACGTCACGTCGGTCACGGGCGAGTGGATCGAGCGCCTCGTCCGGCCCGTGCTCGCGCACGGCGCCGACCTCGTGATGCCCGTGCACGCGCGCCACCGGTACGACGGCACGATCACCAATCTCGTGCTGGCCCCGCTCGTCGGCACACTGTTCGGCCGCCGGCTGCATCAGCCACTCTCCGGCCCGCGCGCGCTCTCGGCGCGCCTGATCGAGCGCGTCACGGCGGTGCCCCAGTGGCCCGAGTCGGGCCGCAGCGTGACGGATCTCTGGATCACCGGTACCGCCGCCGCCGACGGCCTGTCGATTCACGAGGCGCGGCTGGGCCGATGGCGGGTCGAGTCCAGCACGCGCACGGTCGACCTGCCGACGATGGTCGCGCAGACCCTGGGCGCCGTCTTCGCGCTGATGGACGACTACGAGGATCTGTGGCTCGAGACTCCGATCGGCCCGCCAGTTCCGGCCGAGGGCCGCCGGTCCTGCCGTCGGACGAGCCGGTGCAGATCGACGTCGAGCGCATGGTGGGCGCGTTCGCGCGAGGCCTGCGCGACCTCGGCACGATCTGGGAGCACGTGCTGGCGCCCGACACACTGGGCGACGTCATGAGCCTCGAGACGGACGACGTCGAGCGCTTCCGTTTCTCGGACGATCTGTGGGCGCGCGTGGTCTACGACTTCGCGCTCGGTCATCACTGGAGCGTCGTGTACCGCGATCACCTGCTGCGCTCGCTGGTGCCGCTGTATCTCGGCCGGACCGCCGCCTTCGTGCTGGCGACGCGCCGGCGCGACGCGATGGCGGCCGAGAGCGCCCTGGACGCCGGTCGCCACCGCGTTCGAGCGGGAGAAGGCCTACCTGGTGGACCGCTGGCGATGAAGAACACCGCGCGCGACTGGTACAAGGACGCGGTCTTCTACGAGGTGCACGTCAAGGCGTTCAAGGACGCCAACGGCGACGGCATCGGCGATTTCGCGGGGCTGACCGAGAGCCTCGACTACATCCAGGAGCTCGGCGTCGACTGCCTGTGGATCCTGCCGATGTATCCCTCGCCGCTGCGGGACGACGGCTACGACATCGCCGACTTCTACGGGATCCACCCCTCGTACGGGACGGTCGAGGACTTCCAGAAGTTCCTGGACGCGGCGCACGCCCGCGACCTGCGCGTCATCACCGATCTGGTGATGAACCACACCTCGGACCAGCACCCGTGGTTCCAGGCCTCGCGCTCGAGCGCGGCGTCGCCGTACGCCGACTACTACGTGTGGAGCTCGTCCGATCGCCGCTTCGCGGACGCCCGGATCATCTTCGTCGACACCGAGAAGTCCAACTGGACCCTGGATCCGACGCGCCGCGAATACTACTGGCACCGGTTCTTCAGCCACCAGCCCGACCTGAACTACGACAACCCCGCGGTGCGCCGCTCGATGCTCGACGTGATGCGCTTCTGGCTCGACCGCGGCCTCGACGGGTTCCGCTGCGACGCGGTGCCGTACCTCGTCGAGCGCGAGGGCACCAGCTGCGAGAACCTGCCGGAGACGCACGCGATCCTCAAGGAGTTCCGCGCGGTGATCGACCAGGAGTACGGCGGCGACCGGATCCTGCTCGCGGAAGCGAACCAGTGGCCCGAGGACGTGCGGCCCTATTTCGGCAACGGCGACGAGTTCCACATGTCGTTCCACTTCCCGCTGATGCCGCGGCTCTATCTCGGGCTCCGGCTCGAGGACACCCGGCCGATCACCGACATCTTCACGCACACGCCGCCGATCCCGCCGGCCTGCCAGTGGGGCCTGTTCTTGAGGAATCACGACGAGCTGACGCTCGAGATGGTGACGAACGAAGAGCGCGCGTTCATGTACTACGCCTACGCGCACGAGCCGGACATGAAGCTCAACCTCGGCATTCGCCGGCGGCTGGCGCCGCTCCTGGACGGCGATCGGCGGCGCGTGGAGCTCCTGAACTGCCTGCTGCTGACCTTGCCGGGGAGCCCCATCATCTATTACGGCGACGAGATCGGCATGGGCGACAACGTCTACCTCGGCGACCGCAACGGCGTGCGCACGCCGATGCAGTGGTCACGGGACCGCAACGCCGGGTTCTCGAGCGTCGATCACGGGCAGCTCTACCTGCCGGTCATCACGGATCCCGTCTACGGCTACGAGGCCGTGAACGTCGCGGCGCAGGCGCGACAGCCCTCGTCGCTCCTCAACACGATGCGGCGCCTCCTGGCGGCGCGCCGGACGTCGTCGGTGTTCGGGCGCGGCAGCATCGAGTTCCTGCGCCCGCGGAACTCCAAGGTCCTCGCCTTCCTGCGCCGCCACGCGCGCGAAACGCTCCTGATCGTCGCCAATCTCTCGGCGGCGCCCCAGCCGGTCGAGCTCGACCTTTCGGCCTTTGCCGGCGCCACGCCGATCGAGATGCTGGGGGCGACCGCGTTCCCGACGATCCGGAAGGCGCCGTACTTCCTGAGCCTCGGTCCACACGGCTTCTACTGGTTCCGTCTGGAGCGTCCCGGCGATGGCGACGAGCCGTTCGGAATCGAGCGGACCGCGATCTGACGGGGCGCGCGACATGGAACCCGCCCGAATTGCCGCCGCGCTCGAGAGGGTGATCGCGGCCGAGCTGCCGCCGGCCTTGCCGGGCCAGCGCTGGTTCGGCGCCAGGGGCAGGGCGATCACCGGCGCGCGGCTGAGAGATGGCGCCGAGCTCGGCGAGCACGCCTGGCTCGCGCTCGTCGACGTGACGTTCGCCGAGGGCCCCGACGAGTCGTACGCGATCCCGCTCGTGCTCGGGGCCGACTCGAGCGCGGGGCCGAGCACCCTGTCGCTGACGCTCGAGCTGGATGGCGAGCGAGTCCGCGCGACCGATGCGTTCGATCATCCCGGCTTCTGTCTGGGGCTCCTGACCGGGTTCGAGCGCCAGTCGATCCTGTCGACCGTTCGCGGCGGCTCCGTCCGCTTCGTTCGCACCGATCGCTTCCCGCCACTCGCGTCCGCGGCCTCCGTCACGCCGCGGCGATTGACCGGGGAGCAGAGCAACACCTCCGTGGCCTACGGCGACGTCCTGATCGTCAAGGCCCTGCGAAAGATCCAGCCCGGGCCGAATCTCGACCACGAGGTCGGCGATTTCTTGACCTTCCGCGCGGGCTTCCCGCACGTGCCGCCGCTGGCGGGCGCGCTCGAGCACGTCGCGGCGACCGGAGACGTCACGACGTTGGGTTTGCTCCAGCGCTTTGTCCCGAGCCACGGCGACGGCTGGCGCTGGGCCCTCGATCAGCTCGGGCGCCTGCGGCGCGAGCAGGCAGCCGAGGCGTCCGAGCAGGTGTTTGGCGATCTGTCGCGCCTGGGGGCCGTGACGGCCGCCCTGCACGGTGCGCTCGCGTCCGATGCCACCGACCCGGCGTTCGCGCCCGAGCCGCTCACCGCCGCCGACGCGAACGCGTGGAGCGCGCGCGTCGTCGGCGACCTGGGCCGGACGTGTGGCGCGGTCCGCGCCCGTCTTGACGCGCTGCCGCCCGAGGTCGCGGCGGATGCGCGCGCGCTTCTGGCCAGCCAGAGTGCCTTGACCGAGCGGGCGCGCGAGCTCTCCGCGCTCGGTGCGGAGCAATGCGCCAAGATCCGCGTTCACGGCGACTACCATCTGGGTCAGACGCTCCGCACCGACGCCGGCTTCGTCATTCTCGACTTCGAGGGCGAGCCGGCGCGGCCCGTCGCCGAGCGCCGGCAAAAGCAGTGTGTGCTCGTGGACGTGGCCGGCATGCTGCGCTCGCTCGACTACGCCGTGCACACCGCGCTGTCGCCGACCGGCACGCCGTCGGAGGCGGGCGAGCGCTGGGTCCGGCGCGCCTCGGCGTCGTTTCTGGAGGGCTATCTGGGCGAGATCGCGCGCGTGCCCACGCGGCTCTTGCCGGCGTCGCCGTCGGCGTTGTCCCGGGCGCTCTCGGTCTTCGAGCTCGATCGCGCGCTCTACGAAGTCCGCTACGAGCTCGACAATCGGCCGGCCTGGCTCGGCATCCCCTGCGCGGGCTGGCGCGACTTCTGCCTCGCGAGCGCGCGTCGTGAGCTCCGGGCTCCGGCACCCGGCCGCTCGGTTCGCGGTACTGATCGTCCTTCTGGCACTCGGTGGCTGCGTCGCGGGGCAGGAGAGTGGACCGGTCACGCTCGTGTTCAAGTACGCGCGCATCCTCGGCGACGCCGACCCGCTGCCCGCGCTCCTGCGCGAGTTCGAGGCGGCGCACCCGGGCGTGCGCGTCAAGGGCGAGGCGTTGCCGTGGGCGTCGGACGACCAGCACCAGTTCTACGTCATCAATCTGGAGGGCCGGAGCCCCGGGTTCGACGTCATGATGCTCGACTGCATCTGGGTGCCGGAATTCGCCCGTGCGGGGTGGCTGCTCGATCTGACGAAGTATCTCGGGCCTGACGAGCTCGCGCCCTACTTTCCGAGCGCGGTGGCCTCGGCGACCTACGGCGGGCGCGTGTGGGCGCTGCCGTGGAACTTCAACGTCGGGCTTCTGTACTATCGCGCGGATCTGCTGGCGAAGTACCGCCTGCGGCCGCCGGAGACCTTCGAGGAGCTGGTCGAGCAGGTCCACCGCATTCGTGCCGGCGAGCGCGATCCGTCGCTCGACGGCTACGTGTGGCAGGGCAAACAGTACGAAGGGCTCGTCGTCAACGTGCTGGAGGCGTTCTGGGCGAACGGCGCCAGGCTCCTGGGCGATGACGACTCCGTGTTCCCCGATCCGGCGCGCGCCGCCGACGCGCTGCGGTTCCTTCGCGGCCTCATCGAGTCGGGCGTGAGCCCGGTCTGGACGACCGCGGCCGACGAGGAGCTCTCGCGGCGCGCGTTTGGCGACGGCCACGCGATCTTCCTGCGCAACTGGCCGTACGCGATGGATCTGTTCGAGCGCGAGGGCTCCGCGGTCCGGGGCAAGGTGGCGTTCGCCGCGGTGCCGGGTCGCGCGCGCGGCGAGCGGGGCGTCGGCTCGACCGGGGCGCACACCTCGGCGTGTCGCACCGGAGCCGCCATCCGGATCTCGCGGTGGCGCTGGCGCGGCATCTCACCAGCGAAGCCGCGCAGCGCGCGATCGCGATCGGCGCCGCGCTCTCGCCGACGCGCCAGGCGCTCTACCGCGACCCGGAGGTCGTGCGCGGCCACCCGGCCATGGCGCAGCTGCAGACACTCGCGCTGGCCGGACGCCCACGCCCGGTCACGCCGTACTACCTGCTGCTGTCGGCGACGGTGCAGCCGGAGTTCTCGGCCGCGCTCGTCGGCGTGAAACGGCCCGAGCGCGCGATCGCCGACGCGGGCAAGCGACTCAACTTTTTCCTGCAGGCGATCCGATGACCGGCCGCGAAGCCGCCGCCCGCCGGCACGCGCTCGTGTGCGTGGCACCGACCGTCCTGGCACTGGGCGCGCTCACGGTCTATCCGGGCATCTGGGTGCTGTGGCTCTCGCTCCAGCGGCGCATCCCGATCTTCGACGTGTCGCGCTTCGCCGGATTCGAAAACTACGCGTTCCTGGCCGTCGATCCGCGATTCTGGAGCGCCGCGCACACGACCGCCGTGTTCACGCTCGGGTCGGTAGCACTCGAGGTCGTGCTCGGCGTGGCCGCGGCGCTCGCGATCAATGCGCAGCGGCGCGGGCGGCGCGTGGCCCTCTCGCTGCTGCTCCTCGCGTGGGCGATGCCGGCGGTCGTGGGCGCGAAGCTCTTCGAGTGGCTCTATCATCCCGCGGCCGGGCTCATCAACGTGGCGCTCGGCCGGCACTCGATCAACTGGCTCGGCGATCCTGTCGTGGCGCTGCCGGCCGTCATCCTGGCCGACGTGTGGCGCACGATGCCGTTCGTGGCAATCCTCTGCTACGCGCGGCTCCTGGCGATTCCGGCCGACGTGTACGAGGCGGCGCAGGTCGACGGCGCCGGCCGGCTCGCGACCTTGACGCGGATCACCCTGCCGCTGCTCGGGCGGATCTTGCTGCTGGCGGTCCTGTTCCGCACCCTGGACGCGCTGCGCGCCTTCGACATCATGTTCGTCCTGACCGGCGGCGGCCCGGCCGGGACGACCGAGACGCTCACGGTCTATGCGTACCGGGCGCTCTTCCAGACCCTGCAGCTGGGCTTCGGCTCGGCGGTGAGCGTGATCGTGTTCGCCCTGGTCATGACCGTCGCGTGGGCGTACTTGAGACTCCTTCGCACGGGCACGGTCGCCGCATGAGAGCCCGAATGCGAACACTCGCCGACGTCGCGGTGGTGCTGGCGCTCGCCGCGTACGCGATCCCGTTCTTCTGGCAGCTCCTGACGTCGTTCAAGCCCGAGGCCGAGCTGCTCCGCGTGCCGCCGCTCCTGCCGAGCCGGCTGACGTTGGCCCACTACCACGTCGTGATCTCGCAGAGCCTGATACCGCGGGCGCTCGGCAACAGCCTGGGGATCGCCACGCTCACCACGCTCGTGTCGCTCGCCGCCGGGGTGCCGGCCGCGTACGCGGTCGCGCGGCTTCCACTGCCGGGCAAGCGCCTCCTGCTGCTGGCGATCGTCGCGAGCACGGCGTTTCCGCAGATCGCGACGGTGAGCCCGCTCTATCTCCTGATGCGGGCACTCGAGCTGCGCGACACGTGGGCCGGGCTGGTGCTCGTGCACGCCTCGTTCGCGCTGCCCCTGACCATCTGGCTGCTCGCCGGATTCGTGCGCGAGATCCCGATCGAGGCCGAGGAGGCCGCGTCCGTCGACGGCGCGGGGCTCGTCGCCATGCTCCGGTGGGTTCTGCTTCCGCTGCTGGCGCCCGGCCTGGCCTCGACGGCGTTGCTGACGTTCCTCTTCAGCTGGAACGAGTTTCTCTTCGCCTACACGTTCACGGTTTCGGAAGCGAGCCGGACGATTCCGGTCGCGCTGGCGTTGTTCCCCGGCGTCTTCGAGGTGCCGTGGGGCGACATCGCGGCGGCGTCGATGCTCGCGAGCCTTCCACCCGTCGTGATCGTCATCGCGCTGCAGCGTTTCCTGGTCCAGGGCCTGGTCGCCGGCGCGGTGAAGGAGTGAGCTAGTATGAGGAGGGGACGACCATGACCGACTTCTGGCGCGACCTCGTTCTGACCGCGATGCACAACATGGGCGTCACGCTCGGCACCGTGCTGCCGAGCATCCTCGCCATGCTCACGCTGGTAGCGCTCGGCGCCCTGCTGGGGTGGATCGCCGGCACGCTCGTCGGTCGGCTCGCGCAGGCGCTCCACCTCGACCAGCGGAGCCGCACGTGGGGTATCACGTCCGCCCTCGCGCGCGCCGGCATCTACCGGCCGCCATCCCAGGCGCTGCGGCTCGTCGCGTTCTGGGGCATCTTCGTGATCTTCGCGACGATGGGCATCGACGCCCTGGCGATCCCCGGCGCCCCGGTGCGACCAGCATGCTCCTGAGCTTCCTGCCGCGCCTGCTGTCCGCGCTCCTGATCCTGGTGGTCGGCTGGCTTGCCGCGAACTTCCTCGGGCAGGCGGTGCTGATCACCGCGGTCAACGCCGGCATCGTCCAGGCGCGGCTTCTGGCGCGCACCACCCGGTCGGTCGTGCTCCTCTTCGCCGTTGCCACGGCGCTCGTCGAGATCGGCATCGGCCGCGACATGGTGCTGATCGCGTTCGGCGTGCTGTTCGGCGGGCTCGTGCTGGCGCTGGCGCTCGCCTTCGGGCTCGGCGGCCGCCATCTCGCGCGCGAGATCCTCGAGCGCAGCCGGCGCCGCGAGCGCGAGCCAGCGACGCAGGATTCGATCACGCACCTGTAGCCTCCTTCAGGCTCGGGCAGTCGGGATACGCTGCCGGGCCGTGCGCTCGGGCCAGCTAGACTTTCTCAGTGGCGACCCTGGCCGACGCCCACCGGTTCCCCACCGCGATTGCCGTCATCGTCGCCAATTGCGTGCCGATCGTCGGCGTCCTGGCGTTCGGATGGGATCTCCGGTCCATCATGTTCGTCTACTGGCTCGAGACCGCCGTGGTCGTGTTCTACAGCGTCCTGAAGGTCGTCACGGTCGGCGGGCCGATCACGTTGCTGTGGATGCCCGGGCACCTCGCCTTCTTCGGCGTGTTCATGAGCTTTCATCTCATGATGATTCTCGCGCTGGGCCCGACGCCCGGTGGCGGGTTCTTCCCGCCCGACATCATCCGCGAGCTGTTCCGCCGAACGTGGAGCGCCGGCATCGGCCTGGTCGTGAGTCACGGGATCTCGTTCGTGGTGAACTTTCTGGGGAACGGCGAGTACCGGCACACGACCGTCAACGAGCAGGTCGCCGCGCCGTGGAAGCGTGTGCTGATCATGCATGCCACGATGCTCGTCGGCGCGTGGTCGGTCATGCTGTTCGAGGCGCCCGTGGGGGCGCTCGTCATGCTGGCGGTGCTCAAGATCGTCGTCGACCTGCATGGGCACCTGCGGGAGCGTCAAGCGACCTCAGAGGCGGAGCCGTCTCGCTCCGCCCCGGTCCCCGCGACGACGATCGAGGGTGTGCTCGGCCTGTTCGGCGCCTTTCTCGTCTTCTGCGGCGTGGTCCTGGCGGCCGGCAGCGGGGACAGGTCTTTCGCGCATCGCGAATCAGATCCCAGTGGCCGACCGTGAACGCCGAGGTGGTCGACTGCCGTGTCCGTGAAGCGGTCGACCGGGCGCCCAACGTCTCGTACGTGCTTCGCTGCCGCTTCCGCTACGACGTCGCCGGGGTTCAGCACGTGGCGGCCTTCTCACGCACAGCACGAGCGATCAGGAGACCGTCGCCGAGATGCGGCGCTGGGTCGCACAGCATCGAGCGGCACCATGCAGCCGATCCACTATGACGCGCTGGCCCGGACCGGATCAGCTCGGTGAGCTCGGCGAGCCATCGACCGCCGCTCGTCGGTCAGACCTTGACCGCGGCCGGGGTTTCGCCGGGGCGGGCGCTCTCCTTTTGGTGATCGCCCGATGGCGGTCGCGCCGATCGCTCGCGCGCCAGGCGGTCGCGTAGCGAAGTCACTCGAACGGCCGGCCGTTCCCGCGTGTCGTGGGCCCGTGCTCGTGTGGTGGGGCCGTGCTATGGTGGCTCCGGAGGTTCCGGACGAACGTGAGCGGCGCACTGATTACGTTCGAGGGCGTCGAAGGGTCGGGCAAGACGACCCAGATGATGCGGCTCGGGCGATGGCTTCGTCGGCAGGGGCGGAAGGTGGAGCACACGCGCGAGCCGGACGGGACTCGGCTCGGCGTCGCGGTGCGCGGCCTCTTCAAGCGTCCGGGCATGCAGCCGAAGCCGCTGGTCGAAGTGTTCCTCTTCATGGCCGCGCGTCAGCAGCACGTGGCCGAGAAGATCCGGCCGTGGCTCGAGCGCGACCGCGTCGTGCTCTGCGATCGCTATGCGGACGCGACGGTTGCCTATCAGGGCTACGGTCGCGGCGTCGATCGCGATCTGATCCGTGAGCTGAATGCTCGCGCGACGAGCGGCGTCATGCCCGACCTCACCGTGCTGTTCGATCTCGATCCCGCCGAGGGGCTACGGCGAATCCGCGGGCGGCGTCTGGACAACTTCGAGCGCGAGAAGCTCGTCTTCCATCGGCGTGTGCGCCAGGGGTATCTCGAAATCCTCCGCGCCGAGCCCAAGCGTGTGCGGTTGATCCGCGCGGCGCAGCCGCCGGACGTCGTCGAACGCGACGTGCGGGCGATCGTCGAGGAGTTCTTCCGTGGCGCTTGAGCGGATCCTCGACCAGCCGCGGGCGGTGGATCTGCTTCGCCGCGCGCTGGCGAGCGACCGGGTCGCCCACGCCTACGCCTTCATCGGTCCCACCGGCGCCGGCCGGATGACGACGGCGCTCGCGTTCGCCGAGGAGCTTCTGGCCAGCCCGGCGCGGCTGCATCCCGACCTGCACGTGATCGTGCCGACGCCGCCCGACTCGAATCCGCGCGGAGCCCGCGCGATCCGGATCGGCGCGGTCCGCGAGCTCGAGCGGCAGGCCTCGCTCCGGCCCGCGATGGCGCGCCGCAAGGTATTCATCCTGGACGAAGCCGAGCGGATGACGGACGACACGCCGCAGGCGTTCCTGAAGACCCTGGAAGAGCCGCCCGCCGCGACCGTGATCGTCCTGATCCTGCCGCGGGCGCGGGCGGTCCCGGCCACCTTGCTCTCGCGCTGCCAGATCGTCCGCTTCGGGGCGCGCGCCGAGGCCGGCTCCAATGCGGCTCGGGCGCAAGCGCTCGAGCTCCTCACCGAGGTGAAGGCTCAGGGTGTCGACGCGCTGTTCCGCCGCACCGATCGTCTGGAGCGCGAGAAGGCGGAGGGCCTGGTGGACGCCTACTGGCTCTACTGCCGCGATCTGCTCCTGGCCAAGTCGGGCGCGCCGAACGGTCTTTTGATCGACACCGACCGCGCCGACGAGCTCGCGCGTGAAGCCGAGGGCTGGACCATCGATCAGATCGTCTCGGCGGTCGACGTCTGCCGGCAGGCGCGCGAGGCGCTGCTGCGCAACGTCGCCCCGCGCCTCACCCTCGAAATCGTATTGAGCCGGCTCGCCCTGCGGGCGGCATAGGATAGAGCCCCATGGACGAATATCTGATTGGTGTCCGGCTTCGCGCGACGGCCCAGGCCGACGACTATCGGGTCGGCGATCTCGCGCTCCACGTCGGCGATCTGGTGTTGGTCGAGACGGCGAACGAGACGGTGATCGGCGAGATTCGCCGGCCCCGACGCGAGATCCCCGAGGCGAAGAAGGACCGCGCGTACCCTCGCGTGCTGCGCCTGGCGACCGACGAGGAAGCCCGCGCCTATCGTGAACGCCGGGTGCGCGAGGAGCGCGCGATCGAGACCTGCCAGCGGGTCGCGCGCAGCCGGGGTCTGGTGATGAAGGTGGTCGACGTCGAGATGCACCCGGTGGCGCGCCGGACGACCGTGTACTTCAACGCCGAGGAGCGCATCGACTTCCGTGACCTGGTGCGTGATCTCGCGCGCGAGCTGCGCTCACGGGTCGAGATGCGCCAGATCGGCGCGCGGGACACCACGAAAGTCCTGGACGGCATCGGACCGTGCGGGCGCCAGCTCTGCTGCACCTCGCACCTGCGGCGCTTCGATCCGATCTCGGTGAAGATGGCCAAGGCGCAGGACATGCCGCTGACCGACAACCGGCTGCTGGGCAACTGCGGCCGGCTCAAGTGCTGCCTGCTCTACGAGTTCTCGACCTACGAGGAGCTCCGATCACGACTGCCGCGCGTGAACTCGCCCTGCGAGGCCAATTGCGGCACGAAGGGCTGCATGACGGGCAAGGTGCGGTCGATCCGTGTCCTCAAACAGAGCGTCGTGGTCGGCTTTCCTGACGGGACGCAGGCCGAGGTGCCGATCGATCTCGTCACCTGGGAAGGGCGGGCGCACATCAAGGCCCAGCTCGAGCCGTGACCGCGTTCTACCTGACGACGCCGATCTACTACGTGAACGATCGCCCCCACCTGGGGCACGCCTACTCGACGATCGTCGCCGACGCGATGGCGCGCTACCGGCGGATCGCGGGCGACGACGTCTGGTTTCTGACCGGTACCGACGAGCACGGCGACAAGATCGCGCAGGCCGCGGCCAAGGCCGGCGTGACGCCGCAGGCGATGGCCGATCAGAACTCCGCCGCGTTCCGCTCGACCTGGCAGGCGCTCGGCATCCAGTACAACGACTACATCCGCACGACCGAGCCGCGCCACCAGAAGGTCGTCCAGGCGATTCTCCAGAAGCTCTGGGACGCCGGCGAGATCTATCTCGGCAAGTACGGCGGCCACTACTGCTACGGCTGCGAGCGGTTCTACACCGAGAAGGAGATCGTCGACGGCAAATGCCCCGATCACCTGACGCCGCTCACGTGGGTCGAGGAAGAGAACTACTTCTTCAAGATGTCGAAGTACCAGAGCTGGCTGATCGACCACATCGAGCGCAATCCCGACTTCGTGCGGCCCGAGCGCTATCGCAACGAGGTGCTCGGCTTTCTGCGCGATCCGCTGACCGATCTCTCGATCAGCCGCCCGCGCCGCCGGCTCGAGTGGGGGATCCCGCTGCCGTTCGACGACAAGTACGTCACCTACGTCTGGTTCGACGCGCTGATCAACTACGTGTCGGCGCTCGGCGGCCCGGGGATCCCCGCTTCAGAAGTTCTGGCCGCACGTGCAGCACGTGATCGGCAAGGACATCGTGAAGCCGCACGCGATCTACTGGCCGTGCATGCTGAAGGCGGCCGGCATCGCGCTCTACCGGCACCTCAACGTCCACGGCTACTGGACCCTGGGCGGCCACAAGATCTCCAAGTCCGTCGGCAATCTCGTTGAGGCGCTGGCGTTCAAGGAGAAGTACGGCAACGACGCCTTCCGCTACTTCGTCCTGCGCGAGATGGTGTTCGGGCTCGACGCCGACTTCTCCGAGGAGGCGTTCGTCGGCCGGCTCAACGCCGATCTGGCGAACGATCTCGGCAACCTGGTCTCGCGCGCGACGACGTTGATCGTGAACCTCGGCCAGGGCGTGGTACCCGACCGCGCGACCGCGACCGCCGTCGAGGACTCTGTGGGCGCCGCCTTCGCCAAGGCCAAAGCCGACGTCGCGACCGCGATGGACGAGTTCGCGTTCCACCGCGCGCTGGCGGCGATCTGGGAGTTCGTCGGTGTCGTGAACCGCTACGTCGACACGACCCAGCCGTGGGCGCTCGCCAAGGATCCCGCCAAGAAGGATCGGCTCGACGCGGCGCTTTCGACCTTGGCCGAGTCGCTGAGGCTCCTCGGGATCGTGCTGACGCCGTTCCTGCCCGACGCGGCCGCGAAAATCCGTGGTGCACTCGGCCGGAGCGGTGAGCCGAAGCTCGCCGACGCGGTCTGGGGACAGTTCGCCACCGGCGCGCCGGTGCAGAAGGTCTCAGGGCTCTTTCCGCGCATCGACGACAAGAAGGCGCCGGCTGCCGCGGCGGCCACCGCCACCGCGGACGCGACGTCGCGCATCAAGATCGACGAGTTCGGCAAGGTCGAGCTGCGCGTCGCCGAGGTGATCGCCGCCGAGCCGCTGCCCAAGTCGAAGAAGCTCCTGAAGCTGACGGTGTCGCTCGGCCAGGAGCAGCGCACCGTGGTCGCGGGGATCGCCGAGCACTACGCGCCGGCCGAGATCGTGGGCAAGAAGGTCGTCATCGTGGCGAATCTCGAGGCGGCGAAGCTGATGGGCGTCGAGTCGAACGGAATGGTGCTGGCCGCCTCCGCCGGCGGCAAGCTCTCCGTCCTCACGCTCGACCGCGATTTGCCGCCCGGAGCGAAGGTCACGTGAGCCACCGCGCGTTCGGCCCGGCGCTGAGCCCGGACGAGTACGTGGACGCCATGGTGCAGGTCGCGGCCCGCGACGCCTCCATCGGCCGCGTGCTGCGGGAGATCCTGAGCCTCGACGGCGCCGTCCGATCGAGCGCCCTCGATCTGGTCGCCGCGCACCTGCGCGTGCACTCCGCGGCCGGCGACGTGCTCGACTGCATCGACTTGCTCAAGCGCGACGCGATCGCCGAGCGTCTCAGCGAGCGTCTCGCCGCCGCGCGCACGCCCGATCCGGGCGGTCCGACGACCCGCCACCCGTGTGAGCTCCGCGTTCGCGTGGATCGCCGAGTGGGGCGTCTCGTTCGCCTCGCTGACCGGCGGCGTGCTTACCCTGTTCGTGTTCCGGCGCGGCCTGCCCAACGTCGCCTATATCGTCGGCTATCTGCTGCTGCTGTGGCTGGTCTTCGCGGTGCTGGTCGAGCTGCGCCAGCCGCTCGCCGAGTCGGGTCGCCGGTCGGGCCGGCTGGTCATCACCGCGGCCGACTACACGATCCAGACGCTTTACCACGGCCTGCTTCTGTTCGTGCTGCCCGCGTACTGGGCGAGCACGACGTTGACCTCCCGCAACGTGGTCTTCCTCGGGCTTCTCGTCCTGCTCACGCTGCTGGCGACCTTCGATCCGTGGTATCGCGCGATCGTGCAGCCGCGGCCCTGGCTCGGCTACGCGTTCTTCGTCGTCTCGATCTTCGCGGCGCTGAACGTCGCGCTGCCGCTCGTCGGGCTGCCGCCGTTCTGGGCGCTCATGGCCAGCGCATTCGCCGCCTCGCTCGCGATCACGCCGGTCGTCCGGCGCGCCGGCGACCGGACGTGGGTGGGGGCTCTGCGAGTAACGGTGGCGCTCGGCGTCGTCGCGGTGGCGCTGGCGGCGGTCGGACGCGCGTGGATCCCGCCCGCGCCGCTCTTCATGGCGCGCGCGGCGATCTTGTGGGATGTACTCGACCTCGACGCCATCGAGGCGCTGCCGACGACGCTCTCGGCCGCCGAGGTGAAGGAGCGCGGGCTCGTGGCGTACACTGCGATCTACGCGCCGGCCGGCTTGCGCCAGTCGGTCAGCCACGTCTGGCGGCATCGGGGCCGCGTCATCGAGGTCGTCTCGCTGGCCCCGGTGCTCGGTGGACGCCGGGAGGGCTACCGCACCTATTCGCGCAAGACATCGTTTCCCGAAGATTCGGAAGGGCGCTGGTCGGTGGACGTCGTGACGGCCTCGGGCCAGCTGATCGGCCGGCTCAGGTTTCGAATCGTTCGATAACGGTCGACGATCCGACGCGGAGGGATGCCATGGCTGAGATGGTGCGAACCGCCGACTACTTCTACGTGATGGTGCCGGACAAGCCGGGCGAGGGCGCCCGGATCCTCGGCGAGCTCAAGCGCGCGGGTGTCAACCTGGTGGCGTATTCGGGCTTCCCGAGCGGCCGAGGCGCTCAGCTCGATCTGGTCCCGACCGATCCGGCGGCGTTCAAGGCGCTGGCCAAAGAGAAGAAGTGGAAGGTCAAGGGCCCGAAGCGCGCGTTCCTGATCGACGGCGACGATCGGCTCGGCGCCTGCGCCGACGTCCTGGGCCGGCTCGCGGCGGCGAAGATCAACGTGACGGCGATGGACGCCGTCGCGCCGCCCGGCGGTGGCCGCTATGCCGCGATCCTGTGGGTGAAGGCGCGTGACGTGAAGAAGGCCGCCGCCGTCCTCGGAGCCAGTGTGACCGCTCCCGATCTATTCGACACGCACGCGCACCTGCATTTCCCGGAGTTCGCGGGCGATTTCGACGCCGTGCTCGAGCGCGCGCGCGCCGCGGGCGTGCGGCGCATTCTGACCATCGGCACCGACGTGCCGACCTCGCGCGCCGCGGCGGAGATGGCCGCGCGCCTGCCGGACGTCTGGGCCGCCGTCGGTATCCACCCGCACGAGGCCGCGGAGGCGGACGACGCGGCGCTCGCCGAGATCGAACGACTGGCCGGCAGCGCCCGGGTCGTCGCGATCGGCGAGACCGGCCTCGATTTCTTTCGCGACCTGGCGCCGCGCGACGCTCAGGAGCGCGCGTTCCGCAGCCAGCTCGCGCTCGCGCGCCGAATCGAAAGCCCGTGCTCGTCCATTGTCGTGACGCGCACGAAGACACGCTGCGCCTGATCGGCGAGGCAGACGTGCGGGAAGCCGGCGGGATCATGCACTGCTTCTCCGGCGACGTCGGGATCGCGCGCCGGTGTCTCGACCTCGGGCTGCTGGTCTCGCTCGCGGGGCCGGTGACGTATCCGAAGCCCGGCGCGCTGCCCGAAGTCGCCCGGTTCGTTCCCGGCGATCGCCTCGTCGTCGAGACCGACTGCCCGTTTCTGCCGCCGCAACCCTATCGCGGCAAGCGCAACGAGCCCGCCTATCTCGCGATCACGGCGGCGCGCGTCGCGGAGCTGCGCGGCGAGCCGCTCGCCGACCTGGCCGCGCGCATGTCCGAGAACGCTCAGGCGCTCCTGCGGCTGTGAATCGCGGCAGCCCGCTGCGCGACAGTCGCCTTCTATCTGCGCGGACGACTCACCAAGCAGCTGACTCGGCTGGCCACGCGCGCGACCGAACCCTCCGGTGGTGCCGGCACCGCTCGACGAGGTCATTCGCGGCGGGCGGGATCCGCTGGCACTCTCGCGCCTGCTCGAGGGAGTCGAACGCGGAGCGCGAGTCGGCGGTCGCGCGCTATCTCGGCGCCCGCGGGATTCCGTTCGCCGTCCATCGTTTCGCGTCGAGCGAGGGCTCGGGCGACAACTTCGCCGTCGATCTCGGCGCAGGTGATCGCGTCGCTCCTGCTCGCCGCGCATCACGACGCGGTGGACGCGAGCCGGGCGCCAACGACAACGCCGCGGCGGTCGGGATCTTGCTGAACCTGATCGAGCGCCTCGCCGCCTCGCCGCCGCCGAAGCTCCGCCTGAGGTTTCTCTTCACCGCGGCGGAGGAGCGCGGCTATCTCGGCGCCCGCCACTACGCGCGCGAGATCGACGTCGCGGAGCTGGCCGGCGTCCTGAGCCTCGAGCTGTGCGGCATCGGCGATAGCGTGGTGATCTGGGACGCGCCGGACGCGACCCCGTTCCTCGACACGGTCAGCTCGATCCTCCGGAACATCGGGCTCGCGCGGGACGAGGGCCATCACGTTGTCGGCCGCATTCCCATGTTCGGGAGCGATCATCGCGCGTTCGCCCCGCTCGGGGTGCCGGCGTACGGGTTCACCCTGGTGCCCTCGGCGAACGCGGAGGCGCTGCGGCAGTTCGTGTTCAGCCCGGTACGCAGCGCGATTCGTCACCTGATCCGGCGCCCGGTGCCGTTCGACACGTATCACACGCCGCGCGACCGGGCAGCACCCTCGAGCCGCAGGCGCTGGCGCTGGCGCTGCGCGCGCTCGAGGCCGTTATTGCGGAAGTGCGTAGGCGGAGTCGTCGCGAGACGGAAGAGCAGGCGCCGGCTCAGCGCGGCTTCACTGGCCGGGACGAGGACGACGACCTCGCCCTGACCGCCGACGCTGAACGGATAGACCGAGTGAGCCAGCCGTGATCGCAGCAGGGTCGGGATCCCTGGCTCTCGAAGAGTCGCTTGAGGACCAGCGCTTCCGCCTGATCGCACCGGCGCACCTCGACCAGGCCGCGTTCGCCCCCGGGTCCCTGGGGAATTTCGGAAACGGGATGACCTTCCCGCGCATCGACATTGCAGTGAGTATAATCCATGCCCATGGGGCTCGTGCCCGTCCACGACGTGAGCCGGGCGAGCGTCGGCGTCGTCGTCACGTGCCCGTGCGGCGAGGTGTACCGAGCTCCGGCCGGAATACGCGGGCCGCCTCCTCGAGTGCCCGGCCTGCCGCCGCCAGCTGCGCGCGGGCCCCCGCCGAACGCTCCGCGCCCGCCGATCCCCGGAGTCGACCGCGCCTTCGATCGCGACGTGTTCCTCTTGCGCCAGCGCGTGTTCACGATCACGTCGAAGTACGAGATCTGGGCGGAGGACGGCACACCGGTGCTCTATGTGGAGCGCCCGACCTATCCCATCCGCACGCTCATCGCCTATCTGGCCGCCGTCATCGTCACGCTGACGATCATGGGCGGGAGCGGCCGGGGCCATCGCGCAGGATGGGAGCGGGCTGATCGTCCTGCTCCCCTGCCGGTGGCGGCGTTCATCTTCCTGGTGATCTCGATGTCGCTGCGTCCGCGCCGCCACGTGACGATCTATCGCGACGAGTCGCGACAGGAAACCTCTGCTCCAGGTGATCCAGGATCAGCGCGTGGCGTTTCTGACCAGGACCTATACGGTCGTGACGCCGACGGGTGAGACGCTCGCGCTGTTGCGAAAGACGTACCTGCACAACATCATTCGCAAGCGCTGGTACGTCACGGGCCCCGGGGCGAGGCCCTCGCGATGGCGATCGAGGACTCGATCGTGCTCTCGCTGCTCCGGCGGATCCTCGGCCCCCTTCTTCGGATTCCTCCGGACGAACTTCGTGTTCGTCCGCGGCACGAACGCCGAGGTCTTCGGCGAGCTCAACCGCAAGTTCACCTTGCTGGATCGCTACGTGCTCGATCTGTCGGCCGACACCGGCGCGCGCGTTCGATCGGCGCGTGGCCGTGGCGCTCGGGATCATGCTCGACACCGGCGAGCGCCGCTGACGTGAGCACCTTCCCGGAGCGCGCCGCTGCGCATCACGCCGGACATGTTGCTCTCGCGCCGTGTCGATTTCGAGCGGCGCATGAGTCGGCGTGCCGCCGGTGACGCTCGCGATCGCTCGCGCTGCTCGCGGTGATCTTCGTCGCCGAGGTCCGGATGGGGCGCTCGAGTCGCGCGAGTCGATCATCGCGATGGGCGCGCTCGCGCGCGAGCGTGTCGCCGCCGGCGAGTACTGGCGTCTCCTGACGGCGCCGTGGCTCCACGGCGGCACCGAGCACCTGGTCGGCAACGGGATCGCGCTCTACATCCTCGGCATGGTGTGCGAGGCCGCGTTCGGCCGAGTCCAGTTCGTCGTGCTCTACGTGCTGAGCGGTCTGGCGGGCTCCATCGTGAGCGTGCTGGTGAGCGCGGGTCCGTCCGTCGGCGCCTCGGGCGCGATCTTCGGTCTGCAGGGCGCGGCGATCGTGCTCCTGCGCCGCGAGCGCGAGCGGCTGCTCGTGCGCGACCGGCGCGTCGGCTTCGTGCTGCTGATCTGGGCGATCTACACGATCGCCGGCGGCCTCACCGATCCGTTCATCGACAACGGCGCGCATATCGGCGGCGCGCTGGGCGGCGCCCTCGATCGCGAGTCGGCTGCACCCGGTCGTGCTTTCGCCGATGCCGGCGGAGCGTGCGTCGGTGGTGCTCCGCTGGCTCGGGCTCGTCGTCGCGCTCCTGGCGTACGCGGTCGTTGGCTGGGTTCGCCGCTGACCGCCGAGGGCTAACCGCCGCCTCCGACCCTCTCGAGCCATGCACGCACGCGCGCGCGAACGAACGGCGCCTTGAACGGTTTCGTCAGATAGTCAGTGACGCCCGCCGCGAAACCTTCTTGCGTCTTCGCGGCGCCGGCCTCGGCGGTGATCAGCACGATCGGCACGTCGCGAAAGTACGGGTCGCTCTCGGCGCGGAGCGCGCGGGTGACGTCGGTCCCGTCGAGCCCCGGCATGAGCCAGTCGAGCAGGATCAGCGACGGGCGTACGGCGCGCGCGATGTTGAGCGCGGTTTCGCCATCGGTGGCCGTGTACAGCCGGAACGCGTCCGAGCGCAAGGTGGCCTTCAGGAGCTCCAGGATCACGGGATCGTCGTCGGCGATCAGCACGACGTGTGCGGGTGACGAGCGCGAGGCGGTGGACGCAGCGGCGCGCCGTCGCGGTCGCGGCGCGCGAGTCTCGCGACGCGTGAGCTCGATGATCTGCCCTTCGGCGGCGGCGAAGACGTCGAGCGTGCCCCCGGCCCGCCGGACGCGCTCGCGGCAGACCTCGACCAGCCGGTCGACCGCGTCGTCGTCGCGCATCGGATCGTGATGGGTGAGCGCGAGCCGCCGCACGTGCGCGGCGAGCGCGTAGTCGACGGCGGTCTCGGCGGGCGAGTGGCCCCAGTTCACCTTCTCAGGGTACTCCTCGGCCGTGTACTGCGCGTCGTGGATCACCAGGTCGGCGCCCTCGAGGAACGCGACGTGGCGCGTGTCCTCGGCGTGCGGCGAGGTCTCGCCGGGCGCGCCCATGCCGCCGCCCTGAGGCCGATCGCGCATGTGCGGCTCGTGGTCGACCGCGTAGACGACCGACGCGCCGTCGGCTTCGAGCCGGTAGCCGAGCGTGAGCGCGGGATGAGTTCAGGTACTGCGCGACGACGCGCACGCCGCCGACCGTCAGCGCTCCCTCGACGAGATCGTGGTAGCGGATCGTCGCCGAGAGCTGTGCGAGCGTGACCGGAAAGTACGGATGCTGCATCTGCGCGGACAGCACAGCTTCGAGCCGCTCGCCCAGGCCACCCGGCGCGTAGAGATCCCACTCGCCGCCAGCCGCGAACACCGGGGCGAAGAACGGAAAGCCCTGGATGTGATCCCAGTGGGTGTGCGTGATCATCAGATGCCCGCGTACGGGCTGCGTGGGCTCGGCCATCAGCGCCTGCCCGAGACGATGAGCGCCGGTGCCACAGTCGAGGACGATCAGGGTTCCGTCGTTGGCCCGCGCCTCGACACAGGACGTATTGCCGCCGTAGCGCAAGGTCGTCGGTCCGGGGGTCGCCAGTGATCCGCGCGTGCCCCAGAAGCGAATGCGCATCAGGACCTGCCGGTGCCGGTCACGACAGATCGCGCGCCGCCGGGAGACCCGGCAGCGATGTCGCGGCGCGAACCCCACGCACGATCGCGTCCGCCACCGCGTCGGCCGCCGCGAGGCCCAGCCGCGTGATGTCGGCGGGCACGGTGCCGACGGAGAGCGCGAAGAGCGTATCGCCGTCGAAGGCGGTGTGAGGCGGCGAGAGCGCCCGCGCGAAGCCGAGCATCCCGAGCGACGCGAGCTTCGCGGCTTCCGACTTGCTCAGGCGGGCGTTCGTGGCGATCGCGCCGATCGTCGTATGCTCGGGCGCGGCGAATCGCTCGAGCGCGCGGCCGCCCGCCAGCTCGCGCGCCGAGTCGACGAGGCGGAGACTTTCGGGCGATTCGCGGGCGCCGGCGATCAGCGCGCCTGTGTCGGGGTCGCGCACGTCGCCGACCGCGTTCACGACCACGATCGCCCCCACGACGACGTCACCGAGCCGTCGCGAGGCGCTGCCGATTCCGCCGCGCATCGCCCGGGCGATGCGGTGCACCTTGCCCACCGTTGCGCCCGTTCCCGCGCCCACGTTGCCCTCGGCGACCGGGCCGGCGGCGGCGCTGGCGGCGGCCTGGGCGCCCATCTCGCGAGTCGGGCGCGCGCGCCCGCCGCCCACGTTGAGATCGAAGATGAACGCGCCCGGGACGTGCGGCACGACGGTCGGCCCGGCCGCGAAGCCGCGGCCCTGCGCCTCGAGCCAGCGCATCACGCCCCAGATCGCTTCGCCGCCGAATCGGCTGCCTCCGCCCAGAACGACGCCCTCCACGGTCGGCACGAGGTGACGAGGATCGAGATAGTCGAGCCCGACGACGTCGTTGGCGCCGCCGCGCAGCTCGGCGCCGGCGACGGCGGGACGATCGCAGAGCACCACGGTGACGCCGGTGAGTCCCGTGAGATCGGTCGCGTGGCCGACGCGGATCCCAGGAACGTCGGTGATCAGGGCTTGCGGCTCACGTCGGCGGCCGGAGGCGGCCGGCGGCGACTTCGCCCGCCAGCTCGAGCGCGCGCTGCGCGAGCGCCCGCGCGAGCGGGTGATGCACGAGCGAGCCCTGGTCGTCGGTGAATGCCGCTGCGGCGGCCGCCGCGATCGCCGCGTGCTCGCTCCGGTCGATCGCGCCGAAGATCCACGCCATCTCGGCGAAGCGACGGCCCCAGCGGCGCCGCGCCTCGGGCGAGAACTCGCGCTCGATCACGCGCGCCAGAATCGCCTCCTGGCGCTCGGCCTTGATCTGGTCGGAAACCACGAGCCGGCTCTCGCGCGCCTCCTGAACTTCGAGGGCGTCGCTCTGGACCGTCTCGGGATCGAGGAACCAGCCGGCCATCTCGGGGAGCCCGAGCAGCTCGACCGAGCGATCGGCGAGGGCCGGATCGGCGGCCGGCAGGGACGGCGGCCCGGCCGGCGCGACGTCCGCGAAGAACGGCTGCCAGCGCCCGAACGTGGCCGGCGGCGACGTGCCACGCTCGCGATGCAGCTCGAGCGCTTCGACCACGAGGCCCAGGGCGCGCGCCGGCTCGGTCTCGACCCACGGAAGCTTCTGGGCCGCGCGCAAGGAGGCCAGCTCCGCCTCGAGCCGCCGCTTGGTGATGTCGCCACCGGCAACCTCGGCGATGCCGACGACGTCGTTGACGATCAGCGAGCAGAGCGCCCCGCCCCCGTAGGCGCCCTCGAACAGGATCCACGCGGCGCGAGATCCGCTGCCGTCGATGCCCGAGAGCCAGGCGCGCACGGCGTGCGGCGTGCCGCGACGAACCACGGGTGCGGTCGGCGGGGCCGGCGCGGGTACGACGCCGCGCTGTGAGAGCCGGTAGAGCGCCCGCTTCGCGGCGCGGCGCACGACGCGGTCCGCGGCGCGCTCGGCGAGGTCCGCCCAGCGCCGGAAGGGCGCCGGCGCCGTGCTCGTTGGCGAACGCGCGCAGCTTCTCGTCGAGGGCCGCCTCGGACAGGCCGCGCAGCGACGCCGCGTCGAGGCTCGGGTCGCTCATCCGAATCGAAGCTGGAAGAACGGATGCGCCGGGTGATCGACGAAATAGACGCGGCGCGTGTAATCGAGGGCGCCCGCGTAGCCTTCGAACCGGTCGGCGAGGCGCCGAAAGAGCGGTGCCGCGGCCGCGGCTTCTGCGCGCGAGGTTGCCCGGCCGTGCTCGGACACGAAATGGTAGGCGCGCTTGCCCTGGCCGACGTAGTAGCCGACCGACGCCGGTGCGCTCCACGCGCTCCCGAAAGATACCGGTCATGAACAGCGTGAAGTCGCCGATGTGCTGGGACACCGTGACCTCGTGCTCGGGCTGGAAGTAGGACCCGTCCCAGGCGGTGCCGGCTTCGAGGAGCATCTCGACGACGGTCTCGAGCCGCGGGATCGTCGTGCCACGCGGATAGAGGTTCTCGGTCCGTGCAAAGCGGGTCAGCAGATCGGCGAGGTACGGCGAGGCCGGGTCGTTGCCGATGGACAGGTCGTGGAAGCTCGCTCGAATCGCCCGCTCGAAGAAGGCGCGAAGCTCCACAGCTCGGATGATAGCAAATTCTGAATTTTGCTAGAATTCGAGCCCGTGGCCGATCGGCCGAACGCGACGGATCCCCTGGTTCCTCGTCGCCGCGAGCGTGGTCCTCCTCTTGCTCGTTCTGTACGTGCTGTTCGTCGGCTACGTGCCGTCGAAGCAGCGTGTCGCCGGTCTCGAGGCCGAGCTGAAGGACCTCTACAAGCGCGAGGCGGAGCTCCAGACGCGGATCGCCCAGCAGGATCAGCGGTACGCCCTCCGCGAGCGGCCAGATTTCCGCGCTGACGAGCCGAGCGCGACACGCTGATCCGTCGCCTGGAGGAGCTCGGAGGCAGCTCTGGCCGCCGCTCGCCGACAGCCCGCTGACCCGCCTAGGACTCTAGGCCAGGTTCGCATACTACTTTCGGTAGTCCCGGTGTTCATGCTATCGTGCGGCGCCGGCAGAGTTGCAGTCGCGACCACAGCCAGGAGGGGGAACGATGACCGATCGGAACGAGCAGTCCCCGGAGCAGGCCGGCATCAGCCGGCGTGACACCCTCAAGCTTGCCGCGGCGATCGCGGCGTTCGGCGTCGCCATGGGCGTCCGCCCAGCCGACTCGATCGCCCAGGGCAAGACCGAGGGCAAGACCGAGAGAGGCAAGACCGGAAGGCAAGACCGACGGCAAGGCGGAGGGAAGACCAGCGGCAAGGCCAGCGAGGCCAAGAGCGAGGCAAGTCCGGCGGCAAGAGCCGGAAGGTAAGTCTGGTGGCTAAGACCGAAGGCAAGTCCGGCGGCAAGACCGAAGCTGGCAAGGCAAGGCGGAAGGAAAGCAATAGGGTGATCCTTCGTCAGGAGCACGGCCGTTCCATACCGTGATCTCCTGGGGAAGGTCGACTTCAGCCTCGAGCGAGGCAGCCGCTTCTCGTACGTCTGCAACGCGTGCAAGCGCTGCTGCTACGGCAAGGCGATCCGCGTGGGGCCGTACGAGGCGCTGCGCCTCGCTCGCGAGGCTGGGTCTGACGACGACCGAGTTCTTCGCCCGCCACACCGAGGCGGGCGGCACCGTCCTGCAAACTCGCGAGGATCGCTCGTGCGTCTTTCTGGACGAGCGCGGCTGTAGCGTCCATCCCGACCGGCCGCTGGCGTGCCGCATCTACCCGCTCGCGCGCTGGGTCGATCCCGACGGCCACGAGAGCTTCGGCCACCTGGAGCCGCACCCCCAGACGGCCGGCGTCTACGGCGACAAGGGCACCGTTGCCGACTACCTCGCGGCGCAGGGACTGGCGCCGTACTTCGCGATGGGCGATCGATACGGCACCGTCGTACGAGCGCATGGTCGGTCTGCTGGAGCGCATGGCGCCCGCCGAGAACGAGCGGCGCGCCGAGCGCCGGGCCGAGGTCGACGAGATGGATGCCGGCGCCGTCGCGACGTCGTTCTTCGACGTGGACGCGACCGTCGCGCGACTACTGCCGCGCCCGGAATCTCGCCGTGCCGACGGAGATCGACGCGCTCATCGACTTGCACATCCAGCGCCGTCGGCGCGTGGCTCGACGAGCTGGAGTCTCGCCTCCCGCCGGGTTAGAGCAGGGACAGGAGCTTCTCGTTCGTCTCGCGCAGCCCGACCGAGAACCGCAGGTGGCCGGGAAGCCGATGCCGGCGCCGTCGCGAACCAGGATGCCCGACGCGCATGAGGCGCGTGCGGAGGCCCGGGGCGTCCGGCACGGCGACCAGCAGGAAGTTCGCGTGCGAGGGCGGGAACGCGTACCCGCGCTTGGTCAGCTCCGCGCTGAGATAGCGCGCGCTCCTCGAGCACCAGCTGCGTCGTGTTCTCGGTGTGCGCGTGGTCCTCGAGGGCCGCCAGCGCCGCGACCTGGCCGAGCCGGTTCACGTTGTAGGGCGCGCGGACGCGGTTGAAGCGGTCGATCGTCTCGGCGCTCGCCGACCGCGTACCCCACCCGCAGCCCGGCGAGCCCCGCGATCTTCGAGAAGGTGCGGAGCACCACCAGCCGCGGGTAGCGCTCGAGGAGCCGGATGCCGTCGGCGTGATCGCGGGTCGTCGCAGAAATCGATGTACGCCTGGTCGAGGACGACCAGCGGCGAGTCCGAGCCCAGCGCGTCGAGGAACGCCAGCAGGGGCCCCGGCGGATGATGGTCGTCGCCGGATTGTGCGGCGAGCAGAGCATCACCGCCTTCGTGCGGTCGTTGACCCGGCGGAGCACGTCGTCAAGATCCGCGTCGTACCCGACCAGCGGGCTCGCGACCACACGGGCGCCGGCCAGCCGCGCCGAGATCTCGTAGGGCTCGAAGGAGGGCGTGGGGACGACCACTTCGTCGCCGGGCTCGAACGCCGCCGCGGCGATGAGCGCGATCAGCTCGTCGGCGCCGTTGCCGACGACGATCTGGCTCGGGGCGACTCCATGGCTTCGCCCGAGCGCCTCACGCAGGGCGGTCGATCCGCCGTCGGGATAGAGGTGGATCCGGGCCGCCTCGCGCTCGACGGCGGCCACGGCCCGCGGTGAGGGGCCGAGCGGGTTTTCGTTGGCCGAGAGCCGGACCAGGTCGGACCGCCCGAGCTCCCGGGCGAGCGCCTCGAGGGGCAGGCCCGCGTCGTACGGGATGAGGCCGTCGAGGACGGGGCGCCAGAGTCGTCTCATCCGCTCATTCTAGTAAGTCTGCGCCGCATTTGACAGTCTTCCTACCGCGTTGCTACGCTCGTCCTGTCATGTCCGTCGAGCTGTTTCGCCGGGCCCGGCGTGCCGAAGCAAGGGCCGAGCGCGCCGAAGACCGGCGTCGCCTTCGGCTCGACTTCTTCCGTCAGGCGCTCGCGCAGGGATTCGACTCCCTGAAGGTGAGGCACGCCGAGGGCGCGTCCGGGCGGGAATCGGTCCGCACGCACGCCCGACTGATGGACGATGTCATCTTCTCGCTGACCCGGCTCATCGCGGACGACGCCGACCGAGCACGACTCGAGCCGACCGCCCTGCGTCGTCACGGCGCTCGGCGGCTACGGCCGGGGCGAGCTCCATCCGCTCGTCCGACATCGATCTGATGGTGGTCTACGACGCGCCGAGCTCGCGCCGTACGTGCAGCGCATGATGCAAGAGCTTCTCTACTCGCTGTGGGACCTCGGGCTCCAGGTCGGCCACAGCCTGCGCTCGCTCGACGACTGCGTGGCGATGGCGCGGACGGACTTCCCGAGCCGCACCTCGATGCAGGAGGCGCGGTTCCTGCGCCGGCGACCGGCGGCTCTTCGGCCGGTTCCGCACGCGTGCTGCGCGAGAACGTCTACCGGCGCGACTTCGCCCAGTTCCTGGAGACGACCCTGACCGAGCGGGACCAGCGCTACCGCACGCTACGGCGCCTCGCCCTACATCGGCGAGCCGAACGTGAAGGAGTCGGCGGGCGGGCTGCGCGACGTCCACACCGCCATGTGGCTCGGCGCCGCCAAGTTCGGCGCGCGCACGCTGCGCGAGCTCAGCGACAAGGGGCTCATCACGCCGCGCGAGCAGGCGTCGACCGACGCGGCGCTGACCTTCCTCTGGCGCGTGCGCAACGAGCTCCACTTCTTCTCGGGCCACAAGAACGACGTGCTCGTCGCGCGACCTGCAGCCGCGCATCGCGAAGAACCTCGGCTACGAGAACGACGAGACCTCGCTCGGCGTCGAGCGCTTCATGCGCGACTACTACCTGCACGCGCGCGCGATCCACCGCGTCTCGCGCCGGCTGATCGCGCGCTGCCAGGAGACGCTGTCGCGGCGCGGCTCGGCCGGGCCGGCGCCAGCGCGCAGCAGGCGCTGGCCGACGGGCTCGTGTTCTTCGACGGCCAGCTCCATCTGGCCGATCGGGATTCCGGCCCGCTGCGCGCCGAGCCCACGCGACTCATGAAAGTCTTCTGGCACCTGCACCGGCTCGGCTGCGAGCTGTCGCTCGACCTCGAGCGCGCGCTCGAGGATTCGCTCGTACCTCGGCGGACGGCTCGTTCCAGCGATCGATCGCCGGTACGCGATCTGTTCCTCGACATCTGCCGGACGTGGGGACGCGTGGCGCAGACGTTCTCGGAGATGCACGAGCTCGGGCTGCTGGGACGATTCCTGCCGGAGTTCGGCGCGCTGACGTGCCTCGTGCAGTACGACGTCTACCACAAGTTCTCGGTCGACCAGCACTCGCTCCTCGCCGTCGAGCACCTCGAGGCGCTGGCGCCCGGCCAGTCCGCCGAGTCGGAAGGCGCCGCGCAGGTGCTGAGCGAGGTCGAGAAGCCCGAGCTCCTCATGCTCGGGATGCTGCTGCACGACGTCGGCAAGGCCGAGGGACACGGCCACGTCGCGAAGGGCATCCCGCTGATCCGCGAGCTCGTCACGCGCCTCGAGCTCGACCCCGAGGACGGCGCGCTGGTCGAGTTCCTGGTGGCGCACCACCTGACCATGTCGCACATCGCCCAGCGCCGCGACATCGACGATCCGAAGACGATCGCCGACTTCGCGGCGACGGCCGGCGATCCGCAGCGCCTGCGGATGCTCTACCTGCTCACGTGGGCCGACATGCGCGCGGTCGGGCCCGGCGTCCTCACCCCGTGGCAGGCGACGATCCTGCACGAGCTCTACACGCGCACGCTCGCCCGGCTCACCGGCGGGCGGCGCGAGCGTCCGAGCCGGACGCAGCTCGCCGAGCGGCTGCGGGTGGCGCGTCGGCGACGAGCTCTCGCGCGCAGGCGGTGAAGGCGCACCTGGCGATGATGTCCGAGCGCTATCTCGCCACGACCGGCGTGCAGCGGATGGCCGAGCACCTGAGCATGCTCCAGCAGCTCAACAGCACGTCGGTGGTGACGGAGCTGTTCCACCATCCGGATCTCGGCTCGTCCGACCTGGTCGTGGTCACGCGCGATCTGCCGGGACTCTTCTCGCTGATCGCCGGCACGCTCGCCTCGCAGGGCGTGAACATCATCTCGGCCCAGATCCACACGCGCGGCGACGGGATCGCCATCGACACCTTCCAGGTCAACGACCCGAGCGGCGATGCCGTGACGTCGCCGGCGTACTGGGGTCGGACCCTGGACGCCTTGCGAATGGTGCTGACGGGCGACGCCCAGGTCGCGGCCTTGCTCGAGAAGCGGCGCGCCGCCGGGCGGGCCGCCGCCGGGGCCGAGGGCTCCGTCAAGATCACCCTCGACAATCACCTCTCCGACGACTACACCGTGCTCGAGGTGAAGTGTCCCGACCGTCTGGGCCTGCTGTATCTGGTCACGAAGACGCTCGCCGGATTCGGCCTCGACATCGCGACGCGCGCGGATCGCGACCGAGATCGATCACGCGGTCGACACGTTCTACGTCCACGACGGCCAGGGTCGCAAGGTCGAGGACGCCGACGCGCTCGGACGCGTTCGCGAAGCGCTCGAGCAGGCGCTCGTCCAGCCGATCTGACGATGCTCGGCCGCTACCGAGAACCCATGCGCAGCTGGATCGACCCGATCGGGCTCGCGCTCTATCGCCAGCTCCATCTGCGGCCGAATCATCTGACGCTCATCGGGCTCGGCGTGAGCCTCCTGGCCGCGACCGCGTTCGGCGCCGGGCGGATTCGCAGCCGGCGGCTGCCCTCCTCATCCTGGCGGGGCTGTGCGACTTCTTCGACGGCTCGCTGGCGCGCGCCTCCGGCCAGGTGTCGGCGTTCGGGGCATTCCTCGACTCGGTCATCGATCGGTACTCCGACCTGGTGGTGCTGCTCGGCGATCGTCGTGCTCTACGCCCAGCACGTCCCACACGCGCGGCGCCATCGTCGCGATGGCGGGACTGATCGGCTCGATGATGGTGAGCTACACGAAGGCGCGCGCCGAGTCGATCGGCGTGCGCTGCACCGTGGGCATGATGGAGCGTCCGGAGCGCATGATCTGCCTGATCGCCGGCGCCCTGCTCGATCTGCTCGAGCCGGCGCTCTGGCTCCTCGCCGTGCTCTCGAATCTCACCGCGCTGCAGCGGATCGCGTTCACGTGGCGGGCCACGCGCGACGCCGCGCTGCTGCGCGTTCTGCTGGTCGCCGCCGTGCTGCTGGCGCCGGTCGCCGTCGTGGCGGAATCCGAGGCGCCCGGCGACCGACTCAGAGCCCCAGCGGACGTGGGCGGCGGCCATCGAGGCCTACCAGCTCGGCGACGTCGACCCGCTGATTCGCGAGTTCAGCACCGACGCGGCCAAGGACAGCGTGATCGGCGATCACGTCCGCTATCTGCTGGCCGAGGCGCTCTCCCGCGGCGACGATCTCGCCGGCGGCCCGCGCGGCCGCGCTGAGCGTCGTCGACCGCTATCCGAAGAGCCGTCTGGCGCCGCGCGCGCTGCTGCTCGCGGCGACGCTCGACCTGCGCGCGGATCAGGATGCGCCGCGCAGACCGTGCTGGTGCGACTGATCAACGCGTATCCCGACTCGCCCGAGCTGCCCGACGCGCTCTATCTGCTCGCGCAGACCGCCGAGGCGCTCGGCCAGCTCGACGCCGCGGCGCTGACCTACCGGGACGTGCGGCTCCTCACGCCGGCGAGCGGCTACGCCGACGGCGCGAGCGATCGCATCGCCGCGCTGCAGGCCGGGGTGTTCGCCTGCCCCCGTTGACGGCGACCCAGCGGGTCGAGCGGGCCGAGCGACTGCTCCGCGCCAACGTGCCCGATGTGGCGCATGAGCGAGGCCCAGTCCATCGTCGACGAGACCAAGGAGGGCGCCGTCGTGACGCGCGCGCTGCGCGTGATCGTCGACGCGTCGCGGAGCCTCCGGCCGCTACGACGTGGCGGTTCGCGACCTTGGGGCTCGTGATCGATCGCTCGCCTGCCGAGCGGCGCCCGGCGCTCAAGCTCGAGCAGGCGCGGCTGCTACGTGCGCGGCGAACGGACCCGAGCCGCGCGCTCACCGGCGCTCGACGGGATCGCCGGGACGGGCACCGAGGCCGAGAAGGCCGAGGCGCTCTTACCTGAAGGCCCGCGTGCTCGAAGATGTCAACCGCGAGGCCGATGCGATCACCGCCTACCGCGCGGTCGCCGCGCAGTTTCCGACCCGTGAAGCGGCGGCCGCGTCGCTCTGGCGGCTCGGCTGGCTCGCCTACGTCAAGCGCGACGCGCACGGCGCTCAGCAGAGCTGGACGCGCCTGGCCGAGCTCGGCAGCTGCCGGCGCCTACCGGATGCCCGCGCTCTACTGGACCGGCCGGGCGCGCGAGCAAGCGGGCGGCGCGGAGGCGGCGGACCTCTACAGCCAGATTCTCGCCGAGGCGCCCCGGAGCTACTACGGGATGCTCGCCGCCGGCCGGCTCGGCCGCGTCAGAGAGGGCGGCGTGGCAGGGCGAAGATCGTGCTGCCGCCCGAGCCTCGCGAGGCGCTGACCGACGATTCGGGCTTCGCGCGGGTCGTGATGCTCCGGAGGCTCAATCTCGATCGACGAGGCCGCGGCGGAGCTCGATGACGCCGTGCAGGGCGCGGGCGGCAACCCGGTTCGTCTCTACGGTCATGGCGGGCGTGTACATCGAGGCGGAGCGCTATCACATGGCCCTGCGGATCATGCGCCGACACTTCCAGTCGCTCGCGGCCACCGGCGACCCGACCTTGCCGCGCGCGTTCTGGGAGATGTTCTACCCGTACGCGTGGCGCGACGAGATGCGGGATGCCGCGCAGCGCGCGGGGAATCGATCCGTATCTGGTCGCCGCGGTCGTGCGCGAGGAGTCGAGCTACTATCCGCGCGCGACGTCACCGGTGGGCGCGCGGGGGCTGATGCAGCTCATGCCGTCGACCGCGCGCCTGATGGCGACGCGGCGACCTCGAGGATCCCGGCTTCAACATCGAGCTCGGCACGCGCTTCCTCGCCGGGCTGATGCGCGAGTTCAGCGATCCGCGGCTGGCGCTGGCCGCCTACAACGCCGGACCCAATCGCGCGTGCGCCAGTGGCTGAAGCACGCGGCGCAGCGACGACATCGAGGCGTTCGTCGAGCAGATCCCGTTCGACGAGACGCGTCTCTACGTCAAGAAGGTCGTGCTCTCCTGGGACGAGTACCGCCGGATCTACGGCAGTCCGTGAGCCTCGAGTCGCTTCGCGGAATCCGACATCGTGAACGTCGATCTGCCCTACGGCGAGACCACCCTGACCGCGACGCTGCCCGCGCGCACGCGCGTCTTCTCGAACACGCGAAGCGGTCGTCACGCCGCCCGCCGTCGAGCGACCTGACGACGGCCGTCGGCGAGGCGCTCGCGCACCTGCTCGGCCTGCCTCGTCTCGGCGAGCTGGTGAAGCCGCGCTCGCGGGTGACGATCGCGTTCGATGACGCGACGGTGCCCTCGTACGGGCCGATCCGCATCGATCGCCATCGAGGCGGTGCTCGGCGAGCTGGCGGCGGCCGGCGTCGCGCGAGGGCCAGGTCTCGCTCATCTGCGCCAACGCGCTCCATCGAAAGCTGCGCCCGGCGCGAGCTCGCGCGAATCATCGGCGCTCCGCCTCGTCGCGCGAGTTCGGCGAGCGGCTCTCGTGCCACGACGCGGAGGACCCGGACGGCCTCGTCGATCTCGGACGGACGCCTGAGCACGGCTATCCGGTCGTCGTGAACCGTCTGCGTCGCCGAGTCGGACCTTCTCGTCTACGTGAACGCCGGGCACATGCGCGGCTTCAACGGCGGCTGGAAGTCCGTGTGCGTCGGGCTCTCGACCTACGCATCGATCCGCGTGACCCACACCCCGACGGCATGTCGATGTCGGTCCACGGCAACCGCATGCACGCCGTGCTCGACGAGATGGGCCGACATCTCGAGCGCCGGCTCGGCCGGCGCGTCTTCAAGATCGACACGCTCGGCGCCGATCCCTTCTCGGTGACCGGGTCGTCGCCGGCGCGGTCGCCGACGCGCGGCGGCGCGATCGTGAGCGCGATGGCGGCGATGTTCCCGCCGCGGCGCGACCAGGCGAGCGAGCGCTTCGACGTCATCGTCTACGGCGTGCCCGACGGAAGCCCGTACGCCGTCTTCTCGCACGTGAACCCGATCCTCACGCTTGATCTCGTCGGGGCTCGGCTACCTCGGCGGGCTCGTCGAGGCGATCGGCAAGCCGGGCTGCACCGTGATCATGGCGACGCCGGTCCCGAGCGCTGGGATCGCGTCGCGCATCCGTCGTATCCGGACGTGTGGGAGCGCGTGCTCGGCAACGACGCGCGATCCGCACGAGATCATGCGGCGCTTCGCCGACGACTATGCGCGACGCCCGGACTACGTCGAGGCGTACCGCTCGCGGTTCGGGTTCCATCCCGTCCACGCCATCTTCGCGGTCTATCCGCTCAAGCGCCTCGGCCACGTCGGCCGCGTGATCGTCGCCGCGCCGCGCGACCCGACGGTCCCGCGCCATCTGGGCTTCGAGGTCGCCGGCAGCGTCGAGGAGGCGGTGGCGCTCGCCGAGAAGGCGCACGGCGCGGGCGCGTCGATCGCCCTACGTGAAGCAGCGCCGCGCCGGCATCGAGCTGATGACCTGCGCCGAAGCGGCTGGCCGCTGTCGGTGCCGCTCGACGGCTTTGCCGCTGGCGGAGCACGCGGAGATCGCGCGCGAGGCCGAGCGGCTCGGCTACGCCGACGCGTGGTCGCTCGAGGCGGACGGCGTCGACTGCTTCGCGCCGCTCGCGGTCGTCGGCGCGGCGACGTCGATGCGCTTGGGCACGGCGATCGCCAACGTGTTCACGCGCGGCCCGGCGACCCTGGCGATGTCGCGCGGCCGGCATCGCCGAGGTCGGCGCCGGGCCGCTTCTGCCTGGGCATCGGCGCGGGCTCGCAGCCGATCGTCGAGTCGTGGAACGGCGGCGTGTTCAGCCGGCCGGCGACGCGGGTGCGCGAGACGGCCAAGTGCTCCGCGCCGCGCGCTCGGCGGCGAGCGCGTCGTGTTCCGGGGCGAGACCTTCTCGGTGGACGGCTTCCGGCTGAGCGCGACCGCCGGGCAGCCCGATCCCGATCTACGTCGCGGCGCTACGGCCCGGGATGCTGCGCGTCGCCGGCGAGGTGGGCGACGGCGTGATCATCAACTGGCTCTCGGCGGAGCGACGTGCCCGAAGTCGATCGCCGTCTGTCGCGAAGGCCGCGAGTCGGGCCGGCCGCGATCCCGCCGCCCTCGAGATCACCGCGCGGCTCCTGATCAACGTCGATCCGCCGAGCCCGCAGTCGGAGCTGGCGGTGCGCCGGCACGTCACCGCGTACCTCAACGTGCCGGTCTATCGCGCGTTCCAGGAGTGGCTCGGGACGAGGCGAGGCGCTCGAGCCGATGTGGAGCGCGTGGCGGACGCGGCGACCGGAAGACTGCGGTGGCGGCGGTGCCCGCGCGAGGTCATGGACGATCTGATCATCCGCGGCATCGATGGAGACGATCCGCGCCCACGTCCAGCGCTATCTGGACGCCGGCGTCGACACCGCGTTTCTCGCACGCTCTCGACCTCGAGCAGGATCCGGCGCGCCGGCGCGCGATCCAGCTCGACGCGCCGCGCGCTCGCGCCGGCTACGCGGCCGGCTCCGAGCCGACCACGCTGACGAACGACACGCACTCGCCGGGCGCGCCGCCGAGGTTGTGGGTGAGCGCGAGCTTGCGGCCGCGCGCCACGCTGGCGATCTGGCGCTTGCCGGCCTCGCCGCGCAGCTGCAGCCACGCCTCGAAGAGCATGCGCAGGCCCGAGGCGCCGATCGGATGGCCGAAGCGACTTGAGGCCGCCGTCCGGGTTCACCGCCAGCTCGCCGTCGAGATCGAACGTGCCGGCCAGCACTTCCTTCCACGCGGTGCCGCGCTGAGGCGAAGCCGAGGTCCTCCATCAGCACCAGCTCGGTCGGCGTGAAGCAGTCGTGCACCTCGGCCATCGCCAGCTCCTGCGCGCGGGTCCTGATCCCGGCCTGGGCGTAGGCGTCCGACGGCGGACGCCACCACCTCGGGGAAGGTCGTGTAGTCGTAGTCGGGATCGATGCGGCCCGGCGGCGGGGCCGGCGATGAACGACAGCGCCTTCACGTAGAGCGGGCTTGTCGGTGTAGCGGTGCGCGTCCTCGGCGCGGACGATGATGGCGGCCGCCGAGCCGTCGCTGACACGCCCGAGCAGTCGAAGATGCCGAGCGCGCCGGCCACGAGCGGCGAGCAGGCGATCGTCTCCTTCGGCACTTCCTTGCGGAACTGGGCGCGCGGGTTCAGCGCGCCGTTCTTGTGGTTCTTCCAGGCGATGCGCGTCATCACGTCCTTCAGTGGCCGCGTCCTCGACGCCGTACTTCTTGGCGTAGGCCGGCGCCAGCAGGCTGAACGTGGCGGGGGCGGTGAGCCCCGCGCCGGGTGCCGTCGCTCCGGCACGCGGCTGGCCGGACAGGCCGGAGATGCCGGAGTCCTTCAGCTTCTCGACGCCGATGGCCATCGCGATGTCGTAGGCGCCCGATGCGACCGCGTAGCACGCGTTGCGGAACGCCTCGGAGCCGGTGGCGCAGTAGTTCTCGAGCCGGCTCACCGGCTTGTAGTCGATCTTCAGCGGGCGCGAGAGCGTGAGGCCCGCTCTGGCCCGGAGAAGAGCGTGCCGAGCCAGAACGCGTCGACCGTCGGACAGCGCGATGCCCGCCGACGTCGAGCGCGTCCTTCGTCGAATCGACCAGCAGATCGTTGACGCTCTTGTCCCAGTGCTCGCCGAACGGCGTGCAGCCCATGCCGACGATCGCCACCCGGTCGCGGATCCCGTTGCTCGCCATCGTCCTGACCTCCTCGGTCGCCGATCGATCACTACGCGGAGCAGTCAATTCTATCAGGGCGCTCTCGAGCGCGCAGGTATGCTGGCCATGGCCGTGAGCGAGGTGGAGCCGGGCGATCGCGGTCGCGGCCTTCGTCGCCTCCTACGTCGGGCTGGCGCTCGGCCGCGTTCCCGGCTTCCGGATCGACCGCACCGGCGTCGCGATCATCGGCGCGGCCGTCATGGTCGTCTCGGGCGCCGTGCCGTGGACTGACGCCGTGGCCTCGGTCGACGCGCCGACGCTCGTCCTGCTGTTCGGGATGATGATCGTCACCGCGTATCTGCGTCTCTCCGGCTTCTTCCGGCTCGTGATGACGTGGGCGCTGCGACGGGCGAAGACGCCGCGCGACGATGCTCGGCGGCGGTCGTCGGTCGCGTCCGGCGTCCTCTCCGCGTTCTTCGTCAACGACGTCGTGTGCCTCGTCATGGCGCCGGTGGTGCTCGAGGCGACGCGCCAGCTCGCGCTGCCGCCGGTCCCGTATCTGATCGCCCTCGTCACCGCCGCGAACGTGGGGAGCGTGGCGACCTTAACAGGAAACCCACAGAACATGCTCGTCGGGAGCTTCTCGGGGATCAGCTACCGGACTTTCCTCGCCCGCGAGGCGCCGATCGCCATCGTGGGCCTCGTCTGCGTGTTCGCGGTCACCGCCCTCGTGTATCGGCGCCAGCTGCCGAACGCGCCGCTGGAGATCACGCCCGACACGCGGCTGGCCGTGCACTATCCTCTCATGTTCAAGACGATCAACGCCACCCTGGTGATGCTGGTCGCCTTCCTGGCCGGCGTGCCGATCGCGATCGTCGCGATCGCGGGCGCGCGTGGACGCTCTTCACGCGTCGGGTGAACCCGGAGAAGGTCTATCGCGAGATCAACTGGAGCCTGCTCGTTCTCTTCGCCGGTCTCTCTCGTGGTGACGGCGGGCCTCGAGCACTCCGGGACTGATCGCCGTCTCTCCTGCGCTGGGCGGCAGCGGCGAATCTCCAGAGCCCCGCGGTGCTGACGGTCGCCACTGCGGTGCTCTCGAATCATCGTCTCCAACGTCCCGGCGGTGCTCGTATTCAAGCCGTTGGTCGCGTCGTTCGACGAGCCGCGGCGTGCGTGGCTCGTGCTCGCGATGGCCTCGACCTTCGCCGGTAACCTGACGATCCTCGGAAGCGTCGCGAACCTGATCGTCGTCGAGGCGGCGCGGGCGGCGTCGTGTCGAGATCGGACTTCGTCGAGTACTGCAGGGTTGGCGTCCCGGTAACGCTCGGTGACCCTGTTCCTCGGCTGGCTCTTCCTCGCCTGGTTCTGAATGAGGTCAACCACATGATCATCGTCTCCGGGCGAATCCACGTGCGTCCCGGCGCGCGGCCGAGTTCCTGACGTCTTCGCTGGGCGCGGTCGCCCAGGCGCGGCAGTCTCGCGGCTGCCGCGACTTCGTCGTGGCCGCGGACCCGATCGAGCCCGACCGGGTCAACGTCTACGAGGAGTGGGAGTCGGAGGAGGCGCTGTTCGACGTTTCGCGGCGCCGGGCCCGGATGAGGATCTGACGTCCAGCATCGTGCGCGCCGACGTCTCCCGCCACGTGGTCGCGTCCTCCGGTCCGCCCTAGCGTAGGCGGGCGGCGCCTGAATCAGCCGCGGAGCGGCCGGCGCCTTCCAGAAGTAGTTGTGGACGCCGCCCGCGGTGAAGAGCCGGCGGAACGTCATCTCCACGCGGTCGCCGATCTTCACCGACGCCGGATCGACGTCGGTCAGCTCGCACTGAAATCGGCCGCCGCCCTCGAAGTCGATGACCGCGGCGACCACGGGCGGCGAGAGCGAATACGCGAGCCGGTCCACCGTGAACGTCGCGATGGTCGCCGGGACATCGGCGAGTCGCTCCGGCGCCATCCGGTCGACGGCGTGGCACTTCACGCACACCCGCTGCGGCGGGACCTGCCTGGCGCCGCACGCCTGGGCAACGGCTGCCGGTGAACGCGAACTTCCACGACTCGGCGCGGAACGACGGCGGCGCCGCCGGGGCGCTCCGGATCGGGCCGGCGCGGCAGTTCTCGCGGAAGAAAGCCGCGCCAGGTCAAGAATGTCGCGTAGGTGACGACGCCCGGCCGACCGCGAGCTGCGCGGCCACCGACGGCGCCGGCCGACGCGCGCGGCGATCGGCTGCCGTCGTCCGCCAGATCGTCGAGACGTCGCAGCCGTCGGCCAGCGAGACCACGGCGATCAGCTCGTCAGGCTTCGCGCGGTCGAAGCGCATCCGGCGAGCATGAGCGCCTGCGTGCGCCGTCCCGGTATTGCCGATGCTCGCGGCGAGATCGTCGGCCAGAGCCCCTTGGCGGCGCCCGACCGCCGAGGCCACCCGACGGCGTGGCGCGGCTGTGGGGCCCGGTGACGATCCAGCTCTTAGACGGACGCGGCGCTCAGGCCGGCCTGCTTCAGGGCGTCGGCCACCGCGGCTTCGCCGAGCGGGACATACGCGTGCTCGCCGAACCGCTCCTCCCACTGGCGCGAGACCGCGTCGCCCGGCAGGCGCCAGCGCTCGAGGAACTCCGCCGTGGCCGAGGCGCGCGCCACCGGCTCGGCGAGCACTGAACGGTCGCGCGAAGTCGGCCAGAAGAAACGACGCGCGCCGTCGCCGCCGTCGCGCTCGTCGCCGCCGCCGAGGCAGGCGCGGTGCGAATGTCGGCGAGCGCGGCGAGCGTCAGCCGGGACGCGTCGATCGCCGCCCGACTAGGGCGCCGGCAACCCGAGCGCACCGAGCCCAGCATGTCGAACGCCGGTGCGGTCGCGTCGAGGCGCCAGCGCCGCGTGGATCGCGCTCGCGTTGGTCTCTGGTCGAGATACGCGGGCGTGGTCGTGGGCAGCGCAGAGGGGCGTGGTGTGGCTTGACATCTGGAGCGGCGCATCGTTGCGCGCGGCTTCACGGGCATCGATAAAGCCGTTCCGTCGGTAGGCCACGGACCGTGCCGGCGCGCCGGGGTGGCGTGCTCATCTGATCGCTGGCGATCGATGCGGAAGTAGGGCAGGTAGGCTCGCACGCGACGATCCTGCTCAGGATCACCGAGAGGTCTGGCGCGGTCGGTCGATCCCGACCCGGCGTTTAGCGCGCGCGAGCGCCCTCGGCGGACGGCGACGATTTTTACCGCCGCCTCGAGCTGGCCCGAGGGCGCCAGGCGAAGTCCTCGAGGTCGGGCCTTCAGGATGCGCTGTTCACGAACGAGAGCAGGCGATTTATACGCAGCGGCGCAGCGCACTGGCGAGTCGCGCCGTCTATGCGTCTCGCAAGATCTCGATCGCGCTGATCGGCCAGCGGTTCTCGCTCGCGCGAGTGCGGTCCGGACGACGAGCGGGTTCACGATGAACCAAATGCTGTCCCGCCGCCCGGGCACGTGGAAGAGGCCCAGCAGCAGTGAACCCCGCGTGATCGCTACCAGCGACAGTGTCCGCCGCTTGCTGGTGCTCGAGCAACCCGGGGTGGGCGCCACCTTCTGGCGACGAGCGTCGAGGTGGCGCGCTGGGGCAGCCGCGTTGAGGCCGTCGGAAATAGAACGTCGGCGGTCGCGAACGACACGACCGCCGTCGTCTGATCAGCGCGAACGAGTAGTCTTCCTCCGATCGCCCGTCGGCCCCAGCGGCGCGGTGGCTGGATCCGACGGCCCGATCGCGCGGCGAGAGTAAAAGGTCGGGACTCGAGGGGGCGTGGATCAGCGCGCCGAACGCGAGCGTTGAGCACCGCCAGCAGGGCGAGCGCGAGCAAAGCGCCGGCCGGTCCATCGTATGGAGCCCAAAGCAGAATCCCGCGGAAGCCAACGCGCCCGCGGCGCGCCTGGCGTCAGCACCTGCGCGCGCCCCGCGCGAGACCACAAATGCAGGCGCGCCCCGCTATCGATGAGCCGCGCGCCGGTCATGGGCGGCGGCGCTGAAACAGCCGCCGTTCCCGTCCGAGACGTCCTGCCCCGCGGTTCCGGCCGTTTGCTGCTTCCCCGATCGCCAGATGAGACGAAACCGGCGCGCCGATTATTTCGCCGGCCGAAGCAGGGGCGGAGATAGCCACAGGATGGTCGGCGATCACCTGCGGCCGGCGGCGGTCGGATGGACTGGCGTCGGCCTGGTTGAGACGGGGATGCCGGCAACGTCCGTAAAGCGAAGGGCATCAGCGAGACTTTGGCCCGCCGCGCGACGGCCGGAAACAAATTTCCGCCTGAACCTCGTGTAGTCGCCGCCAGTTCGGCGGCAGGCGCATCCCGGGCCAGCAGCACGCGGGTTCGGCTGCCTGCAGGCGCGCACACGATCTCCTCGGAGGCCACGCGCCGCCCGCGGGCTCTGGCCGCGCAGGGGCCGTCGTTATGCCGAGCGCGACGATGACGACCCCGGGCCTGTACGCAGCGCTCTGCAGTCGAATCTGCCGTGACCGAGGTGGTATCGCCGCTCCACGCCTGCGTGTTGACGTGACGCGGCAGGGCGCGTAGCCTCGGTCCATCCCGCTGAGTCGCGCAGGGGAATCACCTGTCGGCGGCGACGCCGAAGCGCCGGCGGTGAGGTTGCCCCGAGCGCGACCACGACGCCGTCGCCGCGCGCCCCAGGTCGGCGCCACGCCCAGCACGGTGACGCACAGCAGGACGAGCGCGCGACGCCGCGAAATCGTCTCACAGGGCCAGTGTAGTATGCAGGTTCGAGATACCGAGTCCGCGACGTCGTCATGCGCCCGCTCGCGCGGCGGCTGACCGCTCACGATTTCCGATTTATGCGTCATTGCCTGGATGTCGCCGCGGGCGAAACGCGATCACCGGCCCGTCCCCGAGCGGAAAGTCCAAATTGCTCGGGCTCATGGCGGGGCTCGATCGCCCGAGCGCGGTTCATCACGGTCGCCGGGGTCGAGATCACCGGCCTCGACGAGGACGCCTCGCGCGATTCCGCCGTGACACGCTCGGCTACGTCTTCAGTCCTATCATCTGATCCCCCGACCCTGACGGTCGCGATAACGCCGCTATCCCGCTCGAGATCGTGGGCGCCCGACGCTTCGCCCGCGCCCGCGCGTTGCTCGGCGACGTCGGGTTCGGCGGCCGCGCGCAACACCATTCTGGTCCAACTGTCCGGCGGCGAGCAGCGCGCGTCGCGCTCGCCCGCGCGGTGGCGCTCGATCCCGGTCTGCCCCTGGCCGACGAGCCGACCGCAACCTCGACTCCGCCACCGGTGCCAGATCATCGGAGCTCTCTTCGCTGGCGCTGAACCGGAGGCGCGGATCGACCAGGTTGGTGACTCACGACGAGGCGCTTTCCGCGAGCCACGCCGATCGAGTTGTCCGGCTGCACGACGGCCGGGTCCTGAACGGCGCCTGGAGCCTCGCGTTCGCGTTCCGCATGGCGTGGCGCAGGCCCGGCGGCGCCGCCCGCCCACTTTGCGGGTGCGTTGTTCCGCTGTCGTTCTCGGCGTCGCCGCGTTTGTCTCGGTCGGCACGTTCGCCGCGAACCTCGATCTGCACCCTGACCCGCGAAGCCCGCGCTGACGGGCGGTGACGTGGGTCGAGCCCGCTCGCCGCAGCCCTGGACCCCGCGCGGCTGTGGACGGGCTGGTGCGCGCGGGCGCCGTCACGACTGGTTTGTCTCGCGAGCTGGTAATATGACCCGCACGCCGCGGCGCGACCTGCGGGAGCTGAAAGCGGTCGAGCCTGCCTATCCGCTGTACGGTCAAACGAGACCGCGCCGCCGTCGCCGCTCGACTTCGCCGCTGGCCGACCGCGTGATGCCGGCGGTGCGGTGGCGGAGGCGCTGCCCTTCAGCGGCTGGGGATCGCGGTCGGCGACTTCCTTCGTGATCGGCTCCGCACGCTTCATCGTCACGGGGGTCCTCGTGCGAGAGCCGAATCGCCCGGTGGGCCTGGTAACGCTGGGACCGCGCGTGGGATCATCGCCGCCGACGCGCTGAGTTGATCGGGCTTGCAGATCGGCAGTCGCGTTCGTTACCGACGCTCGCGCGCCTCCCGCCGGCGTGACGGCGCGCGCGGCCGCCGACGACTCCGCCTGGGGCGATCGGCGATCCGGCGGTTCGATCGCGGCGTTCGACGAATCGCAGCCTGGGCTTCGCAAGTTCTTCCCGCAGTTGCCACCACAGCCCTGGCCTCGTCGGGCTGGAGATGAGTTTCGCTGGTCGGCGGCGTCGCATCGCCCTGGACGGTGACGACGCGCGTTTCGCGGGCGCCAGCTGGCGACGATCGCGATCCTCAAGTGTCTCGGCGCCGGCTCGCGTGCCGTGCTCCTCGCGATGTACCTGATCCAGACCCGGCCCTGGCGCTCCTCGGGAGCCTCGTCGGCGCTACCCTTCGGCGCGGCGGCGTGCCGCTGTCGTGCGCGCTCGCCCCGTTCGCGCTGTTCGCGCTCGAAGTGCGGTGGGACGCTGGCACCCTGGCGCGCGGGATCGCGCTGGTCTGCCGCCGCGCTGCTCTGCGCGCTCTGGGGCCGCTGCTCGGTCCGGGCCGTGCTCTCCGTCGCTGATCCTGCGGCGCGACGCCGACGAGAGCGGCTGCGCGCGCGCGCCGCCCGTGGGCCGCGGCGCTGCCGCGATTCTCGCGGAGCCTGGCGGCGCTGGCGGTCTGGCAGGCCGGATCGCCTGTCTCGGCGTATCCCGCTGGCGCGGCGCTGGCTGGCGCTCGCCATCCTCCTCGGCTCGAGGGAATTGCGAGGCTGGCCAGGTGGGCGCCCGCGCGCGCGGGCTCGCGTGGCGCCAGGGGCTGGCTGGCCTGATCGCCCGGGCGGCCACACCGTGAGGGTCGGTGGCTGTCGGGCTCGGCGTCATGCTCCCCGTCGCGATCGCGCGTGCTCGAGGCGAATAGCAATACGTAACTGAACGAAGTACA
>ERZ1370068.5941-contig-4945_pt1 | contig 79425 bp, 104 predicted proteins | sample MGYA00561227_ERZ1370068 | MGnify/ENA primary metagenome ERZ1370068 (study PRJEB38410, sample SAMEA6850437) | metagenome | study: Metagenomic assessment of the ecological functions of the soil: analysis of the soil microbiota associated with the...
GCGCGTAGTCTGCTCGGTGCGGCTGCCCTCCCCAGCTACATCGGCGTCATGCGGAAGGAAGGCAGGACGTGGATCGAGCCCGCGATGTAGAGAGAACCGCCAGTGGCGATCGCGCTGGATCTCGAGGATCTCGTAGACGAGGCGTGGCACCTCGTGTCTTTTTACTGGCTCCAGCCCGCCGCGGGGACCGCGAGCCGGGCCCCGGCGCCAGATGGATCGTCTCGAGATGGCCGGAGATCCGGCCATCCTCGGTCTGCAGGTGCACGTGCACGTTCGAGTCCCCCGGGGTGAAGATGCCGCGATGGTGCCGTGAGTAGAAGCCGACCAGCTCGACCGCCGCGCGCGCCAGCGTCCGCCGCACCTTTGCCTGCTCGTGTCGATCCGGATTGTGGGCGAGGCCGTCACGCTTGTCGAGCACGTGGAGCGTGGCTTCGACGGCGGTGGCGTGAACCCTGAACGGTAGTGGCCGGTCCGGATCCAGGCCCGCGTCGCGCGCGAGCGCGACCACATCGCGCTCGATGCTGCCGAGGCCGGCCGGGATGGCAGCGCTCGGGCGCTCGAACCAGGCCGGCACCTGCGCCCAGACCAGGAAGCAGGCGCGCGCGTCCCAGCCCGCGGTAGTCACCACGGTCTCCCGCTCGATGCGGGCGATAGAGGGCACGCTTCCAAAGATCGAGACCTCGCCGCGCAGCCCTTCGAGCGGACCCAGCCCGTAGAGGTGCGGCACGGCCGACAGGGCCTCGAGCTCGACCGTGCCCGCGGAGGTCGCCGGCGAGGACGTCCCGCTGGGCTCCGATCCAGCGGACACCGGAACCGAAGGCGATCGGGGCTTCGGTGCTCAGAGGACGCGCCCGGCCGCGATCAGCGCGCGCCGCCCGGCGGCGGCTGAAAGCCGAAGCGGCTCAACACGGTCCGACCCTGTGGACCGCCGAGCAGGTCGAGGAAGGCCCGCGCAAGCGCCGGCTGCTTGGTAGCCGCGACGACCGCACCGGGGTACACGATCGGGCGATAGCTGTCGTCGGGCGGGCGGAAGGCCTCCTTCACGCCCTGGGCGCGCGTCGCGGCGTCCGTAGTGTAGACGAAGCCGGCATCGACCTCGCCTCGCGCCACGTAGTCGAGCGCCTGGCGCACGTTCTCCGCGAACACGAGCTTCGGCTGCAGGGGCTCCCACAGGCCCAGCGCGCGTAGACTCTCCTGGGCGTACTGCCCAACGGGAACTGTCTTGGGGTTGCCGATGACGATGCGGCCGACTCGCGCGTCGAGCAGGTCCGCCGGCTTGGCGATGTCGAGCCGCGAGTCGGTGGGCTTGATCACGGTGAGCACGTTGCTTGCGAACGCCCGACGACTGGCGGAGACAATCAGGTTCTGCTTTTCCAGCTCATCCATCTGTCGCTGGGCGGCCGAGAGGAAGACGTCGATCGGCGCGCCGGCTTCGATCTGCTTCTGCAGATCGCCGGAGGCGCCGAAGTTGTAGCGGAGCGTCACTCCCGGATGGGTGGCCATGAAGCTGCGGCCCAGCTCCTCCGTCGCTTCCTTCAGGCTCACCGCGACCGACAGGGTCACGTCCTGGGCGCGCGCGACGGCCGCGGCGAGCAGCACCACCGCGACGCCGACCGCGAGGATCCTCATGAACCGCATCACCCCACCTCCCGAGCTCGCGCTCGATCGCATATCAGTTGCCAGGATCCCGCTCACGTCTGATCTTGCCGGGCCCGATCGCGCCGTGATTCGTCAGGTCGATGCGGACCGTCAGTCTGGCCACGGGCAGCAGCGTACCATCGGCGACGGCGCGCGGAGATGCGATACGCGTGCGCCGTGGGCCGGCCTCGCCTGGGACGTTCGCTATCGCCCTCGCCATAGATAAGGAGCTTGACAAGGATGCAACAATAGTTTCATATAGGAAACATAATGAACACGCCGCTGTTGCTTCTGATCGTGACCGTGCCGCCGACGCCGTCGAGCCTTCGGGTCCGGGTGTGGCGGCGGCTCCGTGCCCTGGGTGCCGTGCCGTTGAAGCGCACGGTGCACCTCTCTGCCCGACCGCGCTGACCACCACGAGCAGTTCCAGTGGCTGGCCCAGGAGGTTCAGCGCGCCGGCGGCGAGGCGACGCTTGTTCGCGTCGCGCGCATCGAGAACATGACGTCGGCCGACGTGATCCGCCTGTTCCAGGACGCGCGGAACCCTGAGTACGTAGCGCTGGCGGCTCGCTACCGCAAGGCGCTCCAGGACCTGGAAAGGAAGACCAGGGCCGCAAGCCATCGCGTCGAGGCCGAGGTCCTCCGTCTGGGCAAGGACTATGAGCGGATTCGAGAACTCGACTTCTTCGACGCGCCCGGGCGCGCGGAAGTCGAACGACTGAGGGAGGCCGTTGACATGAAGAAACGTCCCGCCGAGGGCGCCCGCCGACTCGATCACGCCGCGCCTCGATCTCCGAGGACTCCGAGGGCGACACTGGGTCACGCGCCCGCGGCCCCACGTGGACCGTGTGGCATCGGCATGGCTGATCAAGCGGTTCATCGATCCGGAGGCCACGTTCCTGTTTGCGGAGCCCGGCGACTTTCCGCCGGACGCGATCCCTTTCGACACACCGGGCGTGGACCTCAGCCACGACGGCGACGATTGCACGTTCGAGACGCTGATGAAGCGGGCCGGGCTTCGGGATCGACGGCTTGCGGCGCCTCGCCGAGATCGTGCATGAAGCCGATCTGCGAGACGGCAAGTTCGCGCGCGAGGAGGCGCGCGGGATCGACCTCGCGATCCGGGGCTGCTCGCCGCGGATGCCGATGACCAGCGAGTGCTCGCGCATGGCGTCGCGCTCTTCGAAGGGCTCTATGCGGGCGCGGCGGGCAGAGGAGTAAAACCACCTCACATGTCCATCGGGAGGAGTTGACATGCGATACGAACTGACACCGATCAACACTCGTCCGTGGTTGCGCCAATGGCCCGTCCCGGCGCCCTTATCGAGAGCCATCTACGAAAATCACTACGGCGGGAGCCCTCCGGAGGTTGAACGCCATCACGGAGCAGCTCGAGTCGATCGACTTCGACAATACGCCTGGCTATGTGAGTCAACCGCCTGAAGCGTGCGTACGGATTTCACGTGGATGCAAGACGGCAATCAGCTACGCGAGGCTGGATTCGACGCGAAGTACATGAAGGGTGGCCACTCGGCGTGGAAAGCGATCGGAGGCCGATCAAGCTGTACGTAGCGGGTAGGAGGAGGCCGCAACTCGCAGGCACGAGATCGCGTCGAAATACGGAAGGAGGCCTGAATCCGATGGATGCACTGCAGGCATTGCTGTCGCGCGTATCACCGGCGCGCCTGGCGCCCGACGAGCCCGATCCATTGATGATCGAGCAAATCCTCGCCGCCGGCCTTCGCGCGGCCGATCATGGTCGGCTGCGTCCCTGGAAATTTCTCGTCGTGCGCGGCGAGGCCCGGCATCGTTTTGGCGAGCTGCTCGCCGAGGGGCTGAAGTCGCGCAACCCGGAAGCCGGCACGGAGATGTTGGAGGCCGAGCGCAACAAGGCCCTGCGTGCGCCGGTGATCGTGATCGTGATGGCGGTGATCCAGGACAATCCCAATATCCCGGAAATCGAGCAGATCGTTTCCGCCGGCGCTGCGGCACAGAACATGCTCGTCGCGTCGCATGCCCTCGGCCTGGGAGGATTCTGGCGGACCGGCGCGATCGCCTACGATCCCCGTGTTCAAGAAGGCGCTGGGCGCCTCGGAGAAGGACGTCATCGTCGGCGTTCTCTATCTTGGAAAGGTGGCGACGGCAGGAAAGGAGAAAGAGCCCGATCCCGAGGGCGTGGTCGCCGAATGGAACGGGCTTCCCCAATCGGAGGCCCCGCCGCCATGACGTGTCCCTGGTGCCAGCAGGACAACCCGACCCACGCCAGGTTCTGCCTCGGCTGTGGAGCCCGCCTCGCGCTTGCGTGCGGCTCCTGTGGCGCAGAACTACCCGGGGGCGCCCGCTTCTGCCTCCAGTGCGGCCAGCCCGTAGCCGCTGGCACCGCGGCCGCGGTTCGTTCGCCCGCCCCGGAGACGTACACCCCCAAGCACCTGGCCGAGAAGATCCTCACCTCCAAGGCCGCCCTGGAAGGCGAGCGCAAGCAGGTCACCGTCCTCTTCGCGGACCTCAAGGGGTCGATGGAGCTCCTGGCCGACCGCGATCCCGAGGAGGCGCGCAAGCTCCTCGACCCGGTCCTCGAGCGCATGATGGAGGCCGTCCACCGCTACGAGGGGACCGTGAACCAGGTGATGGGCGACGGGATCATGGCGCTGTTCGGGGCGCCCGTCGCCCACGAGGACCACGCCGTTCGGGCCTGCTACGCGGCCCTGCGCATGCAGGAGTCGGTGAAGGGCTACGCCGAACAGGCGTTCCGCGCTCACGGGGTCACGGTCAGGATACGGGTGGGGCTGAACTCCGGAGAGGTCGTGGTCCGTTCCATCCGCTCGGACCTCCGCATGGACTACACGGCCGTTGGCCAGACCACCCACCTGGCCGCCCGCATGGAGCAGCTCGCTCCCCGGGCGCCATCTGGATCACCGGCGAAACCCTCCGCCTGGCCGAGAACTTCGTGCAGGTCCAGCCTCTCGGCCCCGTGCCGGTGCATGGTCTCGATGCCCCTGTCGAGGTCTTCGACGTGGTCGCTGCGGGCCAAGTGAGAACACGGTTTCAAGCCGCCGCCCTTCGGGGCTTGAGCCGCTTCGTCGGGCGCGATGCGGAGATGGAGCAGCTCCGCGCGGCACTCGAAGGGGCGCGGCGCGGCCACGGCGAGGTCGTGGCCGTCGTGGGCGAGCCGGGCGTGGGCAAGTCTCGCCTCTTCCACGAGCTGATCCACTCCCACCGCGTCGCCGGGTGCCGGACCCTCCAGGCCAGCGCTGTCGCCTATGGCCGGACCACCAGCTATCTCCCCGTCATCGATCTCCTGAAGGCCTATCTCCGGATCGACGAGCGTGACGACACCCGCTCGATACGCGCCAAGGTCACCGGGCATCTGCTCACCCTGGACGAGGCACTCAAGGACGTGGTCCCGCCCGTTCTCTGGCTGCTCGACGCCCTGCCCGAGGAGGACGGTCTCTGGAGCCTCGAGCCGCCACAGCGCCGCCAGCTCACGCTCGATGCGGTGAAGCGCTTGCTCCTCCGCGAGAGCCGGGTCCAGCCGCTCGTCCTCGTGTTGGAGGACCTGCACTGGATCGACGCGGAGACGCAAGCCCTGCTCGACAGCCTGGTGGAGAGTTTGCCCGCGGCGCCAATGCTGCTCCTCGTCAACTATCGCCCCGAGTACAGCCACGGCTGGACCGGCAAGACCTACTATCGCCAGCTCAGGGTCGACCCCTTGCCGCCGGAGAGCGCCGGAGGAACTGCTCCAGGTCTGGTGGGCGGCGGTGCCGAGCTCGCCCCGCTCAAGCGCCTGCTGATCGAACGCACCGAGGGCAACCCGTTCTTCCTCGAGGAAAGTGTTCGGACCCTGGTGGAGACCGGGGCCCTCGCCGGCGAGCGAGGCGCCTACCGTCTGATCAAGGATGCGCAGGCGATCCAGGTCCCGGCGACCGTGCAGGCGCTGCTGGCCGGGCGGATCGACCGGCTCCCGGCGGAGGGAAAGCGCCTGCTCCAGGCCGCCTCTGTGATCGGCAAGGACGTGCCGTTCGTTCGTGCTCCAGGCCATCGCTGAGGACGGCGAGGGGGATCTCCGTCGCGGCCTCGCGCACCTCCAGGCCGCCGAGCTCCTCTACGAGGCGCACCTCTTCCCGGAGCTGGAGTACACCTTCAAGCACGCGCTGACGCACGAAGTGGCCTACGCAAGTCTCTTACAAGCGCGACGGCTGGCGCTGCACCTGAGGATTCTCGAAGCGCTGGAGCGCCGGGACGCCGTCCAGCCGAGCGAGGAGGTCGAGCGTCTCGCTCGCCACGCGCTCGGTGCCGAGGCATGGGACAAGGCGGCCACGTACCTTCGGCAGGCGGGACGAAGGACGATGACACGATCCTCGTATGGCGCAGCGGCCGGGTTGCTCCGGGAGGCGCTGCAGGCACTCGAACGGCTGCCCGAGACCCCGGACACCCTCGCGCAGGCCATCGACGTACGACTCGAGTTGCGGCTCGCGCTCATACCACTCGGGCGATACCATGACGCGCTGGCTGTGATGCGCGAAGCCGAAGGCCTGGCGACCAGGCTCGGCGATCCTGCTCGCCTGGGGCGCGTCCTTGCCGATATCAGCGCGCGGCTCAGGAACGTCGCCGGCGAGCACCTTCAGGCCATCGAGGTCGGACGGCGCGCCCTCGCGATCGCGGCCGACGAGTGGCGATCGCGAGCTCGAGCTCGAGGCCCAGTACCGCACCGGTCAGGCCTACTTCGCCATCGGCGACTATCGGCCAGGCCCTTGACTTCCTTTCGCGGTGTGCGGAGGGCGCGGGTGAGGGCCGCCGCGACTCGTCTACACTCTTCGCCTCGTGGTCACGTACGTGGCTCGCCCTGACCCTCTCGAGCCTGGGGCGATTCGCGGATGCGAGGTCGCATGCCCAGGAGGCACTCCGGATCGCGGAAGGCGCTGACGACCCATTCACCCTTGCCGAGGCCCTGACGGGCGTCGGGAGCGTGGCCCTCGCCCAGGGTGATCTCGACCGGGCCATCGATGCGCTGGAACGCGCGCGCGCCCTCATTCATGCGTCGAACCTCCAGTCCTGGGCGGTCCTCGCTCGTCTCGGACACGCGTACGCGCTCTCCAGGCGTCCGCTCGAGGCTCGGGGCCTTCTCGAGGAGGTGGCGCGAGACGCAACGACGATGAGCGCGATGGGCGTGGGACGGGCGATGCAGCTCGCGTGGCTCGGCGAGGCATACCTGCTCGAGGGGCGGCTCGACGACGCTCGGGAACGTGCGCAGCAGGCCGTGTCCCTGGCGCGGCGCCACCAGGAGCGCAGTCACGAGGCGTGGAGCCTCCGCCTGCTCGGTGAAATCGCCTCCCATCGCGATCCGCCTGCGGTCGAGACGGCGGAAGGCTACTACCGCGAGGCCTTGGCCCTGGCCGGCGAGCTCGGCATGCGTCCGCTCGTCGCCCACTGCCACTTCCACCTGGGCACGCTCTTCCGGAAGACCGATCAGCAGGAGCAGGCCCGAGAGCATCTGACGAGAGCGACGGCGATGTACCGCGAGATGGACATGCGTCTGTCTGGCTGGACCAGGCGGAGGCGGAGATGCGGCAGTCGGCATGAGAGTTGCGGCGTTGAAGCGCGTCGATCGCCACGTATGCACTCGGCGCGCGCTAGGAGCTCGAACGCTCGACAAGCCTTCGGATGTAAGCGCTTCCCTCCATGCGATATTACCGGGTCACGGCGACCGAAGACCACGTCATGGCTCGCTGCGCCCTGAGGGAAATGCCCCAAAATCGACGCCCTTATGGTTGGCATGCGCCATGCTGCTTGGGTGGCCTCCAGTTATGTCAATGGAAGAGCCGGTGCGGCATCTGGTCAACAGCGACGCGTGCGACGCACGTGGACCCCGGCCCGGCGAGGAGATGTTCGCGCAGGCAACCATTGGTGAGGCCGGGCGTTCCTATCTGCGAGAACCCGCTCGAACCTCCACCGCCCGATGAACCTCGAGCCGCTCAATCGCCTGGCCGACTTGGTCGCCAATCCCCGGAGTCGTCCGACATCTACGCGGCTGCCGTCGATGCTGCGATCCTGACCCTGCGGGGCGATCGCGCGGCGATCCTCGAACTCGACGACACCGGTATCATGCGTTTCCGGGCATGGCGGGGTCTGTCGGGCGAATATCGCGCGTCCGCGACGGGCTACTCGCCCTGGGCGCCCGAGGCGACTGACCACCGCTCGGTACGCGTGCCGGACACGCTGGCTGACCCCTCGCTGGGGTCGTTGCGGGCGGCAAACCGGGCCGAGGGGATCCGCGCGCTGGCTTACGTCCCGCTCGTGTCCCAGCAGGGGTTGCTCGGCGGGTTGGTCGTGTATTACGACACGCCGCACGACTTCTCCGCAGGAAGAGGGGCAGATCGCGCAGGTCGTCGCCCACCACGTGGCCCTGGGCATCGATCGCATCCGCGCGCAGGCGGAAACAGCCGAGCTGCTCGAGCGCGAGCGCGCCGCCCGACGCGCGTGCCGAACGGGCACAGCGCACAGCCGAGGTCTCGAATCAGGCCAAGCGAGAGTTCATCTCGATTCTCGGACACGAGCTACGGAACCCGCTCAACGCCATCGTGAATGCCGCGCGAGTCCTGGACGCGCCGGCCGGGCAGGACCACGTCCGCACACGCGCCCAGGACATCCTTCAGCGTCAGGTCGCCCACATTGCCCGGCTCCTGGACGATCTACTGGATGAGACGCGCCTGAGCCTCGGCCTTGTCTCGCTCCGGTTGGAATCGTTCGACCTCCGAACTGTCGGTGAACCTCGCGATGGAGGAGCTGTCGCACCGTATCGCCGCCAAGGAGCCAGAACCTCCAGAGTGTCGCTGGCAGATCAGGCCGTCATCGGTTACCGGGGACGCCACCCGCCTGCGGCAGGTCATCAGCAACCTGCTGGACAACGCCATCAAGTACCGTCCGCGCGCGGATCGATCCGACTCGAGGCTCACGAGCGACGCCACCGCGCGCTGCTCCGAGTCCGCGACACCGGCGTGGGCATCCCTGCCGGACCGGCTGACGGCGATCTTCGAGCCGTTCGTCCAGCACCCGCAGGGTCTCGCGCGGACTGACGGGGGCCTCGGCCTCGGCCTCAGCCTGGTGAAGCGGATTGTCGAACTGCACGGCGGCACCGTGCAGGCGGAGAGCCGATGGAACCGGCGCGGGCGCTGAGTTCATCGTGCGCATCCCGCTTGCGGCGACGCCGGGAAGCCCTCGCCGCCGCCCGACCCAGCCGACTAGCCCGCGGAGACTGCTGAAGAAGAGCATCCGCGCGATGCGCTGTTCCGGCGTACTGCGCAGGGGCGCACGGCAGGGCCAGTGCGAGCGTGGACGGCCGCGACAATCTCCTGCAGGTCGTAGGGCTTTCCGATGATCCTCGATGGCTTCCGTTTCGCCGACGAGACTGTGGAGGGCGGGCTTGTTGGTCGTCGTGATGACGAAGGGCAGGTCCTGGACGGCGCCCGAGCTGCGGACGAGCCGCAGAGAAAGCGCCAATTCGCATCGTAGGGCGGGGAGATGTCGTACACGAACGCGGAGGGTGCATGCCGCTCGACGAACTCGATGAGATCGACCCCGCCCTGCTTGATGTCCGGGATGTGGCACACCACGGTCCGGAAGCCGCGCCGCGTCGAGCGCGTCCCGCAAGAGCGTGACTTGTATCGCTGCTGGCGTTGAAGACGGCGATGACCGGCGTCCCGCCGGCGGGTGATGTCTCGATCTGTGCCGTGTCGGCCATGGCACTTTTCGTCCTCCGTTCGAGCGCGCCGGCGGCCTTCGACTGCGTCGATGTTTCCCGAAAGCCGCCCAAGCGTAGCCTGTCCGGCGGTCACTGTAAAGCGTTGCGGCCGCGCGGCGTCCGCCACGGCCGGGGCACGGCGGGCCATCGCCTTGACGCCGGCCGCGCGGGGCGGGTATCATCCGCCGCACCTTCTATGTCAGCCGCCACTGCCTCGGATTTCGTCAACCTCCCTCGCGCTCACGCATCGTCGTTCGCCGGCGCTCTCCAGCCCTCCTGCGGCTCCGCGGGCGTCGTCGTGCTGAAGACCATGCGCGCGATGGTGATGCACCGCCACGGCGGGCCCGAGGTGCTCACCCTCGAGCTCGAGTGGCCGCGACCCGAGCCCGGGCCCGGCGAGATCCTCGTCGAGGTCCACGCCTGCGCGCTCAACTTCCTCGACATCTTCACGCGCGAGGGCATGCCGGGCGAGCCCACGCCGCTGCCCCACATCACCGGCGGCGACGTGGCGGGCATCGTCGCCGCGGTGGGCGCCGGCGTGGACGCGCCCGGCGGTGGGCGCGCGCGTCCTGATCGATCCGAACTGGGGGTGCGGCGCCTGCGAGTACTGCCGGAGCGGCGAGCGGCCGCGGTGCATCCACGGCCACATGCTCGGCGAGATGGACCCGGGCGGCCTCGCCGAGTACGTCACGTGTCCGGCGAGCCAGGCCATCGCGATTCCCGCGGGCGTGTCGTTCGACGCCGCGGCGTGTCTGCCCGTGGCGTGGGGCACGGCGTGGCGCATGGTGGTCACGCATGCGCGGCCGAAGCCCGACGACGTCGTGCTCGTGCTCGGCGCGGGCGGCGGCGTCGGCCTCGCCGCGGTGCAGATCGCGAAGCTGATGGGCGCGCGCGTCATCGCCACCGCGTCGACGGACGACAAGCTCGCGCGCATCGGCGAGTACGGCGCCGATCACCTGGTCAACTACGCGAATGATGAGCGCTGGGACGCCACCGTGCGCGCCCTCACCGGCAAGCGCGGCGCCGACGTGATCATCGAGACGGTGGGCGCGGCGACGTGGGAGCGGAGCATCCGGGCGCTCGGCAAGGGCGGCCGCCTCGTGACGAGCGGCGCGACGTCGGGCCCCATCGGGCCGACGGACATCCGCTATCTCTTCCGGCGCGAGCAGCGCCTCATGGGCAGCAATGGCTGGACGCACGACGAGCTGCAGCGCGTTGCCGCGCTCGCCTTCGCGGGCAAGCTGCGACCCGTGGTCGACCGCGTGCTGCCGCTCGCCGAGACGGCGGCGGGCGAGACCGCGCTCGAGCGCCGGCAGGTCTTCGGCAAGGTCATCATCCGGCCCCGGGAATGACGAGTCGGTCGTGAGCATGCTCCCCGACAATGTCGGCCGCCTCTTCGACGTGCCCCTCGCCCTCGTCCCCGATCGGGTGGCGATCATCCAGGGGACCGCGAGCTGACCTTCGCCCAGCTCGACGCGCGCTGCAATCGGATGGCGAACGCGCTCCGCGAGCTCGGCGTGGGCCCGGGCGATCGCGTGGCCCTCATGTTCAGCAATGACTTCCGCTTCCTCGAGTCGCTCTTCGGCCCGATGCGGCTCGGCGCCGTCGCGGTGCCCCTCAATACGCGGATGGGCGACGACGCGCTCCAGTACGTGGTCGACGACGCCGAGGCGGTGGTGATGATCGCCAACCGCGCCATGGCCGAGCGCGCCCGCGGCCTCGCCGCCCGCGTGCCGCGCCTCAAGCACCTGATCGTCGAGGGGCCCGCCGCCGACGGCGCGCTCGAGTACGAGCCGCTCCTGGCCGCGGTCTCGCCCGCGCTCGAGCGCCGGCCGACCGGCGCCGGCGAGATCTGCATGCAGCCGTATACCTCGGGCTCGACGGGCAAGCCCAAGGGCGTGCTCCTCGCCCATGGCGGCCAGATCTGGAATGCCGACGCGCTGCGGAAGGCGGCGCTGGTCGACGACACGGAGCGCGGGCTCGTCGCCGTGCCGCTCTTTCACAAGAACGCCATGGCCGGCGTGGTGAAGCCGTTTCTCCTCGCCGGCGGCTCCATGGTGATCCTGCCCGGCTTCGACGCGAAAGAGGTCATCCGCGCGATCGACCGCCACCGCGTGACCTATCTCACCGGCGTGCCCGCCATGTGCAAGATGATCCTGGCCGAGACGGAGACGCTGGCGCGCGCGGACATGTCGAGCGTGCGCTATGCCGTGGTCGGCTCCGCGGAAGTGCCGGACGAGCTGATGGCGGAGTTCAAGCGGGTCTTCACCCGCGCCGAGATCGCCGAGAGCTATGGGTCTGACGGAGGGAGGGCCCGTCCCCATCACCAATACGCGATGGGGCTTCAGAAGCGCGGGAGCTGCGGATTGGCCTTCCCCGGCTCCGACGTCGACCTCGTCGACGAGGCGGGCCGCGTGGTCGACGGCGAGGGCGTCGGCGAGCTGATCACCCGGAACCCCGGGCTGGCTCGGGGCTACTGGAAGCTGCCCGAGGTCACCGCCCGCAAGTTCCGCGACGGCTGGCTCCACACCGGCGACCTCCTGCGCCGCGACGCCGACGGGTACTACTACTTCATCGGCAGGAAGGACGACATGATCAATGTCGCCGGTGAGAACGTGTACCCGAAGGAGGTCGAGGACATCCTGCTCCATCATCCCGGCCTCCGGGACGCCTGCGTGGTCCCGGCGCCCCACGCGGTGAAGGGGAGGTGCCCGTGGCCTACGTGGTGGCGCGCGAAGGGGCGAGCCCGTCGGAGGCCGACGTCAAGGCGTTCTTCCTCGAGCGCGGCGCGCCCTATGCGCACCCGCGCCGGGTGGTCTTCCTCGCGGCCCTGCCGCTCGGCGGGACGGGCAAGCTCGACCGCGCCGCGCTCAGGGATCGCGCCCGCGCCGAGGCCGTCGGCGAATGATCGGCCGCGCTTCGCTCCCCCACGCGTCACGCCACGCATCATGCCACGCATCATGCCACGCATCATGAAGGAGGCGTCCATGAGCACGCGTATCCCGTCGTCACTTCCTCTCGATCACGGCCGGCGGGTCCTCGCCCTCGCCGCCACGCCGCTGCTGTGGCGGCACGCGCGCGCCGACGAGGAGATCCGGATCGGCGCCCTGTGCGAGCTGTCGGGGGTGGCCTCGACCATCGGCGTCCCGCAGTCCGAGGGCATCAAGATGGCCGTCGACGAGATCAACAAGACGGGCGGCATCCTCGGCAAGGGCCCGGGGATCGGCGGCCGCCCGCTGAAGCTGATCGTCGAGGACACGGAGAGCAAGGTGCAGACGGGCGTCACCAAGGCCAAGAAGCTCGTCGAGCGGGACAAGGTCGACGCGCTCACCGGCGTCATCTTCTCGGCCATCTCGCTGTCGGTGCAGGAGTACGTGAACAAGGACGCGAAGGTGCCGTTCCTCAATGCCGGCTCGGGCAATCCCGCGCTCTCCGAGCCGCCCGCCTGCGGGAAGTACTCGTTCCAGGGATCGCCCAACTCGCGGATCCTGTGCCTGCCGAGCCTCTATGCGGCGAAGAAGTTCGGGCCGAAGTGGTTCCTCATCGGCGACGACTACACCTGGGGCCGGCTCAGCGTCGACCTCACCAAGCAAGCGATCAAGCTCGGCTCGCCGCTCGAGGTGGTCGGGGAGGAGTTCCCGCCGCTCGGCACGACGAACTACGCGCCGTACATCACCAAGGCCATCGCGGCCAAGCCCGACGTGATCGGGCTCATCGTCTTCGGGGCGGGCTACGCGCGCATCCTGAAGCAGATCAAGCAGATGGGCGCGACCGCCCACATCCACCACAACTTCTGGTCGCAGGTGGACGCCAATGCCGCGGGCGACGCCGTCCTCGGCATGACCGCGGGCGAGGCCTACACCTTCGAGAACCCGAAGGTCCCGCGGGCGGCCCAGTTCGCGAAGGCCTACAAGCAGGTCTACGGGAGCTGGCCCGACCCCGCCGCCGCGCGCGGCTACCACGCCGTCGAGGTGCTCGCGCTGGCGTTCCAGCAGGCGGGTGGCGCCAAGCCCGACGCCGTCGTGAAGGCGATGGAGTCCATGGTCTTCAAGAACTCGGTGGAGGGCGAGTACCGCTTCCGCGACTGCGACCACGCCGCCATCAGCTCGGTCTTCGCCGTCGAGGGCAAGTTCAACGACACCTACAAGTTCTATCCGGCCTACGTCGAGGAGATGCCCAAGCCGGAAGCGCTCATGGTCCCGTGCGGCCAGACCAAGTGCGAGCCGGCGATGAAGGGCTGACGGGCGCCATCCTCCTCGAGACGCGGGAGCTGACGCGGCGCTTCGGCGGTCTCGCCGCGGTGAACCGCGTCAGCCTCTCCGTCTCGCGGGGCGAGGTGCGCTCGATCATCGGCCCGAACGGCGCGGGCAAGACCACCCTCTTCAACCTCATCACCGGGGCGCTGCCGCCGACCTCGGGCCGCATCGTCTTCGCCGGGCGCGACGTGACGGGGCCGCGCCGCCGACGGTCTTCCGCCTCGGCATGGTCCGCTCCTTCCAGGTCTCGCAGATCTTTCCCAAGCTCACCGCCCGCGAGCACGTGTCGCTCATGGTCCACGGGCGCATGCGGCGCTCCGGGCGCCCGTTCTCGCGCCTCGGTGTCTCGCGGGATGATGCGGCGAGAAAGGTCGACGCCGCGCTCGCGCGGATGGGATTGCTCGAGCGCGCCGGCGACCTCGTGGGCACGATGTCCCACGGCGACCGGCGCCTCGTCGAGATCGCCATGACGCTCGCCGCCGAGCCCGAGCTTCTGCTGCTCGACGAGCCCACCGCCGGGATGTCGCCGGAGGAGACGCGCCAGACCGCGCGCCTCTTGCGCGGCCTGGCTCCCGCGGTGACGCTCATCATCGTCGAGCACGACATGAGCGTGGTGATGTCCATCTCGGACCGCATCTCCGTGCTGCATCGGGGCGAGATCCTCGCCGAGGGCCCGCCGGAGGCGATCCGCGCCAACCGCGAGGTGCAGGCGGTTTACCTGCGGCGGCGGGGCCGCCGCGTGATGCTCGCCGTGAAGGGGCTGACCGGTGGCTACGGCGAGACGACCGTCCTCTGGGACGTGTCCTTCGAGATCGCCAAGGGGCAGGCGGTGGCGCTCCTCGGCCGGAACGGCATGGGCAAGACCACCACGCTGCTCGCCATCATGGGCCTGATCCGCCGCGCGGCGGCAGCGTGCGCTTCAAGGACCGGGAGCTGATCGGCCTCACCCCGTTCGCGATCGCGCGCCTGGGCATCGGCTACGCGCCGGAGGGCCGGCAGCTCTTCGCGCCGCTCACCGTCGTGCAGAACTTGCGCATCCCCTTCGTCAACAAGCACCCGGACCGGCGCCAGTGGCCGGCCCAGCTCGAGCGCGTGTTCGCGCTCTTTCCCAGCTCGCCGAGCGGCAGCGTCAGGCGGCGGGCAGCCTCTCCGGCGGCGAGCAGCAGATGCTCGCCATCGCCCGCGCCCTCGTCGGGGGCGACGAGCTCCTGATCCTGGACGAGCCCACGGAGGGCCTCGCCCCCACGGTGGTGGAGACCATCGTGTCGGCGCTGCACGCGCTCAAGCGGGAGACCCACACGGTGCTCCTCGTCGAGCAGAACGTGCACACCGCCTTCGCGGTGGCCGACCACGTCTACGTGCTCGAGAAGGGGCGCATCACCGCGAGCGGACCCGCGGCCGAGCTGGCGCGCGACCGCGAGCGCCTCGAGCGGCACCTCGGCGTGACGGCGTGACCGTCCTGTTGCAGGTGCTCAACGGCCTCACCATCGGGGCGATCTACATCCTCCTCGCCTCCGGGCTGACCATCGTCTTCGGGCTGCAGGGGATCGTCAACGTCGCGCACGGCGTCTTCTACATGCTCGGCGCCTATCTCGCGCTGTCCCTCTATCCGCGGGTCGGCTTCGCGCTGACGCTCGTGATCGCGTTCCTCGCGACGGCGCTCCTCGGCCTCGGTGCTCGAGCTGGCCGGCGTGCGGCCGCTCGTGCGCTGGAAGCGCGAGGGCACCCAGGTCCTGGTGCTGACCCTGGGCGTGGCGATCATCGCGAGCGAGGTGACCAAGCTCATCTGGGGCGCGGTGCCGCAGCAGTCGGAGGTGCCGCCCGCGCTGGCCGGCGTGGTCACGGTCGGCCCGCTCTCCTATCCCATCTACTGGCTCTTCGTGATCGCCTTCACCGCGGCCTTCATGGCGCTGCTGGCCCTGGCGTTCTACAAGACCACCCTCGGCATCCTCGTGCAGGCGATCGCGCTCAACCGCGACATCGCCGAGGCCATGGGCACCAATGCGCCGCGCATCAGCTCCATGGTCTTCGCGCTCGGGACGGGCGTGGCGGGCATGGCCGGGGTGCTCGCGGGGCCCATCCTCTCCGTGTATCCCACCATGTGCTTCGACCTCCTGATGATCCTGTTCGTGGTGGTCATCCTCGGCGGCCTCGGCAGCCTCCTGGGGATCGTGGTGAGCGGCATGCTGATCGGGCTCGTCAATGCCTTCGGCGTCGCGTACCTCACGGGGACGGCGGGCAGCATCTTCGCCTTCGCCGTGATGATCGGCGTGCTGATCTTCCGGCCGCTCGGCCTCTTCGGCCGGGCGGGCATTCTCAAGTGAGGCGCCGGTGAGATCCCGCGCGCTCGTCGCGGTGCTCGCCCTCGCGGTGCTGGCGCTGCCCGTGGCGCTCGCGGGCACGCGCTACGCGACCTACGTCGAGCACGTGGTCGTCCAGATGATGGTGCTCGGGCTCTACGCGATGGCCTGGGACTTCCTGAACGGCTATGTCGGGATGTTCTCGTTCGGCCACGCCGCCTTCTTCGGCGCGGGCGCCTATGCGGCGGGCATCCTCATCGTCCGCGGAGGCGTGACCTTCGCGCCGGCGGTGGTGCTCCTGGCGCTCGCCGTCTCGGTGCTGGTCGGGCTCGGCGTCGGGTTCCTGGCCTCGCGGGTGGGCTCGGTGGCCGTCTTCCTCGTCACCTTCGCCTGCGCGGAGGCGCTCTATCTCGTCGTGCTCTCCGACCCGCGCGGGCTCACCGCGGGCGACAATGGCCTGCCCGGGGTCGTGCCGGCGCCCGTGCTCGGCCTGGCGTTCAACCACCAGGTGAGCTTCTACTACGTCGCGCTGGCCGTCCTCGCCCTGTCGTTCGTCGCGCTCTCGGCCATCACGCGGAGCCAGTTCGGGCCAGGTGCTGCGCGGCATCCGCGAGAACGAGCTGCGAGTCCGCTTTGCCGGCTACTACGTCGAGCAGTACAAGACGGCGGCCTTCGGCATCTCGGCGTTCTTCGCGGGGCTGGCCGGCATCCTGAACGCGTTCCACGAGCGCGTGGTCTCGCCCGAGACGCTCGCCTGGGCGCTGTCGGGCGACGCCGTGCTCTACACGACGCTCGGGGGCTCGGGGACGCTGCTGGGCCCCGTCCTCGGCGCGAGCCTCGTCATCCTGGCGCGCGAGATCCTGAGCGACTACTTCAGGTCGTGGCTGATCTTCGTCGGCCTCGTCTACATCGCGCTGGTGGTATTTTTGCCATCGGGACTCTACCCGCTGTTCGCCAGAAGGAGACGACCATGAGCGAGCTTCCCCCGACACCCTGAACGAGATCGGCGTCCTCCGGCGCCGCGAGATCGAGGCGCGCATCCTGATGCCCGTGCTCGAGCGCCTCGGCGCCGAATTCGGCGAGGAGCGCGTCTTCGCCATCGCCCGCGACGTCATCATCGAGGTGGCGCGCGAGCAGGGCCGCGAGCTGGCCCGCCAGATGGGCGGCGACGGCCTCGATCGCTTCGCCGCCGCGCTCGAGAACTGGAAGAAGGGCGACGCGTATCAGATGGACACGCTCGAGTCGACGCCGGAGCGCCTGTCGTTCAACGTCACGCGCTGCCGCTATGCGGAGATGTACCGGAGCCTCGGCATCGCCGAGGTCGGCGCGCTGCTCTCGTGCAACCGCGACTTCTCCCTCGTCGAGGGCTTCAACCCGGACATCGCGCTCACGCGCACCCAGACCATCATGCAGGGCGCATCCCACTGCGACTTCCGCTTCGTGGCGCGGCCCGCGAAGACGTCGCCCGCCGGATGACCGCCGCATAGCTCGGGGCCACCTCCATGCGCGGCCGGTACCCTTGGCGACGAGCAGCGCATGCGCCTGCGCGGAGCTTCCTAAGCGATTACGCTCTTCTGACTCGCGACGCAGGAAAGTAGGGTACCCGGAAGCCTTGACCCCGAAACGACGCTGGGGGCATCATCGAGCCGGTATCCAGATCGCACGAGTGATCGTGGCTACCCAGCGCTCGGAGGCTGGTTGGCCACGCTCCTCGGAGAATGGCGGTGGCTCCAATGGCAAAGGACGAGCCGAAGCAACGGTCGCCGCGCCGCGCTCGCGGTGGCGGCGGTGCGGCCGGCGCGCCGATCCGTCCTGCAGACGTCCCGGCGGACGCCGGCTGCGAGACGTCGCTCGATCGCCCCAAGTCGGCGCCAGCCCCGGGTGTCCCGATGGGCATCGCCGAATACGAACGGCTGACAACCTTCACGGGAGGGACTCATGGACGAGGTATTCCCGGTTCTCGCCGGTATCGTGGTAGGCATGGCCACCCATCGCGTACACCCGATGTGGCTCAGGGTCTGTCTGGTCGCAGCGCTGGCTCTGGCATTCGGCGCGATCGCGAGCTGGGTGAGCGGCGAGCTCGCGATCAGTCGGATCTACGTGCTGATCGACGCGGCCCAGGTTGGTGCGGCCGGCGTCATGACCGCGGTGCTGGTCGGCGTGTGGCGCCGCCGTCGCGCGCGTTCGCTGGCTGGGTGATCCCGCCGCCACGCGCACTGAACAGCCGGGGGCCTGACGGGTAAAGAGCGTATCCACGGCAGGGCTGCCCGCGCTTCGGTTCTCCACGGGCCTGTCCTCGAGGAGGATTCCATGCCAGCGAGCCGCGATCGGCGCGTTCCGGAGCAGAAGGCAACGTTCATCTTCAAGGGGACTGTCAAGCAGGTCAGAGCGGCCACGCTGCGACACATCGCGGTCGACGAGCGCACCCTGATCGTCACGGTTGACCAAGTCATCGAGGCGCCTCCCGCGCTCGCCGGCTTCAGCGGTCACGAGATCACCGTGCAGACGACCAGCGGCGCGCGACCGAGGGCCGGCGATGAGCTGATCTTCCACACCAACGGCTGGATATTCGGGGAGAGCGTCGCCGTCCAGTCGATCCGCCAGGAGCCGGTCAACAAGACCCACACGGCACTCGTCAGCCGGGGCGGTGACCCGGTCGACCACAAGCGAGCGCGCGACCGCCGGGAGCGCTTCGACCTGGCGAACCTCGTCGTCTCGGGCACCGTGACGGCGGTGCGCCTGCCGCCCGAGATGGTAGCGGGCACGCGCCGGACCGCGCGGGCGGGTGCACTGCTTGAACCGGCCGCGGTCGGGCCGGTCAGCGAGCACGACCCCCATTGGCGTGAAGCCGTGATCGCGGTCGACGATGTGCACAAAGGCCGCGGCGCCAAGCGGGACATCGTCATCCGCTTTCCGGCGAGCAGGGACGTCAGATGGTATAGGGCGCCGAAGTTCCAGGCCGGTCAGAAGGGGTTCTTCATGCTGCACGACACCCTGGTCACGACCCGAGCGCGGCGCGCCGGCGCTGGCAAGCGGGCTCTCGCGCCAGGGGCGCCCGAGGCCGAGACGACGGAGCACGTCTACACCGCGCTGTCGCCGATGGACTTCCAGCCCTATCAGGACCAGGCCGGGATTCGGGCCATCCTCGAGACGAGGCCGGGGAGCGCGAGCCCCTGACGCGTCCCCCGCGCGCGCACGGATCGGAGCTCCCGCGCCTAGCGTGGGAGCGTCCTTCTGACGTGGCCCAAAGCAAAGGAGAGGCGCTCATGGCACGTGAACGGAACAAGCGGGCAACACGACCAAAGAAAGCGGCTCCGCGCCGGCTGAGGCGCCCCGCGCGCCGCGCCCCCAGACCGCGTCCTCGACCAGCCGGCCGCGCCCCGCGCCCAGCGTGCTGGTCGTCAACATGATCCCGAAATCGCTCAGCGGCGAGGAGCATCAGGACAGCGAGCCCACCATCGCGGTCAACCCCGCCAACCCGCGGCAGATCGCCGCGTCGGCCTTCACGCCCGATCCGGCGGAAGGGCCGCGCGCGCCGATCTACGTGTCCATCGACGGCGGCAACACCTGGACCCTCAACTCGATCGTCCCCAGCACGGTCGCCGATGGCTCGGCCACCGCCGACATCACGGTCGCGTTCGGCACGACGAGCAACACCCTGTACGCCGGGATCATCCGGTACCCGTTTCCCGGGGACCGGACGCGGCTCAACATCCTCCGCACCAAGAACTTCCAGGCCTCGGCGCTCATGACCGTGCTCGTCGACCGCATCGGCCGCGGCGTCGACCAGCCCTACGTGCAGGCCGCGACGGTCACCAGCGGGCCGGCGAAGGGCAAGGACCGCATCTACGTCGGCGACAATGACTTCAACGGCACAGGCGGCAAGACCGCGACGATCGACCAATCGCTCGACGCGGCGCGGACAAAGCCCACCTTCAGCTCTGTCAGGATCGAGTCCCGGACCACGTCGGGCCAGGACGGCCCGTCGGTCCGGCCGGCGATCCACCCGGACGGGACCGTGTACGCCACGTTTCACGCGTGGCGCACCTTCAACGACACGACGGGAGCGGGGACGGCCGACATCGTCGTCGTGCGCGCGGACGCCGGCGGGGCCGGTCCCGCGCCGTTCACCAGCCTGGTGGACCCCGGCGACGGCAAGGCCGGCATGCGCGTGGTCAAGGCGGCCAAGTTCAACTTCAACGGCTTTCTCGGCCTTCAGCGCACCGGCGGCGACGTCTCGATCGCGGTCGACCCGCGCAACAGCGACGTCGTCTACATCGCATACAACGACGACCAGGGGGCGCTCTACGTCCTGCACGTCCTCCGGTCCACCGACCGCGGCCAGACGTGGTCGCCCGAGCTGCGCCACGTCAACAACGCCCTGAACCCCGCGCTGGCCATCAACAGCGCCGGCAAAGTCGGGTTGCTGTACCAGCAGCTCACGGGATCCGGAGCGGCGCAGCAGTGGGTCACGAGGTTCGAGACGACCACGACCGGAACGGCCTGGGCGCCTCTCACGCTGGCTCAGACTCCGGCGAGCACTCCGCCGAAGCAGTTCGATCCGTATCTGGGGGACTACGACCACCTGATGGCGGTCGGGCGGGACTTCTACGGGATCTTCTCCGCCAGCAACACGCCTCACAAGGCCAACTTCCCGCACGGTGTCGTTTACCAGCGCAATGCCAATTTCAACACCAACACGCTCCTGAACGTGGACAACGTGACGCCCGTGCACGCCTCGATCGATCCGTTCTTCTTCAAGGTGACGGGCTGACGTGACGGCATGGCTGCGAGCCCCCGCCAGTCCCCGCGGCCAAGCGCGCGAGCTTCATCTTCACAGGCACGGTGCAGGCGCTGAAACGCGCCACCGTGCCGAACATCCCCTGAGCAACCGGACCGCCGTCGTCCGCGTAGATGGGGTGATCCGGGGCTCCGGCGCGCTCTCCCACCTCGCCGGCCACGACATCACGGTGCAGCTGGGCGATCGTGAAAGGGTCAGGCCGGGCCAGGCGGCCACCTTCTACACGGAGGGCTGGCTCTTCGGCGAGAGCGTTGCCGTCCGGTCGCTCGGACACGCCGACGTGACCCACGCGGCGGCCGCTCCGATGGCGAGCGCCGCCGATCCGGTTCAGGCCAAGGCCGATCGGGACCTGCGCGCGCATGTCGCCGATGCCGACTTGATCGTGCGCGGCAGGGTCGCGAGCGTCGCGCTGCCGGCCCTGCCGGCCAAGCGCGCGCGCGGCGCCGGGGCCGCGCCGCCGATCAGCGAGCACGCGGCGCTGTGGCGCGAGGCCGTCATCGACGTCGACCAGGTGGCCAAGGGCAAGCGTCCATCGAAGCGCGTGACCGTGCGATTCCCGAGCAGCAGCGACGTCCGCTGGGCCGAGGTGCCGAAGCTCCATCCCGGGCAGGAGGGTTTCTTCCTCCTGCACGGCGCGGGCGAGGGCGCCGGGTACACGCTGCTCCACGCGCAGGACGTTCAGCCGCCAGGGGCCGATCGGGTGATCGGGGCGCCGGGCCCGCGCCCGGCGCGCGGGCGGCGCCAGAAGAAGACGGGGCTGAATCAGCACGATCGCCCGTCGTGCCGGGGACCGTCCTGGATCGCCACATGGTCGTGAATGCCGTGGCACTTCGCCTTCTCGAACGTCGCGTCGGTGATCAGGTGAGCTGCCGGCTCGCATCCAGCGGCTGATGCAGCGTCGGAGGCCATGAGCGAGCCCACACCGCCACGGTGCGAGCACCATCTCGTCGTCGGGCGATCGGCCGCGCCGTCGGCCACGCCCGATGCTGTGGCTCGAGCGAGGGCCCGGCGGCTGGGCGCTCCCGCGTTGGTCGTCGTCCGAGCAGCGCGCGGCCGACGTGACCCGCCTCACCCGGGCGGCAGCGGACTGGCTCGGAGCCGAGGTCAGCGTGCTGCGATGTCTCTTCGATCTGCCCGCCGGGGAGGACGGCGTGCGGCATCAGGTGCACGACCTGGACGTGCATGGAGTCGACGCTGCCTGGTCGCCGGCAGGACCCGGCCGGTGGTTCGGCGCTGCTGAAGTGGAGGGCCTGCCACTGGCTCGGCCCGAGCACGGCCCGATTCTCGCGGAGTGGTTCATCGCACGGCGGGCTCGGCTAGAGCCTCCGGATGGCCGGGACTGGGTCTTGCCGGGCTGGCGTGACGAGGTCGCTCTCTGGGTGGACGGCCAGCTCTCACGCCACGGCCTGCCCCCGCTGGCTCGGATCGAGCAGGTGAAGGTGTGGGAGTTCTCTCACGTGCTGCGGCTCCGGGCCGGCGGCGTCGAGCTGTACTTCAAGGCGCTGGCCGCGAGCGGCGCCGTCGAGCCACCTCTCGTCGAGCGGCTCGCCACGCTCCACCCGGCGGTCATGCCAGATGTCGTGTCAGTGGAGCCAGCCCGGCGGTGGCTCCTGATGCGGGCCAGCCCGGGCGCGCTGCTGGACCAGGTCGACGATGTCGCTCGATGGGAGGAGGCGGCCGAGGCGCTGGCGCGTGTCCAGATCGATAGCGCGAGCCGCATCGCCGAGCTCGGGCGCTCGGGTGCGTCGAGCGGCCTCTTGCCTGGCTCGCGGGCGAGATCGACCCGCTCCTCGCGGACAGCGCGGCCATGCAACCCCAGGATCCCGAGGCGCTCACCGCCCTCGAGATCGAGCGGCTTCGGACACGGGGGCCCGAGCTTCGTGCGCTCTGCCGAGAGCTCGACGCGTACGGAGCTCCGGTCTGCCTCGAGCACGGCGACTTCTGGGCGGCCAACGTGATCGCGACCGAGAGAGGCTCCGTCCTCATCGACTGGGAGGACGCCACGCTGTCCCATCCGTTCCTGAGCGCATATCTCCTGCTGACGAGCCTCGACTATGCCGACGCGATCGGGGACAAGGCCGCGGCCCGTGACCGCATCCGTCGCGCGTATCTCGGCCCGTGGCGCGAGGTGTGTCGGGACCGTCCCGGGTCGGCGGGAGGACTCGAGCGAGCCTTCGATCTTGCCTTGATGCTGGCTCCGCTCCACCACGCGGTCCAGTTTCGTCTGGGCCTCTGGCGCGTCGAGAGGAGCTGGGAGGTGCGTGCCTTCCTTCCCTATTTCCTTCGCCGGCTGCTCGACGGGCTGCCGCCGCGCTGCGGGCGCGCGTAGAGCGACTATTCGAAGGGCTGGCCGTAGCGCTCGCGGTGGGCAATGGCTCGGAGCGGCTTCCGGTTCTTCTTGCCCCGCCCGATCTTGTCGGCGGGATAGCCGAATGGCAGGATCGCCAGCGCGTCGAGCCCGGCCGGGATCTCCAGCAGCGCGTTGACCTTCTCCAGGCCGCCGAAGCCGACCCAGTTCGAGCCGACTCCCTCCGACCACGCCACCAGCAGCATCGAGTGAATGGCCCGGCTCGCGTCCGACACGGCGTACCCGGTCTTCTCGACCGCGACCACGATCGCCAGCGGCGCGCTCGGCAATATACGGCCCGGAGCGCGCCAGCGCTCCCAGCCGGCGGAGCGTTTCGCGATCCTGGATGACGATGAAGTGCCAGGGCTGGAGATTCATTGCGCTTCCCGTCAGACGCCCCGCCTCGACAATCTTGCGGACGATGGTCTCGGGCACGGGCCGATCCAGGTAGCGGCGAACCGCCAGCAGCGTGCGGATAGCCTCGAAGGCTTCCATCGTCAGAGGGGCTTGCAGCCGGGCCGGTCGTAGCGGTGGAACTCGCCCCGGGCGTTGATGGCGATGCGGATCGACGGCTCGGTGCCCACCGGCTCGATGTGATGCCAGCGGTTCTTCGGTCCGAGGACGAAGTCGCCGGCCCTGGCGCGGATGGGCGCCGGCTCGTCCTCGATGTACCAGTCGATCTCGCCCTGGAGCACCACCCACCACTCGTCGTGCAGGTGGTAGTGCGTGTCGTTCGGGTGCCCGGGCGCATGACAGATGATGAAGGCCTGGATGTCGTCGGTGAGCACGACCGTGTCCGACCACGGCGGCTCGCCCTTCTTCGCCTTGAGGTCCTCGAGGCCGGCCAGCAGCTTTCCCACCTCCAGCAGCGGCACACGTTCGGTCATGGTCTCTCCTCTGGATGCGGTGTCTTGGGCACGGGTCGACGGCGTGATACGGCCGCGCCCACTCTGCCACGAATGGAGTCCAAGTCAAGCTGAGGGCGATCAAGGCCCATGGCACAGACGTTTTTAGTCTGCGATGATGGTGCGCCATTTGCCGATCTTCCTCGAACCGGCGGTTCCCATGCCAGCCCCGAAGGGAGGGGATGAGATGAAGGCGATCTACATCACCGAACCCGGAGGTCCGGAGAAGCTCATCTTTGGCGACCGACCTGATCCGGAAGGCCGGAGCGGGCGAGGTCATCGTGCGCGTCCGGGGACGGCGCTCAATCACGCGGATCTGAGCATCCGCGCCGGTCGCTCGCCGACGGGCGGGTTGCCACGCATCCTGGGGCTCGACATTGCCGGCGAGGTCGCGAGCCTCGGGCCCGGTGTGACGGGCTGGAAAGCGGGCGACCGGGTCGTGGTGGAGAATCGCGTCAAGTGCGGGACCTGCACACCTTGCGCGCTCGGGCGCGACGAGTTCTGCGAGCGACAGCGGCGGCTGGGCGGTGAGCTGGACGGGGGTCATGCGCAGTATTGCAAGGTGCCCGCGGTCAACCTGCAGCGCATTCCCGACGGGATGACCTTCGAAGAGGCGGCGACCCTGCCGCTGGCGGGCCACACGGCCTGGCATTGCCTCATCGAGCGCGTGCAGCTCCAACCCTGGGAGGACGTGCTGATCCAGGCGGTCGGGAGCGGGGTGGGCAGCTCCGGACTCCTGATCGCCAAGGGCATCGGCGCCCGCGTCATCGCGACGGCGGGAAGCGATTGGAAGCTCGAGAAAGCCAAGGAGCTCGGTGCCGACGACGTGATCAACTACACCACCACGCCGAAGTTCAGCCAGCGCGTCAAGGAGCTCACCAATGGCCGCGGTGTGGACGTGGTGTTCGACTGTGTCGGGGCCACGGTCTGGGACGAGAGTCTCAACAGCCTGAAGCCTGGGGGCAGGCTGGTCATCACCGGGACGACCTCGGGGAGCCAGATCCCGTTCAATCTGTCCCTGATGCAGGGCCGGCCCTTGACGCTCATGGGCAGTGGGGCGCGGAGTCGCCGCAGCTTTGCCGCCATGATGCACATGGTGGCCTATGGTGGCCTGCGTGGGGTGGTGGGCCGCACGTTCAAGATGGAAGAAGCCGCCGTGGCGCACGAGGTCATGGCCGGACGGGATTTCTTCGGCAAGCTCGTCCTGCGCGTCCCGTAGGGCGACCTGATCATCGCGCTGGGACAGAAACCGGTTCGTCCTCGACGAAGTGGCGCCGGGGTACACTCCTCAAGAAGTGATGGCACTGACGGCGATGGATGTCGCGGTCGCGCCGAATGTTCGCACGATGGAATAGCGCCGAGGCGGCGCGTAAGGAGTGACGCGATGACGAATGGCAAAGGGCCGTTGCACGGTATCCGCGTGATCGACCTGGGCCGCCATCAGGCCGGGCCCCGTTGCGCCCAGGTGCTCGCCCGCGTGGGGGCGGAGGTCATCAAGATCGAGCGCCTCGGTGGCGAGGAAACCCGGTACCACGCGCCCTGGGTCCGCAAGCAGAGCGCGTACTGGGTCCAGTACAACAGCGGCAAGAAGAGCCTGAGCATGGACTTGCGCAAGGAGGAAGCCAAGACGGCCCTGCGCAAGCTGATCGGCATTTCCGACGTGCTCGTGCAAAACTTCCGCCCGGGGACCATCGAGGAGATGGGCTTCGGGTATGACGTGCTGAAGGCGCTGAACCCCCGCATCATCATGGTCAACGTCTCCGCCTACGGGCAGTTTGGTCCGTATCGCGACCAGATCGGCTACGACCCCATCGGCCAGACCATGTCCGGCATCGCCATGGTGACCGGCGAAGAAGGCATGCCGCCGATCCGCGCCGGGGTCCCCATCATCGACCGCACCGACCGCGCTGCACTCCGCCATCGGCACCCTGGCCGCCCTCCACGAGCGAAGCATCTCCGGGGAGGGGCAGAGCATCGATGTCTGCCTGGCGGATTCCGGCTACAGCCTGACCGAGATCCCCATCACGGCCTACCACGGGGCCGGAACCGAGCCCAAGCGGGGCCAGTCCGATTCGGCTCCCAGTGGCATGTACCCCTGCAAGGACGGCTGGATCTTGATTTCTGCCGGAGACCAGCACCACTGGCCTCGGGTGTGCAGCGCCCTGGGAAACCCGAGTGGCAGGACGACCCCCGCTTCACCACCCGCCATGAGCGCACGAAGCATGCTGCGGCCGTGAACGAGGCGATGCGCGATCTGCTGGCCGACATGACGATGAAGGACGGCATCGCTCACTTCACGCGCCACGACGTGGTCGCGGCGCCGGTGAATACCATCCCGCAGGCGGCCCAGGATTCTCATCCCTGGGAGCGGCGGGCGATGGTCGAGGTTCCCGACTTCCTCGCCGGGACGATTGCCGTATCGGGTGACTTCTGGCACTTCAGCCGTACGCCCGCCGTCGTCGGCTCGACCCCCAAGGTGGGCGAGCACAACGAGGAAGTCCTGGGCGGCCTCCTGGGCTACTCCGAGGAAGAGATCAAGAAGCTGTACGCCAACGACGTGATCGGGAACTGGGACCACTACGGCACGGTTCCCGGCTGAACTGGACCTCAACCCGCGGACCAGAGACGACTGTGGCCAGACTACCGATCGCCACCCGAGAGAGTGTTCCCGAAGCCCAGCGGGCCATCTTCGACGAGATGGTGCAAGGACTCGGGTCCGTCCCCGCTACGGCCCGGGTTCCGTCATGATCCACGTGCCGAAGGCGCACCGACTGGGCCACCGGCCTCAACCACTACCTGCGCGATGAATCCTCGCTGCCCGAAGAAAATCCAGGAGCTCGCCATGCTGGTCACCGCGCGGGAGCTGGACTGCCAGCACATCTGGAACGCGCACGCCGCGTCCGCGCGCCAGGCCGGCGTGCGCAGTGAGATCGTCGACGCCTTGCGCGACGGCAAGGCGCTTCCCGCTCTGGCGCCCGACGAGGCGGCGGTGGTGCACTACGGCCGCGAATTCTTCCGGACCCACCGCGTCAGCCGCGGGGCTTTCAGGCAGCCCTGGAGCAGTTCGGCCGCCAGGGCGTCGTCGAGCTGGGTCTGATCATGGGGAACTACAGCCTCCTGGCGTTGCTCATCAACTCCTTCGACACCGACTTGCCGCCCGATCGGACCGGAGCGCTCCCGCGGGTACAGACGGACTGGCGGAAGTTGCTCTACGTCCTTCCCGCCAGAGTCACACGCGGCATAGAGGAGACGAAGCCCAAGGCACAGTAATCCACTTGTCACGTAGAGCAGTCGGCATGCCTTCACGAGGAGTTGCATGAGCTTCGCCTGGCCGGCAGCAACCGGAGAATGGCTCGTCTCGTCGCCCTGGCTAACGTGGGAGTGAGTTCTCCGAACTCCTCAAGGCATTCTCTTCGTCCTGTGGCCGGTCGTCGTCTCATCCTGATCCTCGCGTTCAAGGATGACCTTCCGTCACCTCCTCTCGAACCGCAAGCTCAAACGAGGCGAGCTGTTCGGGCAAGAGTTCGAGCTTGAGGAAGAGCTGAACCGCCTCGACAAAGCGACCCAACAGCTCCCCGAGACCCCCTCCGTCGTCACGGGACGGGCCGGAGATCTTCGCCGGGCGCGCACCTGACATCGATCGCGCTCAGGGTATCGTCCGCCAGCCGCAGGTGCGCGACGACGCCGAGGAGATCGCGCCCCGTGGCCAGGCCACTCGACCGCCGCTTCCGCGGGGCGCCACAGCACGCCCTCGCGCTTCAGGGCGGCGATCTCGCCGGCGATCGAGGCCGAGCCACTCGTCCAGCACCTCGGCGCTGTGCTGGCCCAGGAGCGGTGAGGGTTTGAGCCGCGGCGGCTTGCCGTCGACCCGCACCGGCCAGGTCGGCATCTTGAACGCTCCGTTTGGGTGCTCCATCACCTGCATGATGCCGCGCTCGTCGAAGCTCGGATCCTGCTGCAGCTCCATCGTGTCGAAGACCGCACCGGCCGGCACCCCGACACCGCTGACCAGCGCCATCGCCTCTTCCTTGGTGTGCTGGCGCGTCCACTCGGTGATGATCGCATCGACCTCGGCCTCCCGCTCCACGCGGGCGGCGCCGGTGGCAAAGCGCGGGTCGTCGATCAGCTCCTCGCGCCCGATCAGCCGCATCAGCCGCCCCCAGTGGTCGGGATTGCCCCGGCTCGTGGTGATGTAGACCCAATCGTTGGAGCCGAGGGGCTTGCACTGATACAGGCCGGAGGGCGAATTGGTGCCGGCGGTGGATTTCCCGCCGCGGCGCGGTGCCGCCTTGCCGGTGCGCGCCTGGGTGGCGAAGCAGGTGCGCATGTAGTGGAGCATCGCGTCCTGCATCGCCACTTGCAGCCGCCTTCCTTGGCCGGTCCGCTGCCGCTCGTACAGCGCGCTGACGATCGTCACCGCCATCAGCATGCCGGTGCCGGTATCGCCAAAGCTCGGGCCGGGCTTGACCGGCGGCCGGTCGGGCTCGCCGGTGACGCTGATCATGCCGCCGGCGGCCTGGGCGATCATGTCGAAGGCGAGGCCCTTCTCGTACTTGCTTCCGGTGCCGAACCCTGGATCTGGCAGAAGATGATGCCGGGGTTGATCTTCTTCACCTCGTCATAGCCGAGCCCGAGGCGCTCGATCGTGCCCGGCGCCATGTTCTCGACCGTGACATCGGCCTTCTTCAGCATCTCCTTGACGAGCTCGAGCCCGCGCGGCGACTTGAGGTTGATCGCCAGCGATTTCTTGTTGGCGTTGAACATGTGGAAGTACCACGGGTCGTCATCGGGCTTGCCCGGCCGCAGCCGGCGGCCCGGATCGCCCGTCTTCGGGTTCTCGATCTTGACCACGTCGGCCCCGAGCCAGGCGAGCGCCTCGGTGCAGGACGTGCCCGCCTCGAACTGGGTGAAATCGACCACCCGGATGCCGGCGAGACACTTGAGGTCCTGGCAGTTGTCACTCATCGCTGATCCCTCCTGGGCGTGAGCCCGTCAACCTCTTCCCGGGTCTGGAACATCGTATGCGCCAGCTTGATCGGTCGCATCGACGCTGCTCCTTCAGGCTCGGCGCTTCCGCCGCAGGGATTTCTTCCAGGGCTTCCAATAGTACTCGTCCCACCCCCGTTTGATGCTCGCGGCGTTCGCATCCGGGACATTGACGTGCGTCATCGAGATCCGCCCGCCGCCGGGGACGCGGCTGAATACCAGCACGAGGGTCGAGTCCAGATCCCCCTTCTTCCAGTTCGATCCTCGCCAGGACTGCACGATCAGCCGCTTCGGGACGATGGCGAGGTTCCGGCCGCGCAGGTGGCCGGCGTGGGCGGAGAACGTGCCGCCGACGCGGCGGCTCATCACCGCCTTGGCGTCGGTGGCCGCGGAATGCTTGCGGCTGCTGAGATACGTGTCGAACAGCGCGTCCGGCGACGCGCGGAAGGTCACTGTCTGGTGGATCGTCTTGGGCATCGACGCGGCCTCCTCGCAGCCGCAGGTATTCTACCGCGAGGTCAGGAGGGCTCTCGGCTGAGGCGGGCGAACTGCCGCTTCATCGCGTTCACCTGCGCGAGGTAGCGGCCGGCGGGGTGGTCGCCGCACTGCTGGCCGGCGGTCAGGCGGAAGCCCCGCCGGGCATAGGCGTCGCCCGCGCCGGCTCCGCACAGGTGGATGATGGCGGCCAGATCCTGCTTTTGAGCGAGCGTCGCCGTGGCGATCCGCCGCCGGGCGATCGTATCGGCGACGCTCCGATCCAGCAGGGCGGCGGTCATCTCGACGGCGTGGCTCGGGAGCACGCGTGTGTAGAAGGAATTGAACCAGCACGATCGCCCATCGGCGCGGGGACCGTCTTCGATCACCACGTGGTCGTGGATGCAGTAGCGCTTCGCCTGCTCGAACGTCGCGTCCGTGATCTGGTACATGCCCACCGCGGTCGAGGCCGGCCGGTACCACTCGAAGGGATTCCACGTCAGGCGCCAGCGCCAGTACGTCCGCGCCACCGGGTTGCCCGCGCCTTCGACCTGGGCGAGCGCGGCCAGGAGCTCGGGCGTCATGACGGACGTCGAATGCCGCTGAAAGAGCGGCCCGTACTGCCGCCAGGTCTCGGGCGGCGCCTTGGTGAGCGCCCCGCTCACGGGGAAGAATAGCTCGGTCGGCTTGCGGATCACCTGGTACGCCCAGTTCAGGGCCAGCCACAGCGCCACCGCGACGTGTCGCGCCCACGATGATCCGGATGGCGAGCGGCGCGCCCAGCATCGCCAGGAGCACGCGGCGGACCGAGCGAGGACGTGGCCGGACGACCGCGATCCGGGCGGGCCGCCGGCGGGTTCTACGAGGCGCGGGTCTGGCGGCGTGCGCATGTGACATCAGGCGACAATCATCTCACGGGACGCGGCCTCGGGCCTCGGCCTGGACGAGGAGCAGCAGTGATCAGAGCTGCACGTACGCGAGCAGTCGATTCAGCCGCGTTCCGGCCTGCGTATTGAGACTTGCCTTTGCCTGAGGGGACGCGCTAAGAATGGGCCCGCGATCGAAGCGTGGTCATCGGAGGGAAGCGCATGAATGGTGGACGTCGTCTCGCTCTGGGCTGCGCGGGGCTCTTGGGTGTCTTGCTCGTGGCCGGGCTCCCGCGCCCGGCCTCGGGTCAGGCGAAGCCGGAAGGCGAGATGCGCTACGCCCTGTACGTGACGCTGTCCCCGTCTGGTTCGATCCCGGCGAGGTATCGGGCCAGCTCACGCCGTTCTGGGATCCTCTACGCGCTGCACGACGCCCTCGTGAAGCCGATGCCGGGCAGCATGATGAGCCCGAGCCTGGCCGAGTCCTGGACGGTCAGCGCCGATCAGAAGACCTACGAGTTCAAGCTGCGCGAGGGCCTCAAGTTCCACAATGGGGATCCCTTCACCGCCGATGACGTGAAGTTCAGCTTTCACCGCGCGAAGGGCTCGAAGACGCTGCACGAGAAGGTCAAGGAGGTCACCGTCCTCAGGCCCGCTCGCGTGCGGTTCCAGCTCCACGACCCCTGGCCGGACTTCATGACCTACTACGGCACGATGGTGTCCGGGGCGGGATGGATCGTGCCCAAGAAGTACGTCGAGCGGGTGGGCGACGACGGCTTCAAGCGGGCGCCCGTCGGGCTTGGGCCGTACAAGTTCGTGAGCCACACGCCCGGTGTCGAGCTCGTGATGGAAGCTTACGAGGGCTTCTGGCGGAAGATGCCCTCGGTGAAGCGGCTGGTCTTCAAGAGCGTGCCCGAGAGCACGACGCGGATGGCGATGCTGAAGCGCGGCGAGGTCGATGTCGCCTATCTCCTCGACGTTCCCCAGGCGCAGGAGGTCAAGCGGGACCCCAATCTCAAGCTGGCGTTCTCCGGCGGCATCGCCACCTGGTACCTCGACTTCCTCGATCAGTGGGACCCGAAGTCCCCGTGGGCCGACCGGCGTGTCCGGCTCGCCGCCAACTACGCCATCGACCGCCAGGCGCTCAGCGACGCGGAGACGCTCGGCGCGTCCAAGCCCGCGGGGAACCACGTGCCGCGGACCTTCGAGTTCGCCCTGCCGATCGAGCCGTACCCGTATGATCCCGTCAAGGCCAAGCAGCTCCTCGCCGAGGCGGGCTACCCCAACGGCTTCGACGCGGGCGAGCTGCACCAGCTCCCGCCGTACTTCTCCCTCGGCGAGGCGATCGTCGGCTACTTCCAGGCCGTGGGCATCCGGACGCGGATGCGGCCGATGGAGCGCGCCGCGTACCTCGCGCTGATCGCGTCGAAGAAGGCCAAGGGCGTGTGCGTGTGCACGAGCTCGCTCTACGGCAATGCCGCCTCGCGCATGTCGGAGGTGATCCCGAGCGACGGGGCCTACGCCTATGGCGGCTATCCCGACATCGACGCGCTCTTCAAGCAGCAGGCGCTGGAGACGGATAAGAAGAAGCGCGAGGCGATGCTGCACCAGATCCAGCGTCTCGTGTACGAGCGCGTCCGCTACGGCCCGATCTTCGAGTACATGTGGCCGAGCGGAGTGGGCCCGCGCGTGGCCGAGCCCGCGCTGATGCTGATCAATCCGTACCCGTGGTCGGCGCCCCTCGAGGAGGTGCGCCTCAGGAAGCCGTGAGCGGCGATACTGGTGCCATGCAGACGCTCGCGCGCCATGAGGCCACCCGCTACGTGCAGCCGCTCCGCGAGGGGGCTCGCTGCCCGCGGTGGTCGACACCGACGGCGGCGGCCTGTTCGTGGTCAAGTTCCGCGGGGCAGGGCAGGGGGCCAAGGCCCTGATCGCCGAGCTGGTCGTGGGCCAGCTCGCGCAGGCCCTGGACTTGCCCGTGCCCGAGCTGGCGGTGATCGAGCTGTCGGCGGCGTTCGGCCGGAGCGAGCCCGATCCGGAGATCCAGGACATCCTGCGGGGAGTGCCGGCGTCAACGTCGGCCTCCGCTATCTGGACGGAGCCTTCAATTTCGACGTCGCCGCGGCGGGCGCGCTGATCGCGGGCGATCTCGCCACACGGCTCGTGTGGCTCGACGCGCTGGTCACCAATCCCGACCGGAGCCACCGCAACCCGAATCTGCTCGTGTGGCGGCGCACCCCTGGCTCATCGACCACGGGGGCGCGCTCTACGCCCAGCACGATTGGTCGAATGTCGACGAGGCGCGCACGCGGACGGCCTTCCCGCGGATCCGTGAGCACGTCCTGCTCGACCGGGTGGGCGACCTCGCCGCGATGGATACAGGGCTGGCCGCTGCCCTGAGCCCGGACGTCATCGAGCACATCCTCGCCCAGGTGCCGGACGCGCTCCTCACCGACCCCGTGAGCTGTCGCGAGTTCTCCTCGGCGGAGGCCGCCCGCGCCCGCTACCGCGCGTACCTCACGACCCGCCTGCGTGCGCCGCGCGACTTCGTCGCCGAGGCGATCCGCGCCCGCGACGAGCTGCTGCGCGAGCCGGCGCGGCGGCTCTCCGCCCGGCGATGACGTCGGAGGACAGGATCGCGTACGACTTCGCGGTGCTCCGCGCCGTGCCCCACGTCCATCTCGGTGCCTTCGTCCCAGTCGGCGTGCTGGTCCACGCGCGCACGACGGGGTACCTCGGCATGCGGGTCCTGAGCGACTCCGCCGAGCTGGCCGAGCGCGTGCCCGACGTCGACCACGAGCTGCTCGCGCGGTACCTCCGCTCGCATTGCGCGGTGGCCGCGGGGACCCGGCGGCCGGACCGGTCGGCCTCGCGCCGCCGTCGGAGCGCTTCCACTGGCTCACCGCGCCGCGCTCGGACGTGCTTCAGAGCTCGCCGGTCCACGCCGGGCTCGCCATCGACCCGGCCCGTGCGCTCGAGGCGCTGTTCGCGGAATACGTGCTGGGTCAGGTGTTCGAGGCGCCGGAGTCGTAGGGCATGTTCCCGAAGCGGCTGCGCTGCCCGATGAGCGGCGATCTTTTCCTTCCCCGCGAGCGATTCTTACCCTCACCGGCGCTTGCGTCGCGGTACAGTCTACGAGGAGCGCAAGGCAAAATGCTGTCAATTAAGCGCATGTGGATTGGGACGGAGCTGGCACGCCGGTTGCTCCAGCCCGTGAGACCGATGCAGCCCGGGGCGCGAGGCAATCCGAGACCGAGAATCGCGGTGCGCGTCATCGCCGCGGTCGCCTGCCTCCTCGGTGTGAGCGCCGGGAGCGCGAGCGCCGGCACCGTGGCCCCCGCGGAGACGACGTTCGACATCGACATGCGGGGCCAGGGCTTTCGGCTATTGGCCGAGGATGACCGGCTCAGCCTGGGATCCCGCGCGGAGTGCGGCCGTCCGACCAGTTGCGCCGACCTGTTGGCGCTGGAGGACCCGAGCGCGGACCCGAGTGCCGATCCTTCGAATCCGTCGCCCGTGCCCGAGCGCCGGTTCAACTGGCTCCGCACCGAGCTCGAGCGCCGGCCCAACTGGCTCCTCACCTCGCTCGTCGCCGGCGGGGCCATCGTGGGGTCGGGCCTCAACTCCTATTTCGATGGTCCCCGCCAGAGCTGGCACTTCGCCGACGAGGGGTGGTTCGGGCAATTCACGGCGTCCGGCGGCGCCGACAAGGCCGCGCACTTCGTCGACTACTACATCATCTCCAAGGAGTTTGCCAACCTCTTCGTCGTGCTCGGCCACAAGCCGGAGTACGCGCGCTGGCTCGGCTTCGGCGTGTCCGCGCTCACGGGCCTCGTCACCGAGGTGGGCGACGGTGCGACGCGATACGGCTTCTCGTACCAGGACTTCGTCATGGATTTCGGCGGCGCCCTCGCCGCGGCGCTGATCAGCGCCGCCCGCGCGGAAGACCTCGTGGGCTTCCGGCACGGGTTCCTGCTGTCAGAATCGAGCGGCGACCGCTGCTGCCCGTTCCCCGGCTTCAATCGCGACTACTCGAACGAGATCTACACCGCCGATCTGCAGCTCGCCGGCGTCGCGCGCCGGCTCGGCGTGAAGATCGGCCCCATCAAGTACCTGCTCCTGTCGGTCACGTACGGCACGAAAGGTTATCCGGGCGGAGCCGACGGGCAGCGTCAGGTCGGATTCGAGCTCGGCCTCAACTTCTCCCAGATGCTGAACGACCTCAACGTCACGAGAGATCGGTGGTGGGGCTACCTCCTGCACGTCGTCTTCGACAATGTGCGGTTTCCGTACACCGCCGTCGGGTTCCGCTACGACCTCAATCACGGGCGCTGGTACGGGCCCGACGCCGGCAACAGCGGCAACTAGGAAACTCGGAGGGGGCTCCGCCCGCTTCCGATGCCTCCCCGAACACCGGATTGCGCCGGCGAAGCCGGCGCTCGAACGGCTGTCACTCCGACCGCTCCGAGCACGGTTCGCGCGGGGATGGAGCGCTGCGCTTGACCCACCGCCGTCGGCACGGCAGTATGCCTTCCGTGACGACCCGACCCGGCCTCGACGTGGCGGATCCCTGGTCGGCCATCGAGGCGTGCTATGCCCGAGGCTGGACCGACGGTCTCCCCGTCGTGCCGCCGACGGAAGCGCTGGTGGACGCGATGCTCGCGGCCGGGCCGTGGGCGGCCGATCAAGTCTTGCTGTACGAGCCGGTGCGCGACCGCGCGGTCACCGCGGAGAAGGCGGCGATCAACGCGGTCATGGCGGGGTGCCGGCCCGAGTACTTTCCCGTCGTGGGCGCGGCGCTGCTCGCCATCGGTGACCCCGACTTCATGCTGCACGGACCGGCCACGAGCACGGGCGGCTCAGCGCTGATGGTGATCGTCAATGGACCGATCAGCGCCCGTCTCGAGCTCAACGGCAAGGGCAATCTCTTCGGGCCCGGCGTGCGCGCCAACGCGACGATCGGCCGCACGCTGCGCCTCGTCTTGCTCAATTGCCTCGAGTGCCATCCCGGCGTGCTCGACAAGTCCACGCAGGGATGGCCGGGCAAGTACTCCCTCTGCTTCGCGGAGGAGGAGGCGGCGAGCCCCTGGGAGCCGCTGCACGTCTCGCGCGGGCTTTCGGCGGACCGCTCCGCCGTGACCGTGTATGCCGCCGAGTCCGGCCACAACGTGCTGAGCCACGGCACGAGCGACCCCGAGCGCCTGCTCACCTGCTTCGCCGACGCCATGGCCGGCCTCGGGAGCCTGAGCCCCGGCCGCTCGGTGATCGTCTTCGCGCCCGAGCACGCCGCCCACCTCGCGCGAGCGGGATGGGGCCGCCGGCGCGTGCAGCAGTGGCTCTACGAGCACGCGTGGCGCTCCCTCGCCGATCTCAAGCGGGGTGGCAAGGTGGAGCCCGCGTTCTTCTCCAATCCGAGCCTCGTCGACTGGCTCTATCGCGACGCGCCCGGAGGTCCGCCCGATCCCTTGCCCTCGGCCGACGACGCCGAGCGCGTCGTCGCGGGCGACGAGGCCGTCCGGGTCCACCGCGGCCTCGGGCCCGACGACGTCCTGCTCGCGGTGGGCGGGGGCGAGGCCGGCGGACACTCCGCCTTCTTCCCCTCGTGGAGCCGCGGCCGCTCCGTCCCATTCGTCACCGTGGAGGTGCCCGCATGATCCGCATCCTCGATCCGACTCTGGCCGCCGCACCCACCCCGACCGCCGTGCCTCGCGCTCCGCGCCCGGCCGTCCTGCGCGGCGCCACGCTCGGGCTGCTCGCCAACGGCAAGTCCAACGGAATGGCCCTGCTCGACCGCATCGCGGAGCACCTGCGCGAGCGCCACGGCGTGGCGGAGGTCCTGCGCGTCGCCAAGTCCAATGCGAGCGCGCCCGTGCCGGAGGAGGACGCGGAGCTGCTGGCCAAGCACTGCGCCGCCGTCGTCACCGCGATCGGCGACTGAGGGTCCTGCTCGTCGGGCAGTGTGCTCGACGCCATCGGATTCGAGAAGCGCGGCATCCCCGCCGCCGCCATCATCACGGCGCCCTTCGTCCCCACCGCCGAGGCGATGGCGCGTCTGAGCGGCATGCCGGGCTACCCGTACGCCGTGGTCGCGCATCCGATCGGCAGCCTCGCGGCCGCCGAGCTCGCGGCGCGCGCGGATGGGATCACCTCGCGGATCGAAGCGCTGCTGATCGGCTAGAGCGATGATAAGGGGCCCATCTGCTTCGGTACGGCGCCCTCGACCGCCGGCTCAACGTACAGAAAGTACGCCTCGCCGGCTGCTCTATAATATCTGCTCCGCGCGTCGCTCAAGGGACGTCTGGCGTGCTCCAGTCCGTCTCGATCATCCGCCGCATCGAGAAGACGAGGACGAAATCCGTGGAGCACGTGGGGCAGCGGTAGGCGCATCGAATTCCCGTGGCACTGGCCGTGACGGGACCCAACGCGACCACTGCGCGGTTGCCGCAGCACGCGCACATCCGATCGCGGGTTTCCGGCAAGAAGGCCGGCGGCGAAGGGGCCAGGGGAGGTCTGCCGCGGGCCCAGCCCCGCGCGTACCGCCCCCGCGAGATTGCCGTGCTTGCCGACTCGGGCGTCATGGGGACGCGGAGCTGGGCGGACGGGCTGGCGGCCCGCTGGGCGCCCATGGCCGGCCCGGACGGGCGGCGGGAGCTCTGAACCCGGGTCGGGCCGGAAGACGGACGCTTGGCTCGCATCCCGGAACTTGGCGCTCGACGTCCCAGACGTGGAAGCATCCGACGTGAAACTGGACCCCGCGTCCCTTCGCGTCGAGACTCTCCATCACCAGTCTGGGCATGGGTCACAGTCTCCCCGCAGCCGTCGCAGCGTCTCGCCGTGGCCCGGGCCGCCCCAGACGCGCGGGATGGGGGCGCGTGGCAAGCGGCCGTCGGCGAGTTTTTCCTGAATCAGGAGACGAAGGAAGGGCTGGTCCATGAGGGCCTCCCGGGTGTGCAGATTCGACACGCCAGATTCACCGGGGTCTCGGCGCCAGCGGCGCCAACCCGACAAGGCCGAGGTGCAGGCGTGAGGATTGTGCGGCGGTCACGTCTGACGCGCCTAGTGGACGTTGGTCCACCATTAGCAGTAGCTCAGCCGGAGGTCGATCGACCCGGGTCGGTCGCGCCGGTGGGAATGGAAGACCGCTCTCGGGGAGAATTTACGCCCACCCACCAGACTTCATGTGATTCGCGACAGCTACTTAGGCGCGGCATGCGTCTTGCCCCTGCCAGCACAATTCACATCTAATCCAAACGTGGGAGGGCCCGTGGATACGAGCATCCAGTCTGGCAGCCGAGCCAGACTACTCGTCATCGAGGACGCGGACGACACCCGCGAGATGCTGAAATTCCTGCTCGAGATCAAGGGGTATGTCGTGGACACCGCGCCGGACGGGTACGAGGGATCGCCCTGGCCCGGACGCGTTCGCCCGCTGTGGCGGTGATCGACATCGGCCTACCGGGCATGGACGGGTGGAGCGTTGCGACAACGCTACGACGAGAGTTCGACGACCGCATTGGACTGATTGCGTATACGAGTTGGGGTCGCGCTGAGGACCGCGCCCGGAGCGCAGCCGCAGGCTTCGACGCTCATCTCGTGAAGCCCATCGGCGTAGGCCACCTCCTGCAAACGATTTCCCATCTTCTTCATATAGATTGAGCAGCCCGCCCCATTGCCTGTGATCCTTGTGGTTGATGACACCAGCATGCCGAGCCCGGTACGGCGGCTGACCTCACAAGGATAGCCAGCCGTCGCACTCCTCACAGGTATCGCTACGCCAACGGGACCAGAGTACTTTGCCGTGCTTCCCGGCAGCCGATGAGCACACTATCAGACTGCGCGAAGGCCAACGGCTTGCGAAGGAAGGAAGACCAGCCCCCTGCTCGGCACACCGCTCGTCGGGCGCCTCAGCGGACCCGCTGATCATCACGATCGGCGTCACGCGGTTCCGCGCGTGTATGGCCTCGGCAATCTCGAGGCCCGTCAATCCCGACATGAGGAAGTCCGTGATGACGATCTTGTGCGACGAGCGGGTCGAAGCGCGCCAAGCCCTCGCGCCCGTCCACCGCTACGTCCGCCTCATGACCCAGCAGCTCGAGAAACTCGGAGTAGATGTCCCGAATGAGCGGCTCATCCTCGATCACGGGCACCTTCATGTCTTCGTCGATCCCGTGCTCGTGAAGATCACCTCGTCGACGCGCGGCGTCGGCTGGCCCCAGACTCCTGGTTTGATCCACGGCTGGCACTTGCAGAATGTTTCCTGAACAATTCACACCGTCTACGCGGCCGAAAGCTAGCTCAACGTAGGCCACATTGGAACGTCACGGTCCTGCTTCCGTCCGGGTTGGTCACCATGCTCGACGTCATCGGCTGCGAGCCGTATTTCAGGCAGTAGGCGCCAGCAGTCGTGCGACGCTTGCACCAGCTCCTGATCCGTCCGATACGTGTAGCTCTGGCTGGGAGTGGTCGGCGGCGGCGCGGGAAGCGTGGTCCGCACGCATTCAAAGACCACGGCTTTGCTGCCATCTGAATTGTTTGTGATGTTCGCGGTTCGCGGGGCAGTTTGATATTGACTGCAATACACCGTCGCGTTCTGGTTGGCCTGAAGCAGTTCCTGATCAGTCCGGTAGTTGTACGTCACGCTCGGATTGCTCGACTGAACCGGCCGTTGCGACGAAGGTAACTCGGCACAGGAGACAACGGCCCCGGCCGCCAACAAAGCGACCGCCCACACGTTCGCCCTCCGGAAACAGCGACGGATCATAACCATCTGAAACCCTCCTTGACTTTCTCGGTGTAGACACCCAACGTCGGTGCCCGCGCATCTGCGACGCCAGGAATGTCGTGTGAAACGGCTCCGACCCGCGCTAGGCGGAACCGTCCCGGCTATGTTCCGAGGACGTTCTTCACTTGGCCAATTTTCTTTTGAACCTTCCCAACGATCTTTTCGACCTGGCCTTCGGCTTCCAAGTCGGGATTGTTCGTCGCTCGTCCAATCTTCTCTTTGACTTTGCCTTTCACTTCGTGAAACGTTCCTTGTGCCTTGTCCTTCGTGCTTGGCTTCATGGCTTGTCTCCTTCGACTCGATCATGATGCGAGTCCCCGTCAAGAGTCTCTCGCCACCGCCAGTCGTGAGCGAGGAGGAATTCGCAGAGGAATTAGGGGAGCACCTGGCGGAGACGGGGTCAAGGGCGCTCGCCGATCCAGGTCATCGAAATGTGCTCCTCGTCTGGTTCTCTCCCTCCACTCTAAGGTCGGGTCGGAACGCCTAGTGGACCTTCGTCCCTGTGTCGACGAGCGCATAGGATGGGATGAAGCGGCTGTCCCCCGGCTCGACGTGGTGGCCTAGGGGCTCGCAAACAACAAATGGTCGATCTATCGTCGGCGGACCGGATGGATAGTGTGGTTCCAGTCTGCGTGAAAGCGATGGGGGTGAGTCGCTTCCTTCGCGAGCTATCACCCTCGCGCTGCCTCCTCCTCCGCGGTCAGGATCACCTTCCAGCGCGATCGCGATCTTCTGTGAGATCTCATCTTGAACGCCGAAGATGTCGTTCAGATCACGATCATAGCGCTCCGCCCACAGGTGATGCCCGGCGACGGCATCAACAAGCTGGGCTGTGATGCGGACCTGATCACCGACCTTCCGGACGCTTCCTCCAGGACATATCGCACGCCCAACTCGCGGCCCACATCCGGGATCTTTACCGCCCTGTTCTTGTACGTGAACGCCGAATTACGCGCGACCACGGCGAGCCTACCGATCTTCGCGAGATCGGTGATGATATCGTCAGTGATGCCGTCGGTGAAGTGCTCTTGCTCCGGGTCGTCGCTCATGTTCGCGAACGGAAGCACGGCGACGGACGGCTTTTCGCACAACTCGAGCCCCGGACCAGCCTCCGCCGACTGTGACGCTGGCGGAGCCTCACCGCGCGTGGAGGAGTCCACCCGCACCCGATACACACGCACCGGCTCGTCGATGTTCTTGAGGGTGTGCTCTCCGAGCGACTCGCAGTCGAGAGTCAGCTTGCTCGAAATCTCGTCACACACCGAGCCCGAGATGCAGATGCCGCCGCCTTCGGCAAGCCCCTGGACGCGGGCGGCGATGTTTACACCGTCCCCGTAGATTCGGTCACCCTCAATAATCACTTCGCCGAGGTTGACACCGATCCTGAACTCCATGCGACGGTCAACCGACAGGTCAGCGTTTCGCGCGGTGAGTTCCTCCTGGATACAGACGGAGCACTCGACGGCGGCCACCACGCTGGAAAACTCGGCGAGGAGGTTATCCCCTGGTGAGTCCACCACGCGCCCGCGATGCTGGCTGATCAACGTGGTCATCGCCGCTCGGTAGGCAGTGAGAGTCTCTACCGTCGCGACGTCGTCGTCGCCCATCAAGCGGCTGTAGCTCTTTCACATCGGCGCTCAGAATCGCGGCCAGCCGTCGCTCGACGTTCGGGACGTTCCCGGCGGCAGAGCCATCGTCAGGACCGCTCATCGCAGCGTCTTCAGATCTTCGGCGTTTATCCTCTTCCACCACCAGTGCCTTCCATGGATTCGTTCGGCAACCGGATCGTCCCGGACCGCGCCGACCATCCAAGCTTGCGTGACGGATGTCCCCGTGTTTTCAATCCTGGGTGGTACGATCGCGCCTCGCCTAGTGGACCAAGGTCCCGGGTAACGATGGAGCCCACGCGAGGAAGGAGTTCCTCCTTGGACCTTGGTCTTGGTCCACCCTATTCAGGATGCCGGTTACGCGCCTTGAGAACGCCCGAGCGCGGCGGCTGTCGTCGGGGCGGTCCATGGCACGACGTCGGGAGCCGGCGTCGGTGGCGATTCCGGAGCGGCGTGGCCGCGCGTAAGCCCCACCATCGCCAGCGTCCGTAGTGTATCGAGCACCGTCGTTTCGACGTGATCGGCTCCGGCCGCGAGCAGCTGCTGGCGATCGGCATCCATTTCGTCGTGGAGACCCCAACGACCCACCACGATCTTGAGCTCCGGACGTTGCGAGCGCAGGCGCTTGCAGAGATGTCGCGCCTGGCTCAAGCCGCCAGGGGCCACCGTCCCGATGCAGACAAGCGCGGGGCGGTGCAGGTCGACCCAGGCGAGCACCTCGGCCATAAGCATCCCGGTCCTGCTCACGTCCATCCGGTGCCGCGCCGGGTCGAGCAGGTGTCGCACCATCTCGAGCGCCAAGACATCCGCCTCGTCTCGAGCGGGACACCCTACGATCCGGACCCGGGTGTCGGTGTCGGGGTGATCCCCGGGGTCCCGCTCTGCGGAGGCGGGCGCGTCGTGGGCGAGCAGCGTCGAGGATCTCTCGGGTCGCCTGTCCCACGAACTGAGCGTCACCCTCGCTCAATAGACCGCGATCACGGTCCTGCTTGGCATAGTAGAGCGCGGGGAGGAGCACGGTGTCATAGACCGACTCCCGTCCGTCGGTGTTCACGTAGGCCTCGACGATGTCGGTCGCCTCGTCCAGGTCGCGCGCGAGCAGGCGCTGGTAATAGCGCGCCTTGGCCTCGGTGACCGGCCGGTCCCCCATGAGCACGACGAGGAACCCCAGCGCGGGCAGGTGCTTGCCGAGCACGATGAGGCAGACCGTCAGGGGCGTCGCCATCAGCAGCCCCACCGGTCCCCAGAGCCAGGCCCAGAAGGTCACCGCAATCAGGAGCGCGACGTGCGATACCCCGGCACTTTGACCGTACAACCACGGCTCCATCACCGAGCCGGTGATGAGCTCCAGCACGAGGAACAGACCCGACAACCAGCGCCGGCTGGAGCCACCCCGGGAACACCGCCAGACTGAGGGCAAGCGGCAGGAGCGCCGCGACGAATGGCCCCAAGTACGGGATGAACCGAAGGGCGGCCGCCAGGGACCCCAGGTGACGGCGTAGGGAACCCCGATCAGGAAGAGGCCGAGTCCCACGGCCAGGCCGAAACTGCCGTTGATGATGGATTGCATGAGCAGGTACCGGCTGATGCGCGCCCCGGCTTCGTCCAGCGCTCGCGTCGTCGCCGTCATCCGCCGATAGCCAATCAGCAAAATCACCCGATCCCGGAGCTCGCGGCGCTCGAGCAGCATGAAGATCATGAGCACCGTCACGAGCCCCGCGCTCGCCAACGCTTGGAGGAGGTTTGGCAGGTGGACGAGAATGGACGGGGGTTCCAGGACGACGGCGACCGGCTTTTGACGCGTCGCACCCGGCGTGTCTGTTTTCTGGATCTCGCCGACGACGTCCTCCACAGCTTTCTGAACCTTCTCCACGGAGCCGCCCTTGCTGGCCCCGCGAAGGTCCGCGATTCTGCGGTGGATGTTCAGGCTGTACCGCGGCAGCTCGTCCGCGAGCGTCACCAGCTGGCGAGTGAGCGTCCAGCCAATTCCGCCCAGGATCGAGAGCGCGAGGAGGACAGTCACGAGGACCGACGGCACCCGACCCAGCCCTCGCCGCTGGAGGCTGCCCACGACGGGACTCAAGAGGAAGGTGAGCAGAACGGCCAGCGCCAGCGGGATCAGCACGGCCTGCAGCCAATACAAGCCCGCAACGACGAGCGCGATGATCCCCCAACCCTTGTTCATGTCCGCTCCTTCCGCTGACGATGCGCGCGGTGAGGGCGTCAACTCTTCTTCGGCGCGACTCTCGACCAATCCTGCGCTCGGCCGGACATGAGTCCACCATGCAACTCGCCTCGGTGGCGTCAGAGGCTGCCGGGCAGGACGGAGAGCGCCCGCTTCTTACCAGCAGTGGCTCGAAGCCGGCGGGCACACCCTCATGAAGCGGCGCGGATGATCCATGGCATCGACGAGCGGGAGCACTCCAAGGGCAACAAGGTCCCGCGCTCGCACAACGCGCTCGGTTACCGGACCCCGTTGCTCGAGGCGATCCGGGGCCGGTCAGCAAGGTACAGGGCCCGCGGAGCCGCTACCTGCGCCAACGAGAGTATCCCCAGCCCCCACCACCGAGTACGAACAACACCACCAGAACGATCAATAAGGTTTCCATGTTTCTCACCTCCCTTCACGTTCTTTCCCAGGCGTGTTGGACTCATTCCTTCTGGCCGGGTCCTCCTCGTCTGGTTCTCTCCCTCCACTCTAAGCTCGTGCCGAACGTCGGCTAGTGGACCTTCGTCCAGTGTCGGTGGGTGGACAGAAGGGCCCCGGTGCAGCGGCGAACCTGTGTGCCCGTATGGACGAGGTCGATCCCTTGTGGGTGGGTGTTACGGCGCGCGCCTCGGCCTGTCTTCGAACCCAGAGGGGCGGCGATGGTCTCGAAGTTGGCCCGGCCGTCGTTCGGAGTCCTTGCTGCTGCCAGGTCACTCGCCCGACGTCAATGCCTCGTGAACCGAGAAATGATGATCGCGAAAGAGAATGCCCAGCATCGTGAGCGCGGCCACGAGGTTCCCGCCGAGGATAGCCCAGGGATGGAGCGTGTCGAGCAGCCACGAACCGAGGACGACCATTGCCAGGAAGGCGGCCACTTCGAAGCAGCAGAAGAGCATGAACACGCCGAACAGCACGTGCCGGTCACGCTCGCTGAGCGCGAACAGGCTCGCCGCCGCCACTCCGAAGACGAGAAGGCCAGCCCGTGGACTACCGTGTAGCTTCAGGACGAGGCCCGGCGTGATCGTCAGCGCCGCGGGATCGCGCAGGCCCTCGAAGAGCACCGCGCCGAGAAGAGCCGGGGTCCGGAACGGCGTGGCGAGAGCGAGGTCGTACAGGAAGAACCAGATGGCGACCGCGGCGGCGCCCGCGAGACCGACCAGAATTCCCTCGTAGAGTATCCCTGTCTCGACCCATGGCTATTCTCCTCGCGGAGTCCTGTGTTTCGTGCGACCGACTCGTCCGATCCCCTGACGTCGCTCCGCTTCGGGGGTCGATCAAAGAGGAGGAAGCGACAGAAACTCCTCATCCGAACCGATCACTTCATGCCCTTCACTCTAGAGGACGCGGATCCCGGTCGCCAAGTGGACCTTAGCCCATGTTCGCGTCTACCGACAGTGGGGGACCGCTCGTGTGCATCAGTGGCCTTTGGTCCACTAGGCGGGCGTGGTAGTCGCGACTAAGGTGGAATGCAGGAAGGAGTACATGCCATGAGCAACATCATCTACTTGATCGGGTTCGTCGTGGTCGTCGTCGCTGTCCTGGGATTTCTCGGGCTGCGGTAGGAGAGGCAGCAATCACATGAGAGGAGAGCAAGCATGATGCATACATCGAGAATGGTAGGCGTGTTGGTGGTTGCGTCTGTGGCCGTCGTGGCCGGGGCGACGTGCGTGGGGGCGGCGACCACGACGGAAAAGGTCGAACGGACGGCCACGGGGGCGGCGCAGACGGCGAAGACGGGGATCAGTGACTCGTGGGTGACGGCCAAGACCAAGCTGGATCTCTTCGCGGATGAGCGGGTCAAGGGGCGCCAGATCAGTGTCGAGACGGTGAAGGGCGCCGTGACGCTGCGGGGGAAGGTGGATTCCAACGAGGCGAAGGCCGCGGCCGCGCTCCATCGCGCAGGCGGTCGACGGGGCCAAGAGCGTAAGAAATGATCTGCAGGTGGTGCCGCCCGGCGACCGGCCGGTGGTCGACGCCTCCGACAAGGAGATCACGCGCCAGGTCGAAGGCCGCTTGTCGAAGGACGCGCAGTTGAAGAAGGTCGATGTGCGGACCGACGGGGGAAGGTCATCCTCACCGGAACCGTACCGAGCATTGGGGCCAGTGCCCGGGCCTCCGAGCTCGCGCGTGACGTGGCCGGCACCCGCGCTGTCAAGAACGAGCTGACCTATGACCCCGCAAACCGGGCCATCAGCCCGGCGCCGAGATCGAGCAACGGCGCGGCAGTGCACGCTTCGAAGGTTGGGGCCTCCGGATCACATGCGCAGGTGATGGCGTTCCAGCAGGCCCTGAAAGACAAGGGGTTTGATCCGGCCCGATCGACGGCACCGTGGGGCCGAGGACCACCGCGGCGGTGAGAGCGTATCAGAAGGCGGAGCGCCTCACGATGACCGGCGAGATGAATACCGACACGGCGGCGAAGCTCGGGGTGAAGGGGGTCCGCGTGCAGGCGCCGTAGTAGTAAGTCTCAGTCTTTCGCGATTCGATACGCGGGGCCGCCGCTCACGTACACGGTCTCGCCCTTCATGAAGTCGGCCTGGTCGGAGGCGACGAAGATCACCTGCCAGGCGATCTCCTCGGGGCGGCCGAGGCGCTGGAGCGGCACCTCGCGGCCTCGGTGGAGCACCGCAAAACCGGCCATACGTGGACAGGTCAAAGCCGGCCAAAGGAGTGAGCGCTCAAGGCCGGATGTGTTGTAGCGCGGCGGTCGCCAAGCTGATCCAACGGCTGGTAGAGCCATTTGTGGATGTGGGCTCAGGTCGTTTTGAGGCCGGCCGTGTCGGGGTATTCGCGCCAGGAGACGAGCTTGTCGTCGCGCAGCTCGAAGATGATCGCGTCCTCGACGGTATGACGGCGGCCGTCGGCGCGGTTCGTTTCGCTCAGGTCCACTCGGCCGCCCCTGGTCGGCCTCCAGCAGTACGCGGGTGACGACGACCTCCACGTCGCTCACGGCCGCGAAGACTGATTCCGCGGCGCGCCGGAGGGCGTCGTGGCCCGCCAACGCCCGCGCGGCGACACCAGCACGCCATCGGGCGCGAAGTCGGCGACAATCGCGGCGGGGTCGGCCCGGTTCCAGGCGCGCGCCTGCCGCTCGACCCAGCGCGCGTGTCTTCGTTGTTCATGGCTCGCGACTCTCTTCGCTGCCCAAAGGCGCCACCATGCAGCGGAGATCACGTGCACGAGCACGCGATCATTCGTCATGAGCAGGATGCTGAGCATGAGCGCGATCCCCCGCCCGCGGCGAGGAGAAAGAAGATGATGGCGAGGCCGGGGTAGCCGAGGATGCGGAACGTGGTCTCCACCTGCATCAGCATCGCCGCTCCGATGATCAGCGCGGCCAGCGCGAGACCGAGCGTGATCCGGTTCGCCACCTTCTGGAATCCCGCCATGAGGCGGGCCTCGTCGATCGCGTCGACCTTGACCTCGAGCTGGTTGTTCGCCACCGTGTCGAGGATCTTGTTCACGCGCCCCGGCAGTCGCTCCATGAACTCCTTCAGCTCGAGAACGCCGCTGAACATGTTCCCGGAGAGGCGCTCTTGAGCAGACGGCCCCGCATGATCTCGGCGGCGTTCTTGCGGATGGACGCGTTCGGGTTGAACGTCGGATCGAGCGCCTCGGCGATCTGGTCCAGGTTCAGGAGCGTCTTGCCGAGCATGGTGAGCTCGGACGGTAGCCTGAGCCCGACGTCGCCCGATATCCGCCCGATCTCGAGCACCAGCCTTGCCACCTGCATGTTCCGCAGCTCCGCGTCCTGGTGTCGCCCCACCAGATCGGCGACTCGGCGGGAGAACTCCGGCTCGTCGAAATCGGGCCTGACCTCGCGCCACCTTCAGCGCGAAGCCCACCGCGTCGTCGCTGTGGCCCTCGCTGATGGCGAGGAGGAGCTGCAGGAGGGGCTCCTGCATGCCGGGAGCGATCCGCCCGACCATCCCAGGTCGAGCAGAGCGATCTGCCCGGCATCGGTCACGAGCACGTTGCCGGGATGCGGATCGGCGTGGAAGAACCCGTCCACCAGGATCTGCTTGAGGTACGCGCGAAAGAGCTGCTCGGCGAGCGCGGCACCGTTCAGCTCGAGCAGGGCCACGGGGCTGAGGGTCGTGATCTTCGTCCCCGAGACGTATTCCATGGTGAGCACGCGCGCGAGGTGGTGTAGTCCTCGATCGCCGCCGGCACTGACGAGTGGCGCTGAATTCCGAGAAGATTGCGTCGGAGCAGCGTCGAGGTTCTGGGCCTCCTGGCGGTAGTCGAGCTCGCGCAGGAGACTGCGCCGAACTCGTCGAGGATCTGGACGAACCCGTAGCGGCGGCCCATCTCGGTGTGGTGATCGAGGAACTCGGCGATCTCCTCGAGGGCGTCCAGGTCTCTCCATGACGCGCTCCCGAATGTCAGGGCGCTGGACCTTGACGGCAACCGGGCGCCCGTCGCGCATCGCGGCTCTGTGTACCTGACCGAGCGAGGCGGCGGCCAGGGGCTCGCCTCGAACTCGGAGAACGCCTTCGAGAGGCGAACACCCAGCTCGGAGATGACGATGCCCTCGACCTCGGCGAAGGAGAAGGGCTCGACGCGATCTTGCAGCCGCGTGAGGGCCTGCAGATACGGGAGCGGCAGGATGTCCGGGCGCGTCGACGGGAGCTGGCCCAGCTTGATGGACGTCGGGCCCATGCGCTCGAGATCATTCGCCAGCTCGGACGCCGCCGGATCCGTCGCCGTCGCGGCCGGGCTTTTCGTCGTCAAAGCGGGATCGAGGCCGGCAGCCTGCTGACCATGTCGCTCCGCCCGTACTTCATCAGCAAGACGGCGACGTCCTTGTACCGCTTGAGGTGTTGTGGCTTCAGAGACAGTCCCATCATTCTCCTTCCGGTTCTACAGGCGCATCGGCCGCCGCCGCCGCCGCGACCACCGCGGCGGCGGCCGGCGCATGCCTCGTGATCCGTATGGCCGTCATATGGGCCACGAGGCCAGGACCCATGACCGCGCCACGAGGGGCGTGAGGCAGCGCCTCGAGCGCGGCCTGGCATTGTGCGACGTGCCCGTCGGGAAGCTCCAGGCGATGGACGACGGTGGCGTCGGCGATGCCGAGGCGATCGAGCGCCGAGGCCAGCTCGCGCCGGCGAACGGCGCCGAGCCCGGACGCCGCCGGATAGGCCGCTTCGCCGTCGGTGACGGAGGCCAGCCGCACCCGCCAGCCCGCCGCGACGAGGTCGTGAAGCAGGCCGCCGACGGCGAGGGTCTCGTCGTCGGGATGAGGCGACACCACCAGCACGAAGCCGGCCGTGCCGGGATGCCATCGCGGGGAGAGCGGCGCGGTCGATGGCCGCTCGCCACGCCGTCTCCGCCGGGCCCGGATCGTCCACGTCGATCCGCGGGCGCGCCGCATGAGCCGCGTCGACGGGCTCCGCCGCGGTCGGTAACGGTGCTCCGGTCGTGTGTGTCGTCTCGCATCGGCTTCCGGTCCCGGTAGAGCAAGGGCGGTGCCACGCGCTGCGGGACGTGGAGAGCGTCCGGTTCTGCGTCGACAGAGCGATCGAGGGCGCTGCGGGCGTCGGCTCGGCCTCTCGGCGAGGAGTTCTTTCCCGGTAGATCCTGCGTGTCCGTTTTTTGACCGCGTCTCCGAGCGCGTGCTATACCCGACGCACCCGATCCCCTCGCCGAACCCAAGGAGATCCCATGAAGCACTGGTGCCTCATCGCCGTCTGCGCGCTCGTCGCCGTGAGTGGCGCCGCGTCCCACGCCACTGCGCAGTACAAGGCCGAGTTCAAGAACAGCCTGGTCGTGGGGCCGACGGGTCCCTGGGGCGAAGCGGCGGTGAAGTTCGCCGACCTGCTCAAGGAGCGGACGCAAGGGCGGATCAGCGTCGTGAACTACTTCGACGGCCGGCTCTTCGCGGGCAAGCAGACGAACGAGTTCAAGCTCCTCGACCAGGGCGTCGCCGACTTCGCGATGGGCTCCACGATCAACTGGTCGCCGCAGGTGACGGAGCTCAACCTCTTCTCGCTGCCGTTCCTGTTCCCCTCGTACAAGGCACTGGACGCCGTCGAGGACGGCGAGCCCGGTCAGCGCCTGTGGAAGCTCATCGAGGCCAAGGGCGTCATCCCGCTCGCCTGGGGGAGAACGGCTTCCGCGACCTGACGAACAGCAAGCGCGCCGTGCGCACGCCCCAGGACCTCGACCGCCTCAAGGTCCGCGTGGTCGGATCGCCGATCTTCATGGAGACCTTCCGCGCGCTCGGCGCCAACCCGGTGAACATGAACTGGGGCGACGCGCAGCGCGCGTTTCTGAAGGGCACCGTCGACGGGCAGGAGAACCCGGTCGGTGTCCGTCATCGTGCCGTACAAGCTCTGGACCGTGCACAAGCACATCACCCTCTGGCGGTACGCGATCGACCCGCTCATCCTCGCGGCCTCGAAGATCACCTGGGACGGCCTCACTCCGCCGACCGCGAGATCGTCAAGAAGACGGCCGTCGAGGTCATGGCCGGGCAGAAGCAGGGTGCGCGCGCCGGCCTCGACGGCTCCACGGAGGCCGTCGACATGCTGAAGAAGAACGGCATGCAGGTGGTGACGCTCTCCAAGGACGAGGTCGCCGCCTTCCGGGCGAGGACGAAGCCCGTCTACGACAAGTGGGTGGGCAAGGTCGGCGCCGACCTCGTGAAGTCCACGGAGAGCATCGTCGCGGGGACGAAGTGAGCTAGCCATGCGCCCCAATCGGCTGCGGCAGCTCCTGCGCGCGGGATCGCCGAGCCTCGGGACCCATCTGGCGATCTCGTGGCCTTCCATCGTCGAGCTCGTCGGGCACTCACAGGTGTTCGACTACGTCGAGTTCGTGGCCGAAGTACGCCCCGTACGATCTCTACGCGCTCGAGAACCTCGGGCGGGCGATCGACCTGTTCCCCACATGACCGGCATGACGAAGATCGAGCAGGAGCCGCGCACGTACCTCGCCGTGCGCGCGCTCGGCTCCGGCATCCAGAACCTCCTCTTCGCCGATGTACGCACCGTGGCCGACGCGCGGGAATGCGTGCGCGCGACCCGCGCCGAGTCGCCGGCGACGGGTGGCATCCACGGCGTCGGCATGCGGCGCGACGTCGGCTTCGTCCTCGATATCGGCACGCCGGCATTCGTCCAGGCGCTGGAGGACGCCGTCGTCGCGCTGATGATCGAGAAGAAGCCCGCGGTGGAGGACCTGGATGCCATCCTTTCCGTGCCGGCATCGACATGGTCCAGTTCAGCCCCGCCGACTACGCGATGAGCATCGGCCTCCCCGGCCAGTGGACGCATCCGGCGGTCCGCGCAGGCGAGGCGGTTCACGATCGAGACGGCGCTCCAGAAGGGCATCGCCCCGCGCGCCGAGATCGGCCACCCCGACCAGGCCCGGCGCTACCTCGACATGGGCGTGCGGCACTTCTGCATCCGGATGGGACGTGGCTATTCTCTTCGAGTGGTTCAAGCAGAACGGCCGGGCGATGCGGGAGATCTTCTCAGGGGCTGCGGACAGCGCTGACCGGCCCCGCGACGCGAGCGCACACGGCGTATCCTCGGCCGACGACCTGAGGCTCGCCATGACCGCAGGCTCTCCGCCGCGCATTCTCGACGGCATTGCGCGTGGTCGAGACTGTCGCATGTCTCGCCGGCCCCACTGCGGGCGGCACCTGGCCGACTCTCGGCGCCGAGGTCATCACGTAGTCAGGCCCGCGTTCGCGGCAGTGGACCCAGGCGGCCCGACCGCGCTGAAGGTGGCCTCATCCACACCGAGGAGGTCTCTCATGGCGACGTCACGGGAAACAGGACGAGCCACGCTGTGCGCGAAGCTTCCAGGATCGCTACCTCGCGCGAGATCAGGTCGAGGCGACGGGGTCTTCCACGAGCGCTGGTCAGGCGGGCCGGCCGATCGCCGAGATTGCCCGCGAAACGGTGCGCGATCCACGCGCCCTACACGCACGTGCCCGTACCACCAGCGCATCGATCGCGGCTTCGTCCGTTTCGTCAACAACGACCACTGCCTGCTGAGCACCCGGGCGAGCCTGTTCCTGCCCGCCTACGTGGCGCCCGAGCTGGCCTATATGCCCATGGCCCAGACCGTGTGGTACGTTCCGACGGCGCTCGACCCGTGGAGCCAGCTCCTCGGCGAGGCGCCGGGCACTACGGGCGCCGGGCGTGGAAGGGCGGCAAGACGCCCCCGTTTCCGATGCCGACGGCGCATCGACCGGATGAGGCGCCGCTTCATCTCGACGGGCCGTACGAAGATCGCCTCGATCACTGGCTCACGCTCGTCCAGCAGGGCGAGGTCACGGAGGCCTATCGCGTCGTTTCTCGGCCTGTTCGAGGAGCGCGAGCGACGCCGAGAACTCTTCGCCCAGCTCGCCTTCGCCGGCCTCATCGACGGTGCAGGATCGGATGCTCACAACCGCTCCCCCACCCCACCGGCCACAAGTCCCATCGCGCCCGGGCCACCATCCAGCTCAGCACCCGCATCGGTGGGCTGGACGCGCGCCCGCGACGTGATCCTATGCCGGGGTTCTCGACGCATGGCCAGGTGGGGCCATCGCTGCACGCGAACTACGATGGCGTGCCAGGTGAGCTGGATCCACCTCGCCGACGACACCCACCGGAACCGGTCCTCGCTCGGCCCAGGCCCATCCGAGGCCTGCGAAGAGCGCCTGCTCGCTAATCGGGAGACCGCTCACCCCGAAAGAGGCGCACGAGCTGATCGAGGGCTGACGCCAGGCCCACGAGCCGGCGTACATCGGCGCGATCACCGCGCTCCTGCTCGCCAGCAAGGGATTCCGGCATCCTCGACGCCATGCAGCTCGCCATCGCGGACCTCTTGCTCGAGACGGGGACGGCCACTATCTTCGCGATGACCCCAGCACTGCTTCCAGTACTCGAACCACGCCTGGTGGTTCTTCGACACCTTCGAGCACCCGCACCGGCTCAAGCTCCTGCATACCGTGGCCGGCTCGTTCATCAACCAGACGGCGCACTGGCTCCGGGCCACGCCGGGCAATGGCAAGGCCGATACGCGTCTCCGCAGGGCGCCACGCCGCGATGTCGGCGCAGGAGATCCTGAGCCAGCTCGACGCGGCGCAGGTGGCGATGAAGCCGCCTCGAGAGCGTGGCGTGGACCCGGGCGTACCTCGCCGGCGGGCACGATCGCGGCCGGCCCGTGGGCACCCTCGCGCTCTCCGCGCTCAAGCACGGCAACGACGCCCACAACCAGGAGATCGCGCGCTCTGCTTGCTCCGATGACTATCGCCGGAACCCGCACGGCGACCGCGAGCAGCTCCTGCTCGCGTGCGCCCAGCACACCGCAGGGCACCAGAAGTACGGCGACACGCTGGAGCCGTATCGCCGCTACCTCGAAGCCCTCGGCCTCACCGAGGGCTAGCCTGGGAAAATTCACGAAGCGGGATGAAATGATTCATCGAGCCTCGCAGCGTTATGCGGGTAGGCGTGTCGGGACGCGTCTACACCTGCGCACGGGGAGGCTCCGATGGCTGCAATATACCGCAAATCACGTTCGGATTCGAGCCCAAGAGGTGACCGATTGTCGCGACCTTCGACCAGCCGCACGCCAGTTCAGGACGGCGGACGTCCCCGCTGAGCGCGTCTCGATACGCACCAGTTAGCCGACTGAGCCGACTGGCCGGCTGCGCCTGGTGAATACGCCGAGCCAGCAGGTGCACGGCGTCAGGCCACACGGGTTGGTTACGCGCTCACGCGCGCTTGGAACCGTTTCGCCTGCCAGGGTATCGCCGATTTCTGCGTAACGTATCTGCCGCTGCGCGCGGCTGGCGATGCGATCCACAAGCTGCTGCTCGACCGCGATCCGCTCGCGGGCCGGGCGCTGGCCTCGCAGCCGACCCTGTCGCGCTTCGAGAACGCCGTGGGCGTGGGCGCCGCTGCGCGACATGGCGCACGGGCTGGCCGACACCGTGATCGAGATCCAGCGGCGGCGACTCCGGGGGCGGGCGACGCGGATCACGATCGACCTCGACCCACCGACGACCCGACCCACGGCCAGCAGGAGCTCACGCTTCTTCAACGGCCACTACGACACTGGCATGCTACCTGCCGATCGTGGCGACGGTGACCTTCAACGACGAGCCCGCGCAGTTTGCCGGTGGCCGCGGTGCTGCGGCCGGGCAACGCGCCGGCCACGCGGGGCGCGCGGGACTCCTGCGGCGCCTGCTGGACAAGCTGCGCGCCGCCTTTCGGACGGCGACGTTTCGCGTGCGGCTGGACGGGGGCTTTGCCCATCCGAAGCTGTTCCAGTTCCTCGAGCGGCAGCAGGTCGAGTACGTCGTGGCGATGGCGAGCAACCGGCGGCTGGAGAAGCGCGCGCGGCGGCTGATGGGCAAGGCCCGGATGCAGTCAAGGCCACCGGGCCAGACGGCGCACCTGTATGGCGAGACGCGGTATGCCGCGCGGAGCTGGAAGCGCAAGCGGCGGGTGATTATCAAAGCCGAGGTGGTGCGGCATCCGGGCGCGACCCGAAGAACAACCCGCGCTTCGTCGTGACCAACCTGCCCGACGCCCCGGAGACGGTCTACCGGTTCTACTGCGGGCGAGGGGACGTGGAGAATCGCCTGAAGGAGCTGCATCACGGGCTGGAGCTGGACCGGACCAGCTGCCACCACTTCCTCGCCAACCAGTTCCGGGTGCTGTTGACGCTGGCGGCCTACGTCCTGTTCCAGGAGCTGCGCCGCCGGGCCGCGGGCACGGCCTGTGCCGATGCGCAGGTCACGACGCTGCGCGAGCGGTTGCTCAAGCTCGCGGTGTGGGTCGAGCGCTCGGTGCGGCGGATCGTGTTGCACCTGCCGGTCACGTTCCCCTGGCTCCCGACGTGGCGGCGGATCGCCCGCGCGGTTGGCGCCACGCCCTGACCACAGCGCTCCCACATGCTCCTCTCCCACCAAGGACGCACTGTCATTCCCGAGGGCCTCTCCGCCAGGCCCGCCAGCCGTCGCTTGGCCCCGAGGCGATGCGTGAGGCCATTGCACGCCCGGTCGAGCTGTCGCGCCCCCTTCACTCATGCCTACGGCCCCTTGAGGCGCTCCGAGCTGTGGTGACCGTACGTTCATGAATTTTCCAGGCTAGAGCGATGATAAGGGCCCATCTGCTTCGTTGGCGCCCTCGCCCGGGCACGCTCAACGTACAGCGACGTACGCCTCGCGTGCGGCCTTCGGGCGCCGCCTCGCAGCTGAGACCCTTCTCATCGCTCTGGCCGGCATTTCTCCGACAGGCTCCACAGAGCGATGAGAAGGGCCCATCTGCTTCGTTGGCGCCCTCGCCAGCCGGCTCAACGTACGGCGAGTACGCCTCGCCGGCTGCCTTCGGGCACCGCCTCGCAGCTGAACCCTTCTCATCGCTCTAGCCGCGTTTTCTCCGACGGGCTCGTAGGTCTCGGGAAAGGACCTTGATGAAGTCGATCTCGTGATTCGCGGGGGACTCGTCGTGGATGGCGACGGGGCGGCCGGGCGGCGGGCGGACGTGGCCATTGCCGACGGGCGCATCCGCGCCGTGGGCGAGGTGACGGGAGCACGGGGCGCGAGAGATCGACGCGGGCGGGCTCGTCGTCGCGCCCGGCTTCATCGACGTCACACCCACTACGACGCCCAGTACACGTGGGATCCCTACGCGACGAGCAGCATCTGGCACGGCGTCACCACGACGGTGATCGGCAATTGCGGCTTCGCGATCGCGCCCTGCCGTCCGGCCGATCGCGATCTCATCATGCGCACGCTCGTGAAGGTCGAGGGCATGTCGCTCGCCGCCATGCGCGACCGGCATCACGTGGGGCTTCGAGACGTTTCCCGAGTACCTCGATCACCTCGAGCGGTGCAATCCCAGCCTCAACGTGGCAGCGCTCGTCGGCCACTCCACGATCCGCCAGTGGGTGATGGGCGGCGACAGCCAGCACCGCGTGGCGACGTCCGAGGAGGTCGAGGCGATGGCGCGCATGGTGCGCGAGGCCATGGCCGCCGGCGCCATCGGCCTCGGCTCGTCCACCGCCGAGGCGCACGTGGGCGAGAACGGTTTGCCCGTCGCGAGCCGCATGGCCGACAAGAGCGAGTTCCTCGCGCTCACACGGGCCATGGGTGAGTCCGGGCGCGGCCTCTTCCAGGCCACCATCGGCTCAAAGACCAGCATGGAGGACCTGGGCGAGATCTGGCGCACGAGTGGCCGCCCGGTGATCTGGGCCGCCTTCTTCCAGCGCGACGACCGCCCCGGAGTACGTGCCCGAGCGCCTGGCCGCCACGGAGGCCTTTCATCGGGACGGCGCGTCGAGGTGCTGCCCCAGGTGTCGTGCCGGCCGCTCACCATGGACTTCACGATGCGCAATCCGTATCCCTTCGAGGGCATGCCCGTGTGGCGCCGCGTGATGGGCGAGCCCGAGTCCGCCTGGCTCGGCGTCTACGGCAACGCCGACTTCCGCGCCGCGCTCAAGGCCGACCTCGACGCGAGGCGCTTCGCCGTCTTCCGCGGTCGATGGGACCTCGTCCAGGTGCTGCGCGTGACGCGCCCGGAGCACAAGGCGCTCGAAGGGGTGAGCCTGGCCGATCTCGCGCAGCGCACGGGCAAGCATCCGGTGGACGCCTGGCTCGATCTGGTCACCGCGGACGGGCTCGACGTGGAGTTCCTCGCGGGCCTGCTCAATACGGACGAGAAGGTCGTGGGCGACCTCATCGTCCACCCGCTCACGCTGATCACCCTGTCGGACGCGGGGGCGCATCTGTCGCTCATGTGCGATGCCGGATACTCGAGCACGCTCCTCGGCAAGTGGGTGCGCGGCTCGGGCGCCTGTCGCTCGAGGCCGCGGTCAAGCGCCTCACGGATGACCCGGCGCGCGCCTATCGCATTCCCGGCCGCGGGCGGCTCGCGCCCGGCTACTGGGCCGACGTCGCCATCTTCGATCCGACCACCGTGGACGCGCTGCCCGTCGAGTGGGTGCGCGACCTGCCCGCGGACGAGCCGCGCTTCGTCTGCCGCGCGCGCGGCGTGGAGTGGAGCCTGGTCAACGGCCAGCCGGTGCTCGAGCGCGGCCAGGTGGTCGAGCGAGCGGTGGGCGCGCGGCCGGGCCAGCTCCTCCGCACCTTCGACAGCGTAGCCGCCTCCGCCCGGCGCCGCGGTAGGCGGAATCAGTTACGCGGTAAGTAGGACGCGAGCGCGACCCCCTCGGCGGCCTGAGCGCATTCGGGTCGAGCCTGGCGCGCCTTCCTGGAGCCGGTACGAAGGTTGCAGTTCCGCGCCGGCATGAACGTCCTCATGATCGACATCGGCGGCACCAACGTGAAGGTGATGGTGAGCGGCCGGGAGGACATGCGGAAGTTCCCCTCCCGGCCCGACCCTGACGGCGGAGGAGATGGTGGCAGGGGTGAAGTCGGCGACGGCCGACTGGGACTTCGACGCCGTCACGATCGGCTTCCCGGGCTCGTCGAGGACGGGCAGCGTCGTGCGCGAGCCGCTCAACCTGGGTGGTGGATGGCTCGACGCGAACCTCGAGCGCGCCTTCGACCGGCCCGTGCGCATCATCAACGACGCCGCGCTCCAGGCCCTCGCCAGCTACGAGGGCGGGCGGATGCTGTTCGTCGGGTTCGGCACCAGCATCGGGTCGGCGCTCGTGGCGGATGACACGATCGTCCCCGTCGAGCTCGGGCTGACTCCCGTTCACCAGGCGCGCGACGTTCAAGACGCGCCTCACCAAGGAAGCGCGGAAGAAGCTGGGCCACAAGCGCTGGCAGAAGTACGTGCACGAGTCGGTCGCGCTCCCTTCAAGATATTTTCTGGCCGAGCGACACGGTGATCGGGGGCGGCAATCGCCAAGCACCTCGACCCGCTGCCCGACCATTGCCGGCGGACGACGAACCGCGGCGCGTTCGTGGGAGCGCGGCGTCTCTGGGAGGGAAGCGACCTCCTCGCCTCGCCCTACGGGACGACCTGGCGCATCACCAAGGAGGGTGCGGCCCACATTCTTCCCCTCGTGAATAGACCCCCGGGGTGAGGCGAACGGCGCGTCGGCGGCCCCGGAATGGACCACAGCCGAGGGCGGTGCCGGTCGCCAATCTGGACCCATCCCTCCGACCCCAGCCGCGTCACCAGTTCGATACCGCATGCGCGACCGTGGCGAATGCTGAGAGGTGAGCAGCGAGCGCACCCTAGACGTTGCTGCGTGACTGGGCACTCGCTCGGGGCGTGGTCCCGGCCGGCCAGCTACGCTGCGATTCGGTCGGCACGGCGCGACCCCATCGATCGATCCTGTCTGACCGCCGCGAAGTGAACGTCTACGACCTTCGTCCAATTGATACCTCGGCGCTGACGCTAGTCTCCCCGCCACTACTAAGTTTGCCTCGATTCCAGAATCCGACGCGTGAATTGGAGCCGCGCGATGCGACAAGCCCTCCCTGGGCAGGCTCGCAGTGAGCTTCTGCTCCTAGCTCTTGGTCAGCCCATGGCCGCCTTAGCGTGGAGTCGCTGTTAGATGGGAGGTCCGCGAGAGGGCGAGCGACGGCTCCCTAACACGTGCGGGACCGTCGTGCCCAGTTGATGCGCGAGGCGGGCCGGTTCCAGTACGGGACGGGGCGCTCCGCGATACCGTTGGCAGCCAAACGCCGCAACTCGGATGTGATGAGGAGCCCAACGTGTAGTCAGAGTTCTTCTTTGCCGCCCAACGTGCCAGCCGGCAATGATATTGCGAGCGCGGCCGGCTACTACGCCGGGGGCGCCGCCAAGCACGGATGACCGAAACATGGCGGTGCTCACCTACATCCTGTGCCTGTTCACGGGGTTCATCGGGCCTCTGATCATCTGGCTGATGAAGAAGGGATCAGAGCGCCTTCGTCAACAGACCAAGGCAAGGAGGTGCTGAACTGGTGCATCACATCTGGTCCTGGGTGACATCGCGTGCCTCATTCTGACGTTCATCTGGATAGGCTTGCTCCTGTGGCCACTGTTGGGTCTCGCGCACGTGATCTTCAACATTCGCGGAGCGATGAGCGCGAGGAAAGGATCAGCGTACCGCCATCCATTCGCGCTTCGACTCCTGAAGTGACCGCTCATGGAGGCTGATGGTGCGGAAGGGGCCCCCGGCCCGCGCCGGTCCGCTATACTACGGCCCGGCGTTCACTCTGGTTCCAGGATCGAGCCCATGCCCATCGACATCGCGCTGACCGGCCTCGCCATGCCTCTCGCCGAATTCCCCGCGCTCGCCCGCGAGGCCGAAGACCGCGGCTATCGCACCGCCTGGGTGGGGAGGCCTCCGGCGCCGAGGCGATCGTGCTGTCGACGCTGATCGCGACGCACACGAAGACGCTCCGGATCGCCAACGGCGTCATCCCCGTGCAGACGCGCACGCCCATCGTGTACGGCCAGGCGGCGGCGACGCTCGCGCACCTCGCCCCGGGCCGGTTCGGGCTCGGCCTCGGGCTGTCGAGCGAGATCATCATCGGGCAATGGCACGGGCTGCCGTTCTCGCCGTCGATCCAGCAGATGCGCGAGGCCGTCCAGATCATCCGCATGACGGCGGCGGGGGAGCGCGTGAACTTCGACGGCCGCTACTACACGCTGAAGAACTTCCGCCTCGCCATCCCCGTGCCTCCGCAGCCGCCGCGCATCTACCTGGCCGCGCTCGGGCCCAAGATGTGCGAGCTGGCCGGCGAGGTGGCCGACGGGGTCGTGCTCACCTGGATCCCGCCCGCCGCGGTCCCCGCCTCGATGCGCCACGTGGAGGCGGGAGCCAAGCGGGCGGGGCGGAGCCTGTCCGACATCGACGTCACCGTGTACGTGCGGACGTGCGTCACCGACGAGCCGGCGCCCGCGCGCGAGGCGCTGGCGCGGGACATCACCGGCTATGCCATCGTCAGCGTCTATGCGCGCTTCTTCGCGGAGTGCGGCTTCGCCGAGGAGGTCGTAGGCGGTGAACAGCGCCTGGAAGGCGGGCGATCGCGCGGGCGCGGTGAAGGGCATCTCCGAGCGCGTGCTCGACGGCCTCGGCGCGGTGGGCTCGGCCGAGGCCTGCCGCGCGCAGATGGACGCCGTCGCGCGGACGGGGGCGACGCCGGCGGTCCTGCCCTTTGCGCCGCCGGGACCCGGGGCGCGCGCATCCATGCTCGGGACGTTCCGCGCGTTTCACCTGAGCCGGATGCTGAAAACCCGCAGCCTGCTAGGCGCGGATGGCCTGCACCATTCGCTGGGCGGCCCCGCTGATCAGGCCGGCGTCGCTGCCGAGCACCACGAACCGGTAGCCGCGCGCGATCATCGCCCGCGCCTCGTCGGCCGAGAAGGCGATGCCGCCGAGGGCGACGCCGCGGCGTGCCAGGATCTTCGCCTCGGCCCGTCGCGACGACCTCGCGCAGCCGCGGATGGTCGAACTGGCCGGCCACGCCGAGGTTCTCGGAGAGGTCGCCGCGCGCGATCGCCACCACGTCCAGGCCGTCGACGGCCAGGATGTCGTCGAGCGCATCCACTCCGGCCAGGGACTCGATCAGCACGACGTTCGAGCACCGCGGCATTCGCCGCCTTCAGGTAGTCGAGGTTGGACAGCCCCCAGCGCAGGGCCGCGTAGGTCGGCCCGTAGCCGCGCCGCCCCGCCGGCGCGTAGCGCACCGCACGCACCGTGGCCTCGGCGTCCGACCGCGGTGGCGACCTGGGGAAACACGACGCCCAGCGCGCCGCAGTCGAGCACCGGCTTGACGAGGTCGGCGCCGACGCCGGGCACGCGCACGAGCGGGGTCGCCGGCGTGCCGCCGGTGGCCGCGATCATGGCGGCCACCGACTCGATGCCGATCGGCGCGTGCTCGGTGTCGATCATCAGCCAGTCCACTCCGGTCCGGGCCAGCGCCTGGACGAGCTGCACGCTCGGCATCGAGACCAGGTAGCCGAGCGTCGCCCGGTCCTCGGCCAGCGCGCGCTTCAGAGGGTTGAGGGGCTCACGACTGGGGAGTATAAGGGACGGCCGTGCGTGCCGCTTGACGACGTCGCCCGCCGCGACACTATCGGGCCCAAGACACGAGAAAGGAAAGATCGATGCGACCTGTCCGCCGCTCATTCGCTTGGGTGTCGCTCGTCGTCGGTGCCTTCTTGCTCCTGCTCGGGAGCCTTGCCGCCACGCGCGAGGCGGAGGCGCAGGCGGGGGGCACGCTCGTCGTCGGCCTCGACCAGGAGCCGCCGACCCTCGACCCGCACGCCTCGCCCTCGGCGGTGACGTACCAGATCATCGCCTCGGTGACCGAGAACCTCGTCTATCGCGGCCCCGACGGCAAGCTCGTGCCGTGGCTCGCCGAGTCGTGGAGCACCGCGCGCGACAGCAAGAGCGTCACCTTCAAGCTGCGCCGCGACGTGAAGTTCCACGACGGCACGCCCTTCAACGCCGAGGCCGTCAAGTTCAACTTCGACCGCATCGTCGATCCGAAGTTCAAGGCGGGCGGCGCCCGCGCGGCCCTCGCGGGCTATGCCGGCTCGAAGGTGCTCGACGAGTACACCGTGCAGGTGAGCTTCGAGACACCCTATGCGCCGTTCCTGAACTCCGCCGCCTCCGGCGTGCTCTCGCTGGTCTCGCCCAAGGCGGTGCGCGAGAGCGGCGATGCCGTGCACACTCGCCCCGTCGGGAGCGGGCCGTTCATGATCAAGGAGTACGTCGCCAAGGACCACGCGACGATGGTGAAGAATCCCGCTTATGCGCGGAAGGCGCCCTGGAGCGACCGCAGCGGCCCCGCATACCTCGACGCCGTCGTGTGGAAGTTCGTCCCGGAGCAGGGCACGCGGGTGACGACGCTCGAGAGCGGCGAGACGCAGGGGATCTACTTCGTGCCCGCCCAGGCGCTGCCCCGGATCGAGAAGAACCCCGCCATGCGCGTCGAGAAGATGCCGTGGCCGGGCGCGCCGCGCATCTGGCTGCTCAACGTCACGAAGCCGCCGATGGACGACGTGCGGGTGCGCCGCGCGATCAACTACGCCGTCGACAAGGAGGCCTTCGTCGCGACGGTCTACAAGGGCATCGGCCTCAAGGCCTTCGCGCCGCTCACCGCGGCGATGCTCGACGATCCCGCGCTGCGCCAGGTCTATCCTCACGATCCGGCCGGCGCCCAGGCGCTACTCAAGGAGGCGGGGTGGATCCCGGGCGCGGACGGCATTCGCGCCAAGGACGGGCAGCGGCTCGAGATCGTGCTCAACGCCATCGAGTACGGGGGCGGCACCGACCCGGTGGTCCCGCTCATCCAGGACTCGCTCCGCGAGGTCGGCATCGACGTGAAGATCAAGGCGCAGGCGCGGCCGCCCTGGTACGAGGACAATTACCGCTGCGCGACGCATGGCCCGGTGATGTTCCTGCGCTCCATCGACCCCGATGGCCTGTACGCGCTCTTTCACTCGTCGCTGGTGGGCAGCAACTTCAACTGGTCGTGCGTGAAGAACGCCAGGCTCGACGAGCTGCTGGAGCAGGGCCGCCGCGAGTCCGACCCCGCCAAGCGCCGCGCCATCTACCTCGCCATCGAGAAGCTCGCGCTCGACGAGGCGCTCACCGTGCCGCTCGTGGACGACCTCTCCGTGTGGGCCTTTCGCGCCAACGTGCAGGGCACCAAGTACAACTTCAACGCGTACCCTGTTTTGAGCGACGTCATCCTGCGCAAGTAGTCGTCGTACAACCGGGGCATGAGGCTCGGCTCGCCGTGCTGACCTGGGTCGCGCGGCGCCTGCTCGCCGTGGTGCCGGTGCTCTTCGGGGTCACGCTCGCCGTCTTCAGCATGCTGTTCCTCGTGCCCGGCGACCCCGTCAAGATGATGCTCGCGGAGTTCGTGACCAATCCCGATCAGGTCGCCCGCATGCGCGCCCAGCTCCACCTCGACGAGCCGATCCTCGTGCAGTACGGGCGCTTCGTCGGCAATGCCCTCCGCGGCGATCTCGGCACCTCCATCCGCAGCCGCCGGCCGGTGACGGCCGAGATCGCGGAGAACGTCGGCAGCACCGCCCAGCTCGCCCTCGCCGCCGTGCTCGTCGCCGTGGCGCTCGGCGTTCCCCTCGGCCTCGTCGCGGCGCTCGGCCGGAACTCGTGGCTCGACGTCGGTTCGATGGCGGTGGCCCTGCTCGGCGTGTCGATGCCGAGCTTCTGGCTCGGTCTCCTCCTCATCTTCGTCTTCTCGCTCCATCTCGGCTGGTTCCCCGCCACCGGTGGCGGCGACCTCGCCCACCTCGTCTTGCCCGCCGTGACGCTCGGCGCCATCGCGCTCGGCCATCATCGCGCGGCTCACCCGGTCGAGCATGCTCGAGGTGCTCGGCCAGGACTACGTGCGCACCGCGCGGGCCAAGGGCCTCGCCTGGTGGGGTGTCGTCGTGCGCCATGCCCTCAAGAACGCGCTCATCCCCGTCATCACGATCTTCGGCCTGCAGTTCGGGAACCTCCTGGCCGGCGCCGTCATCGTGGAAACCGTCTTCAGCCGCCCGGGGCTCGGTCGCCTCATCGTCGGCGGCATTCTCGCCAAGGACTTCCCGCTCGTGCAGGGCGCCGTGCTGTTCGTGGCGACCGGCTACGTGCTGATCAATGCGCTCGTCGACATCGCCTATGGCTTCGTCGATCCTCGGATCCGCGTCGGCTGACGTCCCCGCCGCGCGGGCCGGCGTGGCGCGCCGGCTCGCCCGGCAGCGCGGCGCGATGGTCGGCGCGGCCATCCTCGCCGTGCTGGCCCTGATGGCCGTGGGCGCGCCGAGGCTTGCCGCTCGCGATCCCATTCGCACCGCGCCGCGCGAGGCCCTGCAGCCTCCGGGCGCCCGCTACCTCCTCGGCACCGACCAGTTCGGCCGCGACGTGGCGAGCCGGGTGCTCCACGGCGCCCGGCTCTCGCTGACGGTGGGTCTGATCGCGGTCGGTATCGCCGTGGGCCTCGGCGTGCCGATCGGCCTCGTGTCCGGCTTCTACGGCGGACGGCTCGATGTCTTCGCGATGCGCGTGATGGACGTCTTGCTGGCCTTTCCCGGCATCCTGCTCGCGCTGGCCATCGTGGGCGTGCTCTCGCCGGGTCTCGGCAACGTGATGATCGCGGTGGGCCTGGCCGCGGTGCCGACCTATGCGCGGCTGACCCGGGCCAGTGTGCTCTCGGCCCGCGAGCTGCTCTACGTGGAGGCCGCCCGCGCGATGGGCGGCCGCGACCGCTTCATCCTCGCGCGCTATATCCTGCCCAACGTGGTCGCGCCGCTCATCGTGACCTCGACGCTCGGCCTCGGCACGGCCATCCTCTCGGCGGCCGCCCTCAGCTTCCTCGGCCTCGGCAGTCCGCCTCCGACGCCCGAGTGGGGCCGCATGCTCAGCGAGGGGCGCGACTACCTCCGCGAGGCGTGGTGGATCTCGACCTTCCCGGGGCTCGCGATCATGCTGACGGTGCTGGCGATGAACCTGCTGGGCGACGGGCTCCGGGACGTGCTGGATCCGCGCTTGAAGACGTAGCCGGTGTTGGTGTGAAGGCGGCGGAAAGGATCGAGCGATGAGGTGGGAGCGCACGGTGACGGTGATCGGCTGCCACGTCGGCGGGGAGGACAACCACGTGATCGTCGGCGGCGTGCTGCCGCCGCCGGGCGCGACCATGTTCGAGAGGAAGCGCTACCTCGAGACGCACGGCGACGAGCTGCGGCGCTGGCTCCTGCTCGAGCCGCGGGGCAAGCCCACGCTCTGCGTGAACCTCGTGACGCCGCCCACCCGGCCCGACTGCGACGCGGGCCTGATCATCATGGAGGCCACCGACTATCCGCCGATGTCCGGATCGAACACCATCTGCACCGTCACCGTCCTCCTCGAGACGGGCATGCTGCCGATGCGAGAGCCGGTGACGACGCTCACCCTGGACACGCCGGCGGGCCCGGTGCCCGTCGAGGCGCGCTGCCGGGATGGCAAGGTGGAGCAAGTGCAGTTCACGAACGTCCCGTGCTTCGCCACGCATCTCGGTGCCATCGTCGATGTCGAGGGCCTGGGCGCGATCCCGGTCGACGTGGCCTACGGCGGCGCCTTCTTCGCGATCGTCGATGCGCCGTCACTCGGCTTCGCGGTCGAGCCGAAGGAAGCGCGGGATCTGGTCGCGCTCGGCAACCGGATCACGGCCGCCGCCGCCCGGCAGCTCGTCGTCCGCCATCCGGAGAATCCGGACATCCGCGGCGTGACCTTCACCGAGTTCGCCATGCCCTTCGCGGGCCCGGGGACGGTGAGCAAGAACGCCGTGATCGTGGCCCCCGGCCGCATCGACCGCAGCCCCTGCGGCACCGGCACCTCCGCGCGACTGGCGGTGCTGCACGCGCGCGGGCAGCTCGCGCCGGGTCAGGGATTCATCCACGAGTCGATCATCGGCTCGCGGTTCGAGGCCGCGATTGCCGGCGAGGCCACGGTGGGAGGGCAGCCGGCGATCGTTCCCACCATCGCCGGGCAGGCGTGGATCACCGGCGTGTTCCAGCACGGGTTCGATCCGTCGGATCCGTTCCGGGCGGCTACACGCTGCCGGATCTGTGGGGCGCTTGACGCCTGTCGCCCTTGACCGGCGCCGCGTTCGGGAGTACGAAACGGGTGGCGAAAAGCCCAACAAGGAGGGAGAGCTCATGATCTACGAAGTTCGCACCTACACGCTGCGCCCCGGCACGGTGGCGGAATTCGAGGAGCGCTTTGCCAAGCGCAAGCCGCTGCGGGAAAAGCACTCGAAGCTGGGGGCGTTCTGGCACACCGACTTCGGCCCGCTCAACCAGGTCATCCACGCCTGGCCTTACGACAACCTGCAGCATCGCACCACGGTGCGCGACGCGATGGCGAAGGACGCCGAGCTCCAGGCGCTCCCCGGCGGGCGAGACCTGATCGTCGAGCAGCAGTCCGACATCATGATCCCCGCCCCGTTCATGCAGCCGCTGGGCAGCCGCAACTTCGGCACCGGCAACTTCTACGAGATGCGGATGTACACGTACGCGCCGGGCGACACCGCGAAGGTGCTGGAGGCGTGGGGCAAGGCGGTTCCCGCTCGCGAGAAGTCTCGCCGCTGGCGGCCTGCTGGACCAGCGAGCTCGGGGAGCTGAACAAGTTCGTGCACGTCTGGGTCTACAAGGATTCCAACGAGCGCGCGCGCATCCGCGAGGAATCCCGCAAGGGCGGGCAGTGGCCGCCTCAATCGGGAGTGCGGCCGATCCGGCAGGAGAACAAGCTGTTGATTCCGGCGGCGTTTTCGCCCCTGCAGTAGCCACGCGTCCATTGCAGAACCGCGGTGCTAGGCCAGATGGCTGGCGCCGACGTCCGCGATGGGCCTTTTCAGCATCCTGCCAGATGGTCCGCCGTCGCCCGCGCCGACAGGCGTATAGTCGCGGGCACGGGTAGAGGCAACGAAGCAACCGTCCGAGCGATGTCAGGAGGTGGGCCATGGAGAAACAGGGAACCATCCTGGTAGGGACCATCGGTCAGGGCGTCATGATGAGCGCCGACGGCGGCGGAGCTGGACCCGGGCCGGCGTGCGTCAGGGCATGCATTCGGACTGTATCGTCAAGGCTCTCTTGTCCGACCCGTGGCATCCCGGCGCGCGTCTATGCCGGGACCGACATGGGGCTCTACAAGAGCGACGATGGCGGCGCCGGATGGCACTTGCTCGACACCCCGATGAACGGGTCCATGGTCTGGAGCATGGCCATCGACCCGGTGGATTCGAATGTGATGTTCGCGGGCACGGGCACGCCGAGCCAGCCGGGCATCTTTCGCTCGGCCGACGGGGGCAAGACCTGGGAGCGGCTGCCGGTCGAGATCGCGCTGGACTGCCCGAACGTCGGCATCCCCGGCCCACGGGTATCGCGGTGGACCCCACCGACCACCGGCAGGTGTGGGTCGGGCTCGAGGTCGACGGCGTGCGGCACAGCCGGGACGGCGGCGAGACCTGGACCAAGGTGAACGGCCAGATCCCCAACCAGGACGTGCACAATGTCCTCGTCGTGGCGGGCCCTCCCAAGGCCGTGTTCACCGTGGTCAACGACGACGTCTGGCGCAGCACCGACGACGGCGAGACCTGGCACGCGGCGCGCGCCCGCGAGGTGTTCCCCTGGCACTACCCCCGCGGCATCGCGGTCAAGCCGAACGATCCCAGGACGGTGTTCGTGACGCTCGGCGACTCGACGCCGGGCCGCATCGGGACGGTGATGCGCTCGACGGACGCCGGCGCCACGTGGCAGAGCCTGGGGCTCCCCGTTCAGCCGAACTCGGCGATGTGGACGGTGAGCATCCCCGCGTCCGCGCCCGACACGGTCTTCGCCGCCAGCCGGTACGGCTACCTCTATCGCAGCGACGACGGCGGCGATTCCTGGCGCAAGCTGTGGCGCGAGTTCGGCGAGGTGTCCTCGATCCTCTGGGTCCCGCGCGAGTCGTAGCTCGCGGCCGCCGCGGAAGAGGGAGGCAACCCATGCGAGACGGTTTCCGTGCATTCGATGCCGACACGCACGTCAACCCCGCCGCGGACGTCCTGGACCGGTACGTCGATCCGAGCTTTCGTCCGCGCCTCGCCGAGCTGGCACCGTACCGGGTCGCCAGCGGCCAGATGATCGGCGGCACGCCCGGCACCGATCAGTACCGCGTGGCCACGAAGCTCTACCGGCGCGTCCTCGGCCAGGCGGGCCCTCACGAGATCGTTCACCGGCCGGGGCACCCACTGGATGGGGAGCAAGCAGCCCCGGGTCGGGGGTGCAGGACGATCAGGCCGAGAACCGCGTCAAGGACATGGACGACGAGGGGACCGACGCGCATTTCCTCGTCCCGACCCTCTGGGTCAGCGTCGTGGGCCTCCCCGACGTCGAGCTCGAAGTCGGACTGATCCGGGCCTACCACCGCCACGCCGCGGACTTCTGCGGGCAGTTCCCGGGCGCCTCAACACGGCGATCGTGGCCTCCACGCGCGCCGTCGACGAGGCCGTCCGCGAGATCCATCGGTGGGGCACCTCGAAGTGGGCGGTGGCGGTGCTGCCCGTGCTCGGCAAGGACGTGCCGCTGGACCACCCCGACCTCGAGCCGATCTGGCGGGCCGCTGAGGAACACGACCTGGCCGTCGTGCACCACAGCAATACCTGGAACCCGCCCTACTTCCCCGCCTACCAGGATCTCTGGGACAACATCTTCCTCGGGCGTCTGGCGTCACACCCCTGGGGCGGGATGCGGTTCATGGCCGCCTTCATCGGTGCCGGGATCATGGACCGCTATCCCCGCCTGCGCATGGGCATCCTCGAGTGCGGCTTCGGCTGGCTGCCGTTCTGGGCGAGACGGATGGACGAGCAAGCGGCGTACGTGGGCGGCGTCGCGCCGCTGCAGCACGCCCCTCCGAGTACCTGACCAGCGGCCGGTTCTTCTGCACCATCGAGCGCCACGAGGGCGAGGACCTCTTCAACTTCGTGACCAGCGTGCTGGGCGACGACGTGCTGATGTATGCCTCGGACTACCCGCACTCGGAGTGCCAGTTCCCCGATTCCGTGGACAACATCCTGCGCTGGTCGAGCCTCAAGCCGGACACGAGGCGGAAGCTCCTCTGGGACAACGCGGCCCGGTTCTACAAGCAGACCTGAGAGCGGAGCGAGCCATGCCACAGATCAGCGGATTGGGTCACGTCGGACTCTACTGCCACGACCTCGGGAAGATGCGGGACTTCTACGCGGGCGTCCTGGGCCTGGCGATCACCGACGAGGACCTCGATCGGGGCATCTGCTTCCTGAGCGCGCAGCCCGACGCCGAGCACCACGAGCTGGCGCTCGCCCAGGCCAGGAGCCGGCGCAGAAGACGCAACACGTGCAGCAGGTCTCCGTTCAAGGTGAAGAGCCTGGACGACGTGCGCGCGTTCTATCACCGCCTCCAGGACGCGGGCATGCGGATCGAGCGCACGATCACCCACGGGATCGCGTGCAGCGTCTACTTCTTCGACCCCGAGGACAACCGCATCGAGCTCTACTACACGACCCCTACAAGGTCCGCCAGCCCCTCGGCGAGAAGATCGACCTGGACCGGCCCGACGCCGAGCTGCTCGCCTTCGCCCAGTCCTTCGAGGAGGCGAAGGGCCCACCGCGCGGCGCCCAGCAGCCGGTGGGATAGCTGCGCCATCGGCATCTTACGACGACCGCGACCGCCTATGCGTTGTCCGCGAGGGAGGATGAGTCATGAAGAAGCTACGTGACATCATGCGGTCGGGCTTCCTCTTCATGGTGCCGCAGGACAGCGCGGTCACCGAGGCCGTGCGGATGATGACGACCCACAACGTCGGCATCGTCATCGCACTCGACGGCACACAGCCGGCCGGTGTGTTCTCGGAGCGGGACGTTGTGCGTCGCGTGGTCGACCGGGGCTCGACCCGGCGTTGACGCCGGTGCGGGAGGTGATGACCCGTGAGATCATCACCGCCGACGCCGACGAGGACTATCAGGTGGCGATGCGCCGGATGGACCAGGCGAACATCCGCCATCTCCTCGTGGTCAGCGAGGGGCGTCTCCTGTCCATGATCTCGATCCGCGACCTGATCCGCGTCGACATGGATGACAAGCACCAGGAGCTTCGTTACCTTCGGGAGTACCTCTACCAGGCCGCGCCCGAGGTCGATGTGCGGCCCCCGGCTTCCTGACTCACCGGCAGGGCCACGTGCGCCGCCCCGACGGGAGCGGAGCCTAGAATGACGCTTCTCAGAGCATGACGGAGCCGAGGCCCGCCGTCCGCCGCGTCCAACACGCTGCAAGACATCCTGATCCGCGCCACGCCGTGCGGGAGGAGCGATCCGCATCCTGCCGCGCAGCTGGAGCAAGACGTATGGCGCAATGCTGATGCTGAACCTGGATCGCTACCTCGAGGCGCAGAACCAACCGCACACGGGCTTCGCCTCCGCGCTCGCCGAGATTCGAGCGGGCGGGAAGCAAGGCCACTGGATCTGGTACGTCTTCCCCAGCTCGCCGGGCTGCGGTCGCTCGGGGCCCTCGCTCCGATACGCGATCGCCGACCTCCTCGGAGGCTCGCGCGTACCTCCAGCACCCCGAGCTGCGGTCACGGCTGCTGGCGATCACGTCGGCCGTCGCGGAGCAAGCACGGCAAGGACATCGTCTCGCCGACGTCATGGGCTCGTCCATCGACGTGACGAAGCTGGTCTCCTCGCTGACGCTCTTCGCGCATGTCGCACGACAGCTCGCCGTCGCGGAGGGTCTCGACACCTATCGGGATCTCGTCGCCGCAGGCGACGACGTCCTCGTGGCTGCCGCCGAGCAGGGATACCCGCCGTGCCGCTTCACCCTCGATCGGCTCGGTGTGCATGACGCCAGCAAGCGGCACGCGCCAGGCATAAGCGCGAGGACCCGACCGGCTGTCAGCCGGCGATCTCGGTGATCTGAAACGCCCCGTCTTCGCCCGGGCAGGCTCGGTAGAGCCGGGCGAACCCTCCGAGCGGCGGGGTCGTTGCAGGCGCCTGGCGGTCGAGAGGATGGCGACGTCGGGCACGCGCGCCTTGCCCTCGCGCATGCGATTGCGGGCCAGGGCCTCGCCTGGTGTCGCCTCGACGGAGTAGCCGATGACTTGCGCGCCCCGGCTCACCGCGGCTGCGATGAGAGGGGCGCGGACCTCCGCCGTCGGGTTCGTATTGTCGACCACGACGGAGCGCCCGTCGTCGAGGCGCGCGCGAGCTCGCGCAGGAGGCGCGCCGACTTGTGCCGCGCGTTCGGGAACAGGTCCATGCTCACGTGGGCGTGGGAGGCGGCGAAGCGCTGCCGGTAGAGCGTGGAGAGCGTGGTCGGGTCCCGACGCGCTGCGGTCGGGAGCGCAGTATGGCGCCGCGGGCCGGGGAGTAAGCGCCTGAATACGCTGCAGCGACGCAGTACGGCGCAGGACCGGTCGCTCCTGACCGCGGACGTCCTGCGTCGTTCTACCGGCACTCACGGCAGGGTCCGGCAGGAGGGCAAGCATGGATGCGGGGACGGCAGACTTCGGAAGCGTCCTGGCCCGATGGCGCGGAGCACGGTCATCGAAGACGGTGACCTCTCCGGCGTCCTCCGCGCCATCACCGAGGCCGCCGCCGCCGCCCTCCAGGTCGAGCGGGTGAACATCTGGGTGTTCGACCGCGAGCGGACGCGTGTGCACTGCATCGAGGCCTACGCGCGCGGAGGCCGACCAGCACACGGAGGGCGACGAGATCCTGGCCGCCGAGGCCCCTCGTACTTCACGGCCCTCGCCGAGCTCCGCACCGTGGCCGCCTTCGACGCCCGCCACGACCCGCGCACCCGCGAGCTGAGCAGCTATCTGGAGCCGCGGGCATTACGACGCTCCTCGACGCGCCGCTCTATCAAGGTGGAGAGCTCTGGGCATCGTCTGCCACGAGCACGTCGGGCCCACGAGGCAGTGGAGCGCCGCGGAGCAGGTGTTCGCCGGATCGGTCGGCGATCTCGTCTCGCTGGCCATGGAGGCCGACCGGCGCATCCGGGCCGAGCGATCCCTGCGCGAGGGCGAGGAGTTGTTCCGGGCCGTCGGCGACCGCCTGCACGACGCCATGCTCCTGGTGGATGCGAGCAACCCGTCCTCTCTCACCGTGCGCTACATGAATGAGGCGGCCTGCCGGCTCTCCGGCTATAGCCCCGCGGAGCTGATCGGGCAGCCGGTCACTCTGCTCGCCGACCCGGGAGTGCGGGTCGTCGTGGACGAGCAGATCAGGCGCGTGCTCGCCGGCGAGACCGTCCTCTTCGACAGCCTGCACCGGCGCAAGGACGGCTCCGTCATGCCGGTCGAGGTCTATGGGCGTGCGATCGACTGCGCGGGCCGGCTCACGCTGCTCCTCCTCGGCCGCGACATCTCGCACCGCGTGCGGGCGGAGCAAGCACAGCTCGAGTTCCAGGCTAAGGTTCTCGAGGCTCAGCGGCGCGAGAGCCTCGGCATCCTCGCCGGGGGCATCGCCCACGAATTCAGCAACTTGACGACGAGCATTCTCGGTGGAGTCGGCCTGGCCCTGGCGGGGCTCCCCGAACAGAGCCCGGCCCGCGAGCGCCTGATCCAGGTCGAGGCGGCGGCACGCCGCGCGACCGACCTCTGTCGCCAGCTCCAGGCCTACTCCGGCCGGGCCCGGTTCGTCATGACGCCGATCGACCTGCCGGCGCTGGTGGACGAGCTGTTACGTCTCATGGGGACCGTGGTGCCCGCGCACGTGAGCGTCGAGCAGGACCTGCCCCAAGACATGCCGAGGATCGAGGCCGACGCCGGACAGATGCACCTCGTGGTGGTGAGCCTCGTCACGAACGCCGTCGAGGCCATCGGTGACCACCCGGGCACCATCGCGGTCCGCGCCCGGGCCGGGCGCTTCACCGGGGCGGACTTCGATGACGCCGCCCGGATGTGGCAGACACCTGACGGCGACTATCTCTGTCTCGAGGTCACCGATTCGGGTTGCGGCATGGGCGGGGAGACACGGCGGCGGATGCTCGAGCCGTTCTTCACCACCAAGATGGCAAGACGGGGACTCGGCCTGGCCGCCGTCCACGGGATCGTGCGGGCCCACCGAGGCGCCCTCGCCGTGACCTCGGAGATCGGCCGCGGCACGAGCGTCCGTGTCTTCCTCCCGGTGCTGTCGTCATTGTCGCCGCTCCTGCCGCGCGGAGACGAGGAGCCCGGGGCGGACATCGCCGTCGGCGAGCCTCGCCGAGATACGATCCTGGTGGTGGACGACGAGCCGCTGGTACGCGAGGTGGCCGAGGTCATCCTGCAGAACGAGGGGTTCGGTGTCGTCACCGCCCGCGACGGGCGGGAAGCGCGCCACGCGATCGACACTCGCGACGACATCGCCGCGGTCATCCTGGACTTCAGTCTGCCGGACGTCGGTGGCGAGGAGCTCCTGGGCAGCATCCAGCGCCGCCGGCCCGGGCTGCCCGTGATCCTGTCCAGCGGACACCACGAGGAGATCGTGATGCAAGGTCTCCACGGGGACCGGCTCACGTTCCTTCAGAAACCGTGGCCGCTCTCCCAGCTTCTCGCGGCGGTGGAGCACGCTCTGTCGTCGAAGAAGTCGGTGAGTTGACGTTCCGCCGGGTGGGCGCCACGGGCGACTGACCGGCGCCACCGGGTATCGACGTGACGAAGCTGGTCTCCTCGCTGACGCTCTTCGCGCATGTCGCACGACAGCTCGACGTCGCGGAGGGTCTCGACACCTATCGGGATCTCGTCGCCGCAGGCGACGACGTCCTCGTGGCTGCCGCCGAGCAGGGATACGCGCCGTGCCGCTTCACCCTCGGTCGGCTCGGTGCGCATGACGCCAGCAGGGCACCCGCCAGGAATAGGCGCGAGGACCCGACCGGCTGTCAGCCGGCGATCTCGGTGATCTGAAACGCCCCGTCTTCGCCCGGGCAGGCTCGGTAGAGCCGGGCGAACCCTCCGAGCGGCGGGGTCGTTGCAGGCGCCTGGCGGTCGAGAGGATGGCGACGTCGGGCACGCGCGCCTTGCCCTCGCGCATGCGATTGCGGGCCAGGGCCTCGCCTGGTGTCGCTTCGACGGAGTAGCCGATGACTTGGGCGCCCCGGCTCACCGCGGCTGCGATGAGAGGGGCGCGGACCTCCGCCGTCGGGTTCGTATTGTCGACCACGACGGAGCGCCCGTCGTCGAGGCGCGCGCGAGCTCGCGCAGGAGGCGCGCCGACTTGTGCCGCGCGTTCGGGAACAGGTCCATGCTCACGTGGGCGTGGGAGGCGGCGAAGCGCTGCCGGTAGAGCGTGGTCTTGCCCGCACCCTGGAGCCCGACCAGGATGATGCATCCGGGCATGTCAGCGCTCTTACCCCGTGCGGCCGGTCAGGCTCGCCACCGCCAGGACCAACTCCGTCGGGTCGGCCGGCTTGGCCAGATGCATGTTGAAGCCAGCGGCGAGGATCCTGACCCGGTCGTCGGGCCGCCCATACGCGGTCAACGCCAGGACGGGAAGTCGCTGACCGCGGAGCATCACGGCGCGCCGTGCTCGCCGCAATAAGCTGAAGCCGTCTTCGTCCGGCATCTCGAGATCGGTGACCAGCACGTCCGGCTGCCATTCTTCGAGAATCTCCATCGCCTCGGCCGCGGAGCGGACCGTGCGCGCTTCGGCGCCCGCATTGACGAGGACCAGTCCGGCGAGCTCCCGGCCCTCCGGATCGTCATCCACTACCAGCACGCGAATGTCGCGTAGCGAAACCGGCTGGATATCCTGTGGGTCACGGACTCGCTCTGCGTCGTCTTCCCGCCGAGGCGGTCTCGGCGGATGCTGCACCACGGACATAGGCAGCTTGACCGTGAACGTGGCGCCACACCCCAGCCCGGCACTGACGGCGGTCACGGTGCCTCCGTGAAGCTCGACGAGATGCTTCACGAGGGCGAGCCCGATGCCGAGCCCAGCGTGCCGCCGCGTCGCTCCGGCATCGACCTGTCGAAAACGCTCGAAGAGGTGTGGGAGGTGTTCCGGCGCGATCCCTTCTCCGGTGTCGCTGACCGTGATCTCGATGTGCGAATTTGTCCGCTGCAGGTGGAGCTGCACTCGTCCACCGTTCGGCGTGAATTTCACCGCGTTCATGAGTAGATTCCAGGCCACCTGTTGCAGACGGCCGGGGTCTCCCATGATCGGTCCGGCGCGAGGATCGAGGGCCGATTCGAGTCGGATGCGCTTGCTGGTCGCCGCCGGGCGGACCGTGTCGAGGGCGGCCTCGAGCACCGTCGAGACGTTCAGCGGCTGTACATCGAGGCGCATCTTGCCGGTGATCACCCGCGAGACGTCGAACAAGTCTTCGATGAGCTGCACCTGGGCCGCCGCGTTCCGCAGGATCGCTTGCGTGGCATGGCGCGTCGTCTTGGCGTCGAGCTGGCCGGCGTCGAGCATGCGGGCCCATCCGTAGATCGCGTTGAGTGGAGTCCTGAGCTCGTGCGATAGCGTCGCGAGGAATTGATCCTTGCTGCGGTTCAAGGCCTCGGCCTCGGCGCGAGCCTCCTGCTCACGCTCGAGGAGCGCCTGCCGGATCTGCTCGAAGGCTCGCCGCTCCGAGATGTCGCGCGCAATCTTCGAGGCGCCGACAACGCGGCCCGCCGCGTCGCGGATCGGCGACACCGTGAGGGAAACATCGAGCAGCCGGCCGTCCTTGGTCCGCCGTACGGTCTCGAAGTGGTTGAGCCGTTCGCCTCGCCGCAAGCGCGCGAGGACCTCGTCTTCCTCCGGGAGTCGCTCCGCGGGAATGATCAGCGTGATGTGTTGGCCGACCGCCTCGGCCGCCGTCCAGCCGAACATGCGCTCGGCGGCCTGATTCCAAGACGTAATGATGCCCTCGAGCGTCTTGCCGATGATGGCGTCGTCCGAGGAATCCACGATCGCGGCGAGCCGCGCCTGCACGAGCTCGCTCTGTCGGCGGGCGCTGATGTCGTGAGCGATCTTGGAGGCGCCTACTACGCGACCGGCCGCGTCTTTCACGGGCGACACCGTGATCGACACTTCGACGCGTCGGCCGTCCTTGGTGACCCGCATCGTCTCGAAGTGATCGACACGGCGGCCGGCCCGGATGGCAGCGAGCACCTGGTCTTCCTCGGCGAGCCGATCCGCGGGGATGATCAGCGTGATGTTCTGGCCCACCGCCTCGGCCGCGGTCCAGCCGAACACGCGCTCGGCGGCCTGATTCCAAGACGTAATGGTGCCGTCGAGCGTCTTAGTGATGATGGCGTCAGCCGAGGAAGTGACGATCGCCCCCAGGCGCGCCGCGGCTGACTCGTACTCTGGAGCAGCGTGATCTGGCACTAGCGTCGGGTCCCTCCTACGAGACGAGCCCACCGAGACGAGCCGAGTCGTTCATCAGCAAGAGCTGTGCCGCCGCCGCTCGCTTGCCTGGCGCACCCTGCTAAGTTCTCGTCGCGGTTGCCACGGATCGCCGGCCTTCTAGGCGCGGAGGCCGCCTCAGCCGGCCAGGCCCTCAAAACGATCTAGTAAAGGCTACCGGGCAATCTTTGCCGCCATGTTGCCGCCCCGCGCGTGCGGTGACCGCCACGCCGGGGCTCTATGTCGTCGACGATCCGATCGGGGCGAGGGGCCGATGTGCGATTCGGCGTTGGGAACACCGCCAGCGGCAACGGTGACGGCGGCATCGAGCGTCGGAGCCGACGGCGACTTCGACGGCTCGCGCAGCCTCGTGACCGGAAACACCGCCGACGACAACGGTGATGTCGGGATCGAGGCGCAGTGCCCGAGCACCGTGACGTTCAACAACGCGCCGGGCAACGACCTGGACTACAACCTGTTCGCGCCGCCGCCGCCGCCGCTCTGCGACTTCCATAACAACACGTTCACCCCAACCCCACCCTGGGACATCGCCCGTCCCGCCGGGACGCGGCGCGGCGCTGATCGCGCCATCCCGGCGGGGCATTCATGCGGACCGCGCCTCTCACGGCCGCTTCAGGCGCAGGTCCTCCAGCGGGGCCGAGTACGCGAAGCTCCGGATCAGGTTGATCCCCGGCTCCTCGAGGCGCGGACCGACGCCCCAGATGAAGGCCAGCTCGTAGATCGGGATGTGGGTCACCCGCTCGTGGAGGATGCCCTGGATCTGGTGGACGAGCGCCTCGCGCTTCTTCACGTCCGTCTCGCGCGCCTGGCGCTGGAAGAGATCCTCGACCTCGGGCAATCACGCCGGACGTGTAGACGCCGTTCTTGCTGACGTACGCGTCGAGGCGGGTGGCGGCATTGCCGCCCGCGCCGGTGATGCCCACGATCACGTTCTTGAGCTTCTTCTCACGCCACGCCGTCAACATGGCCGCGCGCTCCATGCTGCGGATCTTGGTCCGGATGCCGACATTCTGCAGATAGCCGGCCAGCGCCTCGCCCATCGAGTCGTAGGGCGGCCACGGATAGAGGTCGCCGGCGTCGAAGCCGTTGGGGTACCCGGCTTCGGCCAGGAGCCGCTTGGCCTTCGGCGGATCGAAGGCGTCCGGCTCGAAGAAGCGCGAGAACTCGAGCACGCGCGGAATCAGCGAGCCCGTGGGGAACGAAAAGCCGAGCGTCTCGGCCTGGTTGAGCGCTTTCCGGTCGATGGCGTGGCTCGCGGCCTGCCGCACCCGCCGGTCGTGCCAGGGGGACTTCGGATCCCACTGGTCGGGGAGGTCGAGCCAGAAGGTCCCCTGCGATTCCTTGGGCGCGACCAGCTTGAATCCCGGCGTGCGCTGCACGTCCTCGGCCACCGGGCCGGTCAAGAGGTAGGCGATGTCCACATCGCCCTTCTTGAGGGCGGCGGCGCGCGTGGTCTCGTCGGGCATGCTCCGCAGGACCAGGCGCTTGACATTGGGGACCTTGCGCCAGTACCCCTCGTACGCCTCCATCACCAGCTCGATCCCCGGGGTGAAGCTGACGAACTTGTACGGTCCGGCGCCGATCGGCGCCCGCTTGAAGCCATCGTCGCCGACCTTTTCGACATAGGCCTTGGGCACGACCCAGCCGGAGCCGGTGGCGGAGGTTCCGTAGAACGTCATGAAGTCCGGCCACGGCTCCTTGAGCACGAAGCGCACGCGGCCCGGGTCCACCACCTGAACCTCGCGAACGCGCTCCTTGAGGAGCTTCGCGCCCGCGCCCTTGTACCGCTCGAAGGAGAACTTCACGTCGGCGGCCGTGACCGGCTCGCCGTTGTGGAACTTCACGCCCTTGCGGAGGACGAACTCGTAGGTGAGCCCGTCCTTCGACTGCGTCCACGACTCGGCGAGGCTCGGGGTATTGATGCCGCCCGGCATCGGCTTCACCAGCGCGTCGTGGAGCGCATAGAGCACCATGAAGGGCGTGATGATCCCCTCGGTCTCGGCGGGGTCGAGCCAGCGCGACGCCAGCGTGATGTGGACGGCCCACGTGATGGTGCCTTCGGGCGCGGCCGCGACGGGGGCCGCGACGCCCCCACCCAGGACCAGCACCAGGAGCGTGACGAGGAGACGCGACGACGATGACCTCATGGGTTCCTCCCTCTCGCGGATGTCGAGTGCCGGATTCTAGCCCTCGGGCCAGTCGGCGCGCAAGCGCCGACGCAAGCCATGTGGAGCGGTGGAGCACGCGGTAGTGTGTCAATTTGGCTCTCCAGCACTGGGGCAAGTTGCGAGCCAGGCGAGGCGCGAGCGCCCTGGCAGCCCGAGGCGTACGAGGGTGTACGTTGAGGGCCTGCTAGGGCGCTCGCAACGAAGCATGGCGAAGCAAATTGCCCCAGTGCGGGGCTCACACTCGTGGTCCAGGAGGTAAAGATGGCCGACGTCCAGATCTCGCTCACCTGCGCAGACTATGCCCGCGTGATGCCGCTCGCGACCGGCGAGGTGAAGCCGGAGGGCATCGCGCTCACGATGATCCTGGGCAGTCGCGGGTCGTGGCCGGCGCGCGCCGAGATGCTGCGCCGCGCCGTGCAGGATGACACCGTGCAGGGCGGTGAGTGGTCGATGGCGCAGTACCTCTACCGCATCGAGAAGGGCGATCGGAGCCACGTCGGCCTGCCCGTGTTCCCCTGCGCAATTTCACCGCGCGCGATCTCTACGTCCGCCGGGGCGGCCCGATCCGCCGGCCCGAAGACCTGGCCGGCCGGCGCATCGGCATGTACAGCTACACCGCCAGCGGCTCCATCTGGTATCGCCACTTCCTGCGCTTCGTGGGCCTCGACCCGGCCGCCATCGAGTGGTGGATCGGGGACATCGACACGCCCTGGTCGGCGCCGATGGACGTGACGCTCCCCCGGGCGTGAAGGCGCCGGCTCGGGGCCGGTCGCTGTCGGAGATGCTGGTCGCGGGGAGCTCGAGGCGATCTACAGCCCGCCCCGCCCGCAGGCCTACCATCCCGTCGATGGCCCCCTCGCCCGACTGTTCCCCGACTTCCGCGGCGTCGAGCGGGCGTACTTCGAAAAGACCGGCGCGTTCCCGCCGCAGCACCTCGTCGTCATCCGGCGCGAGACATGGCAGGCGCACCGATGGATCGCCAAGAGCCTCACCGAGGCGTTCATCGCCGGCAACGACTGCTTCACCGCGGCCCAGAAGGGGTTCCCGTACGCCACGCCGTGGCTGGAGGCGGAGCTCGAGGACACGGCCGCCGTGATGGGCGACGATTTCCACCCGTACGGCTTCGAGCGGAACCGCGCGCAGATCGACATGTTCGCGGGCGAGGCCTTCCGCCTCGGTCTCACGAAGCGGCAGATCACGGCCGAGGAGTACTTCGCGGACTTCCTCGCCTCCTGACGGTGTCGGCGGCGAGGGGAGCCTACTCCACCCCCGTGGCGGTGAAGGTCGCCTTGGCGGCCGGACTCGTGATGAATCGGATGAACGCGGCGCTCACGTCGGGTGACCGCGCGCCCGCGACAATGCCCGCCACATACACGGTGTAATTCTGGATGTCTGCGGGAAGCGGCCCGACGAGCTGAACGCCCTTCGACTCGTACGCCCGGATCTCCGGGACGGGGCCGATGCCGACCTCGCGGCCGGTCCCGCGCAGGAGATGCTCCATGACCGTCGGAGCCGTCCGGGTGTCGCACCGTCTTGGCCTTGACCGCGTCGGCGATGCCGAGGCGATCCAGCACGCGCTCGAAGTACGTGCCCGTGGACGCGCGATTGTAGACGAGCGAGTCGGCGTCCAGGACGGCCTGCTTGAATCGCTCGGTCGTCGAGATGTCCGGTACGGGCGCCCCGCGGCGGACCGCCATCGCGACGCCGACGCGCCCCACGGGTACTCGTCCCTCGGAATTGATCTTCCCGGCCTGAACCAGCGCGTCCACCACCGGCGGTGGTGCGATCAGCACGTCCGGCGTCTCGCCCGCCTCGACTCGCTGCCGCAACACGGCGGGCACCGCCACCGTCAGCCGCGCAACGTGACCCGTCTCCCGAGTCCACGCTGGCAAGAGCTCGAGCAGACCGGATTCTACTGCGCCCGCGCTATAGACCTGGATCTCTGCCGCCGCCGCGACGGTCGCCGACAGCACGACGGGCAGAGATACCGTGACGCGCTGCCGCGAGCAAGGTCGCCGCCGACGCCAAGGACGCTCCGGATGTGAGGGCCCGCTGGACGCAGCGGGCCAGTGCGTGTCGGTCGGTTTTCACTACGGCCTCCGCCGGGTCTGGTTGGGGTCTTGGGTATCGTCGACCTGCCGTGAAGCTGCTATCATCGTCGGCACTGAGCAGCATCGGAGCGCTCGCGGAGGTGAGCATGGATACGCCGAAAGATGCGTCGTCGAAGGATGCGCTGGCGCGCGCCGTGGATCTCTGTGCAAACGGCGAATGGCAGCAGGCCCACGAGATCGTCCAGAAGGACAACTCGATGCTCGCCGCGTGGATTCACGGCGTCGTGCACCTCCTGGAAGGCGATCTCGACAACGCGCAGGGCTGGTATCGGAAGACCGACCGCGCCTATCCGGGGCCGGAGGCGGTACAGGCCGAGATCGCGGCGGCCCGCCGCGCCGTGCACGGCGCGGGCTGACGACCGCGGCCTCGATCTCGTCGATGTGCTCGCGCCGATGCGCGGCGCCTCCCATGCCATGGGGATCTCTCTCATTGGGTGTAGTGAAGTCTGCCGCCACGGCAGGAGATTCTACGCGCGTTT
>ERZ1370068.6375-contig-5360_pt1 | contig 79405 bp, 148 predicted proteins | sample MGYA00561227_ERZ1370068 | MGnify/ENA primary metagenome ERZ1370068 (study PRJEB38410, sample SAMEA6850437) | metagenome | study: Metagenomic assessment of the ecological functions of the soil: analysis of the soil microbiota associated with the...
GTGACACTTCGTTTCAGTTACGTATTGCTGAGAAGACGATCGAGAAAAGCGTGAGGCCTCCGAGGCGAGAGACGGCCGTCCGCTGCCGTCCATCCGATCAGCGGCGGAAGCGCGCCGGGAGCCCGCACCGATCACAGCGTGGCAACTGGCGATCGACGCTTCATCGGCGTGTAAACGACCGAGTGCGACGAGCGTAGTGGCCGCCAGCAATGCTGCCGAAGCGTTGACCGAGCCGCCAGCATCGCCAGACCGGCAGCCGCCAGTGCCCACGCGAAGACGCGCGCATCGGCCGGCGAAACACGCCCATCTGGAAGCGGGCGCAGTCGGGTCCGGCGCATCAGCGCGTCGGTGTCACGTTCGGAAACCTGATTCAAGACGGCAGCGCCAGCCGCGACAGAGCGCTGTGCCAGCCACCGCCTGAACCATCCGTTCAAAATCGAGTCGCCCGGTTGCGCCGAGGTAGTAGCCAGCTGCACTCGTGGCTACGACCAGAGCGTTCAATCTGGGTTTGGTGAGAGCCAGGTAGTCAGTACCCCGAGTGGATGTTCGCGCGCTCACAAGGAAAACGACACGGCATCGGCTCGCCCGTCCTTCACGATTGCACTCCGTGATTCGGTGCAAAGCCGTGGGCCGGGGCTTTGCCCGTTCACCTCCACGGACATCTCGAAATCCTCTGTCGAGCTCACGTTCATCCGGCCTTGATCGGGAAACAGAGCCCTCAGCTTTCTGAGCGTGACGTCAACGACGTGGCCAGGACCAGCGCGCCGCGCGACGACATGCCAGGCTGTTGATCCAGACGTTCAGCGGCTCAACACCGTGCGCCGCACGCACGGGAAACTTAGCAGCTGGCGACCGAGCGCGGCGAAGAGCGCCGCAAACACTCGTGAGATCGCGATGCCCGCCCGGTGCCGCTGCGCCACGATCCCAGTCGTGATCACACCGACCGCGACAGGCCCCAACTCTGGTGCGCGAAATGAACCGCGATCTTGAGATCCCAGTGCGTCGGCAGCGGATGCCCGAACATCAGCGGAAAATCGGGAATCGCCAGGCCGGCCTCGGTGATGCCTGCATCGTGGCGCCCACGAGGATCTGCGCGTAGATCGGGCGTCGTCGCAGTCGCAATCGTTAGCCGGTATCGACGCTGGTCGGACCGCAGCGCTCGAGGCGCAGGCGGCGCGGCTATGCCTGGCCACGCCGGCAGCGGCGCCGTGAACGGGCGCAATCGACGACCGTATGCGGAAGAAGACGCTCGGCGAGTGCGGCGTGCGCCGATTGATAACAGCGGCCGGCAGGAAGAACAGAACCGTCAATCCGCCAGAACGCCCTGGATGATGACCGGCTGGCCAGCGCGACGCGCGCCGAGCCATCTGATCCAGCGGCGCGACTCAGCCAGCCAGAGCCAGACCGTCAGAATGATCGTGAGGAAGCCGACACCGCTGGCGATGAGACGATGGCCGTGTTCGTCAGAAAGATCCCGCCGACCCATTTCGAGGGCGGAAACGTGAACATGTTCCAGCCGTAGCGAGGTCGGCCAGTCTGGGACGGAAGGCCTGAACCGGTGCTGGTCACGAGGCTCCGGCCAGAACGAGCAACACTGTGCATCGGCGAGGAATAGTCGCGAACCGGTGCGAAGCATCTTCACAGTCAGTCTCAGGCAGGCCGGTAAGCCGGCAGTGGTAAGAGTCTGGCGGCGGACAGGCGGTCGTGCGACCTGAACCATTCCTGCCCACCGCACCGCCTGTCTGGCTGACCTAATCCGTCGCCAGTCGCGCCCGCGGGCGCTTTGAACGCGCAGTATTCCGTCCTTCGATTCCTTCTGCACCGAGGCGTCACGCTTCTGTGTCATGCGGCGCCGAGCTTCTCGTGCCATGCCTCGATCGTGTAGGTGCCGGGCGGAAGCCCCTTGCAGCTCGAACTTGCCGGACGAGTCGGTTGCCGCGAAAGTACGGGTGGTCGCAGCACACCCACGTAGGCGTTCATCCAGCCGTGGACGTCGCACTTGAACGGCACCATCACTTCCTTGGCTGCGTGAACGTGTGTGCCGTCTTCATGCCCTGGATCGGCTGGCCGGTGTTGAATTCCTTGTTGTCCTTCGGCAGCGCGTGGATGTTGTGCAGCGTCGGATCGCTGTTGACGATCTCGAGCTCCTGGTCCGACCGCGCATGCCGAACACGTGCGGATGGTAGCGGCAGTCCTTCTGATCGATCGTGACGCCGCTCGGTCGGCGTGATCGAGACGTGTAGCTGCCAAGGCCGTCCTTCACGTACACGAACACGTTGCGCGAGGCTTGCCGTCGCTGCCGACTGTATAGGTTTCCTGAGCCTGCGGCGTCCTTGGTTCTCTTTCAGGCAGACCGGATCGGCGTTCATCTTGATCGGCTGCGTTTGTCGGCGCCGCGCCGTCGAAGCGTCACGACGCCGTTGACGTCGCCAGCCGTGGCGCGCGTCGACCTTCTGCCCTCCTGCCGCGACCGCGGTGCGGCAGGCTCGGCTCGGCGATGCTCTGGTTGCTGCCGCCGCCGCACGCGACAACCGACGCCGCGAGTGTCAGCCCAAGAGCGCTGACCCAAATGTTTCGTAGACGCATTGATTTCTCCTGAGCGAAATGAACTGGCAAAGCCGAACGAAGATCGACCTTTAATCATACCTTAATGCGGGCCGATCGCTGCCGCCGGGTCGGCTATCTCGCCGAGTTTCCGCTCGACCCGATCCTGAATCCAGTGCGAATCCCACCATTCGACCGGGTTCACCGGATGCCCGTCCGACCAGCATCGTGAAGTGCAGGTGATCGCCGCCGGCCGAGCCCGGTCATCCCGCTCCGGCCGATCGTCTGACCTTTGGTGACGCGTGTCGCCGACGCTTGACGTCGAACGACGACAGATGACCGTACAGCGACTGCACGCCCATGCCGTGGTCGATGATCACGCAGTTGCCGTAGATGCCGAGCCAGCTCGCGTTGCACGCACCGTGCCCGCGTTCGCCGCGACGACCGCGACGTCGGCTCGTGACCGCCAGATCGAAGCCGAGATGCACCTGCTGATCGACTTCCTTGCCCTTGTAGAAATAGGTTCGGTGATCGGCGAACGCGGCTTCGACCTGTGAGTTGCCGAGTTGAACGAACGGACCGCTCCACAATCGCGTCGGCGAGGTCTTCGCGCCGAGCCCGGCGATGCGATCGCGCGTTCATGCGGCGAAGCTCGCCGTTGATCTTCAGAAACGCCGGCCAGCCTGTCGTCGTCCGGCTGCCGGCGTCGACCTTCAGTTCCGGCGAATGCGCGAGGATCTCCGGCACGACGCGGTTCAGAAACTTGTCGTCCAGCTCGATGCGACTCCGCTTGAACGGTTTCTCGAACACATCGTCGACGAACGATGGCTGTGCGCTTCGTTGCCGGCTTCGTCGCGGGCGAAGGCGGCGATCGGCGTGCGGCGGTCCTGGTCGTGCAGCAGCGCGAAGAAGGCGGCATTGACTCCGGAATCGGCCGTCGGCGCCGAGCCTGAAGCCGGGAAAGCCTCGATACTCGACATCGCCGACCGCGCACGCCGGACTGCGACATCCGGCGGCGTCGCTATGTAGAACCATCTCCGAGCCGCCGTGGTTGACGTAGTGATGAGTCGAGACGCGCCGAAATTCGCGGGCGGCTCGAGGCGGACCTGAATGTCTTTGCGTCGTGCGTGCGTCGATAGCGTTCGCGAGGCTCAGGATCGACTGGTCGCGTCGCCGAGACGACGATGCGAGCGGTGCCCGATCGCAGATCGGGAACGCTCTGCTTGCCGAACGGCTGCGAAATACGAAGATGGTTCCGCGTCGGTCTGCGTCGCCGTGACGGCCGTGCGAGGACTGCGCTTCCAAGCGTGAAGAAGGCGATGTCGTTCGTCCGTCCTGTTCGAACGTGATCGTCAGGGACGTGAATTGCGCTTGGGTGCTTCGGCCGTCACCTCGAGCGTGCCGTCGAGTCCGGCCACGCGCTGCGGGTTTACGATTGTCAATTGAGGCGGCGTGCGCGGCCTGGCGACCGACGGTCGCTCCAGCTGCGATCAACGCGCCGAGAACCAGGCCTGTGAGAAGAACGAAGCATGAAGGTGATCATAGGGCAGGGCCGAAGCCGGAAGGGTCGGAACAGGCGGGAAGGGTACAGCGTCGTGTTAAAATCGACGAGTTCCGCGCAGCGGTGGCGGTATCGTCTAGGGGTCAGGACACGTGGTTCTCAGCCACGGGACCGGGGTTCGAATCCCCGTACGCTACCAGAACAGTATACATTTCCCCTCGATAACGGTCCGGCGCTGTCGCGCCGGGCCTTCACATAGACCTCAGTCTTCGGCTGATACTCTTCCCGCGTTCTCCTGAACTCACTCTCCACGGAGGTGCCATGAGATCGTCACTAGTTGCTGCACGAGACGCATTGTCCTGACAGCTCTTGTCGGCGTTCTCGTCGTCATGGGCGCGGCGCGTCGGGCGGCGACGGCCGAGCGCGAGTCGTCATTCCGTTCGACTGCAGCGTCTCGAAGATCGCGAGGCGATCCGGCGCCTCATCATGGAGTGCGGCAGGGCGCTGGATCAGCGAGACTGGCCTGCGTTTGCCAATCTGTTCGCCAAGAACGGCGGCGAGTGGGTTGGCGGGATGGGAGCCGCGAAAGGCCGGCCAGTCATCCAGAAACTCATGGAAGACACGATCGGACCGAGCAGCCATGCCAACGGAGCAACCGGGACGCGCGGGTCGAATGTCCATCGTGTTCACCAACGAGACGATTGATGTTCGCGGCGACACTGCGACCGGTCTCACCAAATGGCTGTTCGTGGGATCAACCTCCGACAATAGACCTCAGCCTCTCCTGCTCGGGCATTACGTGGACACGTTTGTTCGAGAGAACGGGGAGTGGAAGTTCAAGCGGCGTCTGGCCTGCGGAGACATACCGGCAGAACAGGCCGAAGCGCGTCGGAACTGAACCGCGAACGACCTCGATCGTTCGCGGTTCCCTAGCCTAGTTACCGCCTGAAATCGCGGAACCCTCTCGTCGCCTCTCGCTCGAATGCCGCGCGCGATACTCTTGTTTGTAGAGATCGCGCGAGCCGTACTCGATCGTTGTAGTCGTGATCGCCGTCCCGATAACGTTTCGCTCGTCGTGGATCGTGAGATCACTCTCGATCGTCCGCGTCGTCTCGCCCGACCTCCACGCCGTCTTTGAATCCGACTTGAGCCGCCACTGAGAAGGACCCGCCCGATCGCGGATATGTGCCAGCACCTGTGGGATCGGATATCCCGGATAGGTTCGTTTCGGGATACCAACCGCCGGGCCCGCGCCGATTTCGCCGATACGCATCCAGTGTACCGCGATGTATGCTCCCTGCCGGAAGACTCTGCGGTAAGCATCGATGCTGCCGTAGGAACCTCGATAACCTTTGTCGGCGTCCGGAAGTCATCGTCGCGCGTCAATCTGAAGTCACGTCCGCGACGAGCGTCACGCTCGCCGTGATCGGCTCCGCGGCGATATCCGTTGTCGTAGGCGTATCTGTTGAAATCCCGATAGTCGATGCTGAGACGAGTAGAAGCGAGTCTGCGCCGCGCAAGCCGGCGCCGTCGCCAAGGTCACAACGGCCAGAGAAGGCTGCAACGGATAGATGTTTGAACATGGTCACACGATCCCTTCGTCGCTTTCCGTTTCGCGTGTTTGGGGTTCCTCCACGTGCGACTCAAGGCGCCATGAGATCGTCGGAGGGACCGGCAGCCGCTGGCATCTGTGGACGGGTTCAAGGCCAGGTGCCACGGTGAAGGCGCACTGTTTGCAGCGAAAGTAGAACTTCTAAGGAGAGTGTTGGCTTTTGCTTACTCGACTGTCCCCTGATGATTACGCTCAGCCATGAAGCGGTGGGAACGGGCTTCCATCAGGTCACATGGGATTGTCCTAGTCGATCCCACGAGCATCTGTATCTCGGATCCGCGGAGCTCGTCGCGATCGTTGCTCGAACCCGTCGAAATCGTGTTCGTTGAGATCGAGGATCAGGCCGGGACCGTGACGCTCGAGATCTTCGACCGTGAAATGCGCCGAGTCTGAGTCGAGCCTGACTCCGGCTGGCAGGTCGATGCGCCCACGTGGTGAGAAACGTAACAGCCAGAATGGAATGTTCGCCCGCACGAGCTTGCCGGCGGCGGGGTCATGCGAGGGCGATGCAGTGTTTGAAGGTCCGCGGCTCTTCTTTTGCGTTGGGTCTGGCCGATGAACGATAACGGTTCACGACCGAGGCGAATTTCGACGAGCGCTCGCTGTCCGCAGAAGCGTGCGCGCGTTTCACGCCGGAGCTCCCGAGCTGCGCTTTCGACCGGAACAAATCGCGTTTCAAAATGCTGGTGATAGAACCAATGGGCGCCGCCTCCGACCAGAACCGCACACGAGGCCGCGATGATGACGATTCACGGCGAGCGTGATTGAGCAGCCAGGTGGTCCTCTTAGTCAGCCAGCGACCTTGTGTCTCTACTCTTGTCTGGCGCGGCCTCCCTTGCCAGCTTATTGCCTTCTGCGTAATCTTGCACGGCTCGACACAATTCAGGGTGGGGACCACGCCTCTTTCGAGAGAAGGGGACGCCCACGGTCGCGAGGACATCCGCGAGGATTAGAAATAATGGACCATCCAACCACTGCAGGGGCCGTGTCTCATGCTCATGCCCACGAACACGCTCGCGAAGAACTGGGCTTCTGGCGCAATGCAGTGTTCTCTGTCGATCCACAAGGTGATCGGCATTCAGTACCGATTACGGCCTCCTTTTCCTGCTGTTTGGCTTCGCGTTGATGATGATCATGGGGTTTCAGCTGGCCTATCCGGGCCGGCCGATCCCGATCGATTGGCGGTTGGTTGCAGGGCGGCAAACGCTCCGGGCGGCATCATGCTCCCAGAGTTCTACAACCAGCTGGGCGCGATGCACGGCACCATCATGGTCTTCCTGGGCGTCGTGCCCCTCGCGGTCGGCGGCTTCGGCAACTTCGTGATGCCGCTGCAGATCAGGGCGCCCGACATGGCGTTCCCGAAGCTCAACATGATGAGCTACTGGGTCTACTTCCTCGGCGGCGTCGATCATGCTGGCCAGCTTCGTTCGTGCCTGGCGGCGCGGCGCGAACTCAGGCTGGACGTCGTACTCGCCGCTCGTCGGCGACGGCTGGCGGGCACCGGCCAGACGATGTGGCTGATCGGGATGAGTCTTCCTGATCACCTCGTCGCTGCTCGGCTCGGTGCAACTTCATCGTGACGATCGTGCAGCTGCGGGCCAAGGGCCTCGACGCTTCATGCGCTTGCCGTTCTTCGTCTGGGCGCAGTTCGTGACCGCGTTCCTGCTGCTGCTGGCGTTCCCGCCGCTCGAAGCGGCCGGCGTCCTGCAGCTGATGGATCAGCCTGGCGGGCACCAGCTTCTTCCTGCCGAGCGGTCTGGTGGTGAGCGGCAGGCCGCTGCAGGTCAGCCGGCGGCGGCAACCGCTCGCTCTGGCAGCACCTGTTCTGGTTCCTGGCGCATCCCGAGGTCTACGTGCTGATCCTGCCGGCGATGGGCATCGTCGCGAGGTCATCGCCAACAACACCCGCAAGCCGCTGTGGGGCTACCGGGCGCTGGTCTACTCGGTGATCTTCCTCGGCTTCATGTCGTTCATCGTCTGGGCGCACCACATGTTCATGACCGGCATGGGCACGGCGATGAGCGCGTTCTTCCAGACGACGACGATGATCATCTCGATCCCGTCGGTCGTCATCCTGACGGCGCTGCTTCATGTCGCTGTGGGGCGCCTCGATCCGCTTCAACACGCCGATGCTGTTCGCGCTGGCGTTCCTGCCGATGTTCGGCATCGGCGGGCTGACCGGGCTGCCGCTCGGACTCGCGCCGCCGGACATCCACCTGCACGACACCTACTACGTGATCGGCCACTTCCACTACGTCGTGGCGCCGGGAACGATCTTCGCCCTGTTTGCCGGCATCTACTACTGGTTCCCGAAGGCGACCGGCCGGAAGATGAACGACCTGCTCGGGCAGATCCACTTCTGGGGGTCGTTCATCTGCATCAACCTGGTGTTCATGCCGATGTTCATCCAGGGCCTCGGCAGGCATGAACCGCCGGATGTGCGACGGCGGCGCTCAGTACGCGCACAACGCCGGCCTGCTCAAGTGGAATCGTGGTGATCGGGCTTCGCCGCGTGGGGCCTCGGGCTCTTCCAGCTTCCGTTCATCATCAATTTCTTCTCGAGCATCAAGTGGGGCAAGGCGGTCGATCGAAACCCGTGGGAGGCGACCACTCTCGAGTGGTCGGCGCCTTCGCCTGCCCGGACACGGCAACTTCGTGACCGAGCCGATCGTCTATCCGCGGGCCCTACGAGTACAGCGTGCCGGGCGCGGCGACAGACTTCTCGCCGCAATTCGAGCCGGAGGCGTAGACGAGCGAATGCAGGATGCATTTCGCATCTAGCATTTGCATTACAGATCAAGCATGAACATCCCATACACCGTTGAAGAGCGACCCGACACCGGCTGAGCGAACGGCAAGCTCGGCATCTGGCTGTTCCTCGCGTCCGAAGTGATGCTGTTCGGCGCGCTCTTCTCCACCTACATCATCCTTCGCGTCGGTGCCGCCGAGTGGCCGCATGGCGAGCTCAACGTCTGGCTCGGCATGGCGAACACGTTCATTCTGATTGGCTCATCGGTCACGATGGTGCATGGCCTGGGCCTCTCTGAAGCTGAAGGACTTGGTCGAAAGCATCGCCTGTATCTGATCGCTGACCTTCGTTCTGGCCGGGATCTTCCTCGTGAACAAGTATTTCGAGTACGCCGACCACTTGGCCCGCGGTGAAGGTCCGTGGCACAGCACGTTCTTGGCCATCTACTTCACCTTGACCGGACTTCACGGGTTGCACATCGTCGGCGGGATGGCCGTGATGGCGTATCTCCTGGGCCGGGAACGAGAGCTCTGGAAGACGAACCCCGAGCAGTTCACGAACCGAATCGAGTACACGGCGGTCTTTACTGGCACTTCGTCGACCTGGTGTGGATCTTCCTGTTTCCGGTGTTGTACTCGTTGTGAACAGGGGGTTACACACTGGCTTTTGGGCGAATTGAATCGTGGAGCATCGCATGCATTCCGACGCGGGTGAAGTGAAGAAGAGCGTTCGTGAAGCTACCTCATGATCGGCGCGCGCGCTGTTCGTGTTCACGGCAATCACCGTTGCGGCGAATCAGATTCACCTGGTCGATGCCGCTGGCCATTACGGTCGCTCTCATTATCGCGGCGATGAAAGGGTCCATGGTCGCGGCGGTGTTCATGCACCTCAGCCACGAGAAGCGCTGGATTTATGGAGCCTTGCTGCTGACGGTCGCGCTTCTTCATCGTGCTCATGTTCGTGCCGCTCTGTTGACGATCGCCAGACGGTATCGGCACCGTTGCCGACTCCGCTCGCGCGCCGGTGGCACACGGGGGCACTGATCACAGATGTCGCTTCGGGCGTTTCATCTGCTCTTCATCGGCGTTGTCGGTCGTGCTGGCCGCGTTCTTTGGCGCGTGGGCGATAGGGCAGTATCGAGTCGAGCATCGGTTGTGTGTTCATCGTTGCCGCCGTTCTGTCGCTTGCTGGCGCCTGCGGGCTGGCCAGTGTACGGAACGGCATTTCAACGGAAGACCCGAAACTTGTAGTTATGCGCATCGCTTTCACGGCGTTGATGCTGCTTGGCGTGCCGGGGACATTGCTCGCATGTCCGGTTTGTTTCGGCCAGAACGACTCGCCGCTCGCGTCGGCGATGAACCTGGGAATACTGCGATGCTCGGCGTCACGGTCGGATCACTGGTCGGCGTTTGCGACGTTCATTATTCATTTGATGAAACGCGCCCGTCTGGCCGAATCCGAATGGGCTCAGCCGGCGAATCCTGATGGGAGTGGGGGAAGGCGGACGTTACGTGCCGGGCGCCACGGAGGAGTTGCTTAATGCTGGGCTACTTGGGGTTACCGGTTGCCGCGTCGACACATGCCGGCGAGATCGATCACATGATCGTGCTCGTGCACTGGTTGATGCTGGTGCATGTTCGTGGGTTGGGGCCTCTTCTTTTTGTTCGTGCTTGTTCCGCTTCCGACGGCGGCGCCAACCCCAAGGCGAGCTACTCGGGCGCGAAGGGCAAATTCGCGCAAGGGGACGGAGGTAGCCGTCGGCATCATTGAGGTCGCCCTTCTCATCTTCTACGCGATTCCGGCGTGGGCGACACGAGTCAGAGACCTTCCAAAGGAGAGTGAAGCGGTTGTCGTCCGCGTGGTCAGCGAGCAGTTTGCGTGGAATGTTCACTATCCCGGCGCGGACGGAAAATTCGGGCGGACCGACATCAAGCTCGTGAGCGCCGACAATCCGCTTGGCCTCGATCGAAACGATCAGGACGCTAAAGACGACATCACGACCATCAATCAATTGAACCTTCCGGTCGACCGTCCCGTGCTCGTGCACCTCATCGAGCAAGGACGTCATCCACAGCTTCGGCCTCTACGAAATGCGCGTGAAGCAGGACGCGGTGCCAGGCCTGAGTATCCCAGTCTGGTTCATCCCCAACCGCGTCCGGAGAGTGCGGAGATCGCCTGCTCCCAGCTCTGTGGCCTCGGCCACTTCAGAATGCGTGGCTTCGTCACCATCCAGAGCGCGGACGACTACAGCAAGTGGATGGCGGACCGGGTGAAAGAGCTCAGGAGCGCCAACTAAGCTCTCTGATTGATCCACACCATTCGCACAATCGATGCGCACGCGGCCGGTGAGCCGCTCCGCTCTGCATCGTCGAAGGATTCCCGCGCCCGCAGCGGCCGGACGATGCTCGAAAAACGTGAGTGGGTGAGGGCGAAGCAAGATCACTTTCGCCGTGCCCTCATGCTCGAGCCGCGCCGGCCATGCCGACATATGCGGCGCGGTGCTCACCGAGGCCTGTCACGGCCGGATCGCACGCCGGCGTGCTTTTCATGCACAACGCCGGTTACAGCACCATGTGCGGCCACGGCATCATCGCCGTGACGACAATTGCGCTCGCAGCGGGGTCTGCTGGTGCCCGGAGGCGACGGACCGTTCAATCGTCTTTGACAGCCACCGGCAGGCCCGGCACGGCCGTCGTCAAACAGCAGGCTGAACGTGCGTGAATGGAGTTTCGTTCCTGAACGTACCATCCTTCGTCCTGCACGGCGGCCTGGCCGTCAACCTCGGCTCCAGGCAGATTCGCGTCGACGTGGCTTTTGGCGGCGCGTTCTACGCAATCGTGGACAGCGAGGCGTTGGTCTCCCGCTCGATGCCGCGCACCTGCCGGAACTTCGCCGGGTCGGTGTGGAAATCAAGACGCGCGATCGAGCGCGTCTATTCGCATCAGTTCACCCGCTGATGGCGGACCTGCACGGAATCTACGGCACCATCTTCACGGGGCCATCGAGAGCCCGCGCGCGCGGACCTCGAGGAACGTGACCGTTTTCGCCGGATGCGCAGGGTCGATCGCTCGCCTGTGCGGCACTGGGCGAGCCGCACGTCATGGCCGTCATCGACGCCGATGGGGCTGCTCAGCCGACGACGAGAGCCGTTCGTTTACGAGGAGCCTCGTGGGCACCACCTTCATTGGCAGGATTGGCAGGCCGGACTCAGGTCGGCTGACTATCCGGCAATCCTTCCAGAGATAGAAGGGTCGGCCTGGATCACGGGCGAGCACACTTCTCGTCGACGACGAAGATCCGCTGCGGGAAGGATTTCGACTCTCAGAACCCGATGGCCAGGCCGTCTCTTTCTCGGATCCGATCCGCCCATCGAGCACGCCGAGCGCGCGGATCGATCCAGGATTCGCCCTGAAAGCCGCCGATAGCGCGCCGAGGACTTCCGAGACGGGGTGGCCGCGTCGCGTCAGGCCGTCGCGCGCGGACTGGGACACGGCGCTCTCGACCATCACACCGTCCGACGCCATGGTTGACGCGCGCCGCCTCGCCGGCTTCCTGAATGTTCATTCCGAAGTCGATCAGATTGACCAGCACCTGCGTGTGGCCCTGCGCCTGGTGATCGCCGCCCATCACGCCGAACGACAGCCACGGCTTGCCGTCCTTCATCACGAACGCCGGAATCAGCGTGTGCAGCGGCCGCTTGTGCGGACGCGATCTGCGTTCGGGATGGCCCGGGCTGGAGGTTGAAGAGCGCTCCGCGATTGTGCAGGACGATGCCTGTGTCGCCGGCCACGATTCCGGATCGAAGTCGGAGAACAGCGACTGAATCAGCGACACGACGTTGCCCTGGCCATCTGCGACGGTCATGTAGATCGTGTCGCCGCGGTCCCGGCCGGTGAGGTTCTCCTCCCGCTCACCCACGGCTTGTTTTCGAGATTCCGGTGCCGTCGACAAACGGGCCCCGAGCGCCGGAGAACAGCTGGTGCGTAGGTTTGTACCGCTTGCGACGGATCGATCTCCTTGCGACGTGGCCGCCGCGTACTCCTTCGAGATCAGCATCTTCAGAAGCAGCCGGCGGGACGGAGTCGGGATCGGCCAGCGTAGGCGGCCCGGTCGGCAAAGGCGATTCGCTTGGCTTCGACGAGCAGGTGCAGGTAGCTCCGCTGAATTGTGGCCGAGCGACTTGATGTCGAAGCCCTCGAGGATGTTCAGCATCTCGAGCACGCAGGAACCCTTGCGTGTTCGGTGGCATCTCGTAGACGTCGTAGCCGCGGTAGCTGGTCGAGATTGGCTCGACCCAGTCCGACTTGTGTTCCGCGAAGTCGCGCGTCGTCGAGCAGGCCGTTGACGTCTCTTCATGATCGGCGACGATCGCGCGGCGGCGATCGGCCTTTGTAGAACGCGTCGCGGCCGCCAGTCGGCAATCTGTCGCAGGGTAGCCGCGAGATTCGGATTCGCGAAGATCTCGCCGGGCTGGGGCGCATGGCCGCCGGGAGAAACGTTCGTGCCGCGGCAGGATCGGCGGACAACTTGCCTTCGGTAGCTTGCCACTGCGCCGCTGATGATTTCCGACACCGCGTAGCCGTTCGTCGCGTAGTCGATCGCCGGGACGAGCAGACTTCGACAGCGGCATAGTCCCATGCGCCGACAGCAGCGTGTCCAGCCATCGACGACACCGGGCACCGTCACGGAGTGCACGCCGGTGCCGGGCATGGCCGGCAGATCGCGCGCTCGGCGAAACCTTCGGGCGTCGACGGCGTACGCCGATCGGCCGCTCGCGTTCAAGCCGCGCAGCGTCTTGGTCTTCGCGTCGTAGACAATCGCGAACGAGGTCGCCGCCGATGCCGGTCATCGTGGGCTCGACGACGGCGAGCACCGCGGCGGCGGCGACGGCAGCGTCGATCGGCGTTGCCGCCATCCTGCAGGACCTTCAGACCCGGCCGCTGAGGCGAGAGGCTGGCTGGTGGCGATCATGCCGCGCCGCCCCATCAGCGACCGATCGCGTCGATTGAGGATTGGTCCGCCGGGCGGTCGCCCGGCGCGGTCGCTCAGACGCGTGCTTGCTGAGCGTGAAGGACGGGTTCATCGCAACCATCAGTAAGACCGAGCCGCAGGCGGAATTTCGAGGGCCCTCCATAACGGTCGTCAATCTGACGCATGCTTGCCCTAGAGTTGCAGGTGCGTGCGCGCCAGTCGATCGAGCAGCTGGGGCAGCGTCTCGGCCTCGAGTGCGAAGGCGCGCAACTCGGGAGCCCACGAGAGTTTATAGCTCTTTGCCATCGCCGAGACCCAGATCTGCCGGACCGGTGCATTTGGGGAGACGACGAAGCGCGCTTCGTCGGGCTCTTCGAACAGCAGGTTCAACACCCCGTCCTGAAGCTCGACCTCGAAGCTCTTCCTCATCGGCCAGCGGCAGCAACGCCCGCCGGGCTTGCTCGATGGCCTCGTCGCTCTTGACCCGAAACTCCTGCTCCGTAAGGAAGTCATGCGGACTCACTAAACCTTTGGCGTTCTCCGCGCGTCTAACCTGGTGAAGGCGGGTAAAGACCATGCACGACTGGACGTTTTCGGCGACGGCAGAATGGGTCGATCGGCGCGCTTCTGGTGGCGCTGATTCTCGCCACGTTGTTCGTCTGAGCGCTTCTATTCCTGTAGCCATATGTAAATTTGTCGGGATCTGCGCAGGTAGCTGCCGGCGCTGCGCGCGCCGTCATTCCGGGCTGCTTCATTCTGACTGTCAGCTTGTGCACTTTGTTATCGAGCTAGGGTCGGGGCAAACCCGATCACGTACTGGCTGTGCAGCTCCTGCGCGACGCGCGTGAAGGTCGGCGCGAGATCGGCCGTCTTCTTCAGTTCGAAGTAGCCGCCGCCGGTTTCATCCGCAATCTTCTTCAAGCCGCCGTCTGGCTTGCTCTTCACCTGCCGCTGGCCGTTGAAGTAGTTGCTCTCGAGGCCGATCGAGTACACCATCACTTCGTCGGCGCGTGCCCGCTCGATGACGGTGCCGAGTCTCGCCTTGCTCTGCGTGTCGTCGCCATCGGTGAACACGAGAATGACGCGGCGCCCTTCGATGCCTTGAAGCTCGTCGAGGCTGGCGGCCACCGCGTCCCACAGCCGCGTGCCGTTGCCGTAATCGAGGTCTTTCGACGCGCTGACACGAGCTCGTCGCGATTGCCCGTGAAGCGGGCGCTGAACTGAATCTTGTCGTTGAACGCGCCGACGCGTCCCTTGTCGTCCGGCAGCAGACGAAGCAGGAACTGCTCGGCCGCGCTCTTCAGCAGCGAGATCGGATCCGGTCATGCTGCCGCTGGTGTCGAGCATGACGACGACGGTGATCGGCTGCGACATCGTTGTCGAAGAAGACGATCGGCTGCAGCTTGTCGTTGTCGAGAATCTCGAAGTCGTCCTGAATCAGGTTCGGGACGAGTCGCTTCTGGCCGTCGAGCACCGTGGCGAAGAGCGAGACGATCTGCGTGCCCGTCCTGAACGTCGGCTGCTGCTGCGCGAAGACCGAGACGATTCCCGGAGACGATCGCCACCAGGGCAGCGGCATGCAGGACCATGCGGCGGCCGGAGCGACCGGCGATCGAGGGGACGATTGATTTCGAAAGACGGTCACGCATACAGACAGCTTATCGCAAGTAGATTTGGAGGCCACGTCTGGATGCGAGGTGCAGCGAGCACCAGCGATCGACAACTTCCTCACGAATTCATGGCCAGATTGAGAGGGATTCGGACTTGACCGGTCGGATTTGGGCGCGGTAAACTTTCGAGATGAGACTGGAGTCTCATTTGTAAGCCTGCGCCCCTTATGCTTCAAGCATTTGTCGTGACACTGCGCTGGAAGGCCTCGAAGCTTTTCTGATTGTCGCTATCAGTCTCGCGTATCTCAGGAAGAGCGGACGCCAGGAATTGGTTCCGGCCGTTCATTGGGGGATTGTTCTATCGATCTTGATCAGCATCGGTGCCGCCTTCCTCTTCGCGCGGGCCGCGAATCACGCGCTCTGGGAGGGTGTCCCTGGCCATCGTTGCCGCCATTTCGGTGGCATCGCTCACCGTGCATATGTGGCGGACAGCTCGACACATCAAGAAAGACATCGAGGGGCATCTCACGACTTCGGCGATGAAGACCGGCAGCGCAGCTTTCGTCGGTGTGTTTCCTCTTCACGCTTTTGATGATTACGCGCGAGGGGATGGAAACGGCACTCCTGGTGGGGACGCTGCTCTTCCAGCAGACGCCCATGAACATCATCATTGGAGCCGTCATTGGGACTGCCGTCGCCGCTTTTGTCGCGTGGCTCTGGTCGCACTACGGCCACCAAAGTGAACCTCGCCGTATTTTTCAGGTGACGGCGGTGTTCCTATTGGTCTTCGTCGTCCAATTGCTGATCTATGGTTTCCACGAGCTGATGGAAGCGAACATATTCCCGTACAGCTGAACCGTTGCATCTTGCGACCGAGCCCTACGGACCTGACGGACGCTTCGGGCAATACCTTGAGCTACATGCTGGTCATGCTGCCGCTCGGCTGGCTGATCATGAGTGGCATCTTCAGCTCGCGTAAGCGAGTCGCGCAATAGCTCTCCAACAGATCCCCACCTCGGAGCTCTCTTCAAGATCAAGTCGGTGCGATCACATCGACTGGATGCGCGGCGCTGCCGTCGCTGCGATGATCGAGGCATCATGCCTTCGATGCATGGACGCATCCAAGCGCTCGCACGGGCAGTGGTTTTGGAATTGCCGCCCTCATCGGTGGTTTCGCAGCGCCACTCTTCTTATGGCTCGCTGGCATGAGTGCGGTCCTTTCGGCATCCAGCACCGCAAGGCGAACTGGCAGTCGAGGGATTGCGATCGACCGAGTGCTATGCCGCGGACTTGAAATCTTCATACTCGCCTTCTTGTTTCGACTGCAGGCCTTTGTCGTCAGCCCGGGAAGCCACCCGATCACCCTGTTTCGCGTAGATATCCTGAACATCCTGGGCCCCGCTATTGCCGCATCGGCGCTCGTCTGGGGTCTCGTCATTTCAGTTCCGGCCCTGGTCGTAACCTTCGGGGCCCTGAGGTCTCGCCTTTTCGATGCTCACACCCCTGGCTCGGGATTCGAGCATCGTTGACGCTCTGCCGGTATGGATGGGGTGGTATGTCCGCCCGGCTGGCGAACACACGACGTTCACAGCATTTCCATGGGTCGGGTTCGTTTTGCGGGGGCTGCCTGCGGTGTGCTGCTTTCAGCCGCAAGCGGCAGCAGGCTCGGATCAGGTTACATGTGGGCCTCGCGCTCGCGGGCCTTGGCCTCTTTGGATTGGGTTTCTACACCGCGTTGTTACCATCGATATACGCCCAATCGTCGTTCTGGACGAGCTCGCCGACCTACTTCGCGATCCGCGTCGGTATTCTCATGGTGGCTTTTTCGGGGATGTATGCCCTTGCTTGCAGGCTGGTGTCCGGCTCCCTCTGTATTGCGCCTCTCGGGTCGGTTTGGCAGGAACTCCCTGTTCTTGTATTGGATTCACGTAGAGCTGGTCTACGGCTATGCCACGTGGGTGATCCATCGGCGGCTGCCTCTTTTGGGGCTCTGCCGTGGCCTACGTGGCGTTTTGCGCGCTTATGTACGGGGCGCGTGTGGCTTCGGGACGCGATTGTCCAAGCCTGGCATCGCCGAAGCGCTTGCAACTGCCCTCCCCAATAATCGGGCAAATAACCGATTCGTGGCGCCGGCCGACCCGGGCCTGAACCCTCAGACGACCCACGTCCCGACCGCACGAAATACTCTCCTCCCTCGCGAAGCACCAGAACTCATTCCGTGACAGATACTTATCAGGTGGCGTCACGCACAAGAAATGCCTGATCTGCGCGAAATGCTGCGAAAAACCGTTGAGATATGCGCCGGTCGCTCGCTACAATTCGCCTCTTTGGAGCCTCCCCATGGGGCCCGCCGTTGGCGTCCGGGACTCAAGCCTATGATCAACGTGGCCGCGATTCGCATGCAGCAGTTCGGGGTGCAGTTTTATCAGGCCTCGCTAACGGCTAGTGACATCGACAAACTTGTCCGGTTCGAGGTGCTCAGTTATGGGGACACGGCCCAGCCGCCGGTTCGGGTGTCAAGCAGCGGCTCGGCGCCCCAGTTTCCAAAGTCAACTGGGATCTGCTCGAACGGCGGATTGCCTCGAGTGAGACGGCCTACCAGCGACAAATCATTCGCCGGAAGATCGATGAGCTCGTCCAGTACTACGAACAATGCCGGCAGGCCCGAGACCTGCCTTCAATCCCGGGCGCAGTCATCATTTCGTGCGACGAGAAGTTGACGTTTCAGCCAGCCGATGACGACTCGCGCGTCGGCATTCTGAAGGTTCCCGAGCGCGAAGCGCATCCTACGCGCCATCGACGGTCAGCATCGTCTCCTGGCGCTGCATGCCGACATCGATCGGTTTCAAGGCGAGGATTTCAGCGTACCGGCCATCGTGTTCGATCGTCTGCCTGAGGACCATGTCGTTCAGATGTTCGTCACCATCAACGCCAAGCACACTCGGCTGAACGCATCGCACCTGGTGAGCCTGTCGGGCCGCCAGCTGTACCGTGATGAAAATCTCGCCACGGCTCACGACGTGGTGCGGGCGCTCAATGATCGCGAGGACTCGCCGCTCTATGACGAGATCAAGCTGCTCGGTGTCGGCCGTGGTCGCGTGGCCCAGGCGCCGCTGGCCCAGGAGCTCAAGAAGCTCTTTGCGTCGGATGCTTTCGGTGGGACGCGAAAATCCGGAAACTTCCACGAGGATGCGAAGAAGTTTTTCGTGAACTATTTCAAGCAAATCGCCCTGGTCTTCGGCGGTGCCTGGAACGGCCGCAAGTACGGCATCAGATCGGCATCGGCGCTTCGAGCGTTCATTCGAGTCGCACCCGACGTCATCCGACGCCTCGACCAGGAACACGCCGATCGTTCGGATTTCAGGGCCATCGGCCGCGTGATTGCCCCTGGGGCCGTAGAATTGGTGACTTGCGTTTTGAGACGGACGGTGCGTGGAAACGAACCGGAACGACGGTCGATTCATTGGTCAAGGAACTCCGGCTGGCGTTGCAGTATCCGGAAGGCGCCGCGGTCTGACGCGGCACCCGCAATTTACAATTTACCATGGGGAATTTGCGAGGCGACAGGATCACTTCTGCGCTCCCCATCGCTTTGTCGATTGTGAATTGTCAATTGTGAATTGCTGATAGCCCGTGTCTCAGCCTTTTGCTCACCGGCGGCGCCGGGTTTCATCGGATCCAACCTCGTTCACCACGTCCTCGATCACACCACCGATCGCCTCGTCATCGTCGACAAGCTGACCTACGCCGGCAGTCTGTTGAATCTCGAGCGGCCGCTCAAAGACGCACGTGTGACGTTCGCCAAGTCGGACATCGCCGACGGGGCGGCCATGGCCAGGCTGTTCCGCGACCATCGTCCTGATGCGGTTCTGAATCTCGCAGCGGAAACCCACGTCGATCGTTCAATCGACGGCCCACGAGGCGTTCGTCGACACGAACGTCGTCGGCACGCTCGTGCTCCTGGAAACGGCGCGACAGTTTCTGGCCGAGTGCTCGCAAGAAGTGAGGCAGTCGTTTCGGTTCCTTCACGTTTCGACTGACGAGGTCTATGGCACGCTCGGACCAAGCGGTCAGTTCGACGAGGAAACTCAGTACGCGCCGAACTCACCATACGCGGCGAGCAAGGCCTCTGCCGATCATCTGGTGCGGGCTTACCAGCACACCTATGGGCTGCCACGCTCACCACGAACTGTTCCAACAATTACGGTCCGTTTCAGTACCCGGAGAAGCTGATTCCCTTGACGGTAATGAACGCCCTCGACGGCAAATCGCTGCCGATCTACGGCGACGGCGGAAACGTTCGGGATTGGTTGCACGTGGACGATCACTGCGCTGGCATCCTGCTCGATGCTGCGGGAAGGGCGCACCGGTGAGCGATACAATATCGGCGGCGGCAACGAGCGCACGAATGTGCAGGTGGTGGACGCCATTTGCGACGCGCTCGATCGGTCGTGGCCCGCTTCCTCGAACCCGGCGTTGGCCAATCGATCGAGCTATCGCGACCTCAAGACGTTCGTTGCCGATCGTCCCGGGCACGACCGCCGATACGCGATAAACGCCGCGAAAATCCGACGAGAGCTCGGTTGGTCGCCGAAACACCGGTTCGAGGAGGGACTGGCGGCGACGGTCGTTGGTATCTCGACCACCGCGACTGGTGCGCGGCGGTGCAGGAAGGTCGGTACGATCGCGAACGCCTGGGATTGGGACGATGATCAGGGGATCATTCTTGCCGGCGGGACGGGATCGCGTCTTCATCCTTTAACCAGGGCTGTGAGCAAGCAGCTCATCCCGATCTACAACAAACCGATGGTGTACTACCCGCTGTCGACGTTGATGCTGGCGGGGATCCGGACGATTCTCAGTAATCACGACGCCCCATGAACAGGGCGCCTTTCAGAGGCTGCTTGGTGACGGATCGGATATCGGACTACGCATCGAGTATGCTTCGCAGCCCAGCCCCGACGGCCTGGCGCAGGCGTTCGTCATCGGCGCCCGATTCATCGGCGAAGATCGGGTCTCGCTCGCTCTCGGCGACAACATCTTCTACGGGGCTCATTTTTCAGACTACCTCCGGAGCGCCGTTTCTCGTGACAGAGGAGCGACCGTATTCGGGTATCAGGTTCGGGATCCCGAGCGTTATGGGGTCGTCGAGTTCGACGAAGCCGGCCACGCGATTAGTCTTGAAGAAAACCTTCAGCGCCGAAGTCGTCGTACGCCGTGACTGGGCTGTACTTTCTACGACAACCAGGTGGTCGACATGGCGGCCAAGCTCAAGCCGTCGGCGCGTGGGGAACTCGAGATCACGGACATCAACCGCGGTTATCTCGAAAGGTCGCAGCTTCATGTCGAGAAGCTGGCGAGGGAATTGCGTGGCTCGATACCGGCACCCACGAGTCGCTGGTCCAGGCGGCGAACTACATCCAGGCCATCGAAGAGCGTCAGGGCCTGATGGTCGCGTGCCTCGAGGAGATCGCGTATCGAATGGGCTACATCTCGGCCGGGGATCTTGCGCGGCTGGCCCGCACGATGGAGTCGAGCGCGTACGGGCGCTACCTGTCTTTCGTCCTCGAACAGGAGTCTTGAGCGTGCGAAGCCACGCCCACGGAACTGCCCGGTGTGATAATCATCGAGCCGGCCACGTTTTCCGCGACCCTCGCGGCTTCTTTCTCGAGACCTATCACGCCGACAAGTATCGATCGTTCGGAATCGCAGGTCCGTTTCTGCAAGACAATCACTCTCGCTCGGCGGCAAGGACTATTCGAGGGCTCGCATATGCAGCTTCAGCCGCCCACAGGGCAAGTTGATTCGGGTCATCGAAGGAGAAATCTTCGACGTTGCCGTCGATTTGAGGCGCGGCTCGCCGACCTTCGCCCGCTGGGTGGGGTTACGATTTCGGCAGACAACTTCAAACAGTGCTATGTGCCGCCAGGCTTCGCCCATGGCTTCTGTGTGACGAGTGCCGTCGCGCAGGTGGAATACAAGTGCACGGATCTCTACGATGCGGCGGGGGAAATTGGCGTGGCTTGGGATGATCCCGCGCTTGGCATCACCTGGCCCGTTGCCGAACCGCTGCTCTCCGAACGGGACCGGCGACATCCACCACTCGATCGTTTGGTCGATCAATTGCCCCAATGGACCGGGTGATCGATCGATCACGTTGCAAATCTGTAAGGCGATCATCAGAAATGGCAGTCATGCGTCGCGGTCAACCAACAAATTGCTAAGTTCTGGCTGAAAAGGTGAGGGCATGTCCCTTGCCTTGTGGATGGTCGAGTCAACGGTCTGATTACGGCAGGGCGCCGTGAATGCTGGGGAGCCAGACCGGAGGCTACGGGGCATCGCAATCACGCGGTGCCCTTTTTGAATCTCGTTGCGCCGCATCCCTCGCTTGTCACCATCCGTCAGTCTCCGCCTTTCAATCGAGAAAGAATCCCGTACGCTGGCGTCTTCGTGATAAATAGGCGCCGACATGGCGCCGACGCGCATCGATCTGAACGCTGACGTCGGCGAGGCTTTTGGGGCGTATACCCTCGGATACGACCGAGGTTTGATGAGCTCCATCACCTCGGCGAGCATCGCTGCCGGATTTCACGCCGGCGATCCGACGGTCCTCCCGCAACACCATCCGGCTGGCACGATCGGCGGGCGTCGCCGTCGGCGCGCATCCTGGCTTTCCAGACCTGGTGGGATTCGGGCGCCGGGAGCTCAAGGTGTCGCCTGCAGAAGCTGAGGACATGGTCTTGTATCAGATAGCAGCCGTGGCCGGGGTTGCAGCGGCCGAGGGCGTGAGACTGCAACACGTCAAGCCGCACGGCGCGCTGTTCAACATGGCGGCACGAAACGCTCGGCTCGCATCGGCCATCGCGGCGGCGACGGCCAGCTTTGATCGTTCGTTGATTCTTTTCGGCCCGCCGGCGTCCGAATTGCTGAACGCGGGCCGGGGAGCCGGCCTTCGAGTCGCGGCCGAAGTGTTCGCGGATCGCGCGTACCGAAGCAGATGGCTCGCTCGTGCCGAGGAGTGCGTCCGGCTCGGTACTCACGATTCGTCCGTAGTCGTTTCGCGTGCGGTTCGGATGGTGAGAGACCGTGTCGTCGAGGCTGTCGACGGCACGATCGTACCCTCGAGGCCGACACGATTTGCATTCACAGCGACACACGGGGGCCGAAGGTCTGGCAACCGAGCTTCGTCGCGGCCTGGAGATGGCCGGAGTAACCGTCAAAGCCGTAGGCGCCGCGTGACTGCGGGCCAACCGCATGCAGGAGAGGAAACAAATGGCCTCGAGAATCCCTTGTTGGAGCGCTGCTCACAACGTTGTTGATCGCACCGACCCTAGCTCAGCGGGGATCGACTGAAGCTGTTGCGCAAACGGCTGCGCGGTTTCCACGGAATGCGGCGGAGTTCGACGAGTTGTTTCGCCAGGTTTCGAACTGGGGCAGGTGGGGAAAAGAGGATCAGCTCGGTTCGGCGAATCTCGTCACCGACGCCAAGCGCAAGCAGGCGACCGCGCTCGTCAAGAGTGGCACCGCTATTTCGCTCGCACACAATCCACTCGTCGAGCGATCCGTCGACAACCCGAACCCGTTCGAGCACACGATGAGTCCACCGGATTCTTCCTCGATACCTACAAGGTCTTCTATCACGGCTACGCACACAGTCATATCGATGCGCTGTGCCACATCTTGTACAAGGGATGACCTACAACGGATACCCGACCTCCGAGGTGAACACCGAGAAAGGCTGCACGAAGCTTGGTATCGAGAACCTCAAAGGTGGGGTCATGACGCGGGGCATCTTGATGGACATTCCTCGTCTGAAGAATGTGCCGTATCTTGAACCAGGCACGGCTGTCTACGTCGAGGACCTCGAGGCATGGGAGAAAAAGGCGGGCGTCAAAGTGTCGTCGGGGATGCGCTGCTTCTGCGAACCGGTCGCTGGTTACGCCGGGACAAAGTTGGTCCATGGAATGTCGCCCAGAATGCTGCCGGCGTGCACGCATCGGTTGCTGCGTGGATCAAGGCACGAGGCGTCGCGTTCGTCGGCAGTGACGCCGCCCTGGATGTGACGCCGTCGCTCGTTGAGGGCAACAATCTGCCTGTCCACACGCTGATGATCAATGCCCTCGGGATCAATCTGCTGGACAACCAGGATCTGGAAGCGCTGAGTGAAGCTTCGGCGCGGCTGAACCACTGGGAATTCATGCTGACCGTGGCCCCTGTCCCTGTGACAGGCGGCACGGGTTCGCCCGTCAATGCCCTCTGCGACGTTTTGAACTTCGACTTCAAACTTTCGTCGTTCGGAATCCCCTCCCGAAGCGCTCGCCTGAGCACTTTGCCCACCATCGTCTTCGGCAGCTCCGTTCGGAACTCGAACGCTGATGGGATCTTGTATGGCGCCAGGCGTTCCTTACAGAAATCGCGGAGCTCGGATTGCGTGGACGCATGTCCTGAGCGCAGAACGATCCAGGCATGGACGACTTCCCCATTGACTGAATCCATGACTCCTGCCACGCCGACCTCGGCCACGGCGGGGTGTGTCGCGATGACCTCCTCGACTTCCCGAGGCCAGACCTGGTGACCGCTTTTCGGTTTGATCAGATCCTTCAAGCGGTCGACGATGAAAACGTAACCGTCGTCGTCGATGTAGCCGAGGTCGCCGGTGTGCAGCCAGCGGCGAGTGCCGCCGTCCTCGACGTGATCTCGTAGCACCCGCCGTTCTCGTCAGGGCGATTCCAGAATCCAACCATCAGTTGTGGCGCCGAGAAGGCGATCTCGCCGACCTCGTTCGTCGGCAGCACGCGCGTGCCGTCGTCGGCGTCGAAGATGCGAACGTGAACGTCGGGAAGTGGCATGCCCACAGAGCCCAGCTTCCCAGGCCCGGCAGCCGGATTGACGCACAACGCCATCATGGCTTCGGTCAGCGAGTATCCTTCGACGATGCGCCCGCCAGTCAGCGCTTCGAAACGCTGTTTTGTTTCTGCGAGGAGCGGCGCCGCGCCGGAGAAGCAGATCTTGATCGACTTGAAATCCACCTTGCCCTTCTGCACGTCAGGATGATTGAGGAGCGCGATGTACAACGTCGGCACGCCGTTGAAGAACGCGGGTTTGACGCGGTCGAATGGTGGCCAGGAGATCCGGCAAGTCGCGAGGATTGGGCACGAGGGCGAGTGGATTGCCGTTGACCATTGCCAATCCCTGGATGCCCACGTTGGCATAAACATGGAAGAGCGGCAAGGGGGCGAAGATGACGTCGGTCGGTCCCATCACCGACTCCATCCAGGCCTTGACCTGCAGTCACGGTCAATACGTAGGCCGCGTGCTTCCCAACGGCGCCTTTCGGTGTGCCGGTGGTCCCGCCGCTCATCAGCAGCACCGCCGGATCGTCTGGCGAGACCGGCCTGCGCGTCGGGCGACGGCCTTGGTGGATCTGCAGCAGACGAGAGAGTTCGTGGTCGCCTGCGGCGACGGCGATGCGATGACCGTCGCGCTTTTCACGCGCGATTGTGAAAGAACCGCAACGCAGCCGGGAAATACTCCTTGATATTGGTGGCGATGACTCTCGTGAGAGGAGTTCGGGCCTGAAGATGCTTCACCTGCTGATAGAAGCGCGTCAGCACGACGATCGTTTCGATGCCGTGGTCTCGAAGCGGCCCCTCGAGCTCCCGTTCCGTGTAGGTTGGATTCAGAGGCGCAACGATCGCTCCAACCTTCCAGGCCGCGAACTGGGCGATCAGGAACTGAGGGCAATTGGGGAGGAGGAGCGCAATACGGTCGCCCGGCCGGACTCCCAATTCGGTGAACGCGGAAGCGCAGGCGTCACTCAGTCGTTCGAGACCTTCGTAAGTGATCGTGGTGCCCTTGAACAGGATGGCTGGTCGATCGGGTCGGTCGCGCGCGAAATCGTTGAGATAGTCGACCAGGGTCCGGTTGGGGTATGGCGCCAGCGTCGCTGGCACACCCGCGTCGTAATGATCAAGCCAGGGCGCAAGGGGATTGCGCGGGTTCAAGGGAGTCCGACAACCTGGAGTCTCGGTTTCACAGCGAGGCCGACTGGGGTGCGAGCAGCATCAACAGCAGGGCCTTCTGGCCGTGCAGGCGATTTTCTGCCTGCTCGGAACACGATCGAGGCCGGAGACTCGAATACTTCCGGTGTCACCTCTTCTCCCTGATGGGCCGGCAGGCAGTGCATGAAGCAACGCTTCCGGCTTGGCCAGCGACATCAAGTCCTCAGTGACCTGGTAGCCGGCAAAGGCCGCGCGACGGGACTCGGCTTCTGGCTCTTTGCCCATGGACGTCCACGTATCGGTGTAAACGGCATCGACGCCGGCTACGGCGTCGGATGGCCTCGCTGAATAGTCGGAGCCTGGCGCCATGGCGGGCGGCATGCGTTGACTGTTGCACCACGGTGTGCGGAAGCTGATATCCATCCGGGCTGGCGACATGGAGGTGAACACCGAGGCTTGCCGCCGCGTACGCCAACGACGTCGCGACGTTGTTGCCGTCGCCGACAAAGGCAATGGTCCGCCCGCGCAGCGTGCCCCATCGTTCGCGCAGTGTCAACATGTCGGCGACGACCTGGCAGGGATGCTCATCGTCGGTGAGTGCGTTGATGACGTGCATGGCGCAGGCGTAGCTTGGCGAACTGCTCCAGTGCACGGTGCGAGAACGTGCGGATGACCACCGCATCCACCCACCGTTCGAGGCTTCGAGCAATGTCGGCAACCGGTTCGCGCTGTCCGAGTGCAACGTCCGGCTGCAGACCGATAGCTCGTCCGCCGAGCTCGCGCACACGCCACTTCGAAGGTCGTTCGGGTTCGAAGCGACGATTTTTCGAACAACATGGCGACGTGCCGGCCATTGAGGGCAGCTGCCGTTGGCGCTTGCAATCCCAGAACCCGGTCTGCCTTCAGGCGGGAGCCAAGCTCCAGGCAGAGCTCGAGATCGGCGGCATCGAAATCGAGAACCGAAAGAAAATCCTTGCGACGGGTCGTGGCAGGCTGCGTCTGACATAGGGTCTGTATGCGACTACGTACGGTAATCGGCGTTGATGCGCACGTACTCGGCGCTGAAATCGCACGTCCAGACTGTCGACGTTGCGCTCCCGGCGCCGAGGTCCACCGACACGTCGATTTCGTTGCGTCTCAAATACTCCGCTGCCTGCGGCGCAGCCTCGATCGTGCGGCTGCCCATCCTTGAACAGTACTGTCGAGCCGATGATGACCGCCGCTCTCGAGAGATTGAAAGCGACGCCAGCCCGGCCGGCGACGGCAATCAGCCGGCCCCAATTGGGATCGCCACCATGAATTGCCGTCTTCACGAGCGGCGAGTTGCCGATCGCCTTGGCTGCACGTCGGGCATCTTCCGCCGATGCCGCACCGGTCACCGTGACGGTCACAAGCTTGGTCGCGCCTTCGCCGCCGCGAACGATCCCGATCGCAAGCTCCCGGCAGACCCTTCGCAGGGCGCCGACGAATGCTGGATAGCTCGAGTCGTCGACCGTGGCGCCGGCAACGCCGTTAGCGAGCAGCATCACACAATCGTTCGTCGAGCATTCGCCGTCGACCGTGATGGCGTTGAACGTGTCGTGCACGGCTTCGCGAAGTGCGCGGTCCAAGAGTGGCTGGGGGACCGAGGCATCGGTGGTGATGAAGCCGAGCATCGTGGCCATCATCGGCTCGATCATGCCGGAACCCTTGGCCATGCCCCCGATGCCGATCGTCCGACCTCCCATCGTCAATCTGCGCCGATGCTTCCTTGGGAAATGGATCCGTCGTCATGATCGCGCGCGCGGCCGCCGCTCCTTGATCGGCGCCGAGCGCTGCAGCGGCAACCGGCAGTCCCGCCCTGATCCTTGCGATTGGGAGCGACACGCCGATGACCCCAGTGGAGGCAACGAGCACCTGCTCGGCGGGACAGCCGACCAGGCGGGCTGTTTCCAGCTGCCATTTCACGCGCAACGTTCATCCCTTCGTCGCCCGGTGCACGCGTTCGCACAACCGCTGTTGATGACGATAGCCCGCGTCGAGCCGTGCGAACGGGCCAGATGCTCCCGGGACACGACGACCGGCGCCGCCTGCGCGAGGTTTGTGGTGAACACTGCGGCCGCCGTCGCCGGGACATCTGAAACGAGAAGTGCGAGGTCGAGCGGCGCACCTGCGCGTTCGAGTTGCCGTCGCTTCGCTTGATACCTGCGCTAACGCCAGCCGCTCGAAATCCCTGCGGTGTCGTGACGCCGCCTCGGAGGGTTACGCTGGTCAGAGCTGGCCTCCGTCTGCTTCGACGACGGTAAGCGCCGCATCAAGCCGTGCGAGTCCTTCGTCGATCTCGTCGCTCGTGATGACGAGCGGCGGGAGAAGCCGGACCACGGTCTCCGCTGTGCGATTGACGACGACGCCTCGAGACAGGGCGGCCGGAACCACCGGCGTGGCATCGCGCTTCAGGTCCAGTCCCCAAATCAGTCCGGCTCCGCGCACTTCCTTGACGATGGGGTGGGCGGCCGCCATGGATCGCAACCGCTCTTCGACGCGGCGACCGATTCGTCCAATCTGCGCGATCAATCCGCCATCGACCAGCTGCTCGAGCACGCACAAAGCCGCACGACAGGCGAGCAGGTTGCCTCCGTACGTACTGCCGTGGTCGCCAAAGGAGATCGTTCGAGCAACCTCTTCGCTGATGAGTGCGGCGCCAATCGGGACACCGCCCCCGAGCGCCTTACCGAGCGATACGAGATGAGGCTTCAGCTCGAGGGTTGAAGAGTAAACGGAACCCCGGTCCTTCCCAGGCCGGACTGCACCTCATCGGCAATCAACAAAGCGCCCGTTCGGCGACATGCTTCCATGATTGCCGCGCCGAAAGCCGGCGTCAGTGGCCGAACCCCGCCTTCCCCTGAATCGGTTCCACGATGATTGCCGCCGTAGACGTGGAGACGGCTTCTCGAAGCGCATTCGCATCGTTCGCCGGCACGAAGCGGATGCCCGAGAGCAGAGGCTCGAAGGGCGTGCGATAGTGCTCGTCCGACGTCACCGACAACGATCCGAACGTCGCGGCCGTGAAAAGACTCTTCCAGCGCGACGATCTCCGGCCTTGGCTCGCCGCGGGTGTACCAATATCGGCGGGCAAACTTCAGGCACGCTTCGACAGCCTCCGTTCCGCTGTTGCAGAAGAACGCCCGAGGCAGACCCGACAGATTGGCCAGGCGTTCGGCGAGTTGTCCCTGAAGCGGATGAAAGAAGAGATTTGACGTGTGGATCAGCGTTTGGGCCTGCTCGGCGATTGCCCGCGACAGCGCCTGATTCGCATGTCCCAGTGAGGCGACGCCGATGCCGGAAAGAAGGTCAGGTATTCACGCCCTTCAGAGTCGTATAGGCGCACACCTTCGCCTCGAATGAACGTGATAGGCGATCGGCGGTACGTCTGCAGGACATGCCGGGCTTCCAATGATTGAACGTCGGCGACTTCCGTTGTCATGTGCAAAGACCTCAACTAGAGCTAAGGAATCTGAGGCAGCGACGCTCCCGTCACGCGGGTTCCATTGGCCGGACTGGAGTCCGTTGCCGCCGTTTCGAGCGCAAGCCGGTTCCGCCCGTCGACGATGAAGACGTCCTCGACGCCACCGGCGACGGCCCACTCGCACGCCTGCAGTTTCGCAACCATCCCTGCCGTTACGGTGCCGTCCGCAAGGAGTTGACCGATCGCCGCATGGATCGAGCGACCGCAGAGTCGAACGATCGGGGCCGAGAACACCTGGCGTCGTGCCAGCGATCACGAGCCTGCGCGCGCACAATCGCGTGGCGAGGTGGCTGGCGAACGTGTCGGCATTCACGTTGAACAAGTCACCATCCCGGCCGATGCCGATGCACGCGATGATTGGTACGAAACCGTTCTCGAGCAAAGTCGTCAGCAACCGCGTGTCCGCGTTCTCGACTGGCACACCCACCCGGCCGAGACTCGACCATTCGTCCGTCGACCGCGCGATGCGGCGGCGCGGCTTCGGCCAACCCGCAGCCGCCATCTGCGCCGGTCAACCCCACCGCCGGGATGCCTGCAATCGTCATCGCGGCGACGAATCGTGTATTGACGGTCCCGGCCAGAACCGACACGACAACATTCAGCGTCGCCTCGTCGGTGATGCGAAGGCCGTCGACCTGGCGCTTTTCGATCCCGGCGGCTTTCAGCGCGACGTCGATCTCGCGACCGCCACCGTGAACGACAACGAGCGGCGTCGCTGCGGCGATCTGCCGAACCGCGGCGAGACCAGGGTCTGCAACCCGGACGCCTCTTCGAGCAGCTCGCCGCCGAACTTCAGGACGGAGGCCTCACCTCTCCTTGTCTCTCATGTCACCACAGCCCGGTTCGTTCGTCGATGCCGCGCATGACGTTGAGATTCTGCACCGCCTGCCCGGAAGCGCCCTTCAGAAGGTTATCGATTACCGACACGAGAACGGCCCGGCCCGATGCGTCGACGCGCCATCCCACGTCACAGAAATTCGTGTAGGCCACGTGCTTGATTTCAGGCAGAGCCGACCCGACGAGTCGGACGAATGGGGCAGCAGCGTAGGTGCTCTGATAGACGTCGCCGAGCGCGTTTTCCGTGACGCCAGCCTTCAGTGCGGATGTAGACGGTCGACAGAATTCCGCGATCCAGCAGGCACCGAGGTGAGGCACGAATGTGATCACATGGGATCCATCGCCCGCATGCGGCGACTCCCTGCTCGATTTCGGCTCCGTGCCGATGACCGAAGACGCCATACGCGGACAGGCTGCCATGACGTTCTGAGAAGTGAGTCCGTTCAGTGGGTGCCTTTCCTGCGCCCGAGACACCGGACTTGGCATCGACGATGATGTCGGAATCGGGCGCGAGGAGGCCGGCGCTCACAAGTGGCGCCACAGCCAGGAGAGTCGCAGTCGGATAGCAGCCCGGGTTGGCAACAAGACGAGCGCTGCGCGAGGCTGTGCGCTCCAGCTCCGTCAGGCCGTAGACCAGGCCGTCCGGGATCCGATGAGTTTCCGGATACCACCGCGCCCGCTCCGATGCATCCCGCAGTCGAAAGGCCCCGGAGAGATCGATCACCCGAACGCCCGCGTCGATCAGGTCGGGCCCCAGTCCGGCCGCGGCCGCGTCGGGAAGCGCCAGAAGAAGACAACGTCGGCCTCCGCGCAACGTCTCCGACGAGAGCGGCGTGATTTCGCCGTTCCACAGGCGCGCCAGCGCCGGCAGCCTTCTCGACGTCGTGCCCGACGACATCGCCGCCGTCAACAGGACGGACGGGATGACGTGACAGGATGCGCAGGAGCTCCTGGCCCGGTATATCCGGTCGCGCCGGCAACGGCGACGCGTGTCGTCGTGCCCGCGGTCGACTTTGGCGCTGACGATTCTGGTTGCGTGACGGTATGCATCGAAAAGAATACTTATACACACCACACCCAGGTTGGATCAACAAAAATCGATGTATAATTTGCCGACTGAGCCTCATGAAAGCGCGCCGGCAAGCCGTCATCCTGGAACTCATCGATCGCGATGCACTCCACAGTCAGGAGCAGCTGCGCGGCAAATTGCGTCAGCGCGGCCTCGACGCCACTCCAGGCAACGATCTCGCGACATCAAAGAGCTGGGGCTGGTAAAGCGCTACGGGCGACGGCATGCCCGACGGCCCGGGAAGACGACGGAACCTGGAAACGGCTCTTGCGGCGCTCGAGCGCGCTGCAGGAGAGTTCCTCCGCCGCGCGGACCGCGTGCAGCAGCTCATCATTCTTCGCACGGGACGAAGCCCTGGCCCTGCCGAGGCGATTGATCGCGCGCAGCTGTCGGAGGCGGTTGCACGATTCAGGCAGACGATACGATTCTCGTCATCGCACGGGATGCGCGTCGTGCGGCGACGCTGGCGCGGCGTCTGCGGAGCGTCTCGCGGGTCGGTGAGCGCAAGCTCGAGAACTGAGCAGAAGGAGCCGTAATGGAACGGATTGTCTTGGCATACTCCGGCGGACTGGACACGTCGGTCGCCATTCCGTGGATGGCCGAAAATACGATGCGAGATCATCGCGGTGACGATGGACCTCGGGCAGAGGCAAAGAGCTCCGAGGAAGTGCGGGAGCGCGCCCGTCGCGACCGGTGCGATCCGCGCGCACGTGCTGGATCTGCGCGCAGGGGTTTGCGCGGGACTACGTGCTGCCGGCCCCTCGACGGCCGACGCGATCTACGAAGACCGCTGTACCCGATGGCCACTTCGCTCGGCCGCCCGCTGCATCGCGCGCAGAAACTGGTCGAGATTGCGCGAGGTCGAAAACGCCGACCGCGGTCGCGCACGGCTGCACTGGAAAGGGCAACGACCAGGTCCGGCTGGATGTGACGCACTCGTGCGCTCAATCCCGAATTGAAGAGTGATAGCGCCGGCCAGAGTCTGGGGGATGACGCGACCGGAAGACGATCGCCTACGCGCGGCAACGTGGCGTGCAGGTGCCAGCGACCGTCGACAGCCCTACAGCACGGACACGAATCTGTGGGGCTGCTCGAATGCGGCGTGCTCGAGGATCCTTGGCAGGAACCGCCCGACGATATCTATACGTTGACGAAGTCGCCAGCGGAATGCCCGAGCCAGGCCGCCTACGTCGAGATCTCGTTCGAGCGCGGATCCGACGGCGATCAACGGCGTCGCGATGCCGATTCTCGATTTGATCGATCAGGTTGGCGACCGTCGCCGGGTCGCACGGCGTCGGGCGGATCGACATGGTCGAGAATCGCCTGGTCGGCATCAAATCCGCGAGATCTACGAAGCACCCGCCGCAGTGGTTCCTCCACACGGCGCACAAGGAATTGCAAAGCTCGTGACGACGAGAGATCCGATCGCATCGCCCGCTGCGCGTCAGTCTCCAGCTATGCCGACCTCGTCTACAACGGTCTGTGGTTCACGCCGACACGGGAAGCGCTCGACGCATTCGTTGACAAGGTTCAGGAACGCGTCACCGGGACTGTCAGGCTTAAGCTGTTCAGAGGCGATTGTCGTGGTCGGCCGGTCGCAGAGTCGCTGTCTAGGCTCTACGAGCACAGCGCTCGCCTACGACGCGGGCGACACGTTCGATCAGTCCGCCGCGGAGGGGTTCATCAAGATCTTCGGCTTGCCAGTGGAGATCCGCCCGCAAAGCGCCGTCGGACAGTCGTCAAGCGGTAGTCAGCCGTCCATCGGAAGCAAGAAGTGACGGCAGGTTGGTGATTGATGACAACGCTCGTCGGCCGGTTCGGTACGACGCCCGACGCAGCGTGTCGAATTCGGTCGGTCGTTCTGGATTCGACCGCCGGCTGTTCGAAGACGACGTCACCGGCAGCCTGGCGTGGGCTGCGCGCTCGTGAAAGCCGGTGTCATCACCGTGGACGACGGCGCGCAGATCGAGCAAGCGCTGTCCGACATCCTGGCGCAGGGCCGCGACCCGGCGGAGTATCGACGGCCCCGACGAGGACGTTCACAGCTTCGTGGAGCGGCTTCTCGTCGAACGGCTCGGAGATGCCGGACGTCGTCTTCATACCGGCCGATCCCGGAACGAACAGGTTTCACTCGATTTGCGCTTGTATCTGCGGCGTCGGATCCTTCGTTGCTCAGGGGAGTCGAGGACTGTATCGGCGCGCTCGTCCGGCAGGCCGCAGCTGCGGGCGACGCGCTCATGCCGGCTTTCACCCATTTGCGGCCGGCGCAACCGATTCTCGTTGCGCATTTCTTTCTCGCCCACGTGGCGGCTCTGCGGCGCGACCACGATCGCTTGCGACCCGCGCGCGGACGGAAGCGGACGCACTGCCTCTCGGGTCTGGAGCCGTTGCTGGGACGAGCTACGACGTCGACGTGCAAGGTCTGGCGCGGGATCTGGGGTTCTCGAGGGTCGTCACCAACAGCATCGACGCCTCATCGGATCGCGATTTTGCTGCGACGTTCCTGCACGCGTGCGATGACCATGGTCCACTTGAGCCGACTGGCCGAGGACCTGATCATTTTTGCAGCGACGAGCACAGATTTTTCGATATGGCTGACGCTGCTGAGCACCGGCAGCAGCCTGATGCCTCAGAAAAAGAATCCCGACCCGCTCGAACTCGTCCGCGGCAAAGCGGGCCGGTTCATTCGGTCACCTGTTGGCTCTGCTGACGACGCTCAAAGGATTGCCGAGTGGCTATAACAAGGATCTGCAGGAAGACAAGCAGGCCGTGTTCGATGCTGAAGACACACTGCTCAGCAGTCTGTCGGCCGCACGTTCCGTCATCGATGGCCTGACGCTCGATCGCCAGCGCGCCGAATGCGGCAGCGTCGGGCTTGTTACTGGCCACCGATGTCGCGGACTATCTCGTGGCCCGCGGCGTGCCGTTTCGGCGAGCGCACGAAATCGTCGGGACGCTGCGTGCGGAAGCTCGTCGCAGATGGGCGGGATTTTGGATCGCTGACCGTCAGTGAGTGGCGGCAAGCCAGCGATTCGTTCGATGCCGATATCGTTACACGCGTGACCGCGCGCATCTCGGTCGCGCGCCAAGCGGACACCTCAATCGACGGCACCCGGCGCGGTGGCTGTCGCACTGGCCGAGGTCCAGCAGTGGCTGTCCCGGAGCGTCAGCCTGACCTGTCAGTCGACGGTATTGCCACCCGAAACAAGCTCTGTTAGTATGACAACGCCTTTCGCAATTTCTCCCCGCCAGAGGCTCCTTCGGGAGAGTTTGATGCAGCAGCGCCAGCTTCGGCTTGGTGACATTCTGGACGATTACTGTCCTCGTGAACGCCGCGTGACCAACCACGCTGTCGTGGCGATGGTTGGCGCGGACGTGAAGCAGACCCGCTGCACCACGTGCGAGGCCGAGCACGAATACAAGCACGCCAAAGTTCCGCGTCAACGAAAGAAGTCGGACACTCCGGCGGCGCTGTATGCTCATGGCGCAGCGTGGGCCCAAGCGTGTGATGCATGATCCTGAACCAGAGGCCGACGGTGAGGATCGGCGGAGTTACCAACCGGCGGAAACGAACCGGTCGATGCCCCGATCGAACCGGGCCCCGATCCAGAACTGCATCGCGAACGACGGAGGCCCCACACCGCCTACCGCGCCAGCCGGAGTCGGAACCCGAGATCGACGTCGAAGAGGGGCCCGTTCATCGGCCGCTGATTCGTGCGACGTTGCCTCGCCCTGAAGGGCAGCCGCCCCCGACACGTCCCGCGCCGGAGTTCACCATTCGCCAACCCAGCTGGGCGTCCCGGCCGATTCCGGCCGCGCAATCCTCGCGGATCTGCCCTTTTTCAGGGGAGCCGTTCCGGGCAACAACAACATGGTTGGGGGTGGGGAATGTCACGGCCGGGTGGCGGACGGCCGCCTGCGTTGCGCTCCGGCCGGCGCCATGGCTCGGGCCGGAAGCGCTCGAAATGAAGCCGTGCAATCTCCCATCTGAATCCTCGAACTCATATTCGCCCGATGCCTGATCTCTCCGGAAAGCATGGTCTGATCGTCGGTGTTGCGAACAAGCTGGTCGATCGCATGGGCGATCGCTCGCTTGCGTCGAGTGCCGGCGCGCGGCTGGCGCTGACCTACCAAGGCGAGCGGCTGGCCGAAAACGTCACCGACCTCGCGGCGACGGTCGGCGCGCTGGTCCGGCCGTGCGATGTCACTGACGATCGGCAAATCGCCGGATGTCGCTGCCGCCATCGACGATGAGTTTGGCGGACTCTGATTTCCTCGTCCATGGCGCCGCATTCGCATCTCAAGGCGGACCTCGACAATCCGTTCGTCGAGACAACCCGCGCGAGGGGTTTCGAATCGCCATGGACGTGAGCGCCTATTCTTTGATTGCGCTCACGCGCGCTGCAGTTCCCCTCATGGAGCGGCGTGGCGGTGGCAGTGTCATCACGCTGACATATCTAGGCAGTCAGCGGGTGTTCAAAAACTACAACGTGATGGGGCGTCGCGAAAGCAGCGCTCGAGGCCTCGGTTCGTTATCTGGCCAGCGATCTGGGTCCTCGAAACATTCGTGTGAACGCGGTGTCGGCCGGTCCGATCAAGACGCTTGCCGCGGCCGGCACTCAAGCGATTTCTCGAGTATTCGCAACGCGCACCCGAGCGCGCTCCGCTTCGACGCAACGTCGAGGTCGACGAGGTCGCGGACGCCGCGCTCTTCCTGCTCAGTTCGCAATCGCGCGGAGTTACTGGCGAAATCGTGTTCGTCGACGCCGGTTACCATGTCACGGGTGTCTAAGTTTTCGCCATGTTTGCTCGCCGCGCACGAGGCATGCTGCTGCGCCTGGCCCGACGGCGGATTGACGTCAACCATTGCTGGTTTGGTATTACTCCTGCCGGCCACGTGGTTCAAATTCGGCGGGTGCTGCGGCGCTGCGTGGATTGACGGGCTCGCGCTGGTCCTCGGCGCCACCGGTGTGGCCTTCCTTTGGACAGCACTGACAGGAGTCCGGCCCGATTGGATCGACGAAACGGGTGATCCACGGCCTAGAAACTAGAGCGTCAGAGGCTCGCCCTTCTTACGGCCTGTCTTGTCGCGGACATACGGCCATCGGCAGTCGCAAGAAGCGCCTCGTACGAGTCCCCGTCGTGGGGATAGATGGCGGCGCCAGCGCTGAGGGCCAGCGGCAAAATCTCGCCAGGCCTCGCTTCGAACCTCAACCCATTGACGGCGCGCTGGAGCGGAGAGCCGTTTGCGCTCAGCTTCCTCAGCGTCACATCCCGACAGCACGATGATGAACTCGTCTCCAGCATAGCGAACGCAAATGTCGCTCGGACGAATGGACGCTCGCAATGCGCTTCCAACTTCTCTCAGCGCGCGGTCGCCGACGTGGTGGCCATACGAGTGCGTTGATGTCCTTGAACGAATCGAGGTCCATGACGAGAAACGCCACCTCGGATTTCAAGAGGTCGGCACGCGTGAGCTCGCGCGTCAAATGCATGAACATGAACCGAGAGTTCGGAAGCCCGGTCAACGTGTCGGTGAGCGAGGCATGGTGGGTTTGTTCGAACACAATCGAATGATGAAGCACCGCGGCGGCCTGTTCTGATATTCGTTCGAGCAGTCGCTGGTGATCCTCGGTATAGACCGACGCTTCGGTATGGTAGGCCGATAAAGCGCCGATGAGTCGATCGTTGAAGGTCAGCGGACAGACGAGAGCCGACTTCAGAATGGTGGATGTTCCCGCGTGACCGGCCGCGTCGAAGTCGGCGCGCGGTCTGCCGTTGACCAGCGGCCGGCGGTGCCTGGCGACCCAACCCCGTCAAGCCCTGTCCTTCGCGAATGGTGAACTGCCGAATCGTCTCGGCCTCGACGCCAGTCGCGCATGCGGCAGCGCAGCGCTCCGCCGTCATCAATGCGGAGAAAGAGCGCGCAGGTGGAGAAAGGCACTAGGTTGCTGAGCTTGGAGGAGATCAGGGCCATCGTGTCGGCCACTCCAAGGCTGCTGCCCATGGCTTGCGCGATCTCATACAAGGCGTAGATCTCGCGGTGGGCGAGTGCAATATCGTCGAAGACCGTGGATTGGTTGGCGCTTTCGGTCGTCAATCCTCTGGGCGGCCGGATTGAAGCCGTTGCCGTCTTCCGGTCGCGTGCTGCGATCTGACCGCCCGTCTCCATGTCGGCACTCATCGACGGATACGAGGTTGACGAACGTTCCGCACGATTCTGGGATCCAGGGCCTTGCCACTCTCTTGCTGCAACGAGATCGAGCGCGCCTTCAACGCTCATTGCCCGCCGCATCGGCCGATCCGAAATCAGTGCGTCGAAATAGTCGACGACCCGCCAGGATCCGGGCGCCAAGTGGGAATTTCATCGCCAGCCAGCCCTGCCGGATAACCCTTGCCGTCCCAGCGCTCGTGGTGGCAGAGAATCAGCGGCGCCACCGGATACGGAAACGGCACGCCACCGATGATCTCCGCACCGATCTGGGGATGAACTCGAATCTTCTGGAACTCTTCCTGAGTAAGCGGACCCGGCTTGGAAGAGGATGTGTTCCGGTGCACGCAGAGCTTGCCGATGTCGTGCAGCAACGACGCCGTCTTGACTCCCTGGATCTCGGTGTCCGACATCCCGAGGGCCTTGCCAAGCGCCGCCGCATAGACTTGAGCTCGTCGGACGTGCCGCTGGCCGATCTCGTCCTTTGCGTCGATCGCCAAAGCGAGCGCTTCGATGGTGGCCAGATAGCAGGTCCGACATTTCCTGCACGTGCCGTTTCTGATCGACGATCCGGCCGACGAGGAGCTTGTAGGTCCGGTAAGCCAGAGCCAGCGCGATGACGGCGACGAGGGCCATCCAGGGGCTGATACGGGCCACAACAGAATGAGGCGCCAGTGCCAACCACCGCGGCCGTTCCGGCCACGAGCACACTGATGCCGTATAAGCGCGCAGCAAGCGAAAAATCCTTCATCGGACTCGGGGCACACCTCCTGGCGGGCGCTACGAAGCTGAGGGGTTCAAGCAATGATACGACACTTTACAGACTTGCGCGCGTCTTAGGCAGCGTTCGGGTCGGGCTCGCGACGTTTGGCCGCCGGACGGGCTTCTGGCTCGAGTGCGTATTCGACGATCTTTCGGTAGAGAGTGCCGCGGCTGATGTCCAGCACGCGTGCGGCTTCCTTCTTGTTCCAGCGGACCGGCCTCGAGCACGCGGACGATGTGAGCCCGTTCGGCATTGGCGAGCGACGGCAGGTGGTCGTTCGGCTGATCGCGGGTCGGGCTGCTTCGCGTGTAGAAACTCGATGTCCGTCGCTCGGATTGTTCGGCCCGGGGCCGATAGCGCAGCCCGGGAGACGGTGCTCTCGAGCTCCCGGATGTTGCCGGGCCACGGATACCCGATGAGCAGGTCGAGCGCTTCCCGCGAGAAATTCTTGCTGTCGAGCGGCAATCCCTGCGCGGCACAGTAGCGGGCGAGAAACCGCTGTGCGAGCACCGGGATGTCGACTTGCCGCTCGCGCAGCGACGCTGGCAGCCGGATGGCGAAGGCGTTCACACGGTAGTACAGATCCTCGCGGAAACGGCTGTCGCGGACGAACTGCTCCAGCGGCCGGTTGGTCGCCGAAATCAGTCGGAAATCGACGGAGATTGATTTGTGGCCGCCGAGACGCTCGAAACGCCGCTCCTCGAGAACACGCAAGAGCTTGGCCTGGGCGATCAGCGACATGTCGCCGATTTCGTCGAGAAAGAGCGTGCCGTCGTTGGCGAGCTCGAGGCGCCCCGGTTTGCCGATCGTGCGCGCCTGTGAACGCCCTTTCTCGTAACCGAAAATTTCCGACTCAAAGAGCGTGTCCGGGAGTGCTGCACAGTTCACGGCCTGAAACTTGGCCGCGCTTCTGCGACTCAGCTCGTGGATCATTCGCGCGACGACTTCTTTACCCGAGCCGGTCGGTCCCAGAATCAATACGGAGATGTCGGACTTGGCAGCCGTGCGGATCCACTCGAAGACAATGAGCATCTTCTCATCGCGCCCGATCATCTCGCGGAACCTCTGAACGGAAGGCGACTGGTCCTCGTGCGCTGACCGCCGCGCGTCTTTCCAGAAACCCGTCCAGAAGATCGGCGACGACTTCGTGCGTTGGACGCGCCGCCGCGTACCGTGGAGGTGAGCCGGGTATGACGCGAGCCACCCCGAAGTCGACCAGCTCCCGAATGCAGTTCTCGACGTCCATACGCAGCCGTCCGAACGTCTGCATCAGAGAGTCGCCGTCGAAGCTGTCTTCGGGTCGCGAGCTGAGATACCTGAGAATGCCGGCACGAAGCGGCGACTGAACAAGCGTTCGGAAGCGTGTCTCGGTATCGCTCGCGGTGTCGGATGGCCGTGTAACCGCTGCCGCGCTGGCGCGGCGGGCCGTCAAAAGTCAGGTCGTCCATCGGTGGCGTCTGAGATTATCGGCCGCCGACTCGTCGAGCGTTAGGAGGTAACGCAGCGAAAAGTGGCACAGAACTGCTCAGCCGCGGCTAACCTCGCACTTCCCGGGGTCGGACGGAGCGCTGGACTCATTGCGTCGGTAGTATTCGGTCTGATAGCGCTCGATGAGCGTTTTCATGCGAACGGCGTCGGCCTTGTGATGGCCGTGGCATCGGATGGGGTTGGCGCCCCCGGTCGTCTCGATCAGCACATCGGAGAAGAGCAGCCTGGTGTCGATCTTTACGGAAGCCACATGAGCCATGTGGATCGACTCCTCCTGCTTGCCGATCCACCGGGGCGTGAAGTGCACGACGCTGGTAGGCGAAATAAGCACCTGTGTAGGGAACAGGCGGTTGTGCGCACTCAACCGGCTTGCCCGGAACACGTCGCGAGACGAGAAGAGGCCGGCCCCTTCGCCAGCACGAGCAGGACGAGGATCGCGGCAACGGCTCCGACAGCGACGACCTGCCAACGTGAGGCCAGCTCGACTGTGTCATGATGGCTGATGTTAAGCTATTTCGGCGCGGTCCTGCCGCAGGCTGCCGCGTGAAGACAAAGAGCTTAGGAGTGGGCACCCTCTCCTCCGAATTGGCGCCGCACGCCGAGCGACTCTCCCCCGGCCGCGGATTTACGCCGATGCCAATGTACCTGCCGGCCTCGTCTCTTACATGCGCCAGCGTCTCGACTGGGACGTCTTGTTCGTCCTGGAAGAAGACGAGCTGCGACGCGCTCCCGATTCCAAACACTATCGTCTTGCCCAGCGAGCTTCGACGAACGCTGGTGACCAGTGGATCGGACTACCTCCGACGACCGACGGTTTCCTCCAGGCGAAGGCGGCGGGGTGCTGGTCATCCACGCCCCAGATGAGCGTCTGCTTTCGGCCCTTCTCGAGCGCGTCGATCGCGCGTTGTTTCGCCAGACCGCCGACGGCGCGGTGATGCGCGTGCCGGCTCCCTGCCGCTCGTGGGGCGGAAGATGCATGTTCACACGGATTGGGGACATGTCGAAGACCTGAGTTGTCATCGGTCCTTGCCGAGAACATACGTCGTGTTCACATACGTCGTCGGGTCAGCCACGCCAGCTTCGATGAACGCATCATGCCGCTCACGGCACTTGCTGCACTCACCGCAATGCTGAGGAATACCTGACTGCGTGCTCCCGATTGCCGGGACTCATGCAGGACAGCGTGAACTCGAATGGCACGCCATAAGCCGCACCTCTCCTGATCACATCGGCTTTGCTGGTGTTTGCGTACGGCGCGTCGATCTCAATTGGAAAGGCGAGCCCAATCGACAGCGCCTGCGATAGCGCGGAGCGAAATTGAGGAGAGGCGTCTGGAAATGGATTATGTGCAAGCGTTCCGAGCAGGAGACGCGAGATTCCTGCTCCAGCGCAGAACAGGGCCGCTTTTCCGAGTAACACGATGTTCCGGCCCGGCAAATAGACGTCCTCGTCCGGCGTGTGATATTCGGGCGGCTTGCCCTGATTGCCCAGTGGGTGGTCGGGTAGACGTCGCGCATGTCGATGCTCAGCGAGACGAGCGGCCGGATGCGTTGGTGTTTGCCGCCGTTTGCGTCAGGAACCGCGAAATCGTTTCACGTTCGGCGGCTTCCCATGCCAGGCCGACGCTGACGTATAGCGGCTGAACGTCGTGACGGGCTCCCCCCTCGACCAGTAGGACGGCGCTGTCGAGACCGCCTGAAAGAAGGACCGCAGTAAGCATAAGCGGATCGGATAATCTGGTAGTCTTTAATCTGAAATCACACAGTCCATCGATCGATCATCAAACCATCAAAATCACCACATGTATTCTGTCACCAAGCGCATCGACTTCTGTTACGGCCATCGACTGCTGGACTACGAAGGCATCTGCAAACATCCGCACGGCCACAACGCAGTCGCCGAGATTGAAGTTCAGACGGCCACGCTCGACAGTCGCAACATGGTGTGCGATTTCACAGACATCAAGCGAATCGTAAAGACCTGGATCGACAAAGAGCTCGACCACAAGATGGTGCTCCGTCACGACGATCCGCTCGTCAAGGCTCTTCAGCAGCTCGGGAGCCGATGTTCCTGCTCGATAGCAACCCAACCGTTGAGCGAATCGCGCGGCTCATTTTCGAGTACGCGAGCTCCAACGGCCTGCCGGTGGTCCGGGTGAAGGTGTGGGAGACTCCAACGTCGTTCGCCGAGTACGTGGCGACTGACTGAATTGCGGCACTCGTCAACCCATCTCGTCGTCTTCGATCTTGACGGAACGCTCGTAGATTCACGGCGCGACATCGCCGATTCGGCGAACGATACGCTAGTCGCGTACGGTGTAGGTCCGCTCTCCGAGGAGGCGATCGGCCGGATGGTTGGGGATGGTGCGCCCGTCCTGTGGCGAGCTTTCGCCGCCGCCGGCGCAGAGAAGCCCGCCGACGCGTTGGATCGGTTTCGACGATCTATGACGAGCGCCTCCTCGATCACACGAAGCCGTATCCGGGTATCCCGAACGTTCTCTCCGAGCTCGGCACCCGTGCTCGGTTGGCCGTGCTGACGAATAAGCCACTCGAGCCCACGCGCCGGATCCTGGACGGCCTCGATTTGACGCGATATTTCGGGCCGAAATGGGTCGTTGCCGGAGACGGTCCGTTCGTCCGCAAGCCGGATCCTGCGGGTCTCCAGCATCTGATATCGTCCGCGGGCACCTCCGCCAGCGCCACCGTCCTTGTCGGGGATTCTGCGATCGATTGGCAGACCGGGCTCAGGGCAAACGTGAAGGTGTGTGTCGCGCGGTACGGCTTTGGCGGCGATGGCTTCGTCGAGAGCCTGCCGGCCGATGCGTGGGCGATCGACAGCCCAGGGGAGCTCCTCGATCATCTGTAACATTCCGCTACGGGTCCGACTGTTTCCTTGTCGGGCTTCGATGCACGGTTGCTTGGTTGTTCCAAATTTAGCCAGGAGATACTTCTGGCACTTCCAGTTGCTGCACATCAACTCCTTGGTCTCTCGTCCGGCCGGCTGGCTGAGGCGCGAAGGAGTGACGCGAAGGAGTGAAATGACGAGCAAAGTAAACGGACCTCGAGTCCTCCTCGTGGACGACTACCGGGATGCGAGAGACATGTACGGCGAATACCTGGAATACTCGGGCTATCAGGTTATCCAGGCAGCGAATGGTATTGAGGCTTTGCAGCGAGCGATCGACGACCAGCCCGACATTATCCTGATGGATCTGTCGCTGCCCGTCATGGACGGCTGGGAAGCGACACGCCGTTTGAAGGCCGACCAGCGGACCGCGAACATTCCAGTCGTCGCGCTGACCGGCCATGCTCTCGCCGGTATTTCCGAGCGGGCCAAAGAGGCTGGTTGCGACGCGTTCGTCACCAAGCCGTGTCTTCCAGAAGATCTCGTTCGCGAGATCCAACGTGTTCTTGGCGCTCCTGCCGCTTCGGTCTCCAGAACACCAACCCCGGAGCGGGCCGCGAACTTCAGTCAACGGAATAGCGGCCTCTAAGAAACCTCCGACCATACGACGTCTTCGCCCATCTAGCCGACGTCTTTCTTCAGCAGACAAGAAGTCCTGACGTGGAAAGCCCTTGACAGCGTTCGTCGCGGCCGGGTATTTTGATGACTCAAAATATGGACTTTGACTCATCGACCGCGCGCCAGTTTCTCGCTGTGGTCCTTGCGCTCCTACTACTTGGCGCCAAACCCGTTGCGGCGCAAACGGCGACTCCCCTCAGGAAACATCGAGCACCGGACCGATCTCGGCTACATGGATTTCCACTTCAACAAGGAAGAAGGTCAGGACGGTGTGCTCGATTTCCATCGGTTCGTCCTTCTGATCAATCACAGCTTTTCTTCCAACCTTCGCTTCGTGGGCGAGCTCGAACTCGAGCACGCATTGGTGGAGGGTCTCGAGGAGAAAGGCGAGATCGAATTGGAGCAGGCATACCTCGACTTCCTTCTGAAGCGAGAATTCAACTTTACGCGCAGGCATGGTGCTGATGCCGATTGGCATCATCAACGAGAGGCACGAGCCGCCCGTCTATCAGGGAGTCGAACGTCCATTCGTCGACACGGTGATCATTCCGACGACGTGGTTCGAAGCCGGTGCGGGCGTGCACGGCGAGCTGTGGCGCGGCATTCGATATCGAGGCTACGTCACGGCGCCTTTGGACGCGCTCGAGTTCAGCGCGGATGAAGGCATTCGCGAAGGACGACAGCAGGGCTCCGAGTCCAACGTCGGCAGTCCAGCCGTCACGGGTCGTGTCGAATACGTGGGGCACCCGCAATCTCGTGTTAGGCGTGAGCGGCTGGCGCGGCAAGTCGAACTTCTCACTCCCAAGGCTCACCACGACGGTCGGCGTCGCCGAATTCGATGCCCGCTACCGGCATCGTCGCCTCGAGTTGCGCGGCGAGTTTGCGCGGGTGGGCATTTCGGATGCGGCCGACCTCAACGACGCCATCGCGCGCCTGACCGGAGTGTCGCCAAACGTGGCCGAAGGTCTCCAGGGTTTTATGGTGAAGCTGCGTACGTGTATGGGCTGCTGGCTCACCGCGGGACTTGGTCGCGTTTGTCCGCTACGAGAACTTCGACACGCAGCATCGAATGCCGGCTGGATTCATCCCGCTGAAGGAGTTCGATCGGGACGCCTGGGTCTTCGGCCTGACGTACTATCCCGACCCCGACATCGCGGTAAAGGCCGACTTCGTGCAGCTGCGCAATCAGAGCAACGTCGTGAAGTCGCGGAACTCGTTCAATGTCGGCCTTGGTTGGTGGTTCTGACGGTCCACGGAGCACATATGGGCATCGGACGAATCGCAGCGGTGATGGGCGCGGTGATTTTCGCCGGCGAGTTTCTCATGGCCAGGCAAGATTCTCCACGCGTCATCTACATCACTGCGGAGCGATTTTCTTTCTCACCTTCCCAGATTTCTCTTCGCCTGGGCGAGGAAGTCGAGTTTCGAATCAGCAGCGAAGATACTTCGCCATGGCTTCCGCATCGCCGGCACATCGCTCAATACCGCCATTCCGAAGAGAGGTCATGGAGAACTTGCCGTGAAGTTTCGGCCGGATCGTCCCGGACGGTTGCAGTTCGAATGCAATCGGATGTGCGGTGCCGGCCACAACTTCATGCAGGGAGTGGTGATCGTCGAAGATCCGGCGGCGCCGAAGACGTCGAGATGATGGCTCGCATTCGATCGATGGCGGCGATAATCGGTGGATTAGCGCTGGCTTTCACGTTTGCCGGCCCGATGACTTGGGGTCAGGAACGCCCCCTCAATCCAGGCGATCCGCTCCCGGAATTTCTGCCACCGATTTTTCAGAGTTTCGACTGGGACTGGAGGACTTCACCGAAGTCGAGACGGCGGAAGAAGGTCTGGGGCCAGCCTACAACGGCACGAGCTGCGCCGTCTGTCACAGCGTGCCCGCCATCGGAGGAAGTGGGGTAATCCTCGAGACCCGCGCGGGCTATCGCGACGAAGACAACCGGCATTTTGGACTCAACGAAGCTGGGGATACTCTCGTCCATTTGTTCTCGATTCCTAACCATACGTGCCAGCCAATCATGCCGGACGGCGCGAATGTGATAGCACGGCGTGCCCCGATTCCTCTATTTGGTGCAGGCCTGGTCGAGGCGATCGCGGACGAGACGCTGCTTGCGCTCGAGGACCCGCTGGACCGCAATCGGGACGGCGTCAGCGGCCGCGCGGCCATCATCACCGACGTCGCCACTGGACAGCGTCAGAGTGGGCCGGTTCGGCTGGAAGGCACAGCATGCGACGCTGCTTTCATTTGCGCGCGGATGCCTACCGGAACGAAATGGGAATCACCAACGACTTGTTTCCTCAGGAGGCTGCGTTCGGGATCACTGAGGCACAGATGCACCGTTGCGATCCGATTCCCCGATCCCGAAGACATTCGCGATCCTTCGACCGGTCGCCGAGGGATCGACAATTTCGAGGCCTTCATGCGCTTTCTCCGCGCCAGTCGGTCGGGTGAATGTTAACGAGACGGTCCGCGAAGGTGAGCGCGTCTTTGCCGCCATTGGTTGCGCGGCGTGTCACGTTCCATCCCTCACGACCGGGCCGAATGTCCATCCGGCCTTCAATCGAAAATCGGTCCCGCTTTTTTCCGATCTGCTCCTTCACGACATCGGCACAGGCGACGGGATTCGTCAGGCGTCCGCGGAGCCGGAGGAGATTCGGACGCCGTCCCTGTGGGGACTTCGGCTGAGAAGGCCGCTGCTGCACGACGGCAGCGCACCAAATGTTGACCAGGCTATTCGCCGCCACGGGAACGAGGCTGAACTGGCCAGGCGGGGGTTCGAAAAATTGTCGGCGCTCAGAAGCGCGCCGCGCTGGACGCGTTCCTTCTTTCTCTCTAAGTTTGGCTTCACTCTAGCCTCCGGAACGCGTCGGATTCACGATCCGGATTCGGAACGCTGCGAGCCGACGAGCAGCTTCGACGCGGCACGTGCGCCGATGGTCGTGGTCTTGCCGTTCTTTCCGCGGAACCGGACGGAATCGGCGGCAGCCATCGCGAGTTTCCACTTCTACCGAGCTCGCCCGGCTTCAGGTCGTTCTTCTCGATGAACCTCAGGAACGCTGGATCCTGATCGGCGATGCGGGTCACCGTCGAGCGGCGTGCTGAGTCGGACAGGTGAGCAGGGTATCGAGATTCCGGCGAGCGATGGCGCCATCGGGGTTCGGAATCGGATCGCCGTGTGGATCGTGGGTCGGGCGGCCCAGCATCGTGATCGATGCGCTCGATGAGAGCGCTCGGAGACAACGTGCTCAAGCTGTTCCGCTTCATCGTGAACCTCGTCCCAACTCATGCCCATCACCTGAACCAGGAAGAGCTCGACGAGGCGATGCCGACGTAAGGACTAGGCCCGCCGAGCCGTTCGCCCGCTGGCGTCAGGCTGACGCCGCTGTAGGGTTCATAGTCGGCCAGTCCCGATTCGGCCAGTGCCTTGACCATCGTCGTGGCCGTTCCTGGCGCCACGCCTAGGGCCGATGCGACGTGGCCCATGGGCACCAACCGCTCGTTGCCGGTGAGCCGCCGACTGGCCGTGGTAAATCGCTTTCAGATAGTTCTCAACCGTGCTGGAGGGCAGCATCGACTTTCCCGAATTGTACCCAGGAATTTCGGTGAATTTTGGTGAACTAAACTTGACTTTCTAGCCTTCTATCCATTAATTTTGATAAGTCAAACAACGTATGGGCATCCGTCTATCTGAGGCGATCGTGGCTGCACCTTGCCGGTCTCGGAACTCTTGCGGGGATGCCGCGGTTACCCGCGGCCTAGGCGAGTTCGGCCCAGAGCGTTGCGGGTCCGCATGATGCCTCAACGCATGCGACCACGCGATGGGCACCGTAGGGCGAGTGCTCCACCGAGCGCTTCGACCCGATGGTCCTACCTCAAGAGTTGGAATTTCTCCCATCTGCCCGAGGCCGACCGCCAGCAAGTTCTATCAGGAGACGAAGCGCCCCGACGGCACGCTGCTGCGGGAATATCGAGTTCTTTGCAGTCGACCGAGAGCTCGAGATCGCGCCGGGGTGTTCTATCCCAGCCTGGACGTATAACGGCCAGGTGCCCGGCCCGACGATCCGCGCGACCGAAGGCGATCGAATCCGCGTCAACTTTCTGAATCAGGGAACCCATCCACATACGATTCACTTTCACGGATGGCACCCGCCGGCGATGGACGGTGCCCTCGAAGCGCACCAGGTGCTGCCAGGTGAGACGTTTCACTTACGAGTTCGACGCCGAGCCGTTCGGCCTCCACCTCTATCACTGTCATGCAGTGCCGCTGAAGCGGCACATTCACAAAGGCCTCTACGGGGTTTTCATCGTCGATCCCAAGGAGCGGCGGCCCGCCGGCCGACGAGCTCGTGATGGTGATGAACGGCTTCGACACGAATTTCGACGCCGACAACGAGGTCTACGCGGTCAACACGGTCGCCAACCATTACATGCACGAGCCGATTCGCGTCACGGTCGGCGCGCCTGGTGCGCATCTATCTCGTCAACGTCACCGAGTTCGACCTCATCAACAGCCTTCACCTGCACGGGATGTTCTTCGACGTCTTTCGCACGGGCACGTCACTGACGCCCCACGAGCACACCGACACGGTGATGTTGTGCCAGGGCGAGCGCGGCGATTCTCGAGAACGACTTGGCGCTATCCCGGGCGACTTTCATGTTCCACGCCCACCAGAGCGAGTTTGCCGAGCTCGGGTGGATGGGACCGTTCCGAGCGGAGGCGGCGGCACGTGAAACCTGATGCCACGAGGCGGCGCCGCTTTCGCCAGACGGCATCTGGGCCGTGGTCGTGGCTCTACTGCCCGTCGTGTTGCTCGGGGGCCTCGTACTGCTGATGCTCCGAACGAATCCTGCGGACGCATTGAAGCCACAAGGCGCACCTCCTGTCGAACGGTTGATGATTCCTCGTGTCGTTTTGACGTCAGGCGGCATCGTCGCGACGGTGCTCGAACGACGGTCCCGATCCAGTCACCATCGCGCAGGTTCAAGTCGACGATGCCTATTGGCAGTTCACGGCAGAACCTGGTCCGAAGCTCGCGCATTTGGGGCGCGCGACCTTGAGGATTCCGTATCCCTGGGTCCAGGGCGAGGCTCACCATGTCCGAGTGGTCACCTCGAGCGGAACGACGTTCGACCATCAGATCCAGGTCGCCGTCGAAACTCCACGTCCAGGTGTTCGCAACCTGGGCCTCTTCGCTCTCATCGGGCTGTACGTTGGCGTCATCCCGGTCGCCATCGGGCTTCTGTGGTTCCCACTGATGAAAAAGTTGGGAAAGTGGGGCCTCGATTTTGCCCTGGCACTCACAGTCGGATTGCTCTTCTTTCTGATGGTGGACGCAACAGCAGAAGGGTTGGAAGCGGCGGCAGTCCTTCCGCACTCGTACCAGGGTCCCGTCTTGTTTGCGTTTGCAGCCGCAGCCGCCTATCTGTCTCTCGCCGCGTTTGGCCGTTGGCTGGGTCAGCGTCGTTTAGCCAGCCGTCGAGAAGCTGCGAATGCGGGTGGATTCTGGCCCTGCTCGTAGCCGTTGGCATCGGGCTTCACAAGCTTCGGCGAGGGACTCGCTATCGCCGCGGCCTTTACGCTTGGCGAAGCGGCTCTGGCAGCTTGCTCATCATCGGATTCACGCTGCACAACACGACCAGAAGGTCTGGCTATCGTCGCGCCGCTCGCGCGTCGCAACACAGGCGAGCAGGGACAGGTCCCGATGGGCGCGCTCGTTCGTCTGGGTTCTGATCGGCGGCGCTCCGACGATTCTTGGTGCGTGGCTCGGCGGCTTCATCTACTCCCGGTGTGGGCTCTTCTATGTCCTGGCTCTTGGCGTCGGAGCGATCGCGCAGGTGGTCGTCCAGATATTGAGTCAGATGGCCGGGTGACGAGCCGGTCGTGAGCTATATGGCGCGGGGCCCGATGCTCGCGGGCTTTTTCACCGGGTTCGTCGATGGTACGCGACCGGCATGTTGATTGGCTGAGCTGTTGGAGTCGATGAGAGGCATTGTCGATGACTGTTCATGCTCGTGTGATGATGGCGACTGTCGTGGTCCTCGTCGTGGGCGGCCTTGCGACGCTGCTGCCGCTTGTCGCTGGCTCCCCAGAACCACGAGAAATCGTCGTCGTGGCGCGCCAGATGGCCTTTTATGTCGGCGACGGCGTAACCGCCAAATCCCACCATTCACGCAGCGCCGGGCGAGCGGATACGCGTCACGCTTTGTCAGTCAGGACCCGGGATTCGATCATGATTTCGCAGTGCCTGCGTGGCGGGTCAACGGCGCCGTGCTGCACGGAGAAGGTCGAAACTCCACTGTGATTCAGGTTCCGGACAAGCCCGGAGTCACCACGCACGTTTGTTCCAAACATGCCTCGATGATGAAGGGGATCATTGAAGTGAGCGATCCCTCCGCCGCCCGTGTTCCGGAGAAATAGCAGGGGTTCTCTCAGTCAGGCTTTCTCCACGCCCGAAAGCAAGAGCCGATACGTGCGTCGGCTCTTTGCAACCATTGCTGATCGTTACGATTTCATTACTGTTGCTCTGTCTTTCGGTCTCGATCGAGGCTGGAAAAGGCGGCTCGTTGACCTTGCCATGCCGCTTCGTGGAGCGCATGCGCTCGACCTGGCCACCGGCACAGGCGACATCGCGTGGGAACTCGCGGACCGGGGCGCTCGCGTGGTCGCGCTCGATATCACCCCCGAATGATCGAGTTGGCACGTGAAAGGGCGGACATACGCCCCGTGAAACTCATCGTCGGTGACATGAGTGCATTGCCGTTCCCAGACAACTCGTTCGATCTGGTGACGACTGGGTACGGCCTGCGAAATGTTCCCAATCTCGAACGCGCAATCGACGAGCTCTTCCGGGTGCTCCGGCCCGGCGGGCGGGCACTCTCGCTCGATTTCAACAAGCCGCGAAATCGCATCGTGTGCTCGCTCTATTTGACGACTGTGACGATCGCGGGGGCATCCTCGGATGGACCTTGCATCGCGATCCCGATACATACCGATATATTCCGGCCTCGCTGCGCCGATACCCCGCTGCTCAAGGTGTCGTGAGCATGATGGAAGCGCGCGGGTTCGTGAAAGTGGGGCACTTTCCAGTCCTCGGCGGCCTGATGTCTATTCATCGGGCCTTCCGATCGTGATGCTTCGAGGTCGGCGTACTGCAGCCCCAGACCGTCTACAATTCCGGATCCTTCGATGCAGCGTAGATACAACTCGTTGGTCTGGGGAGGGGTGAGTTCACGGCGGTCCTCCTCGAGCAGCTGAAGCAAATCGCGGAAATCGCGCTGATCCGGGTCGAAGACGCGCCAGCGACCCGATCCGAAGCGGACTACAACTTCGTCAGCAACGAAGTCTTTGTCGGCTTCACCAGGCTTGATCGGCGCGAGCCCGTCCGGCGGTTCGGCATCATTCCTGGCTCTCAGAACGGTCACGGAGCCAGCGATGACTCTGTCTGGGCTCGAGCGGCGGCGCTGGCCTCGGCCCGGGATCGGCGCGGCAGACTACTCCGACGACACAATGCTCCAGTGCTTGAGGGACGGAGCGCATCGTGCCCGCCGTATCCAGACGAAAGGCTACAGGCTCGTTGAGTTGGTGCGTATCTATGAAGTCGCAGGCGGCGATCAGGATGCGACGAAGGGGTGAGGGGAACTATCGTTCGACGAAAGGTTCCAGTTCCTTCAAAACGAACGTAAGCACATCTTCTTCCGTCAAGTCGCGGACAAGGCCCGGTTTCAGCGGTGCCTCGGATTCGATGATGCGCCGGCCCCGACTGCGGCTTGAATGCCCTACCACTTGGGGCTGAGCAATGACACTCGTGTCGAGGGACAGCTCGATGTAGTCGTCGCCCGAACGATCGGACATCAGCCGCACGCTGCCCGATGGCGTGAACACCGAGAACATGTAGCTTTCAGCGCGGAGGACGGCTGCGACTTGTCGAAACATCGGGATGGCGATCTCGGAGAGGAAGACGTCGCACTCCCGTGCGGCTTCATCCGTCCGCGCACGACGGTCCGAAGACGCTTGCTTGGCGCGATTGATGGTCTCGCGCACCTGCCTCCTTGACCTTGTGAGATTTCCATCAGCTTCAGATCGCCGCTCCCTCGCGCAGCGCGCTTATTTCGGCGGCGCTCAGCCCGAGATCCTTCTGCAGCACAGCATCTGTATGTTGTCCGAGAGTGGGCGGCGCCGTCCTGATCGATCCGGGCGTCTGCGACAGCTTGATGGGCAGGCCGAGTAACCTGATTGCGCCGAGGGTCGCGTGCTCGGCTCCGAGCGATCATCTGTCGTCGCGTCGAGTTGAGGTCGGTGAAGACTTCCTCTGAGATCGCGGACCGACCCGCAGGGCACTCCAGCCTTGTGTCAATTGCTCAATCCAGTGCTTGCCGGGTGTGCCGGCGTATACATTCGGTGAGAATCGGTCTGAGCTCGTCGTAGCGCATCACGCGCTGCCTGTTGGTTTCGAACCGCTCGTCGCGATCTAGTCCAGCCACCGTGCAGAAACGGCGCCACTGGTCGTCGTTGCCGACTGCCAGGACGAAGTCGCCGTCCGACGCCGTGAACGTTTCGCATGCGGGACGATCGTTGGATGGCGGTTGCCGATACGTTGTGGCGCTGAACCGGTCGCAAAGAAGATCGAGGCCTGATAACTCAGCAACGCGGCAACCGAGATCGAGCATGCCGATATCGACGAACTGGCCCTCTCCGGTCCGCTGGCGACTGAGCAACGCAAGCAACACACCTTGTGAGGCAAGTATTCCAGTCACGATATCGCCGATTGCCACCCCGAGTCGGTAAGGCGGTCCGTCGGCCGCACCAGTGACGCTCATCAGACCGCCTTCCGCCTGAATCACTGCGTCGTAACCGGGTTCGATTCTGCCGGGGTCAGCTGTGACCGAACCCCGGAAATCGAGCAGTAGATGAGTCTTGGATGCTTTGGTGCGAAGTGCCGCGTAGTCGAGGACCGAGTTTACTCAGCGTTCCCCGGCCAGAAATTCTCCACCACCACGTCGCTGTTGGCGATAAGCCGATCGAGGACGGCACGTCCGGCGCTCTTCTTGAAGTCCAGCGTGATGCTTTCCTTGTTCCGGTTGATGCTGAGGAAATGTACGCTCTCGCCGCCAACGAACGGGGGCCCCAGCCACGGGTGTCGTCGCCTTTGCCGGCGCTGTTCGACCTTAATGATGCGAGCGCCCATATCGCCCAGAAGCATCGTGCAGTAGGGACCCGACAACACTCGGCTGAGATCGAGAACGGTGATTCCGTCAAGTGGAGCAGTCATGAGAAGGATGTAACTCTACTCTTTTCTCAAGACAAAGGCCGACCACGCGCTGGTCTATACTGGCCATTCGTGGATTACGTAGAAAGCGTGAATCGCTTGGCAGTGTTTGTCGTGACCTGCCGCGTCTTGTTCTAGCGATTGGTCGCCTCAGCTGTGGCAGCGCCATCGCTCCTGGCGCAGGGAAGTCCCGCGGCGCCGCCAAATCTCCCGACAATTCTCACAACTGGCGAAGCCATCGTCCGTCGCGCTCCGGACGTGGCCTATTTGACGCTTGCCGTGGAATCGCGTGCGAAAAGCCCCGTGACGCCCAGCGGCAGAATGCAGACGCCTTGGCCGGCGTCCAGCGACAGCTCGCCAACAGTGGCGTCGCTAGGGAGGCAGCTGACGAACGCTCCGGATTGTGGCTCGAACAGGAGTTCGACAACGTCAACGGACGGCGAGTGGCGCGCGATTTCGTCGCCCGCAACACGCTCGAGATCCGAATCGACGATCTCGCGCGTGCGGGAGAGATCGCCGACGCAGTCGTTCAAGGCGGTGCAACGTCGTTGAATGGCATCAGGTTCGATTTGAAAGATCGGCGCGGCGGTTGAGCGCGACGGCGCTCGAGCTGCGGTGGTCGATGCCAGGGCGCCGGGCCGATGCCGCCGCGGCCGGTGCTGGTGGCACTGTCGATCGAATCTTGAAGATCGAGGACTCACGAACAGAAGCGCACCACCGCCTCGCCCCGTCATGATGCGAGCTGGAGGCAACGCCGCCATCGACAGCCATCAGAGCCAGGGTTCATCGAGATCCGAGCTCAGGTCGCTCTGACCGTGTCGATGAAATGAACGAGCGGTGCGCTCGCCTGAACGCTTAGGGCTCCAATCAGGACAGTCGGCTTTTTGTCCACAACAGGAGGTAGCCGACTCCGATTGCAATGAGAGTCCCGCGTTCGCTGAAGAGTGTCGCGCCAGGAAGCGACCTCTCCGGGATCCCGTTCTTCACGACTGGGACCGTTTCGAAGTGACGGAACCCATCGTGGCACCCGGGCGGCATGCACGCTAGTAGCTCGTTTCCGCGTCGCAGTTCCGAGGAGTTGCTCTTCCCATTGCACAATCGCGTGATATTCCAACGCCAGCACGACGACAAAAACGCGGAATGAGCCAGAGCAATCCCGCGCTGGTTGCAAATCCCACCCACAGGGCGATGTTGCCGAGGTGAGAGGATTGCGAACGAGCGCAAACGGCCCTGTCTGAACCAGCGGTCCCAAGCGAGTGCTGCGCGTCCGCGAGATGGCGCCGATATGACGAACGGCCCAGACGCGTAGGAGTTCGCCAGACGCCACAATCGCCGATCCCAGTCCCGCTAAGGAACCACGAAGGAGTCGCTGCTGACGGAATGAGGAGAAGTGCAAGCGCGAGAGGCAGCGGGATCCAGGTTCGCTGCCGGAACAGCCATGCGCCGGTCCGCACGACCGGTCGAGAGTCGTCGCTAACCTCGGTGTTCAAGGGATTCAGGAGTTTGACGCCCGCGACCGTCGATGTCAAAACTTGAGAGGCGGCATCCGACCGCGTTTTGACAGTCTAGGCTCCGCTGATATAATTCGGACTAGTTCGGTCGGATATCAGATGGCCTCTTCGCCCTCCGCTTTGAATACGGCTGATCGCGTGGGATCCTCGGTCCTCGACCTCATCGGAAGGACGCCACTGGTGCGTCTCCACCGTATAGAAGTCGAGACCCCTGGCGTGGAGCTTTGGGCGAAAGCCGAGTGGCAGAATCCGGGGGATCCGTCAAGGATCGCGCCGCCGCGCGCATGATTCTCGAAGGTGAGGCCAGCGGCGCTCTGAGCTCCCGGTAAGACGATTCTGGACGCTACCTCCGGAAACACCGGCATTGCTTACGCGATGGTTGGGGCGGCGCGAGGGTATCGTGTCAAACTCTGCCTTCCGCGCGAACGCAAGCCCGGAGCGAAAGATGATTCTGCGGGCGCTCGGGGCCGAGCTCGTTTTGACCGATCCTCTTGAAGCAACTGACGGGGCGATTCGCGAGGCGCGCCGCCTGCATGCGACCGAGCCTGACAAGTATTTCTATCCTGATCAATACAGCAACGATGGAAATTGGCGCGCGCACTACGACACAACGGGGCCGGAAATCATCGAACAGACGAGTGGTCGGCTCACGCACTTCGTAGCCGGGCTGGGCACGAGCGGTACGTTCGTGGGCACGGGTCGTCGTCTGCGCAAGTTCAATCCGGCGATCAAGTTGATTTCGTTTCAGCCGAGCGGGCCGTTCCATGGCCTCGAGGGCCTGAAGCACATGGACTCCGCAATTGTCCCGGGTATCTACGATCCGTCAGTCGCCGATGAGGATCTGCGTGTTGAGAGCGAGCGTGCTTACGAGATGGTGCGGCGCCTTGCTCGCGAGGAAGGACTGCTGGCCGGCATTTCGTCAGGCGCGGCCCTTGCGCGCAACGCTGCAGGTCGCCAAGCGGCTCGACCGTGGCGTCGTGGTGACGATTTTCCGGACGGTGCGGAGAAGTATCTGACCGAGAAATTCTGGGATGCCGATGCCTAACGTGGTCTGCTCATGGAATCGGCCGTGGCGGACGCGATTCGCCGACACGGCGAAGAGACATATCCGCACGAGTGCTGCGGCGCGCTGCTCGGCAAAGGGATCGTGCCACGGCGATCGTGGCCCTGCCGAACACAACGGAAGAGGGTCCACGCCGGCGGTTTCTGGTGCGGCCGTCCGATTATCGGCAGGCCGAGCAGCGAGCTGTCGAGCTTGGCGCGGAATTGCTGGGCTTCTATCATTCACATCCCGATCACCCGGCGAGGCCGTCGCAGTACGATCTGGACCATGCCTGGCCGACGTTTGTCATACGTCATTGTCGCAGTGGCGGCCGGCGTTGCCGGCGACATGACCGCCTGGTGGCTGAAAGAGGACCGGACAACCTTCGAGAAGGGCGAGCTTCATGGCGACGAAAATCCTGATTCCGACACCGCTCCGACCGTATCACGGACAAGAAAGACGCAGTTGACGCCGACGGCGCGACCGTAGGTGAGCTGCTGGCGGACTTGACGACGAAGCACGCCGGGCTGAAGGCGCATCTTTACAACGAGCAGGGCAAGCTCCGCAGCTTCGTCAACGTCTACATCAACGACGAGGACATCCGCTATCTGCAGAAAGAACAGACGCCCGTTGGACCGGGCGACACAATCAGCATCATCCCGTCCGTCGCGGGAGGAGTCGAGAGCACGATAGCCGCTCCGACTCCTGCGCGGTCGCAGTCCGACCGCGACTTGCCGCAATTGACGAACGACGAGGTCAAGCGCTACAGCCGGCACCTCATCATGCCGGAGGTCGGCGTCGACGGTCAGCGGAAGCTGAAGGCGGGCAGCGTGCTGTGCATCGGCGCCGGAGGCCTGGGATCACCGGCTGCGCATGTACCTGGCCGCTGCTGGCGTCGGCACGATCGGCATCGTCGACTTCGACGTCGTCGACTTCAGCAACCTGCAGCGCCAGATCATTGCACGGAACGTCGGACGTCGGGCGCTCAAGCTCGCGTCGGCGAAGGATCGGCTGCACGGCCATCAATCCTGAAATCACGATCGAGACGTACGAAACGGCGCTGCAGCTCCGAGAACGCGCTCGACTCTGTTCAAGCCATATGACGTCATCGTCGACGGCACCGATAACTTTCCCGACGCGCTATCTGGTCAACGACGCGTGCGTGCTGCTCGGCAAGCCGAATGCGTACGGCAGCATCTTCCGGTTCGAAGGACAGGCGTCGGTGTTCGCTGCGAAGGACGGTCCGTGCTATCGCTGCCTGTATCCCGAACCGCCTCCGCTGGACTGGTGCCAAGCTGCGCGGAAGGCGGTGTGCTTGGCGTGCTGCCCGGCGTGATCGGCACGATTCAGGCGACGGAAGCCATCAAGTTGATTCTCGGCATTGGCGAGCCGCTGGTCGGCCGGTTCCTGATCTTCGACGCGCTCCGCATGAAGTTTCGCGAGCTGAAGCTGCGCAAGGATCCCGATTGCCCGGTCTGCGGGACGCACCCGACGGTGACCAAGCGCTGATCGATTACGAACAGTTTTGCGGCGTGCATCCTGCCGCGCCGGAGCCTGCGACTGTGACGAACAACGCGACCGAAATCTCAGCCGTCGAGCTCAAGCAGCGCCTCGACCGCGGCGACCGATTTGAAGATCGTCGACGTCCGGGAACCCAACGAATATCAGATCAATCGCATCGAGGGGTCGACGTTGATCCCTCTCGGCGACGTGCCCAAGCGCATGCTGAGCTGGACCCCAACGAAGAGATAGTCGTTCACTGCAAGATGGGCGGTCGGAGCGCGAAGGCGGCCGACTATCTCCGATCGGTCGGGTTTCAAGCGAGTGCTGAACCTCAAGGGCGGCATTCTCGACTGGGTGGATAAGGTCGATCCGAGTCAGCCGAAATATTGAGGTTTCCAGCCGTTCATGCCCGAGACGGGCGAAGGCCGCAGTCTTCAAGCTAGGCCCTGGCCGTCAAGAGTGATAAAGTCGGACTATACAGGTCGTATATCAGCGGGATTTTTATGCTGAGGCTCTCAAAGAAGGCCGATTACGCGCTGATCGCGATGAAACACCTGGCGTTGCACGGCGATCGGGGCTCCTCGAGCGCTCGCGAGATTGCCGAGCAGTACGACATCCCGATCGAACTGATGGCCAAGGTCACTTCAGCGTCTCGTGCAGCGGGGACTGCTGGCGTCGCATCAGGGAACGCGCGGCGGCTATCAACTGTCGCGGCCTCCGAGGCAGATTTCGGTCGCCGACGTGATTCAAGCCATCGACGGTCCGGTGACCGTGACCGCGTGCTCGACAGACGATAGCACACTGCGAGCAGTACGCCGAAGTGCAACGTGCGGGATCCGCTTGTGGCGTGTCCGCGAGCGCATTCTGCAGGCGCTCGGCGAGTGCACGATCGCGGAGCTGGCGTCGGAGCAGCCAGCACAGGTTTGCCGCCGCGTGCGGCGGTCCTGCACACGAACTTGTAGAAGACATGGCGCGGGCGCTTCACCCGCGGAGACAACAATGGCCATCAAGCTTCCGATCTACATGGACTATCACGCCACGACGCCGGTGGACCCGCGCGTGGTCGAGGCGATGCTTCCGTACTTCACCAGAGCACTTTGGCAACGCCGCGAGCCGCAACCATCCGTTCGGCTGGGAGGCTGAAGAAGCTGTCGAGAAGGCGCGCAAGCAGGTGGCCGACCTCATCGGCGCGAACGCGAAGGAGATCGTGTTCACCAGTGGCGCGACTGAGTCGGACAACCTCGCGATCAAGGGCGTCGCCGAGATGTATCGCGAGAAGGGCAATCACATCGTCACGTGCGTGACCGAGCACAAGGCGGTGATCGACACGTGCAAGCGTCTCGAAAAGGAGGGCTATCGGGTCACCTATCTGCCGGTGCAGAAGGACGGGCTCGGTCAACCTCGACGACCTGCGACAACGCCATCGGCGAGAAGACGATTCTCATCACGATCATGACGGCCAACAACGAGATTGGCGTCGATCCAGCCGATCGCCGAGATTGGCGCGATCGCGAAAGCGAGAAGGGCATTCTGTTTCACACCGATGCGGTGCAGGCCGTCGGGAAGGTCCCCTTCAACGTGAACGAGCTGAAGGTCGACATGGCGTCGATCAGCGTCGCACAAAGATGTACGGGCCGAAGGGCGTTGGCGCGCTGTACGTGCGGCGGCGAAACCCGCGAGTGCTTCTGTCGCCAATCATCGATGGCGGCGGTCACGAGCGCGGCATGCGCTCCGGGAACGCTGAACGTCCCGGGCATCGTCGGTTTCGGTAAGGCCGCTGAGCTGTGCATGCAGGAGATGGCGGCTGACGACCAGCGTCTGCGCAAGCTGCGCGAGCGGCTTGAACGAGCGGCTGCACAAGAACCTGGACGAGATCTACATCAACGGCTCGGTGGAGCATCGTTTACCGCACAACCTGAACATCAGCTTTGCGTATGTCGAGGGTGAGTCGCTGCTGATGGGCATCAACGACGTCGCGGTCTCATCCGGCTCCGCTTGCACGTCGGCCAGCCTGGAACCGTCGTATGTGCTCAAGGCGCTCGGCGCCGGTGACGACCTGGCGCATTCGTCGATCCGCTTCGGTCTGGGACGTTGGACGACCGAGGAAGAAGTCGATTACGTCGCTGACAAGCTCACACAGGTCGTGACACGCCTTCGCGAGATGTCGCCGCTCTATGAACTCGCAAAGGAAGGCGTCGACTTGTCGACGATGCAGTGGCAGGTGAACTGACAGATTTCTGGTGGACGTCGAGTAGAACCGCAGAGTTTTGAATAGAGCATCGGGCAGCAAAACCTGAGAGGTTGACATGGCTTATTCGAGCAAGGTGATCGATCACTACGAGAATCCCCGCAACGTCGGCTCGCTGCCGAAGGACGATCCGAACGTGGGCACGGGTCTGGTCGGCGCGCCCGAGTGTGGCGACGTGATGAAGCTGCAGGTGAAGGTGAATCCCGACACGGGCGTCATCGACGACGCGAAGTTCAAGACATTTGGATGCGGGTCGGCGATCGCGAGCTCGAGCCTCGCCACCGAATGGCTCAAGGGTAAGACAGTTGACGAAGCCCTTGCGATCAAGAACACCGACATCGTCACCGAGTTGAGCCTGCCGCCCGTGAAGATCCACTGCTCCGTGCTCGCCGAGGATGCCATCAAGGCGGCGATTTCCGACTACAAGAAGAAGCAGCAGGTTACGGCGGACAAGTCGGTCGACGCGCACCAGCAGCCGATTGCTTGACGTGACGTGTGCGGGACGGCACCGAAGAGTCGCTCTCACGGCAAGGTTGAGGAATGATTCAGATCTCTGAAACCGCAGCACGCAAGATCCGAACGCTGATGGCGAAGCAAGGCGTCACGGAGGGCGGATTGCGCGTTGGGGTGAAGGGCGGAGGATGCTCGGGTCTGAGCTATACGTTTGCATGGGAGAAGCAGGCCCGGATTGGCGATGAGGTTTTCGACGGTCCTGAAGGAGCCAAGATTTTCGTCGATAGAAAGAGCTTGCTGTATTTGAACGGGACGGTGCTCGACTACGACACGAGCCTCATCAGCAAGGGTTTCGTGTTCAACAATCCGAACGCGAAGAGCAGTTGCGGCTGCGGGAGCTCATTCGGCGCATAGCCAGCCACGGCCGCGCCGCCTCATGACTTCTCACATGTCCGCGACGACGCTTCAGGCCTGTAAGAGCTGCGGCGGAGGGGCGCCCATCGACGCGCACTTCTGCCCCCAATGCACCAAAATCCTCTCGCTGGGCCGTCATCGCGACTACTTCACCTTCTTCGGCCTGCCGCGGAAGCTGAATGTCGAACCTGCCGACCTTGACGCACGGTTCCGGTTGCTCAGCAGACAGTTTCACCCGGATTACTTCTACAACGCCTCACCGGCCGAGCGTCGTGCAAGTCTCGAGCGGAGCTCCCTATTTGAACGATGCCTATCGCACGCTACGGCAACCGGTTGCCAGAGTCGAGTACCTGCTGCAGCTTGAAGGGCTCGCCGCGCGCGGTCCTGAAGAAGCGGCCAAGCAAGTGCCACCGGCGCTTCTCGAAGAGGTCTTCGCTCTCAACGAGGAGCTCGACGAGATTCGTTCGTTACGAGAGAGCGGTGCGCCGGCCGATGAATGGAAGCGGAGCCTCGAGCGCGCCGCTCGACCGATCGAGGCCAAGCGCAGCGAGCACGAGGAGCAGGTGGCTGCGCTGTCGAGCAGATGGGATTCACTGGTCGACGCGGTCGCGCCGGAGTCGGAGCGACGCGCCGTGCTCGAGGCACTACGCGAGCGTGTGCTCGAACGAAACTACATCAATAACCTGCTTGCTGGTATCGAGCGGGAACTCGGCTCATAAACCGATTCACTCCGAGGACCGCGAGTCGTGTCCCTCGGAGTCCTGCAGCTAAGGATATGGGGAAAGTCGCTGGCATAGATCTCGGCACGACCAACAGCCTGGTCGCTTATGTGAAGGATGGCGTTCCAGTCGTGATCCACGATCGTGCCGGTGACGCGCTGTTGCCATCCATTGTGTCGATCGCCCCGGATGGGGTGATCTACGTCGGCCGTGAAGCTCAGCGTCGGTTGACGACTGATGCGACGCGCACCGTCTACTCCGTCAAGCGCTTCATGGGCAGAGGGATCGACGATGTCCGCGACGAGGCGCGGTTGTTGCCGTTCAGGATTGGCGGCGACCCCTCTGGTGTCGTTCGTATCGGGCTCGCTGAACGCGAATTCACGCCACCCGAGATTTCAGCGTTCATTCTTCGCGAGCTGAAACGGCGAGCCGAGGAGTTCTTTGCCGGTCAAGGTGACATCGATCCGGAGGTGGATCGGGCCGTCATTACCGTGCCGGCCTACTTCAACGACGCGCAACGTACTGCCACTCGCGACGCCGGCCGAATCGCCGGTCTCGAAGTGCTGCGGATCATCAACGAGCCGACGGCAGCCTCCCTGGCCTATGGCCTCGATAAGCGCCACGAAGGCATCATCGCCGTGTATGACTTGGGGGCGGCACGTTCGACATTTCGATTCTGCGCGTAGAGGACGGCGTCTTCCAGGTGCTCTCGACGAACGGCGACACGCACCTGGGCGGAGACGATATCGACGTTCTGCTCGTGGATAAAGTGCTGGATGAGCTCGAGCAGCCGCGAGGTGCGGTCGTGCGTTCGGTGCCCGAGGCCATTCAAGCCGTCAGGAAGGCAGTGATCCAGGCAAAACTGGATCTCTCGGAGCGTGAGGAAACCGAGATTGTGGTGCAGGAGCTTGGACCCACGACCGGTTCAGACCGGGCAGCTGGAGCGCCCGCCTATCGGAGTCCCCTGACGCGCGCCGTGTTCGAGTCGATCATCACGCCAGTCATCGAGCGCACGCTCGGTCCCTGTCGGCAGGCGCTTGCTGATGCCGGGTTGCAGCCGTCACAAATCGACGAAGTGATCCTGGTCGGTGGATCGACGAGGATTCCCCTCGTCCGTCGCCTCGTCGGAGAGCTCTTCGGGAGGCCGCCGCACTGCGAGCTGAATCCCGATGAAGTGGTGGCTCTCGGAGCGGCCGTACAAGCCGACATCCTCGTGACCGGCAATCGCGAGCTGCTCTTACTGGACGTCACACCGCTGTCGCTGGGCATCGAGACGATGGGCGGCGTCACATCGAAAATCATCCTTCGCAACTCCACTATTCCCGCAACCGGTAGTGAGATGTTCACGACGTTTGCCGAGAATCAAACCGCCGTCGATATCCACGTTCTGCAGGGCGAACGCGAGCTGGTTGCGGATAATCGATCTCTTGCCCGGTTCAAGCTCAGGGGTATTCCGCCGATGCCCGCCGGAATGCCGCGTGTCCAGGTGCAATTCCAGATCGACGCGAACGGAATCCTCAGCGTGACGGCGCGAGAATTGAGAACCAACATCGAACAGGCAATTGAAGTGAAGCCGTCATACGGTCTGTCCGACGAAGAAGTCGAGCGGATGCTGCTCGATTCCTTCGAAACATGCCGAGGCTGATTTTGCCGCCCGGCTCTTGATCGACACCCGGAACGAAGCAGAGACGGTCATAATGGCGACCGAGAAGTCGCTCCGCGCGTCGGAGTTTGCCGATATTGCAGCGACGGAGCTCGAGCCGGGTGAACACGAGCGTATCCTGACTGCTCTGGCCGATCTCAAGAGCGTGCTGAATGGCCAGGATCGCGATGCCATTCACGACAGGACGCACCAGCTGAACGACGCGACGCGGCATCTTGCCGAAGTCATGATGAACCGCTCCGTTCAAGCAGCGCTCGCAGGGAAGAATATCGATCGCTTGTAGTTCTTGCGAACCCTCCTGGGTCGCGGATGAAACGGTGCAGACACGCAAAGAGGCCGAATGCCGAAGGTGACTTTCATCATTGACGGGGAAGCGCAGACCGTCGAATTCGAGCATGGGAAACTTCCGTACTCGCATCATGGCAAGCCGGAGTCATTTCTGGACGTCGCCAAGAACTTCGGTATTCCCTCGAGCACGCATGCGGCGGCAGTTGTGCGTGTACGACCTGTCACGTCATCATCAAACAAGGCGACCAACATCTGAGCGAGATGCAAGATGATGAAGCCGACCGTCTGGATACCGCGTGGGGCTTGACGGCGCAATCGCGGCTCGGGTGTCAGGCGGTCATATCAGGCGATGTCGTCTGCGAGCTCCCGATGTACACGCGAAACTACGTGCAGGAGGGCGGCGGCATCCAGCTCCGGGAAGTCCGATCGGCGCGAACGGACGGAAGCGGGGCAGTAAGGGAGGGTCCGACAGTGAAATGGATCGACGCGGAAGACATCGCCATTGCGTTGGTGGAGAAATACCCCGACACGGATCCGCTCACAGTTCGGTTCACGGATCTTCGCAACCACGTCCTCGCCCTCGAGGGCTTTGACGACGACCCCAAGACATCGAACGAGCCCAAGCTCGAAGCGATTCAGATGGCTTGGCTGGAAGAGTACCAGGAAACTAAAAGTGAAAAGTTGAAAGTGGAAAGTGACTTGGTCGTTTTGACCGTCTAATCTTTGAGTTTCGGAACCATGGGCTTGCGCGCGATGCTCCGTCCGGGAATGCGCACCTACCTGATTCCGTTGGCTGCCGGGGTGGTGCTCACCATCAGTGCGTTCCTTCCGTGGGTCGTCGTGAACAGGGTGGTCAGAAAAGGTGTTCCCGACGTGCCCGGCCTCTGGGTTGCTGGACTTGGAGTTCTGGCTGCCGTTCTCGCCACGCTCAGTCTCATTACGAGAAAGAATTCCCGGCATCCCTCTTGGTGGTCGGCCTGGTCGCGCTGGGGATCATGTTTCTGGCCTGGCGAGTCATGCCGCGCCTCGTGGGTGAACAGGCCCTTACGGTATCCCAGGCGGTAGCGATCGTGGAGAATACGCCAATGGGCGATACTCCAGTTGCGCTGGCCGGCAGCGGCATCTATCTGGGCCTGGCCGCAGCGGCTGTTCTCGTCGCCTTCGGGCTTACGATCGTGGTCAGACGTGTGGCCACACCGTATGCCGTTGAAGAAGTGGATGACGATGTGTGAGTCGGTTCGACGAACGGCGTCGCTTTGAACTTCAACGAAGAGGATCCGCCATGCGATACAGTCGAAAAAAATTCTTCGGCGTCGTCGCCCGCGCAACAGCAGGGACGGCATTGGCGTCGGCCATCGGCGAACGAAACGTTGCGGCTCAGGGAACAGACGTCAAACCCAAGAAGCTCGAGGGCGCAGCGATCAAAGGCGCGACCGCTGCCGTTGTCCGGTACATCACCACGACCAATCTGAGCGCCATTCCCCAGGATGCGGTTCAACAGGGCAAGCGCTGTCTCGTGGACGGCTTTGGCGTAATCCTGGCGGGCTCGACGGTGCCCGGCAGTGCGATCGTTCGAGAGTACGCAAAGGCGGCAGGGGACCGCAAAGAAGCGACGGCATTCGGCCGCGAAACGCTGATGGCCCCCGCAGCGCTGGCGGCTCTCGCCAATGGCGCCAGCGGTCACGCGATGGACTACGACGACACGCAGCTCTCCACGACGCCGGATCGAACGTTCGGGCTGCTCACGCATCCGACCGTGCCGCCGCTGGCAGCGGCTCTTGCCTTGTCGGAGCGGATGGGTCTGTCGGGGGCGGCGTTTCTCGAGGCATTCCTGATCGGGTTCGAAGTCGAGTGCAAAATCGCCGAAGCGATCGATCCCCACCACTACATCGGCGGCTTTCATAGTTCGGGGACCATCGGCACGTTCGGGGCGGCGCCGCCGCGGCGAAGTTGTTGAAGCTGAACGAGCGGCAGCTCGGCCACATGCTGGCGATTGCCGCGAGCCTGTCGAGCGGCATCCGCGTCAACTTCGGGACGATGACGAAACCACTCCACGTCGGACGTGCCGCCGAAAACGGTGTGTTTGCCGCCGAACTGGCCGCCTCGAGGATTCACCGGCGGCGACGACGGTCTCGATGGGCAATGGGGCTTCTTCCAGGTCCTCGGTGGTGGCGCCGATCTGGATCGCCTCGTTCCTGTTCTGGGTAAGCCCTACAGCATCGTGAGCCCGGGCGTTTCGATCAAGCCATATCCGTGCGGTTCGCTCAGTCACCCCAGCCTGGACGCGATGCTCAAGCTGGTGGTCGATCACGACCTGAAACCGGCCGCAGATCCGTGCCGTTCGCCTGCGAGCCGGCTCGAACATTCTCGAGCCGCTGCGCTACAAGACGGCGAAGACCGAGCTCGAGGCGAAGTTCTCCATTCCGTTCCTGTTGAGCAGCATCATCATTCGACGCAAGGCCGGCATCCGTGAATTCACCGACGAGTTCGTGTAGCGAGTGCCCCGGTCCAGCGAAATGATGGGCCGCGTCACAGGAGTGTTCGATCGCGAAAATCGAAGCGCAGGGCTTCGACAAGATTCGCAGCATCGTGGAAGTAGACGTGACCGACGGGCGCACATTGATCCAGCCGTCCGACGATCGCTACCGTGGCGGACCGGAGCGGCCGTTTACACGCGAGGAACTACGCGACAAGTTTGCAGACTGCGCGCAGCTAGTTCTGAGCCCAGAACAGATCCAGAAGGCTGTCACGGAGATTGAGGCCGTCGAGACGCTGAAGGATATTCGACAGTTGGTCCGGACGCTGGCTCCATCTGGTCCAGCGAAACGAGCCTGACCCTCTGCTCGTTCGTCTACGAAGCGGGACGTATGGTCATCGGCGCCGTCTCGCTCGTCCCTCGAGGCGACCGAGTCGAGCCTCCAGCCGGGGCCACTTCTGACGGAACTTCGATCTCGTGCACCTGCGCAAGCAGTGCATGCAACTGGCGGACGCCTTCCGTCAAACACGCAGGACCGGGCTGCAGGATGTACGTCGATTTCACTTCAAAAATGCGGTTCTGTCGTGACGGCGCTCCACCTGATCCCACCCCGACCGGCGCGCGAATGACGGCCTTCTTCACTTTCTTACCGCACCACGACGCGAAGATCGACTTCGGGATCGCGCCGGGCACTTCCGAGGGCGCGACGATACGATCGCGCGCGAGACCAGCGTCGGCCAATTCAGGGAAGATCGGTGCGCCGCCGGCAATCTCGATGAGCTCTTCGACCCATCGGATGCCTGAAATAATCGGCTCGTCCCACTCCTCGAAGAACACGCGAAGGCGGCCGCGGAAATCGGCGAGCCGAGTGGCGAGATCCGATCGAGGCCGGCTCGCGAGATCGGTCGGCGAGCGCTTCGGCAGCCGCCTGACACCCGACCAACCCGCCGAGCATTCGAATCATCTGCAGGATCTCGGCGATGCTGCGCTGGTTGAACGTGACGACCGCAAGGCCGCGGCGGATGAGCTCCGCGACGTGAGATCGGCCTGGAGATCGGAGAACGCCAGAACGAGATCCGGTCGAAGCGCCTCGATCTTGTCGAAGCGCGCGTTGATGAAAGCCGAGACCTTCGGCTTCGCTCGAGCCTCGGGCGGACGGACCGTGTAGCCGGAAACGCCAACCACGCGATCGCCCTGGCCGGGCAGATACAACGTCTCCGTTGTCTCCTCGGTCAAGCACACAATCCGGGCGGGTAGCCGCTCATCACGATTCCAGACTCATCGGGTTCGAGGGTGCAGGGTCTCTGCGAACCTTCGCGTGGCATCGACGACTCCGTGGACCGGGCACGACGAACTCGTCTCCGGTGAGCAGATAGATGCGACGATTCTGACCGCCGGAACCGAGCTCAGAGCGTTCCAGGCCTGCAGCTCACGCGCAGGGTCCTTGGCCACATTCGCGCCAGTACGCGGAGCTCGACTATCACGTCTGGCTTGCGAGCCAGGATCATTTCGGTCGTTGCTTGCACCGACTCTCGCTTGATATCGCCGAAGACGTCCTCTCCACCAGCGGCTTCGGCGATGTCGTCGGAGAAATCCAGCAGCGGCGCTGGCGCTGATGTTGCGAAGCGAGAAAGCGGTCTCGCTCGAATACCAGCATCGTTCGCCGGATGCGGCAGATTCGCCACCGATTCGCGTATCTGCCGCGATCGAACGCTCCATCTGCGCCGCCAACGTTTCAGCGCTTCGCTCGATCGACCCGATGCGAGCGCCAATCGCTCGAACGGTCATCGTCACGTCGGCGAGCGCCCGGTGCTGGTAGAGAAGCAGTAGGGAATGCCGGCACGATCGAACCGCTGCTTCAGCTCGACTTGCGTGTTGTAGACGACGACGAGATCCGGCTTCACCCCGAGGATTCGCTCGACACTCGGATCGAGGAGTCCACCCACCTTCGTGAGACGGAGACCTCCGGCGGATATTTATCGTAGTCGCTGACGACGCCCACGACTCGAGCGCCGCCGCCAATCGCGAAGATCATTTCTGTAACGGCCGGAATCAGCGGACGACGATTCGCTGTGGAGGTTCAGCCGCAGCCGGGGCCATGGCCAAGCACAGCCACAACGCGACTGCAATCGCCAGGAGGCTCGCATCGAAGTCGGTCTCATGCGGACGACCTCACGAGCAGCCACAAAAGAATGGGCCGCCAATGAGCGCAGTCACGATGCCGACCGGAACCTCGATGGGCGACAGCACGGTGCGCGCAACGAGATCGCACACAATCAGGAAAGTAGCCCTCAAAGAAGTGCAGAGGCAGGCAGCACGATCCGGTGATCAGGCCCGACCAGCAGACGAACCAGATGAGGAACGATCGAGGCCGACGAATGCAACCGGCCCACTGATGGAGACGGCGGCACCGGTCGCCAGCGAAGCGCCTCACCAGCGCCATCCGTTCTGCGCGCACGACATTCACACCACGAGCTGTCGCCGCGTCCGTGCCACAGACTGGGGAGATCGAGCGGCCGCGGCAGTGGTCGCCATCATGCCGAATCGCGACGGCTATCATCGGCAGCACCGTCAGCAGCGGAGCATAGCCACCGACGTCCAGCATGCCCATCAACCAGCGAACGGTGCGGTAGGGTGTCGGTAAAGTCCGCCAGGAACTGTGCGAACAGAATCAGCGCCGAGAAGAAGGCCGTCATGGTGACGCCCGCCAGCAGGAGCACCGTGGATGGACATACCGCGCGGCGCGGGCGGGCAGTCGCCAGCGCGTAGACGACTCCGAGGGCGCTGAGAGCGCCGACGAAGCTCGACAGGGATATCGCGCGGCAGGCCCGCGACCGCGAAATCGAGATGAAAGATGATCGCCAGCATTGCCCCCAACGCAGCACCACTCGACACACCAGCGTATCCGGGGTCGCCAGCGGATTGCGCAGCAGGGCCTGAAATACCACTCCCGCAACCGCCAGGGATCCACCGACCAGGGCTGCCGCAACCACGCGTGGCAGACGCGCAATGAAAGAAGACCTGCGCATCCGGGTTGTCGGCGAATGGAATGGTCCGGTCGAACACGCGACCAAGCGAAATTGGCGTCGATCCTGAAACCGGCGCGACGATCAACGCGGCGACGAGTACGCGCCGAAAGCCGCGAGGTGTGACCGCGATCTCGCGTGCGAATCGTCTGCACCTTCATACCCGCCTCGATCGAGTACGACCGTCAGATGTCCGGCTCGAGCGTGATGCTCGGCTATCGGCGTCGACGCCGCATACAGCTGACGATGCGGTTGCCTTCGTCAGCACGTTGTCTGTCGCACCAGATGCGATGACTTGGCTGTTCCTGATCAGAATCAGGCGCCGGCACAAGGCGGCGGCCGCCAGGTTCAAGTCGTGGGTGAGAGGACCATCGTGACGCCGCTGTCGGCGTTCAGGCGGCGCAGCAGGGTCTGCACCTCAATCTGATGCCCCACGTCGAGGAAGCCGTGCGGTTCATCGAGCAGCAGCAATTGCGGACTCTGCGCCAGTGCGCTGGCGATAACGACCCGCTGCTTCTCGCCGCCGCTCAGAGTGTTGAAGAGCCGTTCACTGAATTCCGCCGTTCCTGTTTCGGCCAGCGCCCGGTGCGCGATGGCGAGATCCTCAGGGCCCTCGAGTGCAAATGCGCCAAGATGTGGAAAGCGGCCCATCAACACGATTTCGAGAACGGTGAAGTCGAATGGCGCGTGGGTCTCTTGCGGCACGAGAGCCACCCGGCGCGCAATCTCGCGCTGCGACCACTCGCTCAATGATCGGCCTCCAGAGTCACTGCACCGGACTGTGGCAGCAGCGACCCGGCGAGAATCTTCAACAACGTGGTTTTCCCGGATCCATTGGGTCCGAGAATTCCGATCAGATCTCCGCGATCGGCTGTCAGCGAGACGCTCTTGAGCACGTAGGGCTCGGCGCCGCCCGGGCGACCATATGCGAAATGACACGTCGAGAGCGCGAAGCATGGTTCAACAACAATCCAGGAAGAGACGCCAGGTGTGGAGACCCCGGCGGAGGCGGGAGTGGTGCAAAACTGCTCCTTTCGGCGTCGAACGCGCCGAAGAAACGGTGCCTCGGACTGCCAGGTTTCCTGACTTGCGGATCAGCGCGCGTTCACGGTCTTCCCAGACCCGATGTCCAGTGACTGTCTCGTGCAAAACGACGAGACGGTGTGAAGCGCTCCCCGCTTACAGTGGCGGGACCGTGTAGGCATTTCACCCACTTCGCGTGACCGCCGGGGCTCGTGTGAACGTTTCTGAACCTAGTCGCGACGTTTGATCCGGCAAGAGCCGAAACAACGCGCGAGTATAGCAAAGGCGGGATGGACGGCCATCCTGACGTCCCGGCGGTTGCTCAGGCTATTCATTTTTCGTAACATTACGTTCGCACCAGAAAGCTGGCACGGACACTCACCACATGAGCGCCAAACGGTATTCGAGTTCCGCGCCGCGCAACAGGGCAGGAGACCGCATGAGCAAAAGTTCGACCGTTACCGTTCGCGAGAAGCCCGTCGAGGAGGTGGCTTCGGCGACGGCGGGCGGCCTGACGATTCATGGCGAAACCTTCGTCGTCCAGACGGACCAGCGTATCGAGCTCGTCGATCTCACCAACCGGGTGATGGATTTTGTCCGTCGCTTCAACATGCGCGAAGGGCTGGTCAGCCTGTGGTCGATGCACAACGACGTGCGCGCTGTTCATCAACGAGTTTCAAACCGCGCTGTTGTCCGATATCCGCCGGTTTCTCGAGCAGATGGTCGCCCGGGATGCCGCCTGGATGCACAACGACCCCGAACACTCTGATTGCGATCGGATGAACGCCGACTCTCATCTTCGAGCGCTTTTGCTCGGCCATAGCCTGACGCTGCAGGTGAGCGGCGGCGAAGTCGTGCTGGGCCAGTGGCAGAGAATCCTGATGGCCGAGCTCGACGGTCCTCGTGCTCGATCGCTTCGCATTCAGATCTTCGGCGTCTCCTGAGGGCCGCGCGGCCATGCGCTCGCGGCTTGCCGACGCCCACCTTCTCGACATCGCCGAAAAGCTCGATGCACGTGAACGGCTGACTCTGGCCGATGGATGCCGACTGTTCGAAGCCGATCTGCTGGCAGTCGGCCGGCTCGCCAATCGGGAGCGCGAGAAGCGCCACGGCGGCCGAACGTTCTACAACTACAACATCCGGCTCGAGGCGACCAACGTGTGTGTCGCGAGCTGCCTGTTCTGTTCGTTCGCCCGGCTCAAGCCTGGCGACGCCGGCGCGCACACTGATGTCGCTCGAGGAGGCCTGGAACAAGCTTCGCGCACGCGCGCATCAGCCGCTGACCGAAGTGCACGTCGTGAACGGACTCCACCCCGACCTGCCATTCGACTACTACACGGAGCTGCTGCGAGGGTTCAAGCGGATCCGGCCGAACATTCACCTGAAGTGCTTCACGGCGGTCGAGATTGCGTTCTTCGCGGATCTCTACGGCATGAGCGACGAGCAGAGTCCTGCGCGAGCTGATGGCCGCGGGCCTCGATTCGCTGCCCGGCGGTGGCGCGGAGATTTTGCGGAACGCGTCCGACAGAAGATCTGTCACGACAAGTGCGGACACTGACCGGTTCCTGGATATTCACCGACTCGCCCATCGCCTCGGCATGCGCTCGAACGTGACGATGCTGTACGGCCACATCGAAACGGCCGAGGAACGTGTCGACCACATGCTCCGCAGTCGGGCGTTGCAGGACGAGACCGGCGGGTTTCAGGCGTTCATTCCGCTCGCGTTTCATCCCGACAATAACCAGATGCGGAAGCTGCCGGCGCCGAGCGCGGCCGACACGTCTACGCGTCCACGCAGTTGCCCGTTTGATGCTCGACAACATCCCGCACGTGAAGGCGTTCTGGATCGCGACGGGCGTCGAAGTTGCGCAGACGGCTCTCTGGTTTGGCGTGGATGACCTGGACGGAACGGTTCAGGAAGAGAAGATCTACCACATGGCCGGTGCGCGGACGCCGGAGGCGATGACCCCGCATGAGATCGAGCGGCTGATCAAGGCGGCCGGGCGGGAACCAGTCGAGCGCGACACGCTCTACAACGTCGTGGCCCACGCCTGACGAGGCGCGACCCGGAATTTCCCGTCAGCTCACGGTGTTATAATCTGAGGACTGCCAAGCGAGGCTCGAACGGATCGAGAGCGCTTGGCTTTTTCACGTCCCTAGATTGCGAAAAGTTTCACAAAGCGACTATGTTGCTGCCAGTTTTGACGACCTACGAGAAGGAAAACATCCGGAACGCCAGCCGCTTCCCGACCGTTATCTCGGGCTGTCGGACGAGGAAATGGACGTCCGCATCTCGGCTGCCTAGCGTAGCGCTCGGTTCGCGCCTCGTCATCCTCGGCCATCACTATCAGCGCGACGAGGTGATCAAGTTCGCCGATTACACCGGCGATTCCTTCAAGCTCGCCCAGCAGGTCAGCCGGCATCCAGATGCCGACTTCATCGTTTTCTGCGGCGTGCATTTCATGGCTGAAAGTGCGGACGTGTTGAGCGCCGACCATCAGCAAGTGGTGCTGCCGGACCTCGCGGCCGGCTGTTCGATGGCCGATATGGCCGATATCGAGCAACCTCGAGATATGCTGGAACGACCTCGAGCAAATGGGGTTGTCGAGCGTCGTGCCCGGTCACCTACATCAACTCTGCGGGCAGCAGTGAAGGCGTTCTGCGGAGAACGGGGCGGCGTCGTCTGCACCTCGTCGAACGCGGCGGCAACCCTGCGCTGGGCCTGGGAGCGCGGCAAACACATCCTGTTTCTGCCCGATCAACACCTTGGGCGCAACACGGCCTACCGGATGGGTGTCCCGCTCGATCAGATGGTCGTGTGGATCCGAGCGAGATCTGGGGCGGTTTGGAAGCTGATGCCGTCAAGAATTCACGAATCATTCTCTGGAAGGGACATTGTTCGGTTCACACGCGCTTCACCGTCAGGCAGATCGAGAACATTCGGAAGCAAAATCCCGGTGTTCGCGTCATCGCACACCCTGAAGTGCCGTGGGATGTCGTCCAGGCCGCGGACGATAGCGGCTCCACCGAATACATCATCAAGCAGGTAACTGGAAGCCCGGCCGGATCAGTGTGGGCCGTTGGCACCGAGATCCATCTCGTCAATCGATTGGCTAATACATTGCAGCCCGAGCGCACCGTGCTGTCGCTCGATCAATTCGGCTGCCTGTGCTCGACGATGTTCCGCGTCTCACCAAACCATCTCCTGTGGACGCTCGACGGTCTCGTAGACGGCGAGGTCCACAATCGCATTGTCGTTCCAGACGATCGAAAGCTACTGGACGAAGGTCGCACTTGACCGCATGTTGACGATTCAATAGATAGCCTAGGAGGACGTTCGATGGCTCACACGCTCCCGCCTCTTCCTTACGCCTTTGATGCTCTGGAACCCCACATCGACAAGCAGACGATGGAGATCCATCACGGAAAGCATCACGCGGCTTACGTCAACAACCTCAATGCCGCGCCTGAAAAGCATCCGGATCTGCAGTCGAAGACCGTCGAGGATCTCTTGAGCAACATCAACGGCGTGCCCGAAGCTATCCGCACGGCCGTGCGAAACAATGGGGAGGCCACGCGAATCACACCATGTTCTGGCAGATCATGGGTCCGAATGCCGGCGGAGCGCCGACCGGTGCCATCGCCGACGCGCTCAATTCGTCGTTTGGCGGCTTTGATTCCTTCAAGGAGCAGTTCGCGAAGGCCGGCGTCGGACGTTTCGGCAGCGGCTGGGCCTGGGTGATCTCGCAGGGCGGGAAGCTTGTGATTGAGAGTTCCGCCAATCAGGACAGCCCGCTGATGGAAGGCAAGAAGATCGTGTTCGGTCTCGACGTCTGGGAACATGCGTATTACCTCAGCTATGCCAGAATCGCCGACCTGATTACATCAACGCCTGGTGGAACGTGGTGAACTGGTCGGAGGTCAACAAGAGGCTTCGCTGATCTCAGGGCAGGAGGGGCAGGAAGGTCAGGAGGCTAGGAAGCGCACGCATCTCAGCTTTCCAGCCCTCCCGCCCCCTTCGCCTATCCAGCCCTTCCAGCCCAACCCGTGGTCCTGTTCCTGTTTCTCACTCATCTCGCCCTAGGCATCGTCTTCACCCTCGTTCTCGTCTCGCGAGAAGCGGGCGTGAAGTTCTTTCGCTTCAATGCCGGCCTGGCGGCTGCGCTGATCGCAGTAGCCTTCGTCTTTCGTCCTCCGGAGCTTTCGTCAACGACGACCGGCCGGATCGCAGTCACGACGCTGCTGATTTCCGAAGCTGCCATCGTCGTCTATTGGCTGACGATCGGGCGGATGCTCGCGTCCATTCGCCCGGCGCTCGTCTGGTTGGCTTGCGCAGCAGGCCTGGTGGCGCTGGTGGCTCAGGCCGTTGTGGCAACGAGCGACTGGACGTTCGACGTCGGCATCCTCACGATCGCCAGTTTTCTGAGTTCAGCGGCACTGCTCGGCGGAGCTTCGACGTCGATGATTCTCCGGACATTGGTACCTGGTCATCCCTTCGATGGACGTCTCTCATCTCCAGTCGATCGTGAAGCGATACATCGCTTCGATGGTCGTGCGGATTGTCGTCGTGGTTGCGGCGGTCGTCGTTGCGGTCGAGACGTGGCAACCGGGCGCCGGACCGAGTTTCTGGCATTACATCACGTCGGTGAGCGGCATTTTTTCTGGCAGAGAGTGCTCTTCGGGCTCGGCGGGCCGGCGCTTCTCTCTACCTCACGTGGGAAACGGCGAAGATCCGCTCGACGCAGTCTGCAACAGGAATTCTCTACGTTGATTTCTTCACGGTGGTGGTCGGAGAGGTGCTCGCCAAGTATCTCCTGCTCACGACGCGCGTGCCGGTGTAGTAGACTTCAGTACACTGAAATGTTGCGGATTGCATCGCGGTCCGGAACCTGTGCAATTTCAGCCTACGAACCGCGTCAGGGCCGGAAGGCAGCAGCGCTCAGTGGATCCTGAAATGTGCCGCAGCCACTCCGGGCCGCGGTCCAGTCCGTGACGGTCGATGCCCTACCAAGTTCTCGCGCGCAAATGGCGTCCCGCAGCGGTTCGACGATGTCGTTGGACAACAAGCGGTCACACGTGCGCTGCGTAACGCGCTGGTCAGCGGGCGGCTGGCGCAGGCGTTCGTCTTTGCCGGACCCCGCGGTGTCGGTAAGACGACGACGGCGCGGATACTGGCGCGCGCCCTGAACTGCGCAAAAGGACCCACTCCCGATCCATGCGGCCAATGTGACGCGTGCATCGAGATTGCGGAAGGCCGAGACATCGACGTCCTGGAAATCGACGCCGCCACCCATACCGGGATCGACAACGTTCGAGACGTCATCATTTCCGGCCTGGCGATTCTCCCGGTTCGCAACCGCTACAAGATCTTCATCATCGACGAAGTGCACCAGCTCTCGTTGCCTTCGTTCAACGCCCTTCTCAAGTCGATCGAAGAGCCACCGCCGCACGTGGTCTTCATGATGGCGACGACTGAGCTCGAGAAGATTCCCGAGACCGTCATCTCGCGCTCCCAGGTGATGAGCTGCGAACGATCAGCACCAAGGCGATCGCCGAGCAACTGCGCCGGATCGTCGATGCCGAGCAGATCGATGCCGGAGACGACGTCCTGCAGCTCATCGCACGTGACGCCGACGGCAGCATGCGCGACGCCCAGAGCAAGCTCGATCAGGTCATCGCCTTCACGGGAAAGACGATCACCGCAGACGATGTGTCGACGGTGCTGGGATTGGTTGGACGGGACCTGCTGCTCGATACGGTGCCAGGCGGTCGTCGATGAGGATGCCTCGGCAGCGTTCGCCCTGGCCGCTCGAGCTGTCGAGATGGGAGCACGACTTGCGTCTCGTCTGCCGGGAGTTGTCGCGCGTGGTGCGCGACCTGTTGGTCCTCGCGGTCGATCCTTCGAGAGTGAACGATCCGGAGATTGCCAGGCGAAAACAGAGCGGAGTCGCCTGGTCGCGCTGGCCGGCCAGTTCTCACGCGAGGACTTGTTACGGGCGTTCGATCTCCTGACCCGTGCGGAGGCGGATATTCGAGGGGCGGCCCAGCCTCGTTACCACCTCGAGATGGTGCTCTTGCGCTGGATTTATCTGCGCAAGCTGGTGCCGATTGAAGATCTCATCGCAGGTTCCGGCGGTGCGTCGAGCGTTGCAAAGAGCGGAGCTCCAGCGAACCCGCCCGGGGCCAAATCGATCGCGCCATCCTCGGTGGCTACGACGTCATCGAGCCCGGGTCGGCCGTCAGGACCCGGGGCATTCTCCGCTTCGGCCCGAGCTGTTGGCGTCGAACCTGGCGCCCGCCGGCCGGCCGAGGCTCATCGAGCTCCCAGCCGGGCGTCGTCGAATGAAACGACAACGTTCAAGGACGCGTTTCTCGCCGAGATTCGAAAGACGAAGGTCGTCTTCTAGCAACACGGTCGTGGCGCAAGCCCAGAAGATTGATGTCGCCATGGATCGCATCACGTTCACGTTTTCGGCGACACAACGAACCCCTGCGTGATGTATTCGACCAGAACCGGGCGTGGCTGGAGTCGACCGCCGAGCAGTTGGCTCGACAAAGGTCGGCGTGAGCGCGGTGCAAGCTGAGCCAACGTCGGCAGAACCGCCGGCGGCCGCGCCTGCGGATCCGGGCGGCGGTCAAAAAGGCGTCACCTCGGGAACAAGCCATGGCGGATTCGGGCGTTCAGGCGTTCCTCGAAGTGTTTCCAGCAGAAATACGCGACGTCGAAGAGATGTAGGCTGCATGCCCTGCGCCGATGTAGAAGGTGACGGATGAACATCCAAGAGATGATGAAGCAGGCGCAGCAGATGCAAGAGCGCCTGCAGCAGCAGATGGCCGAGCTTCGGGTCGAAGGCAATGCCGGCGGCGGCATGGTGACCGTGATCGTCAACGGCGCGAAGCAGATGCAATCGCTCAAGATCGATCCCGAAGTCGTGTCCAAAGACGACGTCGAGATGCTTGCAGGATCTGATCGTGGCTGCCGTCAACGATGCTCAGCGCAAGGCAGACGAAGCCATGGTCGCAGAAGATGGGCGGCATGATGGGCGGTCTCAAGCTGCCGGGCCTGTGAACTCACAATTTCCTTCCTCTCTACAGCGCTTGATCGAAGAGCTGCAGCGTCTGCCCGGCATTGGTCCCAAAGGCGCGCAGCGACTCGCCTTCCACATCCTCAAGACGCCGCGCGAGCACGACCGATCGACTGATCGACGCCGTTCGTGACGTGAAAGAACGAATCACCGTACTGCTCGGTGTGCAATAACATCACCGACGTGGACCCGTGCTGCTTTCTGCAGCAACACGGATCCGCGATCATCGGACGATCTGCGTCGTCGAGGAGCCAACGAACGTTGCCGCGATTGAGAAGACGCGCGAGTTCAAGGGCGTCTACCACGTGCTGATGGGCGCGCTGTCGCCGCTGCAGGGAGTCGGCCCGACGATCTCAAGATCAAGGGTCTGCTGGCGCGGTTCGCCGACGGCCGTCACTGAAGTGATCCTGGCGACGAATCCGAACGTCGAAGGCGAGGCGACGGCGATCTATCTGGCGCGGCTGCTGAAGCCTCTTGGCGTGAAGCGTGACGCGCATTGCGATGGGCGTCGCCGGTCGGCAGCGATCTCGAGTATGCCGATGAAATCACGATGAACAAGGCGATGGAAGGGCGGCGTGAGGTCTGATTCGGCGTGATGCTGCCGACATCGTTCGAGACTCCCGCGGCGATTGCGCTCGTCCTCGGTGGGGCCATTGCGTGCTTCGCCGGCTACCGGCTGTTCCGGCATGGTCCTGGCGATCTATGGGTTCATCGCCGGCGCCCTGCTGGCCAGCTCGATGATGGGCACCAGCAATGCGTTCGGCATGGTCGTGGCGGCGCTTGCTGGCGGCGCCATCGGAGCGCTGATTCTGTTCTTCGCCTACTTCCTCGGCATCGCGCTGGTCGGCGCAGGCCTGGGTGCGCTGCTCGTGCATGCGGGCTGGTCGCAAATGACCGCCGCCGATCCGCCGGTGATCGTCGTCATCATCTTCGTCACGCTGGGAACGATCGCCTCGCTCATCCTGCAGCGCTACGTGATCGTCGTCGGAACGGCGTTTTCAGGCGCGTGGACGGTGATTCTTGGCGCCCTGTCCTTGATTGAGGCTCGCCCGGCGCCGCGCGGGCGGCCGGGTGTCGCCGGACGGTGGATCCTGTATCCGTTTGCGCCGGGCGGCGCGCGTGGTGGGTCCTCCTGGCGTGGATCGTGCTCGGGTTGTTCGGAACTGCGGTTCAATCTGAGCTTGATCGGACGGAAGCGATGATGGAATCGTGGTTCCAGCGTTGCCCACTTAGCTGGGATTCGCTAGTATTAGGGGTCCTGTTTCGTTTGGCGCGGCCTACCTCTATTCCTCAGTAGCTCAATGGCAGAGCATCCGGCTGTTAACCGGAGGGTTGCTGGTTCGAGTCCAGCCTGAGGAGCCAATTTCCGTCGGTCTATTCCGGTCACATGGGTGACAGTTCATTCCGAGCACATAGGTAACACTTTCGGGCCGAACGGATTCTCGATCGGTTCGAGCCGGCACGTCTCATCGTCGAAATAGCCCAAATCGTAGTGCATGAAGGTGACGAGCCAGATGCGCTCGCCGACCTGCGTGACGCCGACGTTCTGCCCGGCAAACACGTGGCTGAGATTCACCTTCCGGCCTTTGAAGCAGATCCGGCCGCAGTGGGTCACCGTGATCGTCTGGTCGTGAAACGGGTAGGTCAGGTCCTCCAGGCCGCGATAGACGCGCGGTGAGCGCGCGTAGCAGGTCGGCCGGCACTTTCATCCCAAGCGCCTGATGCGGCCGCTCCTGGTTGTACTGCTCGACGAAGGCGTCGAAGCGCGCCTGCTGCTGCAGGACGTTGGCCGCGGCCGGCTTGGTGGCTTCCTTCTTCAGCGTGCAGATGCATCCGCTCGTGGCGGCCGTTCTGTTGCGGATGGCCGGGCTTGATGCGCTCGATCTGAATGCCCGAGGCGGAGCCACCACACCGACAGTTTGCTGAGCCCGTAGATCGCGCATGGGCGGACGCGAACGGCACGCCGTTGTCGGTGCGGATCACCCGCGGCAGCCCAAATTCCTTGAAGGTGCGCTCGAACACCGTGAAGGCGAATTTCTCCTGCGTCGTCGACGAGCGCCTCGCAGGTCAGCAGGTAGCGGCTGGCGAAATCGGTGATCGTCAGCGGATAGCAGTACCGCCGATTGCCGAGCATGAACTCGCCTTTGTAGTCGGCGCACCAGAGCGCGTTCGGCTCGGTCGGCCGCGACAGCTCGGTGCCGGTGGCGCGCGGCCGGCGCCGGCGCCGGCGGTGCACCAGGCCGTGCCGATCGAGCACCGCGTGGACGGTGCTGATCGCCGGCAGGTGCGGCGCCGGTGAACTGCTGCCGCAGCTTCTCGCGGATCTTCGGCGCGCCCCAGCCCGGATACTCGCGCTTCAAGCGGACGATCGTCGGCCTCGATCGGGGCCGGCAGCCGATTCGCCTGGCGATGCGGCCGTCGGCTGCGGTCGGTGAACGCGCCGACGCCGCAGTCTTTGTAGCGGTCGAAAATCTTGTAGCCGGTCTTCCGGGAGATCCCGAACTCGGCGCACAGCGGCGCCATCTTCTCGCCCTCGAGCAGGCGGGCGACAAACCGGAGCCGCTCGTCCATGACGTGACACTCCTTCCAAGGCATGCCCCTCCTGTGAAGGGGCAAAAGTGTCACCCATGTGTCCGGAATACGCGTGTTACCTATGTCTCAGGAAGGACATTAAGAAATTAGTGAATGAGCTCCGCCGCTCCGGCCGATTTGTGAACAATTGCTTGATCAATTCGTCGCCGACACACGCAACCGCCCGGCGCACCGAGGCGTCGAGCACTTGCGTGTTAACGTTGAGCGTTGTCGCCACATTTCTCCGTGTGCCCCATCAGTTCGGCGACCACCTTGCCCGGGCGCGCCCTTATCGTGCGCCCATCGATGAGTAGGTCCGGCGAAACGTCAGCCACGTGGCCCGCGGCAGCGGCAGGCGCTGATCGCAGACCGGGAACAATCCGCATCGCCGCAGGATGTTGTTCGGCGAGATCGGCTTGCCCGGACCAGGTCGCGAAGACCAGCGCGTCGGGTTCGGACGCGCGCTTGGCGTGTGGCTTCCACTGCTCCAGCAGTTGCCAGGCGGTGTCGGACAGGGGGAAGCCGTCGGAATCCTGCCTGCCTCCGTCTTGGGCGTTCCAAACGTCCCTCGTATACCGCTTGCGCGTAACGGTCAAGCATCGCGTCGAATCGTCCACATCCCGCCACCGGAGCGCGAACAATTCGCCTCGGCGAAGGCGCTGAGAGCAACGCCAACCCCACCATGGTGCGCGCCAACGGTGGGAGCGCGTTCAATAGTGCCTCTGCTTGTGCGGTCGTCAGCGCCCATTTTGGGTCTGCGCACGGTCCGCAGACGTGGCAAATCGACGCCGTGCGCCGGGTTGTCCTGGAGATGCCCCCACTTTACGGCCGTGCGGAGCACTGCGCTCAACACGTCGTGAAATGCGTGGTCAATGGATTTCGGCGCGTAGCCGTTTTGCATCAACCGGGTCACGTACTCTTGGATCCCCCTGTCGCGATCACGTCGCCAGATCTTTTACATCGCCAAAATGCGGCAAACAAGTGCTTCTGGAGAATGTGCCGATGATTCTTTTGTGTGGACGTTTTTGTACATCGGCATCAGATGCGTCAGCCAATCGGTCGCAATCGTGCGGAACTTCACTAGTCGACCGGATCGACCCGGTCGTCCCTGCGGTCGAAAGTTTCTGCTGCCAGCCGCTCGGCCGCTTCTTTCCGTGACACCTCGCCGAGCGCTTCGTACCGCAAGCACCTTCTGCTTCGTGCCGTCGGGAGCAATCTCGAACTCCCGCCAGCGAATCGCCCACCCCTTTCTTCGTTTCAGCAGACAACCGCTACCGCACTGTCGTTTCGTGCGAGCCATACGAGAGACACCCTTTCCTCCCGTTGGCTCTTCGTGGTTTAGCCCTCGGACCGATTCGTAGCGAGTGTCGGGAACCGAATCACGTGGCTCGGCATTTGTTCGCGATAAACCTGCGCAGCGAGCCTGCGGATCGAAACGGATGTACTTGCCGACCTTGATGTGCGGCAGCTGTTCAGAACGCGGTCTGCCCCGGGAGCGGATGTGCTCGTAGACCCAGCCCTTGCTGCACCTTTGAGCAGAGGGCCACGTCGTCGACGGTGAGGAGTTCGTCGAGAGCATCGTCAATTTCGCGCTGCCGGTTTCGAGCGACCGCTTGGGGTCGCCGATCTGCCTTGAGGCTCGGAGCTGAGCAGAGCCCATCACAGAACTCCTCCCGCCGTGGGGTGACTCGCTGTCTGTAACCTGCGAACAGCAATACGTA